>Ga0070761_10000127_pt1 | contig 52430 bp, 43 predicted proteins | sample HubBroMetageREF1_FD_66724 | JGI IMG/M metagenome (GOLD analysis project Ga0070761, IMG submission 66724) | Reference soil microbial communities from the Hubbard Brook experimental Forest, New Hampshire, USA - Hubbard Brook CCASE Soil... | ecosystem: Environmental > Terrestrial > Soil >... | reverse complement strand
CTTGTTCAGTGCGGATTCTACTGGGGGAAATTTAGGGTCTCGCACTGACCACGGAAGCTTAGCGCATTCCGAAACGAAGTCAAGACTATAATCGCGATTCGGCGAAAAAAAAATTAAAAAGTAATAGAAAGGTAAAAACTTTGCGCTCTTGCCGCAAAATATCAGCGCCGAAGTGCAGATGGATTGGCTGACGCGCGTTCAAGAGCGCCAGAAGACGGTGGAAGAGTTCGGGTTTCGAACCAGACGAAACGGCCGCGCGGTTTTGCCGTTCACCCGCTGCTCTGTTTCCTATCTCACACGCTTGTCACTGCGGGTCCGGCTTGCTGGCGTTCGGCACCGCGTCCGGGTTGGAGCCGACTGGAATCGCGCCCAGGCGTTCGGCTTCCGCTCGCTCCCGCTTCGCATCCTCTTCCCGTCCCAACTGCCCATAAACATCAGCGAGAGACATGTGGGGAATGGGATCGTCGGGCCGAAGGGACTCGGCCTTCTGCAGACTTGGTAGCGCGCCCTGCAGGTCTCCCGACTGTGCCAAGAACTGTCCCAGATTCAGATTGGCTCCAAAGTGGTCTGGTAAGGTCTGCAGCACCCTCCTGCACTCCTTGATTTCCTCCGGCACGTGGTTCGTCTTGGCGTAGGCCACCACCAGGTAAATGTGCGGGTCCAACAGTCTCGGCACCATGGTCACAACGTGCTCGAGCACAGGTATGGCAGCATCGTAGTAGTGGAGAGTCATCAATGTCCGGCCGAGGTTCATCTCCGCCGAGGTGAAAGACGGATCCAGTTTCACGGTCGCGCGCAATTCGGGCATTGCTTTTTCGTAGTCCTTATCCTCCATGTAGCATCCGCCCAGATAGAAATGGAAAAGAGAAATGTTGGGATCCTCGGCGATGGCCTTGCGCAGCACCGGCATCGCTTTTTTGCATTTCCAGTCCTGAAGGATATTGGTGACCTCGTGGGCGGTATTGGCAATTGCGATTTTATCCTTGAGATCGGCGCCTCGATCCGGGGAGGTGGAGAAAGCAGGGTTGTTGCCGGTGGCGACGTATCCCATCGCCGATAGCTTACGGGCCCTGGTGTCGTCCATTATGGTCTTCGGGGTTTCCTTGGTGTTGGTGGTCGTCTGGATGAAAGCCTGCAATCTGGCTGACAAGGTGTCCGCCACGGCGGGGGATGCGGAGGCGAGGTTGCGCGCCGCCTTGGTATCCACGCTTACGTCATACAATTCGCGGCGCGGCGACTGAATATACAAATACTTTCCGGTCCGCAACGACTGCTCCGTGCTCCAGGCAAAAGCCAGATGCCCGTAATCGGATTCCGCATAGGCGCCCCGGTCGCGCCAGGCTTCCGCCGTCGCCTCGTCTTCCGGTCCCGGCTTCATCAATGGCAACAACGTAACTCCCTGCACTTCTTTCGGTACTTCGATCCCCGCCGTTCCGAGCAGCGTCGGCATAATGTCCACCAGTTCCACCCGGTCGTCGACCCGTTTGGCGGCCGCGCGCGCGTCTCCCAGCGGCAGCTTGATGACGAGCGGCACATGAATGGTTTCGTCATAAAGAAAAATCCCGTGAGTGTCTTCGCCATGGGCCCCGAGCGACTCGCCGTGATCAGCAGTTACCGCAATCACCGCCCCGTCGTAAAGACCGCGCGCTTTCAGCTCCTTAAAGAGCTTCCCCATCACGGCATCCTCGTAGGCAATGCCTCCGTCATACAGCGCTTTGGCATAGCGCGTTTTATAGGGTTCGGGCGGGTTGTAGGGATCGTGGGCATCGAACACATGCACCCATAGAAAGAACGGACCGGGCGGCCGCTGCTTGAGCCACGCCAGAGCGCGCTCCACCACCTCGCTTCCGCGCCGCTGGGTAGTCTGGTAGCGGGTCGTTGGCGAATAGTTCTCCCAAGTGAAGCCGGCATTGTAAGTGTCAAACCCACGCTCGAAGCCGGGAACGCCCCAGGAGGGGTCGAGCGCCAAAGAGCCAACAAAAGCTCCGGTGTGGTATCCGTGGGACTTCAGGACTTCGGGCAGCCAGGGCAGGTCCTTGCCCAGAGGGATGGGAAAAGTGAGTACCTGGTGGTACTGCGGATAGGTGCCGGTGAGCATGGTCGCGTGCGAAACGTCGGTCAGTGGAGCCTGCGAGTAGGCGCGAGTAAACACCACGGACTGCCGCGCCAACGCGTCCAGGTTCGGCGTCAAGCCCCGTTTCGAGCCCATGAATCCCATGCGATCGGCGCGGGTGGTGTCGAGCGTGATCAAGATCGTATTGGGATATACGGGAGTCGCCGATGCATCCGGTTTGGGCGCGTCGGGCTGGTTTTCACCGAGCGCGGCTGCTGCCAAGATCACGACACACAAAAGCCAACGAAGCACGAACATGCTGAACATCCTCTTCTGGAAATCCACGGTTGGTAATCTGTGAATGTAGAGCGATCTGTTTTCTTGCAATCACAAATTATAAACCAGTGCGCTGTCTCCGAAATTCGCGCGACTATGCGGTTGTGGGCCGGTTCGAGAAACCCTTCATCACCACGGACACGAATGCGGGTTCCTGTTTTCGAACTCATTTTTGTTGGGATTATTTTTTCGAATTTCCGGGCGGGGCTTGCTTGGCCTTCTTTGTCATCCCTTCCGTTCGCTGGCAATGGGTCGGATAGATGAAAAGGGTGGGATCCTGAGGGCCGAGCACTACGTTCTTGTACTGGATGGTCCGATGGGAGCGAAGGTTCTCGATCTTGACCGGAAAACCCTGCAGATCTTCCGCTTCCCAAAGCCTGAGTTTGAGGGGCTGTTGAAGTTTCGGGGAAGTGATCGTAAGGTCTTCGATCCGGCATTGATGGCCGTCGACCGTCTCTTCTCCAACTGGAGCCAGCTCGTATTTTTTGTCGGGTCCCGCCAGCATAAAGGGATAGGCACGGGAATAGGGATAATTGAACTTGATGCATCCGGTGGCCGAGAGGCCGTGCGTTTGCTGCTTCATCAAATCCGTGATCATGAAGGTGGGCGCTTGTTGCTGGCCCTGCATCCTCATCAGGTCGCCGGAACGGTAGATATGCCCTTCCCAGTCGCCGCCCGGAAGAGGGCCGCCCGTCATGATCGCGGAAAATTCCTTGAACCGATCCAATGGAAAGTCGGTCTGGGCTGTCGCAGGCGGGGCTGACTCGGCCGGGTGATTCTCTGCCGCGGGTTGCGGGGGATTCTGATCCGTAGTTTGATCAGCCGGTTTCTGTTCTGGCTCGGGAGCTTGCTCCGTTGACGCCTGCACGGATGGAGCCTGTGCTTGGTGTCGATCTCGAATTTGAACTTGTGCTTGCACTTGCAAAGTAGCGCAGCCTGCGAGGAGCAGGACGGCGAGCGATCGATTCATCGGCGAATTTCCTCTTAATTTGGTTCTTCAATCATACGAAAAAAGAGCCACGCTGTGAATCAGCGTGGCCCTTAACTAAAAGTACAGCAATCGAGAATTGTTACTTCTTGCCTTGGAGCAGGGCAACTTTGCCAGCGGTCGTTCCGCGGCTGACAGAGTCGCTGTGGGCGCCCGGAACGCCGCAGTACAGGTAGCCGTAGTTGTCGCCGAATACATAGTCGCTGACGCTGGCGATACCGATCCAGCTATACTTGCCGGTGAATTTGGCGGTCTTCGGGTTGAACTTGTTGCACTTCAGGGCCGTGAACACAGTCCACTGCGCGCCAGTGTAGCCTTCAGCGAACGCGTCGTAGATGTTGGAGCCGTAAATGGCGCCAGCGCCGGAAACCGGCAGACCAGCCGAGGCAGGGATGCTGCCCTTAAAGCCAGCGATGGTGGCATTCATAGCCGAGCCGCAGCCGCTGGTTAGGTTTTCATCGCCCTGAATCACATCCGGACCGAGGGCTGAAGCGAAGTTCAAGACTTCATAGTCGCAATACAGGCCGCTGCCGGTCGATGCGAAGCCGAAGGTCTGCGCCGAGGCAAAGCCGCAGCCGAGAACGACGAACAGGGTGATTACCAACAAGCTTTTCAGTTTCAAAGGAATTCCTCCTGGAAGTTTTGTCACAATTGGGGGATGGTCGTGTGACCCGCTCTCAGCGCGGTTTCTACTCGGGGAGGGTAGTGTTTCGCGCTGACATTCGAAGCTTAGCGTATCTGGAAACGAAGTCAAGCCAATAGTCGCGATTTGGCGAAAAACATTACCAACAAATACTGGAAAGGAAACACCCTTGCACATTTGCAGCAGCACACCGGCAGTGAAGTGCAAGTGTATCGACTGGGGCGCGCCGGGAAGCAGTCGCCCTGCCGCAAAGCACAATCGGCTCCCCCTAAGAGAGGGAGCCGATTGCATTGTTCTTTTCGCTGTAGAGCTCTTCGCTGTGAAACAACAACTGTTTAGTAAGTACCCACAACTGCGATTGAGAATTCATCCATACCATAATCCCCAATGTTCGCAGCCTCTCCCCAAGTTACGCCGAACGTCGCTGGGCCCTGGAAGTACGAGCCATCGCCAACATTGCCCCAGAGGCCACCGTCGCCGGAGTTAAAAGCGTTGAGTGGCGGCTGGTCTTCCGAATCAGACAAATACGCGTAATCGCCATCGTTAAAGTTCGGCGTGACATTGACCCAGTATTCCGTCCCTGCCTTGAGTGCAACTCCTGCAAACGTGCAGGAGAAGGAGTATTCGTTAAGACTGAAGGCTGTCCTGCCTGTAGCCGTAGCGCTCGACGACGCGCAGGTGCCGGTCTTAACCTCCGTCCCGCCGTAGCCGGCGGCTAGATCGGTCCGGATGTCGTAAGTCGAGCCGGTGAAATCGGAAAGGCCAGTGGCGAATTCGTTAAACACAAGCTGGGTCACGGTCGCGGTCTTCGAAACCTTAACCACACCGTGCTTGTTGGTTGATGTCGTGACTGCAGGTGCAATCGCAACATAGGCCTGCCCCTCGCCGAAAGTTGTATTGGCGTTGAATAACGCGTTCGCGACCGCGTTGTTGGGATCGAAGTCGCCCGAGTAAAACAGGCAAGGAGCGCAATATGCCGGCTGCGGAGCCTGGACGTTTGGTTGTGCGGCGCTACTACGTAAGCTTTTGCTTTGTGCACTCGCAACCGCACTGATCAGCGCAAGTGCGCAAAAGACGATTAACATTTTCTTCATTGTATGTATTCTCCTGGAAGTTTTGTTGGATTTGATTTGCGAAAGGCTGAAAACCCTTGCCCAGCGCGGCTTCTACGTGGGGTGTAGTGTTTCGCGCTGACAATCGAAGCTTAGCGTATTCCGAAACTAAGTCAAGACTAAAATCGCGATTCGGCGAAAAAAATTACCAAACAGTGCTGGAAAGGCAAAACCTTTGCACATTTGCGGCAGCACACCGGCGCGAAGTGCAAGTGTATTGACTGACGAGCGGCGTGAACCGCAGCGGGCGGCGGAAACCCTAGAGAGCGTTTCCCAGCGCTGAAGCGCTGGGCTATTTTCGAATCCTATTTTTCACTTCTCCCAGTGCTGAAAAAGCAGCTGAGGGCTGTTTTCGTTCCGACTTTCCGATTTTCCCAGCGCTGAAGCGCTGGGCTATTTTCGTTCCGAGGCCGGTTGGCCGACGAGAGCGCTAGAACGTGATTCGCACCCCGAACTCGATTTGCCTGGGAGCCCCGTTCGCGTAGGTGCCCGAACCGGGCAGAACCCGGTCCAGGCGCGAGGTGCAGTAGTTGACGGTCGTGCCGCAGTATCCCGCGGAACTCACGTTGTTCAGCGAACTGCCGGGAGCGCCGTCGAGCACCCCGCTTAACTGGTTTCCCGGACCTCCGAAATTCGCCCAGTTGAAGACGTTGAACACGGAGACATTCGGCTCCAGCTTCACCCTCTCGCCAACCTGGAAGGGCCGAGTCAGCCGCAGATCCATCGTCTTCAGCCAAGTCGCTTCCGCATAATGCTCCGGCGTCCCTTGAATAAGAGGCGCGTAAGCGCCCAGCGCCGACAGTTGCTGGCTGGTGAACAGGCCGCTAAGCACCAGCGTCTGGCCCGCTGGGGTCAACCTTCCGGCGACGTTGTTGTTGTAATACTCGATGGCCTTGTTGACATTGGTGGTGTTGTATTTCCCCGTGCCGCCGATAAACGTTCCGGTCAATAGGTCGCCCACGGTACCATCGCCGGTAAGGTCGCTGCGGAAGATCTCACCGGGCACGCCGCCGCCATCCTGCTGCGGAATGTAAGCGCTCAACGGAAGCGCCGACGCAATATGAACGATGCTCGAAAGGCGCAGCCCGTAGGACAAATCCGCGGTCGGAATGAAGGTGAACTGGTGTGTGCGGTCCATCCCCGAGCTGCCCCAATATCCGCGGTGGGGATGGTTGTAGTCCTCGGCCACGTTGAGCAATGAATAATCTCCGCCGCTGCCGTTCGGCTCGGCCAGGTTGCTGCGATAGCGCGACAGGGTATACGAAATCGCCACGTCCAGACGGCGCACGCGGCGCAGCGGGTTATCTCCGGTGACCCCGTGGTAGGACATCTGCACGGCGGTGTACTTCGATTGCCCGCTGGGAAAGAACATGACGTTCGATCCTACCGCCGGATTGACTCCGCCGAACGCGGCCTGTTGCTTGCCTAACACCGGGCAGGGGAACGGTCCGCAGAACGCATTCGACGAATCCAGACCATTGCGCGCAAAATCGGCGATGCTCGCGGTGGGCACATTGGCCAAATAGCAAGTCACAGCCCCCTGCGAACTGGCGCCCGAGGATGTCGCCGGCGCGCATCCCGCCGCCGCCACCGTCGCGCTGATCGCCGACAGTTCGGATGCGTAGTTATTGAGCACGGGATTTGGATTGTCGCCGTCGGTCAGATAGTTTGCACCGCCCACGTGATTGGTATCGATTCCCAGCGGAAACTGCGAGCCGATCTCGCGCAGGTAGTCGATGGAAAACATGCCGCGTTCCCCGATCTGATGCTGCATTCCACCGGAAATGTGGACCACGCGCGGCGTCTTGAAACCGGGCGCGAGCATCCCGCCAAAATTGGCTATGCTGTTCGCCAACGAGTAGACGTTAGGGCCGCCTGTGACCGCCGATTGCGCCGCCAGGAACTGCGACTGCAAGTCCTGAATGGCCTGCGATACGACCACCGGCTGATTCGCCGCGTTGACAATCGTTCCGCCAATCGGCTGACCACAGATCTGCGAGATGGAAACTTGATCCGCGGCGACCGAATTCACCACCGATCCATCGGGAAAGAGCGCCGATCCCGTCGGACACAGTGTCAGGCTGCGGTTATATTGCCCGTTTGACAGGCGGTTGATGCGATCCTGATAGGTATTTTGCAGCAGGAAATTGTCGTAGAACATTCCGACGCTCGCCCGGACCACGGTCTTCCCATTGTGTCCGGGATCCCACGCCAGACCCAACTGCGGCGCAAAATTGTGATCCGGTTCGGTGACGCGCCGGCCGAGCGACGCGCCCAGGCCCTCGCTTTGCTGCGAAAGCAGATCGAATTGATCGAGAATGTAGCCGGTGGTGCAGGGTGGAGTCTGCACGATCGTCGTGTTGATCGCCGAACAGGGCACGGGCGGCAAGCCGCCGTTAGTACGCCCGGTGTCCAGCACATAATTCACGCCAATGCTGAGATTCACGTTCGGAATCACGTTGAAGGTATCGCCCGCGTAGCCCTCGAAGCGGGTGTCGAAGTGACCGCCCGTCGAGCGGTTGAAGGCCGGGTTCTCGCTGAAGTTTCCGAGGCCGTTGAAAATCGTAAACGTGCCCACGGGATAGTTCAACGGATTGTCCGCCGCTCCGCGGGGATCGCCGGGGTAGAGCGGAAAGAGGGCCGGATTGCTGTTGATGGCATCGATCACGGCCAGTCCGTTCGAACTGGTCACCGATGGTTCATTGTCTCCGGGCAGATAGAAATCTCCCTGGGTGATGCGATGAATCGCTCCCCCGAAGCGTAGCGTGTGCTTCACCCTGTAATTCGTGCTGCCGTCGTAGCGCCCGAAAAGATCGCGCTGAATCGTCTGCCGGGGACCGGCAACGGTTGGCCCGAGGGCGAACGATCCGATCTGCATGTGGAACGGCGCGGCGGGCAGAATCGTGGAATCGCCCAGCGCCGGATTGACCGCGTTCACCATCTTCTGAACGCCGAAGCGCGCACTGTTCACAAATCGTCCGCGGTTCCAATCGAGGCCTAACACCGCCGCCGGAACATTGATCTGGTTGCGAAAATCCGACAGGCTGTCCGAGGGGCCGATCCCGTTGGCGTTATCGTAGCTGAGGCGCGCAAATCCCCTCATGTCGTCGCTGAAGTTGTAATCGAACCGCGCCGTCAACATGTTCTCGCGAAAATACGCGCTCTGAAGGCCGCTTTCGTTGAAAACTCCTGAAGAAGCTTCGGACGCCGTGGGCAAAATCAAATCCGCGGACGACATCGGCCAAAAACCATCCTGATTGGTGCGCTCACCGCCGACGAATAGAAACGCCTTGTCTTTGATCACCGCGCCGCCCGCCCCAAATCCATACTGCTGGCGGCTGTAATCCGAATTGCCAGCGGGAAATCCGGCAAGGCCTAGGACCTGGTCGCGCAGATTTCCAAACAGGTTGGCGTGGAATTCATCTCCGCCCGAGCGCGTGGTGACCCGGACCGAACCGGCCGCGTTGAGCGACTGAAACAATTCCGGCATGCCCTGCGTGACGACCACGTCGCGCACCGCTTCCGCTGGGAGGTTCATGGTGGCTGCGCCTTTGGTCTCATCCATGACCTCGACTTCATCCATGTCGTAGTGCGTCGTGCGTCCCAGTTGACTGTCGATGGAAAGCGATTGAAAGCCGCTCTTGCCCGGATCGAGAGCTCTTCCATCCACCGCCTGCACACCCAGCTCAATCCGTCCCGCATTCAGATAGTTCCGGCCGTCGATCGGCAAGGTATCGGGAGCGTCGCCAGTGAACTCGCTCTCCAGTCGCACCGGTCCGGGATTGATCCAGTCCAGCTTGAAGTCGGCCGCGACGGACGCGCCCATCACCACGGTCACGGTGCTTTCGACCGGCACCATGTCTCGGCCTTCCACGCGCACTACATAAACGCCCGGCGGCAGGGCTTCGGAAACATACTTGCCGTCCTTGCCGGAGCGGGTCACACCACGGGTTTCCGTCGCCGACGAGCTATACAAGACGCGGGCCGCCTCCACGGGAGCGCCGACGTCATCGAGCAGCGTGCCCCGAATGGTTCCGGTGGTGGGATTTTCCGAGGTCTCCGCTTCGTTCTGCGCCCACAACGACACCGTGAAGGCACCTACAACCAGCAATAAGCCAATAAGCAGGGAACGACGAACACGCAAGCCCGAGCAATCGAACAAAGTGACTCTCCTGGGGGCAGAACCTCAAGTAGAACCTGGAAGCGATTCCGCGTCTAAGGTCTTAAAGTTTCCACTGCAATTTGAATAGAACAGTTTACTAGATGCGCCCACTTCCCCGGCGCGATGTATGCGTTTTCATGTCCCGTAGAGATGGGGCTAGCTCCGTCTCACTTTGCCGTAATCCGCCGAGACGCGGCAAGCCACGTCTCTACACGAAATTAGACAGCCTCAGAAAGTCCCCTTGTGCGTGTAGTAGCCCGCGCGATAGTGCGATTGAAAAGGGCCGCCTGGCGGCGCATTCGTCAAATCCACGCGTAGTTGACGGAAGTCCGAATTCGAATAGCGCTGCGCCGGATAATACGCCAGCAAATACTGCGTTCGCAGTTCGTCGCTGATTTTCTTGAATGCGTCGTCCAGTTGCGACGCCGAGGTGGCGTAGAAATACTTTCCGCCTGTGTCCGATGAGATCTGGATCAGCGCGTGCTCGCCGCCCTCCTCTCGTCCCGCATCCGCTTCAATGGGCACGATGATGATGCTGTAAATGATGGCCTCCGCCTCCTGCGCCGCGCGCAGCGCCTCTTTGTAATCCACCTGACTCATCGTGTCACCGCCGTCGGTGATCACCACCATCACTTTTCTTCCCTGCCGCCGGCTCAGGGCGTGCGATCCCAGAAAAACCGCATCGTACAGCGCCGTTGCCGCGCCGTTGCGCTCGCGGTCGATTCCGGAGTCGATCTTCTTCAAATCGGATGTAAACGGCACCATTTGGCTTACGGTCTCGCTGAACTTGTACACGGCCAGCCCATCCTGTGGCCGCACGATCGTGTGCGCGAACTTGCGCGCTGAGATCAACTCCAGCGGCAGATCTTTTCTGGTGCTCAGGCTCGTATCGACTCCCAGCACAATCGACAGCGGCAACGCCGATTCCTTGTCGAAGATGGCGATCTTCTGCTCTTTGCCGTCTTCCTTCAGCACAAAGTTTTCTTTCTGCAGGTTCGCCACCGGAGCCCCGCGGGCATCGGTCACGGTCACGAACACATTCACCAGCTTCACGTCGACCTTGATGGTGGTGTCCGGATCTTCGGCCAGCAACGGGGCATTGACACAAACGATCAAGCCACAGGTCAATACGCAAGCCACGAGCTGCGAGCTACGAGCTACGAGCCCGGCAGTTTTCGCGCGAAGCTCGCGGCTCGCAGCTCGGAGCTCTTTTGTGATTCGTTTCATTCGGAAGTCACTCTTTATGATGCTGTCTGCTTCCCCGCTGTGCCTCGCGGCTGCTGAATTTCTTCGGGAAACGGCTCCCCGTCGGCCCACACTGCTCCATCCTCAAAGTGTTCTTTCTTCCAAATCGGCACCGTCTTCTTCAGCGTGTCAATGATCCAGCGGCACGCTTCAAACGCCGCGTTCCGGTGGGCGGCCGCCACCACGATCAGCACGCTCGTCTCTCCAATTTCGAGCCGCCCCAGCCGGTGGACGATCGACGCTGCCCGCACCCCGAAACGTTCCCGCGCCTCCAGCGCCAGAGATTCCATCTGTTGCAGCGCCATCGCTTCGTAGGCTTCGTAGTCCAGATAGAGCGTGCGCCGCCCACGCGTGTTGTCCCGCACCACGCCTTCGAAGATCGCCGCCGAGCCATCTTCCGGCCGCTTCAAGCGCCCCACCACACCCTGCGCGTCGATTCGGTCGCGAACAATTCTGACTTCGCCGATCTGCACCTCGGTACCTCGCACTTCGTCGGCCGACCCACCGCTCACTGGCGGCAACAGCGCGACCTCATCGCCGTCGCACAACGCGCGGTCCACTTCGGCGTACTCACGATTCACGGAAATCGCCAGGGACGGAAGCATCGCTTCCAACCGTGGAACCTCGCGCGCGTAATGGAAGAGTATTTCGCGCACTCGTGCCCCTTCGGGCAGATCGATGGTCTCGGCCGATCGCCCGCGCAAATCCTTCAAAACTCCAAAAAAAAGCACGCCAATCTTCATCTGGGTACTGGGTCCTGGCAACTGGCGACTGCCCCAGCGTCACCAGTGTAGCGCGCCCCATCCCAAAGGACCTGTCCCTCCGTGTTATTGCAACCACCGACCCTACCATTCGCCCAATTACCTCCGTAATCGTGCATTAGGTCACCTTCCCGCTTAGTCTTATTTACAGGACTCTTTACTGAGAGGAGGCTGTTATCGTTAACGCGGTCCAAACCGATGCCAGCCGCAATGCGTCCGCTCGGTCCTTCCTGCACAGCCTTAATATTCTGGTCAAGTACACCCGGCTGTATGGCGTCACCCACAAGCGCACCGAGGGCCAGTTCGAGAGCACCTGGAACGAACTGCAGCAGGCACTGCCCAAGAACAGCGACACGGGTTTTCTGCTCGGCGTCTCCGACAACAAACTTCTGCTCGATGGCATCCCGCTCGAAGCCGGACAGGCGGAGCGCAGCTTCGCACAGTTGCTGAATGCGGCCGGCTTATCGAGCATCATGTTTTCCAGCAAGGTCACGCTCGAAGACTTTACCCGGCTGGTGCGCGCCTTTGCCATGGGCGGCTCCAAAGCGCAGGACTTTGCCAAGCAGATTAAGGAAACCCTCGGCGATAATAAGGACTCCTCCATCCGCATCAACGAGGTCAAGTTCGTGGCCGCCGACCCGGCCACGGGTGAGATTTCCATGGCGGCGCAACTCGCTGCCCAGTCGCTCGGCCCCGAATTCAAACAGTGGCTCAATGACCCGCAGAAGCTCTTGCAGTTGATCGCTGCTGCCCAGGGAGCGAGCACCAGCGGTTCCGGCACGCCCGGCGGCGCGCCACTCGGCAGTGTTCCCAGCGTCCCCATTCCCGCCGGGATCGGCGCGGGCTCGTCCGGCGGAACTTCGTCGGGTGGAACTTGGACCGGCGGCGTCGTTCCTTTACAGGAAGAGGAGGTCATCCAGACCATTCGCCTGCTCACGCATTTTGGTCAGGCGATGCAGAATCCCGACTCGTCCCACGAAAATCTCAAGGTCGAATTGGGCAATGCTCCCGAGGGCGCCAAGGTCAATCTCGCCCAGTTGCTCGAAAGTCTGGCCGCGCAGGCCACTCAGAACAAACCCAGCGACGGCAACGACACTCCGCTGCTGATGAAGGCCGCCGAGAACATGGCCATCAAGTTTGCCCTCGACCGTTATCAGCGCGGCGATGTCAAGGTCAACGCCGTGCACGAGATGATGGAGCACATGAGCCGGCAGATGGATACGCTGCGGCAGATCCTGCGCGTTCAGGAAGACAAATTATCCAAAGCGGGCGTGCTGGTTGAGTCCCATGCCGACATTCTGGACCGGATGTTCTGGGCTGAGATTCCGGAAGCTGGCAAGAAAAGCGTTCTGCTCTCCAGCGAGGCCGCCTGCGTGCCGCCCCGCAACATCCGCCAGTTCGTGGAACTCCTTTTTGAACGCGACGACAATGAGATCGCGGCTAAGATTCTTGCCAACTATTGCAGTGGCCTCGACGCCAAGGATGCCGATCCCCGCCGCAAGACGGCCACTGGCCTCTCTCAACTCGCCGACCTCTATGCCACCGCGCCCGATGAAGTCATGCCCAATGCCTTGGCCCTGATCGCCGAGAAACTGGGGACGGAGAACGATACAGAGATCCAGAGTCTGCTGGGCGCCGCGTTCGCGCGTTTCGGGCAGGAGGCCTGCACCCGCAAAAAATACAAAGCCGTCGCCGAACTCTGCGACTCGCTCGAAAGAGTGGCCCACGAACGGCCTGCGCTGGGGCAGGATCTCCGCTCCCGCGTCGGCATCGAGAATCGCCTGCCCGAGATGATCGAAGAAGCCATCAATGCCGATCAGGCGCCTGAGGATTTGATCAACGTCCTGCAGAAGCTTCCGAAAACTTCCGTCGAACACCTGGCCGACCGTTTCTTCCGCGCCCATCGGCGTGTCGAATGCGACCGCATTGTCGAAATCGTCGGCGAACTGGGACAACCCGCCATCGACGATTTGCGCGACATTCTGCGCTTCGGCCAGCCCCGTCAGGCTGCCTCCACCGTCGGCCTGTTGAGCCGCCTCGCCGTAACCGCGCTGCTGGAATTGCTGCCCGCCCGCATGGGTGAGTTCAACCGCTTCTACCAGGACGTCATCGTCCGCCAAATCGCATACGGCGCCGCGCCCGATCGCGGACGCACCCTGCTCGAACTGCTCGAACTGCTCGACCCGCTCATCCTGCCCGAGGCCATTGACGAGATTGGCATGAGCCAGGACCACAACGCCAGTTCCAGCCTGATCGCCCTCGCCACCGCTGGCGAAGCTCAGAACCGTCCTCCGTTCGTGCAATTGAAAGCCATTGAATCGCTCGGCCGTTTGCGCGAGAGCGAGGCTGTCCCGGTGCTGCGCTCCATCGTCGACGACAAGAAATTTTTCGGTTATAGCCAGCACCGCGAATTGCGCATCGCCGCCATTCAGGCGCTATCGAAGATCGATCCCCGCCACGGCACCCAGGCTCTGATCGAAAGCGGCCTGGAGGCTGGCGAGCTCGCCATCGCTCCGCTCGATTCCGGTCCGGGATGCCCCTGGGTCCGGCAGCGCCGGTACGAGCGCATCGTCCTGCCGCGCACTCTCTCCGCCACTCTTTCCAGTTCCTGGGGAAAGTCGAACATTGTGATGCGTGAGATGAGCCTGGGCGGCGGCATGGGCACGCGCAACGACAATCTCCGTGTCGGGTCCGAAGCCCACGTCGAAATTTCGCTGGGCGTGAAAAAAATCCGCGGCGAGGTTCTCCTGCGCCGTGCCCGCGTCAATGAAATCGGCTTCGAGTTCGTCGGCATGGACCTCGACAGCCGCTACCGCCTGCGCCGCGTTCTGGTCGAGGCCTTGCAAAGAATCCCCGACAATCGCGCTGTCGACTGGGACGGCGAACGAAAGACCACCTAAAGCAAGGTCTCAGGTCCTAGGTCTCAGGTCTCAGGTCTCAGGAAAGACGGATGCCCCATTCATCGCGCACTTTGCGATGAGTGGGTTGCGTGAGACGCGCCCGGCGATTCTCCAAAAGAAAAAGCCTCTGCTGCACGCAGAGGCTTTTCACATCAAGATCAAGAGACCGCCAGCTCGCTTACACCACCTTCACGAAAATAATAACCAGCGCGAACAGAACCAGCGACTCGATGAAGGCGAGGCCGAGGATCAGGGCTACCTGAATGCCGGCGCGGGCAGCCGGATTGCGTCCGAGCGCTTCGCACGCCGACGACGCGGCACGACCCTGGCCCTGCGCCGCCAATCCCGCTGCGATGGCGATCGCGAAACCAGAAGTGATTGCTACCCAGTTGGTCCCACCAGCCGCACCTGCTCCAGTTTGAGCGAATGCCGGCATAGCCACCACCAGGAACATCATCATCACGAACAACAACATTACAATTTTCCGCATCTTGATTCTCCTTTATGAATTGCCCCAGTAGGTGGTTGACGCCGTGGTCGCGTAACCCAGCGCCCTCACGCTGAAAGGCAGGTGTCAAACAGCAGCTGTCAGGCACCAGGTCTCAGGTCTCAGGAAAAAGCGGCTGTTGAATTCCCCTGAGACCTGACACCTAAGACCTGAGACCTTCTCTAGTGTTCATGCGCCGTCGCCTCTCCCAGATACACGCAGGCGAGCAGCACAAAAATGTACGTCTGAATAAACGACACGCCAATATGCAAGCCCTCGAATATGATCGGAATGCCCAGTGGCACCAGCGAGAAAAATACCAGGGTCACCATCTCGCCCGCGAACATGTTCGCAAAGAGACGGACGGTCAATGACAGGATGCGGGCTAGATGACTGAACACCTCAATCGGGAATAGTAGGATCGGCAGAAACAACCGGACCGCCAGCGGCATACCCTCCTGCGGCCCGATGAAATGTTTCAAATAGCCGATAGGTCCGTTGGCCCGCACTCCCTGGTAGTTGTAGTAGACCCAGGTCAGCAGCGCGCATCCCAAGGGCACAGCCGGTACCCCTGTCGGAGATTCCAGCCCGGGCACAAGTCCAGTGAGATTGCAGACCAGGATGAACATGCCGAGCACAGTCAGATAGGGGACGAACTTCTCCGGATGATTCGAGATCGTCTCGCTGGCCAGGCCATGAATGAACCCGTCTATGCCTTCCATGGTGTGCTGCAGGGCACCCGGGCGTTCCACCGAGAGACGTAGGCGCACGGCGATGAAAAAGATCACGAGCAGCGCAACTACCAGAATTTCCATGGCAACCGAATTCGTGATCGGAGCCGCGGGATGCTTGGGATGAATGTTCAGCTTCAGCAGCAACGCCGTAACCGGCGCGCCAAATAGACGATTTAAGAGTGCGGTAAAAGCCAGCTGTTCCATTTTTCAGAGTTTATGATTTCCAGAATGCTGTAACTTACCGACGAAACTATAGATCCTTCGCTCCGCTCGGGATGACAAACTTTCCAACGCGCCTACGACGCCCGCCGCAACGCTGTATACCCTTCCCACACCGCCTCGGCCATCAGGGCTGCCACGGGCACGCATAATCCCCATAGAAAACCATGAAATGCCAGGGAAGAACTTTTGAATATAGCATAGGCAGCGGCTCCCACCAACCCGTAGCGTACCAGGAAGCGCATGACGATCCAGCCGCCTTTCTCGCGGCTGTTGAGGTTGACAATGCGATCGGCAAGTCCTTCAACGCCACGCGTCAGCGAGCGGAAGTTAACGTAAGAGACGGCGGCCCCGAAGGCAAACCCTATTGACCCGCTCCAGCGGTAAAACCAGAATGCCGGCCCGAGCAGCAGAACGCTCGCCACCAGCATGTTGCGCAGCACGCGAGGAATAATGCGCTCGTCAATCGTGCGCATGCGCTCACGAATTGCGCCTTCATCGACACTCTCTGCCGGCGGAGCGTTCGCGGGCCGGTCGAGATCCTCAGGTTCATTCATCTTCCATCTTCATCTTCATCTTTGGAAGCGCCCATGGCCATGCGGATCATCTGCCAGAATCCCACCACCGCGCCGAACAGGAGCCCGACCAGATAGAGCCACTTAGTATGCAGCCAGTAATCGGCCAGTTTGCCGAGGAAAAAGCCAAGCAGGACGGCCGCCGGAATAATGAATCCCATCTCGGAATAACGAGCGAGCGAGACGACAGTATCTTTCTTCTCCGGACCTGAAGACGGGCTAGACTCGATGCTAGGCTTTTCGGGCATTCGGAGGAATTCTAATTGGGATAGGCAGCGTAGTCCACGGCCGCTGGCAACGCTTAGATACGTACCGGATCCAGAGGAACGCTATTAGTTTTTCTCGTCCTCGTCGGTTCGTAGAGTCTGGGACCACTTACAGAATGCGTCTATGCCAAGGGTGTACAAGATAAGGACAATGGCGGCAATCACTGGAGCACCTACCATACCCAGAATCGGGATCGTTTGCACAAGATATGCGCCGAGGGTCAATCCGCCGGCCCCGACAATTACTTCCGGAGTGAGCTTGGGTAGCTTTGCGCCTGTCCTTGAGGCAGACTTTATCGCATCGTCCACCTTTTTCCGGATCTTCTTGTCGCCGCAGATATAGTCACGTATCTCACGCGCAAAAAAGCCGAAGAACCCCACCTCGTGATGCGCATATTCCGCGAACTGATAAAGCGAAAGCTGCGCTATGTAGTTGTCGTTCGAGGAGAGATCATTCTGCATCCGCTCAAGCGCCTTGTACTGCCAAGTCTTGGTGCGAGATGGCTTTTTGAAGTCCTTGGCATCAACCAAATTATGAGCCCGATAGGCACCCGTCCTATGCGAAGGTTGGCCTAGTTTTTGGACCTCCGCAAAAGGTTGCTTAATCATTACCCCAACGAGTCGCCCTAGCCGAATGGCGCGATGCTCGGGGTCGGGATCTCGGGCAATGTCATTTAGCGACTCGTGATACTCCAATTGGGCGAGTTCATCAAGCTCCACGAAACCACTCTTCAATTCCTTCTCGTCCACGACGCGCCTCCCGCCTGGCGTCCAATATTAGCTCGGCTCTTGCCTAAATCAATCCAGCAGTTTTAATGGGGGTCAATGAGAAGCAGAAGCCAACAGCCTCACTTCAGTCTGGCCGCGACATGCGGCGTCTGCGCAATTCCCAGCGACCAGTTCACGCTGCGAATAAACGGCTCCGGATACACTCCGATGACGATCGTCGCCAGCGCCGTGACGCCCACCGCGCAACGCATGCCTAGGCTGATGGGCAGCCGCCCGGGCTCCATCGGCGCACGCATCAGCATGGCGTTCGCAATCTTCAGGTAGTAATAGAGGCCGAACAGAGAATAGAACACGCCAAGCGATGCCAGCACATAATGATTGCTTTCGATCAGGCTCAGGAAGATGTAGTACTTGCCCAGGAAACCGGCGGCGGGCGGAATGCCGGCGAGTGAAAGCAGAAACAGCAGCATGAGCACGGCTTCGACCGGAGCGCGCTGGTAGAGTCCGGCCATATCGTCAAGTTCGTCGCCAATCCCGTTGCGCTGCCGCAATGACGCGATCACCGCAAACGCTCCCAGGTTCATGAACGTATAGACGAGCAAGTAGATCAGGATGCCCTTAAAACCGTCGCTAAAGCCCGGGCTGCCGATCTGCGAAGTCCCCAGGGCCACGAACGCCAGCAGCATGTAACCGACGTGAGCAATCGACGAGTAAGCCAGCAACCGCTTGGTGTTGGTTTGCGTGAGCGCGGCAAAGTTCGCGCCGGTCATGGTGGCAATTGCGACGACGATAATGACCGGAGTGTAGATGGCACGCAGTGGATACAATCCGAGGATGGCCACTCCGCGTGGGAAAATAAGGACGGGGTACCCCAGTATGCGCAGCAGCATCGCCCAACCCGCCGCCTTTACCGCCACTGACATAAAACCGGTAATGCTCGTGGGCGCACCCTCATAAGCATCCGGTGCCCACTGATGAAATGGAACAGCGGCGATCTTGAACAGCAATCCCACCATGGTGGTCGAGAGCGCGAGCACCACTACCGGATTGTGTAAATTCTGCGCCGAAAGCGCGCGCGCAATGTCTGCCAGGTTGGTGCTGCCGGAAATTCCGTAGAGCAGTGATAGGCCGTAGGCAAAAATGCCCGACGAAAAAGCTCCGAGCAGCAAATACTTCAAGGCCGCTTCGTTCGAACGCCAATCGCGACGCAGAAAACCAACCAGCACATATGTGGAAATCGCCATCAGTTCCAGCCCGATGAAGATCAGCACCACGTCGATTCCCGCCGCCATGCACATCATGCCGACCACGGAAAGTAGCATCAGAGCGTAATATTCACCGTGGTGTTCCTCTTCCACGTCGAGATAGTGCACCGAACCCACAATGGCGATCGCCGCTCCCGCAAGAAATAGATACCAGAAATAGATGGCAAAGCGGTCGACTAGTAGCGAGTTATAAAACCCGACCAGGAAACTCCTCGGACCGAGCGTCGACTGAATTTGCCAGACGCACACTGCCGCGAACACCACCCCAGCAAAGGCACCCAGGGCGTTGATCCATTTCCATCCCCGCGGAATCATCAGGTCGATCAACAAAATGCCAAGCGCAAAAATGGTGAGTTCCACCATCGGCAACATCAACCGGTAGTCAGTTGGTGTAAGGCCTGTCACTAGTTACTCGCTTTCGGTTGCATGACTTTCGGTTCGATGACTTTCGCTCCGACAATGGCCGCCGGTTGGCCGTTCTCCGGCGTAACCTGCGCGTTCACCGGTGCGTTCGGGTTGGAGTTGTCATGAATCGTCTGCACAATCTGGTTTACCGGTTGTTCGAGGATCTGGAAAAACGGCTTGGGATAAAGCCCGATCCATAACGCCATGATGATCAGCGGTGCAAACGTGAGAATTTCGCGCGGCGTAAGGTCGTGCAGTTTTTCGTTTTTGGGATTGGTCACCGTCCCGAAGAAAACACGCTGATAGAGCCAGAGCAAGTAAGCCGCAGCCAGAACCACGCCCGGCGCCGCCCACGCCGCCCACCTCCAATTGGCCGTAAACGCTCCCTGCAGGATTGTGAACTCGCCGACAAAACCATTCAGCAGCGGCAATCCCATCGATGACAAAAACATGATCATGGTGATGGTGGCATAGAGTGGCATCACGTTGGAGATGCCGCCGTATTCGGCGATCTCACGCGTGTGGCGCCGTTCATACAAAATGCCGACAATCAAGAACAGCGCGCCGGTCGAGATACCGTGATTGATCTGCTGAATGACCGAACCGGTCAAGCCGATCGAATTCAGCGTGAAAATTCCGAGCGTGCAGAAACCCAGGTGGCTGACCGAGGAGTATGCCACCAGCTTTTTCATGTCTTTCTGCATGAGCGAAACCAGCGCGCCATAGATGATGCCGACGAGCGAGAGTCCGATCACCCAGTTCTGCACTTTCGGATGCGAGACTACTGCGGGAAAGAATGGCAGCGAGAAGCGCACGAATCCATACGTTCCCATCTTCAGCAAAACGCCCGCCAGAATGACGGAGCCAGCGGTCGGCGCTTCCACGTGGGCATCCGGCAGCCAGGTGTGAAACGGAAACATCGGAACCTTGATGGCGAATCCGATAAAGAAGGCGACGAAGAGCCAGATGGCGATGTTGAACGGAATGAGCGGCGCGGTCTTATAAAGCTCGGGAATGCTGAACGTGAATACGCCAGTAATCGTGTGGTGATGGAAGTAGAGGAACAGGATGCCCAGCAGCATTAGCACCGAGCCCATCAGCGTATACAAGAAGAACTTGATGGCCGCATAAAGTTTGCGCGGGCCACCCCAGATGCCGATTAGGAGATACATCGGCACCAGCATCGCTTCCCAGAAAACGAAGAAGAGAAAGAAATCGAGCGCCATGAAGACGCCGAGCATTCCCGTCTGCAAGACCAGAAACCAGACGTAATATTCCTTGACCCGGTTCTCGATTGCGGTCCAGGAAGACAGAATTGAGATCCATCCCAGCAGCGTGGTCAACATGATCAGCAGAAACGAAATGCCATCAATGCCCAGGTTGTAACCAGCGCCGATCGAGGGAATCCAGTTGTTAGCTGCGCCTTCGAGGAATTTGAATTGTGCCGGGGTGTTGAGCTGCGCCCAGAACATCGGCACCAGCGGCAACGAGATCAGGAAGCCGGCGAGGGCGAAGATGTTCGCAATCCAACGAATCGCGTCTTTGTTCTCCTTTGGGACGAACAGGAGAAAGAGCGCGCCGATGAGCGGCGTGAAGAGGATGATCGAAAGTATGTGACTCTGCATAAGAACAGTTCTCAGTTGCCGGTGCTACGAGCTGCGAGCTTGGAGCGAACCATTCTGGCTGCGCTGCCGTGGGTCGGTTCGCTCGCAGCCCGAAGCTCGTAGCTCTCACTTCCACACGTAATACACGCCAAATCCAAGCAGTCCCGCGACCATCACCAGCGCATACCACTGCACCAGTCCCCATTCAAATAGACGCACCGGATAAGAAATCATCCGCGCCAGAATGGCCGGACCGTTCACTCCGACGCCGTCGATGATCCACTTGTCCCACCAAGTCGAAAGCGTGGCGACGGCACGCGTCACCCAGCCCACGTCGTTGACCACTCCGTCGATGATTTTGGCGTCGAACCACGACGACGCTTCGCCAGCACCCATGACGCCGAGGCGGATGTTGCCCAGCTTGCGGCGTCCGGTAAAAACGTAGTCGTAGCCCTCGTCCACAAACCACTTGTTGTAAAGCACGGTGTAGAGTGGCGGTGCCTTCGCGGCAATAGGCTCAACATAGCCTTTGCCGGCGTTCAAATAAGAGCGCCGTGCCATTCCCCAACCTACGGCCGCCGCTCCCAGAGATAAGAACATCAACAGATACTCCGTCTTATCGGTGTGCTCGGCTTCTTTTTCACCCGCTGCTAATTGCGCCGACTTACCTTCTTCGGATAACACGACGGCTTCGCGCGCGAATACTGGCTCCAGGAATTTCTCGAAGTGCGCCGATCCGCCCAAGCTATGCGGCCAACTCAACCAACCCGCACCAATTGAGCAGAGCGCGAGGATCACCAGCGGCACGGTCATCGACTTCGGCGACTCGTGCACGTGATGCTCGACCTCATGGCTCATCCGCGATGGACTGTAGAACGTCAGATACATCAGCCGGAACATGTAGAACGCCGTCATCAAGGCGGTAACATAGCCGATAAACCAGAGGATGCGGTATGCGTCGCTCTCCTTGGTCCACGTCTGCCACAGTATTTCGTCTTTCGAGAAGAAACCGGCGAACGGAAAGACCCCGGCGATGGCGAGTGTCGCGATCAACATCGTCTTGTATGTAGTCGGGATGTGTCTTTGCAGGTTGCCCATGTTGCGCATGTCCTGTTCGCCGTTCATGGCGTGAATCACCGAACCCGAACCGAGGAAGAGCAACGCCTTGAAGAACGCATGCGTGAACACATGGAAAACGCCCGCCGCAAAGGCGCCGACGCCGAGCGCCAGGAACATGTATCCCAACTGCGAAACGGTTGAGTAAGCGAGCACGCGCTTGATGTCGTTCTGCACCAGCGCGATGGACGCGGCGAACACGGCCGTAAGCGCGCCAACGATGGCCACTACTAACATCGCCGTCGGCGCCAGCACGAATATGGCATTCGAACGCGCCACCATGTACACGCCCGCCGTCACCATGGTCGCAGCGTGGATCAGCGCCGAAACCGGCGTAGGACCTTCCATCGCATCCGGCAGCCAGACATAAAGAGGGAGCTGCGCCGACTTGCCGCATCCTCCAACAAACAGCAGCAGCGCGGCGGCGGTGAGAACGGGATCGCCGATCGCGAAACTTCCACTGTGCGCCAGCTTGTTGATGTCGGTAAAGCGAAACGACCCTAGATACCAGGCCAGCGTGAGCGCGCCGAGAATGAATCCGGCATCGCCGATGCGATTCACGATGAAGGCCTTATTAGCGGCGGTCGAAGCGGAGTTACGATGAAAATAAAAGCCGATCAGCAGATACGAGCACAAGCCGACGCCTTCCCATCCTACAAATAAAAGCATGTAGTTATTCGCCAGGATGAGCGTAAGCATGGAAAACATGAACAGGTTCATGTATCCGAAGAAGCGATAATAACCGCCTTCGTGGGCCATGTATCCGGTGGAGTAAATGTGGATCAACATGCCCACGCCGGTCACGAAGAGCAGCCAGATAGAAGAAAGGGGATCAAGCAGGAAGCCGGCGTCAGCATTAAATGAGGCGAGCGTGCCGTCGCGCTTTACGAAGTTGAGCTGCCCATCGCCGCTGCCCAGCCAGGTATAAATAATTTTCTGGAAGGGCTGGTGGTAATGCTCTGGGGTTGCGGACCAATGCGTGTACTGCCAAACGGCGCCGCAGCCGAACAGAAACGCAACGACGACCACGCCAACGCAGACCGCGCTGACGGTAGCCTTCTGCAGCCGCCGCCCAAAAAAGAACATGATCGCCGCCCCGAAGGCCGGGAACAACGGGATCAGCCAGATGTGGTCAAGAAATAGCATTCGGTTATCAGTTGTCAGTTACCAGTTGTCAGTTACCGTTTTCGGTTCGCAGCTTATAGCTCTAACTAAAAACTGAGAACTGACAACTGTTTCTACCATTTCAACAAGTCAATCTCATCCACGTTGATCGTTTCTTTATTGCGGAAGAAAGCGATCAAAATGCCGAGGCCCACGGCGGCTTCGGCAGCGGCATCGACTACGACAAAGATTGCGAACACCTGCCCGTGCAGGTTTCCCCACATACGCGAGAACGCCACCAGGTTCAGGTTCACCGCGTTCAGAATCAACTCAATCGACATCAGCACAATCACCACGTTGCGGCGGGTGAGGACACCAATCACACCCAGCACGAACAGTGCCGCCGCGACGACGAGATAGTGGAGCGTGGTGATGGGAACCATAAAAAACCGTCGTTCGTCGTTGGTCGTTCGCAGATCGTCGCTCGATCCAGGCACTTCAAACGACTATCGATCAACGACCACCGACTAGATTTTCTTCTTCGTCATAATTACCGCCCCAAGAATCGCCACCAGCAACAGCAGCGAGGCGATCTCGAAGGCGAACGTATATTGGCCCATCCTGTATTGACCCAGGGGGCCGGCTTCTCCGTAGAGATACTTGGCGATTTCCTGTGTGTTCGACCCTTCTGCCAGCGCCATCATGCGGTCCGGAAACAACGCCTTGCCCTTTACGAATGCGGATACGAACAGCGCCAGCAACGTGCAGGCCGCGACCAATCCTACCGGCCAGATGCGATTGAAGCGCCGGTCTTTGGCGGCGCGATCGATGTTCACCAGCATGATCACGAACAGGAACAACACCATGATTCCGCCCGCGTAGACGATGATCTGCACGGCGGCCACGAACGGCGCGTACAACATCAGGTAGAGGCCGGCCACCGCGAGCAGAGTCACTATCAGCGCCAGGGCAGAGTGCACGGCATTCCGCGCCATAATGACGAGCACGCCGCCGGCGATAGCCAGTCCGGCAAGCGCATAAAAGAAGTACGGCGTCGCCACCGGGAGTACATTGGTCGCCGAGTTTAGACCTGAGTTGATTGCGGGGTTCATGAAACGATCACTCCCACGATGGCGGTCAAAACCAGCACTCCGAGCGAGATTGGCAGCATTACTTTCCATCCGATCTTCATCAACTGGTCGAAGCGGTACCGCGGCCACGTGGCGCGATACCAGATGAACAGGTACATGAAGACGGCGACTTTGAACACAAACCAATATACGTAACCAATGCCCTGATTGAATCTGGCCGCCACGCTCGCGTCCGCGGACCGGCCTGCAACCGCGATCACCAGCAGCAGCAACGCGAGGAAGCCGAGCAGCGCCGCGAAAACGGCAAGCCCAATGCGCTGAATCTTGAAGAAGGAATACGCCGGCATGCGCACCGTTCCGATAAAGGCAATCGCCGCCAGGCCAACGAACGTAAGCCCGGGAAAGAGCGAGAAGATCAAATCCCACGCCGGTGCGTGCAGCAGGTTGGGGAAGGGACGCATCCATCCGCCGAGCCAGAGCGCGACCGCGATCGAAGAAACAGAAATCATGGCCGCATATTCGGCGAGCATAAACAGCGACCAGCGCAGCCCGCTGTACTCGGTGTGGTATCCGGCGGTCAATTCCGATTCCGCTTCGGCCATATCAAAAGGGGCGCGGTTGGTTTCGGCCACCATGGCAATGGCGAAAATCACGAACGCGAGCAAGCCGAGCGGAAAGAATTGGAAGATGAACCAGACGTGCTGCTCCTGTTGTGCCTGGACGATCCCGATCATGCTCAGCGTGCCGGTGCCTGACTTCATGCTCGTCATCAGGACCGCTGAGATGACCGCCAGTCCCATGGCAACTTCGTAGGACACCATCTGCGCGCTCGAGCGGAGCGCACCGATGAGGGGATAGTGCGAGTTCGAAGCCCAGCCCGCGACTACGATACCAAGCACGCCAAGCGACGAGACCCCGAGCATAAACAGGACGCCGATGTTCATGTCGCTGACTGCCTGCGAAGGGCCAAACGGAATCACTGTGTAAACCGTGAATGCCGCGAGCAGGCCGATCAGCGGCGCGATCCAGAAGACGAACTGGTCGGCCTCGGCGGGGATAATGTCTTCCTTGAGCGCCAGTTTGATCGCGTCGGCGATGGGCTGCAGCAATCCGTGCGGGCCCACGCGCATGGGGCCAAGGCGAATCTGAAAATGCGCCAGCGCCTTGCGCTCGAGCCAGTTCATGGCCATTACAGCCACAGACACTCCTGTGAAAATGATGAGCACATAGATGAGTGCCCAGAACTGGCTCCCTGCGGAGCCGGGGGTCAACGTGCTGCCGAGATACGAGGTGATGAAGTTAGGCATCAGCGATCCACCTCGCCGAGCACGATGTCGAGCGTGCCGATGACGGCGATCACGTCGGCGACGAGCAAGCCGCGCACCATAACGTCAAGCGCCTGCAAATTGACGAACGATGGCGGGCGCACGCGCAGGCGGTAGGGTTGCGTCGACCCGTCGCTGACGATGAAATATCCGAGTTCGCCTTTGGGAGCTTCGATGGAGTGATAGATTTCGCCCACCGGCGGCTTGATCACCTTGGGCACTTTGCCCATGATCGGGCCTTCGGGAATGGTATTGACGGCTTGCTCAATGATGCGCAGCGACTGGCGCATTTCGGCCATGCGAACCAGGTACCGGTCGTAGGTGTCGCCGTTCTCACCGGTGGGAATTTCGAAATCGAATTTGGAGTAGGCCGCGTAAGGCTGGGCCTTGCGCAGATCCCACTGCACGCCACTGGCGCGCAGCACCGGCCCGGTTACGCCGAGCGCAACGGCATCCGCTGCGGAAATCACGCCGACGTTCTTTGTCCGCTCCAGCCAGATGCGGTTGGTGGTGAGCAGCTCTTCGTATTCGTCGATTTTCGGCGCCACAAAAGTCAGGAAATTCTTTACGTCTCTTTCGAAGCCGGCATAAGTTTCATACTGGCAGCCGCCGATGCGAAAGGCATGCGTGGTGAGGCGCGCGCCGCAGTAGCGCTCGAAAATCTTCAGAATCTCTTCCCGGTCGCGGAACGTGTAGAACAGCGGCGTCATCGCTCCGATATCGAGCGCGTGTGTGCCCAGCCAGAGCTGATGGCTTGCCATGCGGTTCAACTCGGTCAGGATTACGCGAATATATTGGGCGCGCGGCGGCGCCTCCACATTCATCAACTTCTCGACCGCTTCGCAGTAGCCGAGGCCATTGGATACGGCGGCGACGTAATCCATCCTATCGACATAGGGATTGAACATCGTGTAGGTGCGGTTCTCGGCGATTTTTTCGACGCCGCGGTGCAGGTATCCAATGACGCACTCGGTGCCGAGAACCTTTTCGCCGTCGAGCTTCAGGATGACGCGCAGCACGCCGTGCGTGGCCGGATGCTGCGGTCCCATGTTGATGATGAGTTCGTTGGCATCGAGATACGGCGTCTCGGGCGTTTCGAGTTCGAGATTGGACACGTCGTTCGTGCGGTCGTTACCGTGAACGCTCATTGTCCGCTCTCGATTCCGAGGTTGATCTGCACCCATTCATTGTCTTGCTGCAGAATGCCGTAATCTTTGCGCAGCGGGTGGCCCTTCCAGCCGTCGGGCAGAAGAATGCGCTTGAGATCGGGGTGGCCGTCGAACTGGATGCCGAACATATCGTAGACTTCGCGCTCCAGCCAGTTGGCGGTTGCCCAAATCGAGACGCTGGATGGGATGGAAGCGCCGTCGGCGATTTGCGTTTTCACTCGTACCCGCTCGTTGCGCGCGAAAGAATAAAGGATCCAGACCACGTCAAATTGTTTTTCGCGCTTCGGATAATGCACCGCTGTGATGTCGACGCAGTAGTCAAATTGTTCTTCGTCGCGCAGCAGGCGCAGAATGTCGGGAATCAGCGAGCGATCGACGGTGAGGTAGTTCTGTCCCAGATAAGTTTGCGCGTCGAGGCCCGAACCATACTGGTCACGGTATTTTTCGACCAGCGGCGAGGTCCACGGCAACGGAACGGGACCCGCGGGTTTGGCGGGAGCGGCCGGTTTTGCCGGAGCGGCGGGAGCGGCCGCTACAGGCTTTTCCGCCGTCGGTTGCTTCTCGCCTTCCGGCGGCGGGGGAGCGGGCGATTTGACTTCCTCGGCCATGCTGGGTCTGTCGTTTTCCAAAGACTGCAACAAATGCCGCGCTAGTATTTGGAAACCCTTACTTCTAACAGGTGGTTGCCGTCACAGTCAACGACTGTCATCACAACAGTGGCTAGTTGCTAGCGCCGACCTGCCTGAAAGCTTTCGACCAAGTCGCGGATGCGCAATGCGTCGGCTTTGCGATGGCCGTGACTGGCGATCGGGTCGGTGCCTCCGGTGGATTCAATCAGAATGTCGGACCAAAAAATTCCCGTCGAAATCTTCACCGAGGCTACCTGGGAAATCGAAATGCTTTCCTCGGTGCTGCCGAACAGACGCTTCTTAACGCGGCTCACACGCAGCGGGTGGACCACGATGCGCGTCGGAAACCACAGGTTCCCTCTGGTCCAGCGGCTGGCGCTGAAGGTTTCCTCGGAAGCAGCCGGGTTGGGGAGCGCGGAGGCTACACCCATTCGAGCGCGCCCTTCTTCCAGACCCATACATAGCCGACGACCAGAATGGCGAGAAAAATCAGTATCTCAATCAACCCGAAGCGGCCCAGGGCTTTGAACTTCACCGCCCACGGAAACAGGAAAACCGTTTCTACGTCGAAGATCACAAACAGGATGGCGATGATGTAAAAGCGGACGGTGTAACGTCCACGAGCGTCGCCGTAGGGATCAATGCCACACTCGTATGGCATCAGCTTGACGCGGTTGGGACTCTGGGTGCGGATGAGCTTGGTGATCAGCAGCGTGAGGGGAATAAGGATGCCGACGACGGCGACGAACAGAAAGATGGGAACATAATTTTGCGGCATGAGGCCCCCGAAAAATTCACGATAAGAGCGAACTCGAAATATTAACGCCGAAGTGGCCTGGCTTCAAGGAGGCAAGGCGTCAGGCCCCAGGTCTCTGGTCTCAGGAAATTCTAAATCGGAGGCCTTTGCTGCGAAGGGCATTACATCCCCCGATCGGGAAGAATGAAGGTGTGGCGGGCTAGGTCGGAGTCGAGCGTCTCTTGGCGATAGAGCATCGCCAGCACGCCGCCTTGCCAGATGAGCAGGTCGGCATTGCGTTCAGCGAATTCTTTCCAGGTTTGGGCGCAGCCGGAGCGGGCGATGCGCTCGCGGATCAGAAACAAGTAGGCCCAGGTGATGGTCTCGTGATAGCGCTGTGCCTTTCCCTGGGCTGCGGCGAAGCGCTTCAGTGCATCCGAGAAGCGTTGCAGGGCTTCGAGGACGGAATAGTGGCAGAGATACTCAAAGGCGAGGCGGACGTGGTCAGCATGATGAAAGGTGTCAGCGGCGGTCGTACCGTCCTCGAATTGTCTGATCAGTTCATCGCCGGTCATGTTCGCTGCTCCGCCGGTGCAGACCTCGCCGCCACGACCGCCCATGCCGCTGCCGCATAAACCACAAGCACTCCAACGTCGAACCAACCCTGCAGAAGGTGGATGGCAATCGCGAAGACGAGGACGACGATAAGCAACCTTCCGCCGAATACCATCGCGCGGGGAATGAGAAACAGAATGGCGGCGGCGATCTCCGCCCATGCCAATGCAAAGTGAATGAAGTCGGGCAGTCCGGTTTTCGCGAACGCATGCGCGGCTGCTGGGGAAAACGCGAAACGCACCGACTCCTCCAGGATCACCAGACCCAGCGCCCACTGCAGGATGCGCAACGCCGCAGGCCAACGGTTTTGTGTCATTTTTTCCTCTCTGAGGCAGTCTTGGCCTCCGAGCGCCGCTTCACTTCCTTGAGGCGGTGGCTGGCGGAGGAGTCGAGATCGAGGCCGTAGAACTTTTTCAGGTCGTGAATGCGCTTGAGGGATTCGGCGCTGAAGGGGACCTTGCCGTCAAAGGCATGGAGCACGATGCCTTCAAGCAGGTCGCCCAGGGACATGTCGTGATATTCGGCGAGCGCCTTGAGAACTTTCAGGAGACGTTTCTCGATGCGGACGCCGGTCTGGACCCGTTCGATGAGCAGTTGCGATTCATTGATCATGGTACAAATGTACCATGGTACATAGATGGTCAAGTCGGCCGTGGCAGATGTCAGGTCTCGGGTCTCAGGTCACCCGCGACCCCAGGCAGAGCTTGAACGGGCAAATTTCGATATTTGGCCCTCTTTCGATATTTGGCCCCTCAATGAGAAAATGTCACTCAGTTCATGGAAGTCATACCGGGAGGTCATAGCACATGTGCCGAAATATCAAAACCCTCTTCAACTTCGATCAGCCTGTCACCGGCGAGGAGGTGCGAGCAGCTTCGCTCCAGTTCGTGAGAAAAATCACGGGTTTCAATAAGCCGTCGAAGGCAAACGAAGCCGCGTTCCTGGCTGCCGTCGATGAAATAGCCGGTATCTCGGCTCGACTTCTGCAAGCGCTCGACACCAACGCTCCCCCGAAGAATCGAGAAGCAGAGGCGGCCAAGGCAAAGGCTCGCGCCGCCGAGAGATTCGGAGCATGAGGATCGCGAGAAGCTTTGCGAACCCCCGCAGCTTCCAGAGCACTTTCCCTGGCACTAAAGGGGTATTTTCCCGGGGGGAAGAAGCACTCTTGATTTTATAGAGGTGTAACAAAACTTATAACCTGCTACACTCCCTGAAAGACCGAGGACAACTCGGACAAGTTCAAATAGCGTAGGTCACAACCGGCTAAGTTGAGGAAAGATTCTCGACCCCCTAAGCCTAATAAAAATAAAATTGTGGCGGCCGCTGGAATGTATCTGGCCGAACCTTAGCTTAAGCTTAGTTCATAAGATTCCAAGCGGCTCGCTCACGGGTGAGCCATGGCATTGCACCCTGGGGAACGGAAGCGTCACTTACCGGAAGAATTGCCAGTCGCATGGGACCCGATCCGGCGGGTTCTGGAAGAAAACGAAGACTGGTATCGCGACTTAGTCGAGCACAGCCGCGACATGCTGTGTGTCCACGACCTTGAAGGCCGACTCCTGTCGGTCAATACCGTTCCCGCCCGTCTGCTCGGTTACAGCGTAGAAGAAATGCTGAGCCGGCCGATGCGGGATTTTGTCGATCCGCAATTCCAAACTGAGTACGATGCCTATCTGCGCGAGATCGCGCGCACGCGAGAATCTCGCGGTCTGTTAGCCGTGCGAACGCGATTTGGAGAACAGCGGATCTGGGAGTATCACAACACGTTGCGCACCGAAGGAGTGGAAACGCCGATTGTGCGGGGGATCGCGCACGACGTCACGGAACGGGTGCGAGCGGAGCAGACGCTGCGCGCGACCAATGAACAACTGCTGAGAACGGCACGCGAGCAGGAACGGATAAGTCACGAACTGACGCTCTTCCGAACGCTGTTGGATCAATCGAACGATGCTATCAAGGTCATCGATCTGGAGACTCTGCGTTTCCTCGATGTGAATGAACGGTCCTACGCAGAGCTGGGCTACAGCCGGGAAGAGCTTTTGTCGATGACGGTTTTTGACGTCGACCCAAATGCCGACGAAACTTCGGTCGCGCGAGTGCTGCAGCAGTTGCGGGAGTCGGGATTCGCAATCATGGAAACACTGCACCGGCGGAAAGATGGAACCACGTTTCCGGTGGAAGTGAATATGCGACAGGTGCGATTGGACCGGGAATACGCCGTATCGATATCACGCGACGTCACGGAGCGAAAGCGTGCGGAGGAGCGGCTGCGCGAGTTCGAAAGAGTAGTGGAGAATCTGGAAGAGATGATCGCGGTGGTGAATCGGGAGCATCGGTACGTGCTGATGAACCCGGCATGCCTGAGGTATCGGGGACTGACGAAAGAGGAGGTTGCAGGAAGCTTGGTAGCGGAGATAGTAGGGACAGAGTTTTATGAAACCGTGGTCAAAGAAAAACTGGATGAGTGTTTCGGGGGGAACGTCGTCAATTACGAGCTCAGACACAAATATCCGGAGATGGGAGAGAGGGATCTAGCGATCACATATCTGCCGGTAGAAGGGGCGGCGGGAATCGATCGGGCGGCGTGCGTGATGCGCGACATCACAGAACTGAAGCTGGTGGAGAAAGCTTTGCGGGAAAGCGAAAGGCGATTCCGGGCGGTGTACGAGCGGTCTCCGGTGGGCATCGCACTGGTTGATTCGCGCACCGTACGCTTCATGCAAGTCAATCCGAAGTTCTGCGAAATCGCCGGGCGCAGCGAAGAAGAATTGCTGCAGATCGACGTTAGAAGCATTACCCACCCCGACGATGTTGCGAACACCAGTGAATACTTGCGCCAGCTGTCCCAAGAAGAGCTGGCAAATTACGAGATCGACAAAAGGTACGTTCGCCCGGATGGATCGGCGCGCTGGGTGAGGATTCTCGTAGTGCCGATGTGGGGCGAAGGACAGACGCACCGCTGGCACATGGGTCTGGTACAGGACATCACCGAACGGAAGCAGTCGGAGTCGGCGATCGCGGCCCTGGTGCAAGAGTTATGCGAAGCCAAGAAAAAACTTACGGAGGAGAAGCTTTATCTGGAGCGGGAAATCGACACCGAACTGGGATTCGGGGAAATCATCGGGCAAAGCAAGGCGTTGCAAGCCGTAATGGAGAATGTGGAGAAAGTGGCGTCCAGCGATGCCACCGTACTGCTGCTGGGCGAAACGGGAACAGGGAAAGAACTGGTGGCCCGAGCAATCCATCGGTTAAGCCAGCGCGCCAACAGTAGTTTCATCAAAATGAATTGTGCGGCGATTCCGTCGGGGCTGCTGGAGAGCGAGCTGTTCGGTCATGAGCGGGGCGCATTCACCGGAGCAGTGAGCAGGAAAATTGGACGCCTCGAACTGGCGGACAAGGGCACGCTGTTTCTGGACGAGATCGGGGAGATTTCGCTGGCGCTGCAGCCGAAGTTGCTGCGGGTTCTGCAGGATCAGGAGTTCGAACGGCTGGGTGGCGCGCAGACATTGAAGGTGGACTTTCGTCTGATTGCGGCGACGAACAGCAATTTGGCGGAGCGCGTGCGGGAAAACGAGTTTCGGAGCGATCTGTATTACCGGCTGAACGTGTTTCCGGTCCGCGTGCCACCGTTGCGCGAACGGCGAGAGGACATCCGGTTGCTGGTGGAACATTTTGTGCAGAAGTTCGCCCGGCGGATGAACCGGTCGATCACCAGCATTCCCAAGAAAACCTTGGATGCGGTAATGGGGTGGGCGTGGCCGGGAAATGTACGGGAACTGGAGAATTTTATCGAACGGTCGGTGATTCTGACCCAAGGTTCGGTGCTGGTGTCGCCGTTAGCCGAACTGCAGCCGATTAGTACGAGCGCGAAGAAGGATAGCGTAGATGAAAGTCTGGAGGCGACGGAACGCGAGCACATTCTGCGCGCTTTGCGGGAGAGCCACGGGCAAATTGGCGGACCGAAAGGGGCCGCCCTGCGCTTGGGGCTGAAGCGGACAACGCTGCAATCGAAACTGAAACATTTGGGAATCAATCCACGATCTGGATCGCCGAGGCATTAGAACCGCGAATCAAAGTCCTCGAATTCTCCCAGCAGGAATTCCTTGTCGGTCAGAGATTCGCATCGTTGTCGAATGCGTCGTGATCGGCTTGATGATCTTTCTTGAATTGGTGGAACGCGTCGCGGGAGGTCCAGCGGTCAAAAGTCAGGCAGCGCCCAGCGCGCTCGATATCGCGGAAGAGTTGGGTACCGCGATAATCCGGGCTCTGGCGGAAAAGGTGGGACCAGTCCCCTTCGGGGCCGTAGATCGCATCGAACTGGGGTTGGGCCTCGAGCCTGACCTGAAACTCCCAGACAGCGAGATAGTGACTTTTGTCAGTATTCACGGCAACAGAATCGCAAGCCTGAACCCGCGCCAAACCCATCGAACAATTGTACGCGGCTCTGATCGACCGTCGTTCAGGAAGTGCCGGGTTCCACTCGCCCTTCATCGGCCGGGACGCCCCTCCCAGCGGTGCCGAAGATCAGGCAATCGGTTACAATCTTCGCGCACATGAATCGCGAATATAACAAGCAATACAGCCACGAATTAGGGCGCGACATGGAGTCGCTGGTGTATGGCCACGCCGGGCAGCCGATCCTGGTTTTTCCGACGTCGATGGGACGTTTTTTTGAGTATGAAGATGCGGGGATGATCCGCACACTGGGCGGGAAACTGGAAGCGGGCTCGATCCAAGTGTTCTGCGTGGATGGCGTCGACGGCGAGAGTTGGTACAACAAGAGCGTGCATCCGGGATCGCGCGTCTGGCGGCATGTGCAGTACGAGAGCTATGTGATCAACGAGTTTCTTCCCTATTTGAAGTGGAAGAACTGGGCTCCGCAGATCGCGGTGACGGGCTGCAGCTTCGGCGGCTATCACGCGCTGAATTTTTCCATGCGGCATCCGGATGTGGTTTCGGCTTGCGTGACCATGAGCGGGTCGTTCGATATCAGGAGCTTTCTCGATGGATATTACGACGACAACGTCTATTTCAATAATCCGCCGGATTACCTGTCTAACATGAGCGATGAATGGTTCCTGAGCAGGTTGCGGCAGATGAAGATTGTGCTCGGAACATCGGACTGGGACATGTGCCTGGACGCAAACATAAAGATGGCAGCGATTCTGAGCGGCAAGGGGATTCCGCATTGGTTGGATATCTACGGGGATAACAGCAAACATGATTGGCCGCTGTGGCAGCGAATGGCAGGGAAATACTTTTAGGCGGTGGTCGTGGGTCGTTAGTCGTTGGTCGTTCGCGGAGATTGCAGCTCATAGGTTGACGAGGAACTGAGTCATGGCAAACACGAAAATCGGAATTCTTTTTGGGATGGAGAATACGTTTCCTCCGGCTTTGGTCGAGAAGGTTAACTCGATGAAGGTTGCGGGGGTGAGCGCCGAGTTTGTGAAGATTGGCGGGATCCGAATGGATGAGCCTAAGAAATACGACGTCATCATCGACCGGATTTCGCAGGACATTCCTTTCTACCGGGCTTATTTGAAGAATGCGATGTTGCAGGGGACGATTGTGATTAACAATCCGTTCTGGTGGACGGCGGACGACAAGTTCTTCAATTATGCGTTGGCGCATAAGATGGGCGTGGCCATTCCGCCGACGGTGATTTTGCCGCATCACGAGCATCCGCCCGATACGACAGATAAGTCGATGCGGAATCTGATGTATCCGCTGAATTGGGCAGAGCTGTTTGCCTATGTTGGGTTTCCGGCGTTTCTGAAGCCTTACTCGGGCGGCGGCTGGAAGCATGTTTATAAGGTGCATTCTCCGGAAGAGTTTTTTCACAACTACAACGAGACAGGCGACCTTTGCATGACGCTGCAACATGGCGTGGAGTTTGAGGATTACTACCGCTGTTACGTGGTGGGGCAGGAGAAAGTGCACATCATGAAGTACGATCCGAAAGCTCCGCATCATGAACGCTATGTGAAGGGAAACCCGCAGCCGGGAACCGCGCTGAAGCAGCGCATCGAGAAAGACGCGCTGGCGTTGTGCCGCGCTCTGGGCTACGACCTCAACACTGTGGAGTTTGCGGTGGAAGATGGCGTTCCTTATGCGATTGATTTTATGAATCCAGCGCCGGATGCGGAGGTTACGTCGGTTGGGCCGCAGAATTTTGAGTGGATAGTTGACGCGGTGGCGGAAATGGCGGTTAAGAAGGCGCTCGGCGGGGAGAACCCAGTCCAGGAATTGCGCTGGGCGGCATTTTTGAATGGGCCGACTTTGGTGGAGACTGAAGCGCCGAGGGCACGGAAGAAGGCATAAGCACGGTTGGTGGCGGAAGCTTCGCCCCGCGGCGGGGCAGAGCCAATCACCAGACGGACCTCACTACCCGAACTTCTCATTGCTATACTAGAGAGACTTCTGCCAGGGCCTTCACCGTCTGGCAGCCCTGGATGCCGCGATGAAGCCTACATTCACGCTGGGAATCGAAGAAGAGTATCAGACCGTTGATCCTGAGACTCGGGACCTTCGGTCGCACATTCAAGTTGAGCTCATCGAGAAAGGCAGATTGATCCTGCAGGAGCGCGTCAAGTCTGAGATGCACCAGTCGGTGGTCGAAGTTGGGACGTCGGTATGCTCCAACATTAAGGAAGCGCGGGAAGAATTGAAGAGTCTGCGACGCCACATGATCCGGCTGGCGCGCGAGAATGGGCTCCGGCTGGGTTCGGCGGCTACGCATCCCTTTGCGGATTGGCGCGTGCAGGAAGTTACTCCCGGCGAGCGCTACAAAAATATTGTGCAGGATATGCAGCTGGTGGCGCGCGCCAATCTGATTTTTGGGTTGCACGTGCATGTGGGCATCGAGGATCGCGAGGTTCTGATCCAGATGATGAATCATGCGCGCTATTTTGTGCCGCACCTGCTGGCGTTGTCTTCGAATTCGCCTTTTTGGCTGGGGATGGACACAGGGTTGAAATCGTATCGCTGCAAAGTGTTCGATAAGTTTCCGCGAACGAACCTGCCGGATTATTTTCCGAGCTGGGGTGAATACGAGAACTACGTCAAGCTGCTGGTCAAGACAAACTCAATCGATAACGCGAAGAAAATCTGGTGGGATATTCGGCCCCATCCATTCTTCGATACGCTGGAGTTCCGGGTGTGCGATCTTCCCATGCGGCTGGATGAGACGATTGCTCTGGCGGCGCTCATCCAGGCTACGGTTGCCAAGCTCTACAAACTGTACTCGCAGAATCAGGGATTCCGGCTGTATCGCAAGTCGCTGCTGATGGAGAACAAGTGGCGAGCGGCGCGCTATGGGATCAACGGAAGACTGATCGACTTCGGCAAGTCCATGGAAGTTCCGGAGCGCGATCTGATTGAAGAATATCTGGACTTCGTGGATGACGTGCTCGACGAACTGGATTGCCGGGAAGAAGTGGAGTACATCCGCGAGATTATGAAGATGGGCACGGGCGCGGACCGGCAGTTGGACGTATACCGCAAGACCGGCGACATGAAAGCCGTGATGGACTACATCATTGAGGAGACCGAGGTGGGCGTGGATGAGGTGGACAGTTTGCCCACCGCACGCGCCGTCTGATGAGTTTGATGAAGAATTTGATGAAGACTGCCGAACAATCCAACCGACAACTGAACAAGCTGGCTTTTGACCCCGAACTGACGCCGGGGGCGCGGAATGCGGTGCGGGTGTGCCTGCGCGTGCAGGCTTCGGAAAAAGTCACCGTCATTACCGATGAGGTGAGCCTGGAGATTGCGGCTGCAATAGTGCGCGAACTGGAAGACGTAGGCTGCCCTTACCAGACGTGGGTGCTGGAGGATGTGGCGGCGCGTCCGCTGGCGGATTTTCCGCAGGTAATCGCGGAGGATCTGGCGTCAAGCCAGGTCAGCATTTTTGCGGTGCAGGCGCAGGCCAACGAACTGAAGTCGCGCATTCAGATGACGGATGTGGTGAACCGGCGCAAGATCCGGCACGCGCACATGGTCAACATCAATAAGCGAATCATGATGGAAGGCATGCGCGCGGACTTCCACAAGGTGGACCGGTTGAGCGTAAAGGTGATGGAGACGGTGCGCAAAGCAAAACAAATCCGAGCGAAGACCCCTTCGGGCACGGATCTGGTGGCGGATTTGAATCCGAATTACCGCTGGGTTAAGACGAGCGGCATTATCAGCACAGAAAAATGGGGAAACCTGCCGGGCGGCGAGGTTTTCACCACTCCGGGCGAGGTCAACGGCACGTTTGTGATTGATGGCGTGGTGGGCGACTATTTGTGCGCGAAATTTGGCGACTTGAAAGAGCATCCGCTGACCATCAACGTGAAGGCGAATCGCTTGATCGAGGCGCATTCGGCGAACAAAGAATTGAAAGACGATTTCTGGGCGTACGCGCATACCGATGAGAACAGCAACCGGGTGGGTGAGTTTGCCATTGGGACGAATATCGAACTGAAAGATGTGATCGGAGAGATTCTGCAGGATGAAAAATTTCCGGGCGTGCATATTGCATTTGGAAACCCTTATGGGGCGCACACGGGAGCGGAATGGTATTCGTCGACGCACATCGATGTGGTGGGGCGGAAGTTCGATATCTGGGTCGATGACGAGCAGATAATGCGGAGCGGGAAGTTTTTGATTGAGGCGTAGGGCTTTGCAACGCCGGGACGCAGAGAACACATGAGAAAGTGCGGGCAGCAACTCCCATGAAACTCTTACGGCGAGCCGCGTGGGTCGCGACGTTTCTCTCACTGCCACTCTTTGTTTCTGCCGTACTTCTTTCTTCCAAGCTGGGGAACGGCCTAGCGTTGACGACCCAAGGTTATTGCGTTTCCGTGCGTGTGGATCCCGCGACTGGGCGCACAGCACAGGTACCAAAGCTGGTAGAAGCCGCTTTCGCAGTGCTTCTTCTAGCCTCGGTTTTGCCACCCCCCATTCTTTGGTCTGCCGTTCTTTTTTGTCGGTGGAGGATTAAGAGGTCGCCCCCTGGAGCCCTTGTCAGATCGTGAGCGCTCCTAGAATCTGGCCTCCTGAGCGACAGAATATGATTCCCTCCTACCGGCAAGATTTCAACTCGCGCTTTACTACTGAAAAGTACGAGCGCTTGCGGCGCGAGATGACTTCGCGATGCGGGATGGAGGTTCCATTCGCGCTTTGCGAAACGCCGTGCTTCTTTCCGAATGCGCTGGTTGAACGCATGGGAGAAGATGGCAAGGCGCTGATTCGGCAGCTAGTCGAGAACCCAGAGTATCTAGCGCGCTCCGAAGCTTCGATCCCGGCGGAGTTTCGCGTGCCGAATGAGGCGCCGCATCCGATGTTTACTCAAGTGGACTTCGGACTGGTGCGCGACTCCGCCGGCGAGTTACAACCGAAGTTGGTCGAGTTACAGGCCTTCCCTTCCCTTTATGCCTATCAGCCTGTTCTGGCGCAGGCTTACATCGATGTGTTCGGCCTTGATCCGAAGCTTCGTTATTTCTTAAGCGGGATGGATTCGGCTTCTTACAAGCGTCTTTTGCAGGATGCGATTGTGGCGGGCCACGATCCGGTGCGTGTAGTGTTGATGGAAGTGCATCCCGAAGAGCAGAAGACGCGTCCGGATTTTTTGCTGACCGAGAGGCTGCTCGGGATTCGCACGGTGTGCATCACCAAGATTCGTAAGCAGGGGCGGCGTCTGTTTTATGAAGAGGCGGGCAGGCAGATTCCGATTGAGCGAATTTATAACCGCACCATCGTGGATGAACTGGAGCGCAAGGGCATCAAGCTGCCCTTTGATTTTCGCGATGAACTGGATGTCGAGTGGGCGGGCCATCCGAACTGGTATTTCCGAATCAGCAAGTACTCGATTCCTTACTTGAAGCATCCGTCGGTCCCGCGAACGTGGTTTCTAGATCAACTTACGGAGATCCCAGCCGATCTGGAGAATTTTGTGCTCAAGCCGCTGTATTCGTTTGCCGGACTGGGCGTCGTGATTGCGCCGTCGCGCGGCGACATTGACGCGATTCCCGTCGGGAAACGGAGCAAATATATTTTGCAGGAGCGGCTGAATTTTACGCCGCTTGTCGAGACGCCTTACGGGCTGACTAAAGTCGAATTGCGGATCATGTACGTGTGGCTCGACAAACTGCTGCCGCTGCTGACGATTGTGCGCATGGGCCGCGGTCTGATGATGGGCGTGGATCACAACAAGAACATGGCTTGGGTGGGATCGTCAGCGGCATTGGTCAGCAGTTAGTTGATTCGTGCAAGTAGAATCAAGAGCAGCGGCGGCGGACAGGAGTGTCCGCCCTACCCTACACAATGGAAATGATCGGCCAAACTGTCTCCCACTATCGCATCCTGTCGAAGCTGGGCGGTGGCGGAATGGGAATTGTTTACGAGGCGGAGGATCTCCGTCTGGGCCGGCATGTTGCGCTGAAATTCATTCCCGAGCACCTGGCGAAGGATACGCGCTCCCTCGAGCGATTTACGCGAGAGGCGCGTGCGGCGTCGCAGCTTAACCACCCGCATATCTGCACCATCCACGACATTGAAGACAATAACGGGCACCCGTTCATCGTCATGGAGAAACTGGAGGGCGAGAGCCTGAAGCAGCGCATCCATGGCCACCCCCTTGACCTCGAAGACCTGCTGGATATTGCGGTACAGATCGCGGATGCGCTGGCGGCGTCACATGCCATGGGGATCGTGCACCGCGACATCAAGCCGGCAAACATTTTTCTGACTCCAAACGGGCAAGTTAAAATTCTGGACTTTGGGCTGGCGAAATTAGCTAAGGATCAAAGTCTGGGCATGACCACGGATTCCTCGCTGGAGGAGTCGCTGACGCAAGTGGGAGTGATTCCGGGAACGGCGGTTTATATGTCGCCGGAGCAGGCGCGCTCGGAAGATCTGGACGTGCGCAGCGACATATTTTCGTTTGGCGTAGTGCTGTTCGAGATGGCCACTGGCAAGAAGCCGTTCACTGGGACGAACGTGGTGATGACGCTCCATGCGGTGATCAATTCGAGACCGCCATCGCCGCGCTCGATCAATGCGGCGGTGCCGGCGGAGCTCGAAGCCATCATCGGGAAAGCGATGGAGAAGGACCGCAACCAGCGCTACAAGAACGCGACGGAGATGAAGGCCGACCTGGTGCGGCTTAGAAAAGTAACGGATCCGACGCTGCGCAGCGGGCTTCGTCAGGCGGCGGAGCTGCGGGTGGTGCCAAAGACGTTCCAGACTTCGAGTTCCTGGCTGAGATTGATTGTCTTTGGCTTAGCGACGGTGCTTCTGATGGTGCTGGCGGCGGTGGGTGTATGGTTCGTTAAGCATCGAGCGCGGACGGTGCAGGCGAGCAACCGGACGATCGCGGTGCTGCCCTTGCAGAACAGTAATAATGACGCGGAGAGCGAGTTTCTGCGCTATGCGCTGGCGGATGAGATTGCGAATGCGCTGACCTACGCGCATGCGCTGGAGATCCGGCCCTCAGCCTCGACACAAAAATACGGCAACGGAGAAGCGGATCCGGCAAGAGCCGGACGCGAGTTAGACGTGGGTACAGTAGTGGTGGGGCGATTTCTGCGTCGTGACAACACGGTGCAGGTAACGCTGGAAGCGGTGCAGGTGAAAGACAACCGGCTGATCTGGACCGGCGAGCTGACGGCGCCAGCGGATAATCTGATTGCGCTGCGCAACCAGATGGAGAAAAAAGTCCGGCAGGAACTGGTGCCGGCCCTGGGTGGCGCGACCGGAGCCGAGGAAACCAGCAGCGCTCCGGCCAGTGGCGAAGGATACACGCTGTTTTTGCGCAGCATTGCGATGGCACACGATGGCGCCGGAAATAAGGAAGCGATTACGGTGCTGGAACGGGCCGTGGGACTTGATCCGAATTACGCTCCGGCGTGGGAGGCGCTGGGACGGAGGTGTTACTTTGAAGCGGCCTATTCGGACGGAGGAGAGACGGCGTATCAGCGCTCGAACGCGGCGTACAAGCGGGCCCTTGAATTGGAGCCGGGAAGGGTAAGTGCGGCTGGACTTCTGGCGACGAATGAAGTCGTGGGAGGATACCTTGACAAGGCCTATGACGACGCCCGGGCGTTGGTGCAGAAGCGTCCGGATGCTGCGTTCGCCCACTTTTCGCTGGCCTATGTGCTGCGCTATGCCGGACGGCTGGACGAGTCGCAGAGCGAGTGCGACAAGGCTTTAGCGATCGACTCCGGGAATTTCAACTGGCGTTCGTGTTCGCTTGCTTTTGCCGAGACGGGGAAGGAGACGCGAGCAATGGAGTATCTGAACCGCGATGCAGGCTCGGAGTGGTCAAATGCGATGCGCGTTTCAGTGCTGATACGGCAAGGGAAGACGATGGAAGCCCGGCAAGCCGCACAGTTCATGACGGAAAATCCAACGTGGATGCGAGGACTGGTGGCAGCATGCCTGAACAAGGCGCCAACCAAGGAGATCCACCGTCAGGCGGAGCAGGTAGAGAACGAATTATTGCCGAAGCAGGATCCCGAATTGAATTATCAGCAGGGCGCGCTGCTGGCAGCTTGCGGCGAAAAGCAGATCGCATACCAATTTCTGCACCAGGCTGTCGCCGGGAATTACTGCGCGCACCAGGCGTTGCAATCGGATCCGCTGCTGGCGGGCGTGCGGAGGGATGCCGAATTCCGGCAGATTGTGCAAGCGGCGGCAGAATGCCAGCAGAAGTTCGCGGCGGCCCAAGAGTTGGGCAGGTAACAGCCGAGCACAATATATTTGCTCCTTTCCTTGGGGAAGATCCATCAGATGGTCATGTTTTCAATGTGGAGGAAGTTCGGGCTTGGATCGATGTGCAGCAAACTTGCGACCGCGTTGTTGCTCATTGCGCTGGCCGCCTCGGCCGCGATATCCGCTGCGCAGACTCCGGAAAAGCCGGCGGGCAGTCCTAACATCGATCGTTATTACGAACCCCTCCCGCAGGAAACCGGTGCGGCGGGACTGAAGCTGATGTTGCGGCGCCTGCAGACAACGGCGCGGCTCATGCAGGTGGATGCGCATCCTGATGACGAAGACGGCGGCATGTTGACGCTCGAGGCGCGGGGCAAAGGCGTCTCAACGTTGCTGATGACGTTGAACCGGGGCGAAGGCGGACAAAACAAACTCGGCAGCAATCTGTTTGACGCGCTCGGCGTACTGCGCACGCTAGAGGTGCTGGCGTCGGATCGCTATTACGGGATCGAGCAGCGCTTCTCGCGTGTGGCCGACTTTGGATACTCGAAAACTGCCGAAGAGACATTTCAGAAGTGGCAAGGACACGACATAGCCCTCGCCGACATTGTGCGAGTGATTCGAACCTTCCGTCCGGATGTGCTGGTCGCGCGCTTTTCCGGAACGGATCGTGACGGGCACGGCCATCATCAGGCGTCAGCGATACTAACAAGAGAGGCTTTCCGCGCCGCGGCCGACCCGAAACGATTTCCAGAGCAAATCGCCGAGGGACTTCGACCCTGGCAGCCGAAGAAGCTCTACATCGGTAATGTGTGCGGCTTCGGCGTCCAGACCTGCGACGCAGCAGATTACACAGTGAAGCTGAACACGGGAAAAGAAGACCCCGTGCTGGGAACATCGTACGTACAGTTTGCATTGAAAGGCCTGCACCATCAGGAATCACAGGGCGTGGGAAGCTTCACCGTTCCGCCCGGCGACCGGTTCACGTTCTACAAGCTGGTGGATTCGGTGGTGGACTCGCTGAAAGATAAGGATGGTCACGAAAAGGATTTCTTTGATGGGATCGACGAGACTTTGCCCGGCTTGGCTTCGCGGCTGGGTGAGGAAGAAAACAAAGTGCCGTGGCTGCGGGGACAATTGGCTTCGGTCACATCTGACATAAAACATGCCGTCGAAAAAAGCGAGTCGGACCCAACCGCCTCCGCGGAGCCGCTTGCAAACGCCATCGAGACCTTTGACGCGGTGATCGATCGCCTGAAGGCCAGCCACATCACCCCCGCCGCGCTCGAGAATGTTCTGCCCTTACTCCAGGCGAAGCAGGAGGAAGCGCAGAAAGCCGCTAACATCGCCTTCAACGTGCATCTGGTAGCGACGGTTGGTTCGGGGCCCGACGCTGCCAAAGCCGCTTCTCCCTTAAAAGACGCGCTGACGATCGTTTCTCCCGGACAAACTTTCCAGGTGATAACCCAGTTGCATAACGGGTCCGATCACTCGCTGCTCGTGGAGGATGCGCGCCTTGAAGGCGGCGAGAGTTGGGTGCGCCAGGCCGACGCAGGGGAAATGACGATTCCTCCCGGCCAGAATTACTATGCGAATTTCGCGCTCAAGGTTCCGGCCAACGCGCCGATGACTCGCCCGTACTGGCATCGCGATAATCCGGAAACGGAAGCGCTCAACACGATTGATGAAGAGATGTACCGCACGCTGCCTTTTCCGCCTCCGCCGCTGCGGGTTCGTGTGCGATATGAGGTCTTGGAACGCAACCGAATGCACTCGCCAGCGCCCGATGTCGTTCGTGACCGATTCGCGAAAAAGGACGTCGGAATGGAAGAAATTTCTGCCACGGTGTTGGTACCGTTTACCGATGCAGGCGGCAGCCGCTCCAAAACACCCTTGGCAGTTGCGCCCGCGTTCTCTTTAGCTCTCGAGCCGGGGGAACAGGTTCTGCCCCTGCACGACGGAGAAAAGGTCACGGTGAAGGTCGGCGTAAGCTGTAATCTCACCGGAGCCCCGAATGGAACCCTGCGGCTCGAATTGCCGTCCGGCTGGCGAGCCGAGCAGAACGAGCAGCCGGTGACGTTGTCCCATCGTGGCGACAAACAGGACTTTTCGTTCCAGTTGTTGCCGGGCAGCTTGCGTGAGCAGCGGCTTGAAGTTCGCGCTGTGCTTGACGCCAGCGGAGATACATACAGTGAGGGATACTCACTCGTTACGCGGGAAGATCTCGGCACGTTTTATTACTATCAGCCGGCAGTACAACGCGTCAGCGTCGTGGATGTAAAGGTCCCGAAGGATCTGAAAGTCGGGTACATCATGGGCGCCGGAGACGACATTCCTACGGTGCTCAAGCAGATCGGGATGAATGTCACGCTGATTCCGGCGGAGAAGTTAGGCACGGAAGATTTAGGCCGCTATCAGACAATCGTGCTGGGGATTCGCGCTTACGACACGCAGAAAGATGTGATCGCAAACAATAGGCGGCTCCTCGACTTTGTGCAGGCGGGCGGACGGCTCGTGGTGCAGTACAACACCCTCGGCGCCGCGGCGGGAGATTTCAATAACGGCAATTTCACGCCTTATCCGGCGACACTCGGCCGCGACCGCGTTTCAGTCGAGGAAGCGCCGGTTGCGATTCTCGATCCGACGAATCCGATCTTTCATTCTCCGAATGAAATTACTCAGAAAGATTTCGACGGCTGGGTGCAGGAGCGCGGGCTCTATTTCATGACGCAGTGGGATTCGAACTTTACTCCACTACTGGAGTCTCATGATCCAGGCGAAGGCGAGAAGAAGGGCGGACTGCTAGTGGCGCACTACGGCAAGGGAACCTATATCTATACGGGATATGCGTTCTTCCGGCAGTTACCGGCGGGTGTGCCGGGGGCGGTGCGGTTGTTTGTGAATTTGATCGGCAGTCGCTAGTCGCTGGTCGTTGGTCGCTGGTCGTTCGCTCTTCTCTGTCGCGACACTGGTTGGAGCTGCAGAAAGCAGGTCCTTCGATCGCTCAGGATGACAAATTCAAGTTAGGTTAGTGACGGGGCGCCAACGATTAATGGCCATCGACCACCGACTTACCTCATGATAATTCCGCGCGAAGGCGAATCCGACTCCAATCCGCAACTCGTCCGCGGCATTGGCCTCGGCTCTGCCACCGCGCTGAACATGATTGACATGATCGGCGTGGGACCGTTTATTACGATCCCGCTGATCGTCACCGCGATGGGCGGTCCGCAGGCCATGCTGGGATGGATTCTCGGCGCGCTGCTGGCTGTCTGCGACGGGCTGGTGTGGGCCGAACTAGGCGCGGCATTGCCGGGGTCGGGCGGCTCTTACCGTTATCTGAAAGAGATCTACGGGCCGCAAACCTTGGGTCGCCTCGTTTCGTTTCTCTTCATCTGGCAATTATCGTTTAGCGCGCCACTCTCCATAGCCTCGGGTGCCATCGGCCTCTCGCAATATGCGGCTTTTTTCTGGCCGAGCCTGGAACACGTCTGGTCAACCCGTTCGTGGAGCATGAATCTTCCGCTGATCGGACCGTTGCAACTGAGCTGGGTCGCGATGCCGGCGACGCTGCTCGCAATCGGCGTTTGCGCGCTCACCGCGTTTCTGCTCTACCGCAGAATCACTGCCATCTCGCGCCTCACCAAAGTGCTCTGGACTGGGGTGATGGCAACGATTGGATGGATCATCCTTACCGGCCTCACCCATTTCGACGCGCATCAGGCATTCGATTTACCTCCAGGCGCGTTTTCTTTTTCGCGGGACTTTTTTCACGGACTGGGTGGGGCAATGCTGATTGCCTCTTACGACATTGGCGGTTACTACAACGTCTGTTTTCTGGGAGACGAAGTCAAAGACCCTGGGAAAAATATTCCGCGGGCGCTGTTGCTATCCATTTTGGCGGTCGCGAGTCTTTATATCGTGATGAATATCAGCATCCTCGGCGTCATCCCGTGGCGAGAGCTGATTCAGTCGGGCGCGTCGGGCACCAAGTTGTACATCGTCTCGACCATGATGCAGCGCGTCTACGGACACGGCGCGGCTTCGGTTATTTCGGTGCTCGTAATGTGGACGGCATTCGCTTCCGTATTCTCACTGACGCTTGGCTATTCGCGTGTGCCGTATGCGGCTGCGCTCGACGGAAATTATTTCGAGGCCTTTGCACGCGTTCATCCCGTGTATAAGTTCCCCTACGTTTCGCTGCTGGCACTGGCGGGAGTCGCAGCTCTGTTCTGTTTATTGCGGCTGGCCGACTTGATTGCCGCGCTGATCGTAATCCGCATCGTGCTGCAGTTTCTGGTGCAGAGCATCGGAGTGATTGTGCTGCGCATCCGGCGTCCGGACTTGCCGCGGCCATTTCGCATGTGGCTGTATCCGGTTCCGGCATTGATAGCCGCGGCCAGCTTTACGTTCATCCTGATTTCGCGGAAGAATTTTCTCCGCGAGATTCGTTACGCGGGAGTGATTCTGGTCGTGGGATTGGCGATCTACGTTGTGCGGGCCTGGCGGCGACGAGAGTGGCCGTTTCGGGGTGAGTCGTTGGTCGCCGGTCGTTAGTCGTTAGCCGTTCGCGGGGGATTGTTCGGCCGAGTTCAGCCGTCCCTCCCGGACTTGATCTTAATCCCGCAGTCACCCCAGCGCTGAAGCGCTGGGCTAAGCTCAGTCGCCCCTTCGGGGTTTTGTTCACTCATGGCGGAAATGATCAAAATGCCGGTCGTGGCGTCGATCGCGGGGAAGCATTCGGTTTCGGCATGGACGCCGCTTGGCGAGCCGCTGTTTCGATCGCTTTGGATTGCTTCGGTCATTTCTTATACCGGCACCTGGATGCAGAACGTGGGCGCGGGCTGGCTGATGACGCAGATGACCATGAATCCGCTGATGATTGGACTGGTGCAGGCAGCGGGAGCAGTACCGGTGTTTCTGGTGATCCTGCCGGCGGGCGCACTGGCCGACATGGTGGACCGGCGGCGTTTTCTTTTGCTGACCCAGGGATGGATGGTGCTGGCTTCCGGAACGCTCGGCATTATGACCCTGACCAGTTGCGTGGGACCGTGGGTGCTGCTGTTGTTTACGTTCCTGCTCGGCCTCGGTGCGGTGATGAATGATCCGGCGTGGCAGGCGATTACGCCGGAGTTGGTTCCGGCAAAGCAACATGCTTCGGCAGTGTCTCTGAACTCCGCGGGATTCAACGTAGCAAGAGCAGTGGGACCTGCGTTGGGCGGCCTGGTTGTGGCAGCAGTTGGGTGCGGCACAACATTTCTGCTGAATGCTATTTCATTCTTAGGCGTGATCTTGTTTCTATATCGCTGGAAGCGGCCGCTTGCGGCCCGACCGACAAATCTGCGCGTTTGGTCGGCAATTAGTGAAGGCTTCACTTATGTGCGCGAGAGTGAACTGGCGAAGTCGGTGTTGCTGCGCACGGGAACGTTCAGCTTGGCGGCCGTTGCCATGCTGGCGCTGCTGCCGATCGTCGCGCGTCCCTATGGGGCGACGGGATATGGCGTGCTGCTCGGCTGTTTTGGTCTGGGCGCGCTGCTGGGAGCGTTAGCGCTGCCGCGGGTGCGGGAAAAGCTGTCAGTGGATGGTGTGGTGGGCGCCTCCATTCTGATTTTTGCCGGGATGACTTTTGCCGCAGGACGAGCGGAGAGCTTTGTGTTGTTGTGTGCGGTGATGTTGGTAGCGGGCGGAGCTTGGATCGGGATTCTGGCTTGTTTGAATGTGGCCGCACAGACCATGTGTCCGGCGTACATACGCGCGCGGGCGCTGTCGTTTTACCTGCTGGTGTTGCAGGGAGGCATGGCGGTGGGCGCCACGTTGTGGGGCGCGCTGGCGAAAAGCATAGGGGTTCCGGATGCGCTGGGCATGGCGGCGGCGGTGCTGGCGCTGGGAGTATTCGCGCTGCGCGGGCATCGCATCACGGCAAGTGAGCTGGAGTTGGCTCCGGCGGTGGTTCGGGATTAGGCTCTGGGTTGGGTTGACTTTCGGTTCTGTCGTTTAAGACTGAAATCTCTGCCGTCGGCATGCAACACCATCACGTGCGCCGCGTCCCCGTCTATCGCTTTGCGCTGGGATGATGTTTCTTCCAGTCGGCTCCGTCGCGTCCACCGTGAAGCGCGATCTCGGTGAGAATCAGTTCGGCGGTCAGTCGGCGCTTGGTAAGGTGGGCAGCGATTCTCTGCTTTGCCCTTTTCGCTGGAACTTTCGGATCTAGGAACACCAGCACCGACGGGCCAGCTCCGCTGAGGGCGGCGCCGAGGATGCCGGACTCTCCAGTGAGTTCCTTGAGCGCGGGAAGCAGCGGGCAGAGCGGGGCGCGATAGGGCTGGTGGATGCGGTCTTCGAGCGCCGAAGGGAGCAGGTCAGGACGGTCTTGCGTGAAAGCCGCGAACAGCAGCATCGAGTTCTGAATGTTGGTGACGGCGTCGGCGCGCGAGTACTGGAAGGGCAGCACGCGGCGGGCTTGCTCGGTGGAGAGCGGCGCATCCGGAACAGCCAGCAACAGCGGCCACTTCCCTTTTGGCTTCACCTCCACCACCTGCGCCTGCACCTGATTGGCCATGCGAGCCACGGTGAGCGCGCCCATCCAGCAGGCGGAAGCGTTGTCGGGGTGGTGCTCGCGCATGGAAGCTTCCCCGACGATGCGGTCATTTTTCCAGCGCAGATGTCCAAAATGTACCGCCAGCGCAATCCCAGCCAGGCGAGCGGCGGCGGACGATCCGCAACCTCGGCCGATAGGAATCTCGTTTTCGATGTGGATGCGCAAGGGCGCAATCTTGCGGTTCTCCGATTCGAGCACTTCGCAATAAGTGGTGACGATCAGGTGGTTCTCCATGCGGGCGCAAATCTGCGCATCGCGTCCTTGGGCGGTGACAAAGAAGTCGGGTGCGCGCTCGGCGCGCAAACGAAGATAAAAATCCAGGGCGAGGGCAGCAGCGTCAAACGCTGGCCCCAAGTTGGCGGAGGTCGCCGGCAGCGCCAGTCGCAACGAGCGATCTAAAGATGTAGGACGTGAAGGCATAAGTTAAAAAGCAAATTCCTCGGGCGGCTGAGAATGGTTCCGAAATATCAGAAATGAAAGGCTTTAGCCAGATCTGGCCAAATCAGAAACCCTAACAGTCGCCACGGACGTTGAACTGTGTTTTATACACGAATTTGCGGCGGACTGCTACGAATTTCTCTCGGCCCCGTCGAGGGCGGCAATGACAGCGCCCAGATTGGCATCGAGCACAACCGGGGCGCGCTGGAGATGTTTTGCGTGAACGGCCTCGGTGTTGTGTGAGGTGGGGCTGAACAATTCGCCGCGATGGAACTTTATGGTGAAATCGGGATCCTTGAGCAGATGCCCGGTCAGAATCAAAACCACGGACTCGCCGGGTTTGACGAACCCGCTCCGGCGAAGCTTCTTGAGTCCTGCCAGCGTGACAGCGGAAGCTGGTTCGCATCCGATGCCATCGGCACCGATTTCGGCCTTCGCAATCGCGATTTCAATCTCGGTGACCTGTTCGACCTCACCGCCGGTCGCTCGAAGCACGCGCAACGCTTTCTTCCACGATGCGGGATTGCCAATGCGTATAGCAGTCGCCAGCGTATCGGCAGTCATAGGTTCAAGCTTCTTCCCGCCGAACTCGCGCACGCAGCGATAAAACGGATTCGCCCCCTGCGCCTGAATGATGGATAGCTTCGGCAACCGCGAGATCAGCCTGAGCTCAAGCATTTCCAGAAGCGCCTTGCCGATCGCCGAACTGTTTCCCAGATTGCCTCCGGGGACGATGATGTGATCCGGCGGCTCCCAGGCGAGTTGCTCCATGAGTTCGATCGCGGCGGTTTTCTGGCCTTCGATACGATAAGGATTCACCGAATTCAGCAGGTAAACCGGTTTCTGGCGGACGAGGTCATTGAGAATGCGCACGCATCCGTCGAAATCGGTGCGCAGTTGGCAGGTGAGGGCTCCATAGTCGAGCGACTGCGAAAGCTTGCCCCAGGAAATTTTGCCATCCGGGATCAGCACCAGGCTGTGCATGTTGCCGCGCGCGGCATAGGCAGCCATGGAGGCTGAAGTATTGCCAGTGGAGGCGCAAGCCACCCACTTGAATCCTCCCGCGTGCGCGGACGAAGCCGCCAACGTCATGCCCGTGTCCTTGAACGACGCAGTCGGATTCATGCCCTGATGCTTGGCGTGGAGATTCTCGACTCCGGCCACGCGCGCGCAGCGTGGCAAGCTATAAAGAGGAGTATTTCCTTCGTGCAGCGTGATGGCATGTTCTTCAGGAATATGCGGAAGAAGTTCGCGGAAGCGCCAGACTCCGCTCTGGTCGAGCGCAGCACGCGAACTGCGGCGGTCGAGCCAGAGAGCCTTCAGTGCCGCTGGGTCCGTGTGGTGACGGGGCTTTGCCCCATCAAGATGGTCGAGTGTCCATCCGGGAAAAAAGAATTCCAGCAGGTCGCCGCAGGCAGTGCAACGAAAATCCTGGCCGGCGGAATCAGGAGTGGCGCCGCAAGAAATGCAGCGCAACCGAGAGACGGTTCCGGCGATTCGACTAGTGGACAATAGTTATCCGATGGAAAGCAACGAGTGTTGCCCATCTTACACATGATACGGCACCGCTGAGCCGCGAGGCCCGATTGAATTCAGCGGCGCTGTCCACACGCGGACAGGAGTGTCCGCGCCACACAAATCTCTAGCGCAAGTAGGCGTCGGTTTTATTGATCCAGTCGGCGCGGGGTGGATTGAAGATGTCGAGATCGACGGTGTCCGCAAGCGCCTCGGCCCAATGCGGCATGTTGGGCGGAATGGTCAGCACCTCTCCCGCATTCACCACAATCTCCTGGCCGTCGATCCCGAATTTCAGCGCACCTTCGAGGACGTAAGTGATCTGCTCGTTGTGATGGCTGTGCTCGGGCACAATACACCCCTTCTTCAGCAGGACCCGAGCGAGCATGACGTTTTGCCCGACGACAAAGTGGCGGCCCAGCAAGGGGTTCAGGGCTTCGACTTCGACCGAACTCCACGGGATGTGGCGCAGTTCGGCTTTTGTTGACGCACCTTTCAGCACGGTGCTTTTGAGCGCGACCTTACTCGATGAACGCGTCGTCGCCTTCGTTTTCCTGGTCGCGGATGTTTTTCTTGTGGCTTTCAGTTTTTTCTTTTTCATAGGAATACTCCAACTAACAATATAACGGACCCTTTTCACAAACCCCGGTAGAGACCGCCGTCGACGAGGATGGTCTGTCCAGTGATATACGATGCACGCTCGCTGGCGAGCCAGACTATAGTGTCGGCAAGCTCGCGAGGCTCGCCGAGACGCTTCAGAGCGGTGTCCGCAGCCCAGCCTTCGAAGATTTCTTTTTCGCTTTTGCCGAGTCCGGCGGAACGAGCGCGGGCGAGTTCTTTCAGGCGGTCGGTGGCGGTGAAGCCGGGACCGACGTTGTTAACCAGGATGCCGTCTTTGCCGAACTCATTGGCCAGGCTCTTGACCAGTCCAACGACTGCGGCGCGCACGGCATTCGAATAGACGAGGTCGCTCACCGGTTGCTTGGTCGTGATAGACGTGATGGTGAGGATGCGTCCCCAGTTTTTCTTCTGCATGTGCGGGATGACCGCGTGCGCGAAGTAAACAGTACTCATGAAGTTCGCGTCGACAGCGCGCTTCCACTCGTCGATGGTGGTCATGAGAAAACCTTTGGCGGGAGGGCCACCGGCGTTGGTCACGCAGATATCGGCGCTGCCGAATTTCCGAACCACAGCATTCACAAAATCGCGGACGGCGCCCGCGTCGGTAACATCGAACGGCTCGGCAAGCACTTCCGTCTTGTGCTGGCTGCGAATCTTTTCGGCGACGGCGTTGAGCGCCTCCCGATTGCGAGCACAGATGGCCAGACGGCAACCTTCGGCGGCGAAGGCCTCGGCCGTAGCTCGTCCGATTCCCTGGCTGGATGCAGCCACGATAGCCACACGGTTTCTCAGACCGGTTTCCATGAGTGCGCCATTATAGAGCACGATATGTTTTTCCAGACCGGGTTGCGGCAGACCGGGTGTTGCGCCTTGCCGCGTCTGGCCAGCGCAGGTAATCTCTTAGTAGATTTCAGTTTTACCAAGGACAACTCTTTCAGGGAAAACATGGCAGCCGCCCGTTACATACGGATGGATGAGTCCTTGAGGCCCGCCAGTGAAGGCGTGGTCCCGTTTCTGAGTGCCGGAATGAGAACTGCGATTTTCAGCCGGGGGAGAAAAGTATGAAAAAGCATAAATTCCGTCGGGAAACCGAAGCGGTGCGCGGCGGCACCAGTCTCGCCAAAAAGAATGGCCCGCTCTCCACGCCGATCTATCAGACTTCCACCTTCGAAGTCACCGATATGCAGGAGCAGGTGCGCGCCACCGCGACCGATAGCTTCTACACACGTTACGGCAATCCCACCAATACGGTCGCTGAGAATGCCATCGCCGAACTGGAGGGCACGGATGCGGCGCTGCTCTTCTCTTCAGGTATGGCCGCCATCACGACTTCGATTCTGGCGCTGGTGAAGGCCGGAGACCATATCGTCGCGCAGCGCGATATTTACGGCGGCGCCATCAAGTTTTTGTCGCAATGGCTTCCGAAGCTGGGGATCGAAACGACGTTCGTCGACACCAACGACATGGAGCAGCACGAGCATGCGATCCGCACCAACACAAAGATTTTGCACGTCGAATCGCCAACCAACCCAAACGTTCGGGTTGTCGATCTTGAAAAGATTGCGGCACTGGCGCGCAAGCATGGTCTGATCACAACCATCGATTCGACCTTTGCCACTCCCATCAATTGCCGTCCGGCGGAGTGGGGCATCGATCTGGTGCTGCATTCGGGGACGAAGTATTTCAGCGGACATTCCGACCTGATCTGTGGCATCGCAACCGGACGGCGCGATTTGATCGAGCAGATCCATCACACTCGAACCACGCTTGGCTGCTGCATGGATCCGCACGCAGCGTTTCTGCTGCTGCGCGGGATCAAAACACTGGCCGTCCGGGTCGAGCGCCAGAACCAAAGCGCGCTGCGGATTGCCGAGTTCCTGAGCCAGCATCCCAAAGTAACGCGGGTCCACTATCCGCTGCTGGAGGAGCATCCGGACTACGCCCTCGCGAAGAAGCAAATGGCGGGCGCGGGCTGCGTAGTGAGCTTCGAAGTGGAAGGCAGCGGCGGCGACGCCTGCCGCGTGGCCGAGGCGCTGAATCTGTTTACTCTGGCGCCGAGCCTCGGCGGAGTGGATTCGCTGGTGACCATCCCGGTGCTGACCTCGCACGCCATGATCGCTCCCGATCTGCGGAAAAAGATGGGCGTAACCGAGCAGATGATCCGCCTGTCCGTGGGACTGGAGCATGTCGAGGACCTAGTGGCCGATCTGGAGAAGGGCTTGGCCGTACTGAGCCGCGCGCGGAAAGAGGCGGCGGTGGCGGACTAGCAGACTCGCACGCCGCTTCTCCC
>Ga0070761_10000123_pt1 | contig 53276 bp, 34 predicted proteins | sample HubBroMetageREF1_FD_66724 | JGI IMG/M metagenome (GOLD analysis project Ga0070761, IMG submission 66724) | Reference soil microbial communities from the Hubbard Brook experimental Forest, New Hampshire, USA - Hubbard Brook CCASE Soil... | ecosystem: Environmental > Terrestrial > Soil >... | reverse complement strand
CATCGACGAGCGCGAGCTGGCCGATGTGATTTACGAATTCGGTGAGGAAAGGAGGTCGCGGAGAATCGCCAGAGCCATTGTCCGGTCGCGGCCGATACGCACGACGAAGCAACTTGTCGAAGTGATATCAGCCGCGGCCCGGTCAATGAAACACGAGCATATTCATCCTGCGACCCGAACTTTTCAGGCTCTCCGAATCTTCGTAAACCGTGAACTGGACGATCTGAAGGCGTTGATGGAAGCGGCTCCTCGGGTGCTTCGGCCTGGCGGCCGGCTGGTGGTGATTAGTTTTCACTCGCTGGAAGATCGGATTGTGAAAGATGCGACGCGGGCGGGCGCGAAGGACGAGTACTTTCGATTGCTCACTAAAAAGCCTGTAACGGCATCTGAAGACGAGATTGAACGGAATCCGCGATCGCGCAGCGCCAAGATGCGGGCGGCAGAAAAAGTTTGAGTCGTTCAAATTTAGTTAGCTCAGTTTGAGTTGCCTCGGAGAAACTGCCGGGCTCCCGGTGCGGTGATGGTAAGGCGTGCCGGGTAAAGACTTTAAAAAAAATCTGTGGTGGAGTTTTTCCGGAGCAGCCAAGCAAAAAGAAAACAAGGCCGCGTTCGGAGAAGAAAAACGGGAATATCGAAATGACATTTACCGGCACCCTGATTGAGAATCTGATGGCAACCGTCGAGCGCGCGGAACAGAGGGCGCAGCCGGAGGGGGCCTTGGCCGCCAAATCTCCGGCGGTTGAGCCCTGTTTTGTCGAGTCATTGCTTGCAGAACCATTGCTTGTAGAGCCCTGGTTCGCCTCCGTGCAGGAAAACGCAGAGTACGATTCCAAATTCATTGGGGTGGCCTAATCATGAGCGCCGTAGCAATGCAGAGCGCAATTTTTTCCAGGCGGCGTAAGCCTTGCTGGCTGGGGACTCCGGAGATTTATTTCCGCAAGACCATCGACAATTCACGCCTGGTGAAGGTCGAAGACCCGCGCCGCGAGCGCGAGATGAAATATTTCGGACTGGCGCTGTGTTGCCTGTTTCTGCTGGTCATGGGATATGCGCTGCAACATTTCCGCGCCATTGAATACGGGTACAAGATAGAGACTCTGCGGTCCGAGCGCGATGGCCTTACGGAAATGAACCGGGCTCTGCGGCTGGAAGAGGCATCGCTGCGCGATCCGGAACGAATTGATTTGAAGGCGCGCAAGCTGGGCCTGCAACCGCCGCAGCCAGGGCAGGTGCTTCGCATGGACTCGCCCAGCGATGCGGCTGCGCCGGTGATGGCTAGCGTGACTCCGGTCGCGGTGGTGTCGGCGAGATAAGTGACAGTGTTTGTGCGGGACGGGACCCTTCGGCTTCACTCAGGGCAGGCTCCGCCCCGTCACCACACGATTTTTGGCGGCGGCTCTACGGAGCCGCCGAAAGCTTCTAAGGACTGTTTGTGACGGCGAGCACCTCTTCGAACGGCGCACGATTCAGGCTGTACGCTTTGTCTGGATTGCTGTGTCTCTGGCTGCTGGCGATCTGCCTGCGGCTGGTTTATCTGCAAATTTTCTGCTACGGCGATTTCGAGCGGCGGGCGCAACACCAGCAGCAACGCAGCTTCGATCTCTCGCCGAAACGGGGCGTCATCTACGATCGCGCGGGGCGCGAACTGGCGATGTCAATCCAAGTGGACTCGGCGTTCGTTGTGCCCTCGGAAGCTCCCGACCTCCCCAACACCATCAGCCTGATATCGCGCATCACGCAAGACGATCCCCGCGTTGTGCTTGCTGACTGCGGCGCGCATAAGACTTTCTGCTGGGTGGCGCGCAAGGCCGATGCCGAGGTGATTGACCGCATCCGCACGCTGAATCTGCAAGGCGTGCACTTTCAGAAAGAAGCCAAGCGCTTCTATCCCAAGCGCGAGCTGGCGGCGCAAGTTCTGGGATATGTTGGCACTGACGATCAGGGTTTGAGCGGCCTGGAGAGGCAATTTAATCAGCAGCTGCAGGGCAGGCCGGGCAAGCTGATGATTTCCGTCGACGCCCGCAAGCGCTGGTTTGCCAGTGTTGAAAAAGAGCCCGAAGCCGGCAACAGCGTTGTGCTCACTGTCGATCAAAACATCCAGTACATTGCCGAGCGAGAACTCGAACGCGGGATGGAAGAGACGCACGCCATCGCCGGCACGGTGATCGTGGAAAATCCTCACACGGGCGAGATTCTGGCTCTCACTAACCGGCCTACGTTCAATCCTAATATTCGGAAGGAGATTAAGAACGAGGCGCTGAAAGACCGCGCCGTTAGTGACATTTACGAGCCTGGGTCGACTTTCAAGATGGTGACGATTTCGGCTGGGCTGGAAGAAAAGGTGACGCGGCCCGACGAAATGTTTGATTGCCAGATGGGATCGATCGTCATCAACGGCATGCGCATACGCGACAGCCGGCCGCACGGCATGCTGTCGGTCGCCGACATTATTGCGGAGTCGAGCGACGTTGGCGCTATCAAAGTTGCGCTTCGACTTGGTGATGAGCGCTTCTACAAGTACATTCGCGCGTTCGGATTCGGCCAGCAAACCGGGATCGAGCTTCCTGGGGAAACGCGCGGCATGACCAAGCCGGTGGAACGCTGGTCGAAGGTTTCGATTGGCGCGATCTCCATGGGCCAGGAGATTGGCATTTCGCCGGTGCAGCTTGCTTCGCTGATTTCGACGATTGCCAATGACGGCGTGCACGTTCCGCCGCGCATTGTGGCGGGCACCATTGCTCCGCAGAATGGTCCGCAAACGATCGTCTTCCAGCCGGGCGAGGGGGCGCGCGTGATTTCCTCTCTGACCGCGGCGGAGATGCGGGAGATGCTGCAGGGAGTAGTGCTCCACGGCACCGGGCGCAAAGCGCTGCTCGAGGGATATAGTTCAGCGGGCAAAACTGGGACGGGTCAGAAGGTGGACCCGGCCACGGGCGCTTACTCGAAGACGAAATATGTCGCGTCTTTTGCCGGCTTCTCTCCGATCAACGATCCGCAAATTGCGGTGGTGGTGATCCTTGACTCCCCCGTCGGTCTGCATCAGGGAGGCCAGGTGTCGGCGCCGATTTTCCAACGGGTCACGCAACAGGTGCTCGAGTATCTGCACGTCCCGCATGACGTTCAGCTTCCGGCCAGCCGCCAGGTATTGCTGGCGCGGCGCGATGTTCCGGATGCAAGTTTGGAAGAAAGCTCGCCTGATCGCCTTGGGGCCAGCCTGGATATGGCCGAAGCCGCCGCGGACAATGCTGAGCCCACCATTCTCGGTCCGCCAGCGGTGATTGCGCCGGTAACCAAGCCCGGCGCGATTGGAGCACAGGTCGTTCCGGCCGCGCTGACCGCAAGAGATGCGGATCACTCGGCACCGACCGCTACGATGACGGCGGCGAATTCGGCTGCTGCCAGTTCACCCGCCGCGAGTTCACCGGCTACGAATTCTCCAGTTACGAATTTTCCAGTTACACAATCGGAGAATTCACCCGCGCAGAGATTGCCGGCCAGTGGAACGGTGGTTCTCGACGTGGAAGAGGGAGGGATCGAGGTCCCATCGTTTCTCGGCAAGAATCTGCGGGTGGCGATTGAGGCCGCGCAGGATGCCGGGCTCGACCTCGACGCTGTCGGCAGCGGCGTTGCTCGCGAACAATCGCCTCAGCCGGGCGCGCGCGTCGCGGCGGGATCGCGTATCACGGTGCGTTTCGGCAGATAAACGCAGTCTATTTATAATCACTCCAATGACATTCCAACAGCTCCTGCAGGGCGCCGAGGTCCTCTTCCAGAGCGGAAACCCGGCGGTTGCAGGGATGGAATACGATTCGCGACGGGTGCGCCCGGGAACTGTTTTTGTTGCCATGAAGGGTGGGACCAGCGACGGCAATCGGTTCATCGACCAGGCCATCGCTGCTGGAGCGGTTGCAATCGTAGCCGACTCCGCCGCCGAGGTGCCGCGTCCCAACGTTGCCTGGGCGCAAGTGGTGCATGGACGCCGCGCGCTCGCCCGCTTGAGCGCGAATTTTTACAAACGTCCCGCCGAGCGCATTGCGAATACTGGAATTACCGGCACGAACGGGAAAAGTACCACTGCCTTCCTCATCGAATCGATATTGCATGCCGCCGGACGTAAGACCGCGCTGATCGGAACCATCGAGTATCACGTCGCCGGAAAGATTCTTCCGGCTCCGCATACCACGCCGGAAGCACTCGATTTGAACCGGCTTTTGTCGGAAGGCCTCAGCCTTGGAGTCACCGAAGCGGTGATGGAAGTGTCATCGCATGCGCTGGAGCAGCAGCGTGTTTTCGGAATTCCGTTTGATGTCGCGGTATTCACGAATCTCACCCGCGACCACCTCGATTACCACGGCACGATGGAAGAATACTTCCGTGCCAAGCAGGTGCTGTTTGAAGGCTGCGGGACGGACGCGCCGCGCGCCGCCGTTCTCAACCTTGACGATGAATACGGGCACCAGCTTGGGAAACTCAGCAAAAAGAAAAGTGCATTGGTGTTTTCTTATGGTCTGACATCGGGTGACTTCCATGCCGAGTCCATTGAAATCACGCCGCGCGGGACGCGGTTTCAAATGGTGACGCCGACGGGTAAGGTCGCCATGTGGTCTCCGCTGATTGGCTATGTGAATGTGTACAACGTGCTCGCGGCTTCGGCCGCAGGTTATGCCCGCGATTGTTCCAACGAGGCGATCGCAAAAGGGATCTTCGACCTTACCAGCGTTCCTGGCCGCTTTGAGCGCGTCGATTGCGGCCAGCCCTTCACGGTGGTGGTGGACTACGCGCACACAGACGACGCGCTGCGCAACCTGACTGCGCTGGCTCGGGATTTTGTCGCTCGCGCCGGCGTCGTCGACAGGGTCAGGGGCAGAGTCATCACGCTTTTTGGATGTGGCGGCGATCGCGATCGCACCAAGCGTCCGCTGATGGGCGAAGCCGCGGGCAAGGGCAGCGACTTCGTTATTCTCACTTCCGACAACCCGCGCTCGGAAGATCCATTGGCCATCATGAACGATGCGGTTGTTGGATTACAAAAGTCTGGATTGCAGAAATCAGGCGCAAAATATTCCATGGAGCCCGATCGCCGCAAGGCCATCGCTCTCGCTCTGCAGCAGGCAATCCCCGGCGACATTGTGCTGCTGGCGGGCAAGGGGCATGAAAAAGTGCAGATCACCCGGGAGGGAACAATTCCCTTCGACGATGTAGATGTTGCACGAGAGAATCTGCAGGCCCTGGGCTACGACTGCAAGAGCGCCGCGAAAGCTGGCGCGGCGGGGAAGACCACATGAAACTTCTTCTCTCCCGCATCGCCGAATTCACGTCCGCAGACGGCGAGTACGACGGTCGCGCCGCTGCTCAGGGATATTCCATCGACTCGCGCACTGTGAACCCGGGCGAACTTTTTTTTGCGGTCAAGGGCGAGCGCCTCGACGGGCACGATTTTGTCGAGCAAGCGTTGAGCCGTGGCGCGATTGCTGCGGTGGTTCGCAAGGATCAATTGGGGCGCTACTCCGGCTCGACGGTCGCCGCCGGACTGCTTGCGGTCGACGACACTCTGGTCGCGCTCCAGACTTTGGCGACGGCGGTGCGAAAAATTTGGGGCAAGACGGCCATCGGCATTACCGGCTCGATGGGCAAGACCACCACCAAAGAAGCGATGGGCCATTTTCTCGCGATTAAGTATCGCGTGCATCGCACCAAAGGGAACTTCAATAATCACTTTGGTCTTCCTCTGGGGTTGCTTACGCTCGAGCCGGAATACGATCTCGCCGTGGTTGAGATGGGGATGTCGCACGCCGGCGAAATCTCGGCTTTGGCTCGGATCGCCCTACCCAATCAGGCCGTGGTCACCAACGTCGCGCCCGTGCATCTGGAGAGTTTCGATTCCATCGCCGGAATCGCGCGCGCGAAATATGAATTGATCGAGGCACTCCCTCACGGCGGCACAGCGGTGCTGAATGCCGATGACGAATATGTGAGTCAGTTCGGTCGCGACTTTAAGGGCAAGGTCATTCTATTTGGGTTGAACGCGACCGCAGATGTGCGGGCGGAAAACATCGAGATGCTTGGAGTCGAAGGCACGCGCTTCGATCTTGTCAGCCGCCTGGTTAGCGATGAAATCCGTCAGCCGGTGCACAGTCCGTTGCTCGGCAAACACAACGTCTATAACGTGCTTGCGGCAGCTGCCATTGCGCTTGAGCACGGCATCACTCCGTCAGAGATCGCCGCGGCCCTGCCGTCGCTCCAGCCCGCCGACAAGCGTGGACAGGTCGTCCAACTGGGTAACATCACAGTGCTCTACGATTGCTACAATTCAAGTCCGAAGGCGCTTATGGCTGCGGTGGATACCCTAGCGGCCATGCCCGCGCGTCGCCGGATTGTTGTCGCCGGCGAAATGCTGGAGCTCGGCGCGACCGGCGAGCAACTGCACCGCGAGTGCGGGCGGTATGTGGCGGGAAGTAAACTTGACCTTCTGCTTGGTGTACGCGGGTTGGCGAAGCCTATGGTGGAGGTGGCTCGCGAAGCAGGCATGAATGCGGAGTTCGTCGCGACTTCGGAGGAAGCGGGCGAGTGGCTGGCACGCGAAACACACGACGGCGATGTCATATTGTTGAAAGCGTCGCGCGGCGTGAAACTGGAAAAGGCGCTGGAGACGTGGAAGAGAAAGAGCGGCAGCGAAGGGGGAAGCGCGAGTTCCCTCGGGGGCTAAAGCCCGCGTCAATATTGGTTCCGAGCGGCAGGGCTGAACGGCTTGTAGAAAAAGTGAATTCTGGTGCGCAGCCCCTAAAAGGGGCATTTGATTTCGAACGACCTACGGTATCGCTAAAGCGATATCCTGATACGAAGCCGGAGTTTTTCCGCAAGCTGTGAAGCCGTGCCCTTTCAAAGCGCCTTATGAGATAGCTTGTAACTAACTGAGAGCTGACAGCTGAGAGCTGACAGCTGATGTCGGAGGCGGATTGCTTTACTGGCTGCTCTACCTGAAGCTCTATCACTACTTTCCGCCATTCCGTATTTTCCGTTATCTGACTTTTCGCACTGCCTTCGCCAGTCTCACCGCGCTGTTTACCGGCTTGATCGTTGGGCCAATTGTGATTCGGCGGTTGCGCGATTTTCAGATTGGGCAGTACATACGCGAAGAAGGGCCGCAGGCGCATCAGAAGAAAGCGGGCACTCCGACCATGGGCGGGCTGCTGATCGCGATCGCGATTCTGGTGCCTACTTTGCTTTGGGCCGACTTGAGCAATCCGTTTGTGTGGATTGCCGTATTGGCCACGATGGCGTTCGCTGCGATCGGTTTTGCCGACGATTACCTTAAGGTCGTTCATCGCCGCAATCTCGGCCTTACCGCGCGCGTCAAGCTGGGCTATCAGATCGCGGCCAGCATCCTGATTGCGATCGCGCTGATCGCTTTGCAGTACCGCAAAGAGTATTCCACGGTGTTGTTCGTCCCATTCTTCAAGCAGTTTCATCCGGACCTGGTGATCCAGAGATTGGCGGCGCATCCGCAACTCTGGCCGTTGGCTTTTCTGCCGTTCGTGGCATTCGTTGTGCTGGTGATTGTGGGATCGAGCAACGCCGTGAATCTTACCGACGGCCTGGATGGGCTCGCCATCGGCTGCACGGTGATCGCGGCCGGAGCGCTCGCGGTGCTTACGTACGTCAGCGGCCACGCCACTTTTGCCACCTACCTTGAATTGCAGAAAATGCCGCAGATTGGTGAGCTCACCGTCTTCTGCGGAGCCATGGTCGGTTCCGCCATTGGATTCTTGTGGTATAACGCGCACCCGGCGGAGGTGTTTATGGGCGATGTCGGCTCGCTGGCGCTGGGCGGCGCCATCGGCACCGTAGCCGTTATGATCAAACAGGAACTGCTGCTGCCGTTCATCGGAGGTATTTTCGTGATTGAAGCGCTCTCCGTGATCCTGCAGGTTGGTTCCTACAAGCTGCGCAAGAAACGGATTTTCAAGATGGCGCCGATTCATCATCATTTCGAACTGCTGGGCTGGTCGGAGTCGAAGGTGATTGTGCGCTTTTGGATTGCGTCGCTGGTGTTCGCCTTGTTCGCGCTGACTACGCTGAAACTGCGATAAGAGAATTCACCACGGAGGCACGGAGACACGGAGGAAACCCAAATCTTGTCTTTTCTTTCTTCGTGTCTCTGCGTCTTCGTGTGAAGCAAATTTCATGGATCTTAATAACAAACGCGTGCTCGTGGTCGGTCTGGGTAAATCGGGCGTGGCTTCCGCGCTTTTTCTTAAGTCGCGCGGGGCTCGCGTCACGGTTTCTGATTCCAAGCCCGAGGCCGAGTTGCGCAATGAGATCCTGCTCCTGCTGGAGCATGGGATCGCGGTTGAAACCGGCGGCCACGGCGAGCGCACTTTTCGCGGGCAGGACTTGATCGTAGTCAGCCCGGGCGTGCCGCTGGACGCGCCGCTGTTGGCGCAGGCGCGCAGCCTGGGAGAACCGCTCATTGTCATTGGCGAAATTGAACTCGCGGCGCGATTTCTGGCCGGGTCGATCGTTGCCATTACCGGGGCCAACGGCAAGACCACCACTACCTCATTGGCCGGTGAAATTATTGCGGCGGGAAACTTCTCCACGCTGGTGGGCGGCAATATCGGTACGCCGGCTATCAACTTTGTGGATCAGGCTGGGCCCGCGACCTGGACCGTGCTGGAAGTATCAAGCTTTCAGCTGGAAACGATCGTGGAGTTTCGTCCGCGCATCGCGGTGATTCTGAATATCACTCCCGACCATCTTGATCGCCACAAGACTTTTGATAATTACGTCAACGCCAAAGCGCGCATCTTTGAGAATCAGAAGCAGGATGACTTCACCGTCCTCAATGCCGACGACCCTACGACCGCTGGATTGTCGGACCGCACACGGGCGCAGTTGTTCTGGTTCAGCCGCAAGAAAGAGGTTGAGCGGGGCGCTTTTGTCCGCGGCGCGCATATTTACTTTCGAGATGGGCATAACGAACGCGACATTCTTCCGCTTGGGGAAGTCGCGTTGAAGGGCGGACACAATTTGGAAAATGTGCTGGCTGGTGTCTCCATCGGCATGCTTGTCGGGTGCCAGCCGGAGCAGGTTCGCGAGGCGGTCCGGAATTTCAAAGCGGTTGAGCACCGGCTGGAGTTCGTGGCCAGGGTCGAGGGCGTCGATTACTACAATGACTCCAAGGCCACGAACGTGGATGCCACGATCAAGGCGCTAGAAGCGTTTCCGGCGGGCGATAGTCCGCACCTGCACCTTATTCTTGGCGGCAAGGATAAGGGCAGCGACTACTCCGTGCTCAAAGAACTTTTGCGGGAGCGGGTGAAGCGCGTGTACACGATCGGGGCGGCAGCCGCGAAGATCGCAGCGCAGATTCAGGGCGCGGCCGAGATCGATCATGCGGAAACTCTGGAAAACGCGGTCCGGCGAGCCAGCGGGGCGGCGGCTCCGGGCGATGTGGTGGTGCTGGCTCCGGCCTGCGCCAGCTTTGACCAGTTTCAGAGCTACGAACATCGCGGCCGAGTGTTTAAAGAGATTGTGCATTCGTTGGCCGTGTCGCGAGCCACGTAAGAGCAGGTCCCAGTTCTCAGTTCTCAGTCCAACCGGCTCCGCCGATGACCAGGGGCAACGTGGTGGAACCAACTCAGTTATCACCTTCGCAAAATCCGCAGCCGAAACACCTCCATGTTTTCTCTACTCCGTGGTGAAATAAACACTCCATGGCTAAGCGGGTCAGCGTCGATCGCTGGATGTTTACCGTGACCGCGATCCTGGTATTCATCGGACTGGTCATGATCTTCAGCGCCTCGGCGGTGATGGCTAAGGAGCGCTTTGGCTCGGCTTACGAATTTCTGCTGAAGCAACTGGTATGGGCGGTCGCCGGACTTGCCGCGCTGGTGGTGGCCATGAAGGTGGACTACAAACGCCTGCAACATCCGGCGGTGGTTTTCTCCTTCCTGGGTTTTACTACCCTTCTGCTCATCTCGGTTTTTTTTCTGGATCGCGCCCACGGCACGCACCGCTGGTTTCACCTGGGTGCAGTTTCTTTGCAGCCTTCGGAGCTGGCTAAGCCCGTGCTCATTCTGTTTCTCGCGTGGTTTCTGGAAAACAAAATCACGGACATGGAGGATTGGCGCAATACGCTGATTCCCGCAGTGACGCCTACTGTCGTCTTTCTGGGGCTGATTGTTTTTCAGCCTGACCTTGGAACAGCCATCGCTTGCGCGGGCATTACTGCTTGCATTCTGTTTATTGCGGGCATCCGGCTGCGGTATTTTGGATATGCGTTTGCGGCTGCGCTTTTACCGCTTTATTTCTTGATTTTTCACGTTTCTTATCGGAAAGACCGCATTCTGGCGTTTCTCAATCCTTACGCCGACCCCAAGGGATTTGGGTTTCATATTATTCAGTCGCTGATAGCGGTTTCTACGGGCGGCGTTACCGGGGTGGGACTGATGGAAGGGAAACAGAAATTGTTTTATCTTCCGGAGCCGCACACGGATTTTATTTTTGCGGTTACTGCCGAAGAGTTGGGGCTGGTGGGTGCGCTGGCCGTCATTATTCTCTTTGCTATTTTTCTTTGGCGCGGGACGCGGGCGGCTTTGCGGACGCAGGACAACTTCGGGCGATTTCTGGCGGTTGGAATTACCAGCATGATCGTGCTGCAGGCTTTCATTAATATCAGCGTGGTGCTGGGGATGATGCCTACCAAGGGGATTCCGCTGCCACTTGTTTCTTATGGCGGATCGTCTCTGTTTGTGACATTGATGTGCATTGGAGTGCTGCTGAATATTACTAAGCAGGCGGAGTAACTCTCGAGAGTTCGGCGGCCGTGGAATCCAACCCTAACGCCGCAAAGGGCGCGACGTTAGGATGGGGCACCCGGAGCCGTCTCTACAGTTGTTTCTCCAAGGCTAGTAACTGCTCTTTGCGATCTATGCCCCAGCGATAGCCGCCTAAGTCGCCGTCTTCGCGGATTACTCGGTGGCAGGGAATGGCTACGGCTACGGGGTTGGTGGCGCAGGCCCTGGCTACGGCTCTGGTGGCTTTGGGCATGCCTATCTTTTTGGCTACGGCGCTGTAGGAGCGGGTTTCTCCTCGGGGGATTTTTTGCAGAGATTGCCAGACTTTTCTTTGGAACGCAGTTGCCCTGATGTCTAGCGGGAGGGCGGCGTTCGTTTCCTGGCCCTGAATCAGGCTTGCTAGAGCGCTTCGCCATTGAGACATGGCGGCATCGTCGCGGCGGCGAGTGGCGAAGGGGAACTCCCGCATTAGGCCTTGCTGGAGTTGGTCGTCATTTTCCGCAGATCTGTCGGCGAATTGGATCGAGCAGATGCCTTTGTCGGTGGCGGCTATTAACATCCGTCCTAGTGGCGAGTTGGCTATGGTGTAGCGGACTACGGCGGCTACGGCGCCGCGTCGATATTTTTCCGGAGTCATGCCTAGCTGCGTGGCAGTGCGCTCGTAGAGACGGCTGCTGGAGCCGTATCCGGCGGCATAGAGCGCCGTGGTTACGTCGTGGCCGGCTTGCAGATTCTGTTTCACCTGGCGCAGGCGGACGGCGTCGATGTAGGCCTTGGGTGAAACGCCCAGCACCGACTTGAACGTCCGCTGCAGGTGAAATGGACTGCGGCGGAATTCTTTGGCCAGCAGGCCTAGGGTCAGGCGGTCTTCTATGTGCTGCTCGATGTAGCGGCACATCGCGCGGACGAGCGCAGATTGCGGATTTCCGTCAACCGCCTTCGGACGGCAGCGCAGGCAGGCGCGATATCCGGCCCGCTCGGCTTGGAGTGCATGATCGAAAAAGCGTACGTTCTCGCGGCGCGTGCGTTTCGCGGGACACGATGGACGGCAGAAGATGCCAGTGCTCGATACGCCAAAAACAAAGGCGCCGTCGAGTGAGGTGTCGCGATCGACGACGGCTTGCCAACGCCGGGCGCTGATTCGCTCGGCTGATCCGGAAACGGGTTGTGGAGTTCGCTTCATCGCTTCTTCTTCTGAGAGTATCGCATTGGTTGCCATGCGGATAACATAGGGCAGGGGCGTCTGCGCGGACTATCCGAATGTTGCGGTCAAACTCAAAATCCCAAGGGTTAGAATGTTGTGGAATCCCACCCCTGCCACAGTACGCGCAAGGATGGGGCACCCGGCACCCGGCCGAAGTGAGAAAAGACTGACTAAGGAATGAAACTGATAGTGTTTATAGCATTCACGCTTGTCGCGTTTGCGCCATCCGTTGCAAGCGATTCTTGCAGACAGACAAGCTATGGAGCCTGCTTCACCGTTCACGGAAGATACGAGATTGACGCAGATAAGGAAACTATCTGGATCATCGGAACGCACAGGGAACTCATGGTGGACGAAGGACCGGACAGTATATATGCAGCATTCGGGGCTGATGATCTAGAGGGATACGATCATTACGTTATCGGCAACTTCACCGTCTGTCCCCTAGAAAAAGCTGTTCTCGGTGAAATGCGCCACGTATGTGTCCAACGAGCTGCCAATCTTCGGCGGACACCGCGCAAGCAGTCGAATTGACTTACTCTGCGCAGAGGTTATGAATTGTTTGGAAACTCCGGTTGCGTAAAGTACATACCTCTGTCTGGTGAAACAGGTAGGATTTTGGGTTCGTCTGTTACGAAATTCAATTGAATTTGAAGAGGAATTCTTTATGAAACGGAATCGCATCACTCTGTCGCTGGTAGTGGTGGCGCTGGCTTGTACGGTTGCTGGCGCGCAGGTTTTGACGGGCGATCAGATCAAGAAGGCTGCTCCGAACTCGTTTTTCTTTGCCGGCCAGAGCGCGGCCGTGCAGCAGCGGAATACGGCCGGTTTGAAGAACTCCGCTGGGAAGTTGGTGCTGGCGGGGCTGGTGGATACATCGGGGTATTCGACCGCGATCGCGGAAAAATATCAGGGTTTCCTGATCACGGAAACCAAGCTCAGCTTTGACGGAGCTACGCTCGATCCGGGAGAGTATGGATTCGGTTTCAAGGATGGCAAGTTCACTGTGATGAATGTGGCCTCAACCGACCTGTTCTCGATTGCCAGTCAGAACGACGATCAGCTTAAGCATCCGGTTCCGTTGAAACTGGAAAAAGACGGGACTGGGTATCGGCTGTATGCGGGGCGGAGGTATGTGGTTGTGAAAGCGGATTAGGGCTGGTTTTCGATGTTTCAGGGTTTCAGAGTAAAATCGGGCGTCTTCGCTGGCTAAATCCGTATGAAACTTGTAACTTTTGAAAACGCGGCGCGGCAATCGCGCGTTGGCGCGCTGCTCGGCGAGCGCCAGATCGTTGATTTGCACGCGGCTTGCGCGCTCCACTTGCGCGATGTTGCGGGCGCGTCCGATATGCGGGCGCTTTTCGGCGGCGGAGACGCTAGCCTGGGGGCCGCGCGCAAGGCTTTCGACCTTGTCGCCCAAGCCGTTGCCGGGGGCGCTGATGTTAGCGAACCTGCCGGCGACCGTGTGCTCTATTCACTCGGCGACATTCGACTGAAGGCACCGATTATTCCGAAGAAGTTTTTTCACACGGCGGGCAACTTTCGCGAGCACCACGAAGAGGCGACCAGGGCTGGCTTTTCGCATCCGGTGATGCCCTGGATTGTTTTTTTCCAGAACACCGACGCCATCATCGGACCGGACGAGGCGGTGATCTATCCCGAACACCTTACGCAGGAATTGGATTACGAATTGGAGCTGGCGGTCGTTCTGAAGAAAAGCGGCAAGCACTTTACGCCGGAGGAAGCGGCCAGTTACATCGGCGGCTATGTGATTTTCAACGACATTACGGCGCGCGACATTCAGCGCCGAGAAATGAAATCGGGCGTGTTCAGCTTCTGCAAGGGGATCGACACCTTTTGCCCGCTGGGGCCGTGGATCGTGACTGCGGACGAGATTGCAGATGCGCACAATCTGGCGATGGAACTGCGCGTGAATGGCGAGGTGCGGCAGCGTTCGCATTCGAGCAAAATGTCGGTCACGATTCCGGAGATACTCGCGCATTACTCGCCGATGGGATACAGCGCCGGCGATGTGGTTTCGACAGGAACGGTGTCGGGGGTGGCGGCGTTTTCGGGAGATCCTAAGGCGTGGTATCTGAAGCCGGGTGATGTGATGGAATGCGAGATCGAGAAGATCGGAGTGCTGCGGAATCCGGTGATCTCGTGGGAAAAAGCCTATGGGCGAAAGCCGGCTTCGCTGGCGACGGCGGAGAATTTGTAGTTGGTAATTTGTAAATGGTAATTTGAAACCGTTACCCTCCAAAAGCCTTGTCTAGCAACGGTTTTCGGGCGATCTTTCGGACGACGCTTTCGGACGAGATCGAACGACCGCCCCGGCCTGGACTTACCACGGCAACGCTGGGTTGGTTACTCATTAAGTGCAGACGCTTGCACCCGCGGGCGGAGCCCGATCCCGTGTCAGCGCACTAACTCTATTTGCAACAGATACTTACATTGTCCCTTGCGTATGGTTTCACGGGTGCACTTAAGAAGCAGGAAGCCCGGAGCGTATAGGGCAAGCTGGGGGCAATTTTGACCGTCATTTACAGCGCCGAATGCGCAGCTCCTAAGACGACGTCGCGGCCGGCAGCCATCATGCCGCTGCTGGTGATTTTGTTCATCGTCTCCTACGGCATTCTCACCATGCTGGTTTTCGAGCAGGGGAAGACCATCGAAGCGCAACGCAGTTTAATCCGCGAGATGTTGAAGGACAGCACCCAACTGGCCGCGCTGAAAGACAAGCTGGCCCGGGATGACAAGCGGGTCCACGACAAAGCGGCGGTACCGGCGGAGCAGAAGAACGCGGATTCCGGCAATCCTGCCGCGGGCGCAAGCGGGGTAAAGGGATCGGATGCTAAAGGCTTGGACAAACAAACAAAACGGCCGGGTAAGTCGGCGCACACCATGAAAGTCCCGGAGAAGCCGGCTGCGGATTTAGAAGATGTGCGGCGCTTAACGCAAGTGATCTAGGAAGTTCATAGCGGCGGAGCAACGCGAATCGGCGAAAGCGATTCGCGTTAACAAAGATCGTTCGACAAAGATCGTTAGACTAAAGATCGTTCAACGAAAGACCCAAGAGAAACGGTTCTGTGAAAACTCGGCCCTATGTGGGGGGCCGCAAGCGAGACCCAAATCATGAAGGCCCTAGCCCTGGCATTAGTGTTGTCACTTCCCGTCCCCAGGTTGGCACCCCCAGCCCAGCTCTCCCCCACCCCCAGCCAGCAACCGGCAAAGAGAAAGGGAGGGCGATGGTACTTCGCCGCAACCGGACACGCCGTCTATTGCTATGGACCGGTGATGACCATGCCCGAGCCGCAAGGGGGGTTGATGAAAGTCGCTACGTTTTGCCGCGGCGATCAAACCATGGTGCCGCTGAAGGATTAAACCGACGGTTAAGACTGGCTGATACACTGGTGCTGGTCGGGAGCCCGTTCCTTTGGGAACGGGCTCTTTCTTTGTTCGCGACAAGCGTGGAAACAGTTTGCGGGAGGATTCAGTCGTCCCTCCGGGACTTGAATCATTTCCACCGCTTTCCCAGCGCTGAGCCCCTGGTCTATTGGCGGACGCCCCTCCGGGGCTCTAGGCGCCCTTCCCGTTGGTTGAGAAGTTAGAGATTTTTCCCAAGCTCAAAGCGGGCTTACTGCACAACCAGGTTGAAACTGACCGTCTCCGTAACCGTTCCCGCGTCCGATGTGAAAGTTCCTGTCACCGTAAGGGGATACGTGCCGGCTGCAGTACCGGGAGGATCGCTTCCTCGTCCGCATGATGGCAAGATCGCAAGGGTAGCGAGCATGCACAACAAGAAAATCAACATGTGCAGACGTCGCGCAGGTTTCATCCGACGCTTGCCGGGCAGGACTACCAGGGCCGCGAATCCGGCGATCCCGGCGAGCCCAACCAATCCGGCCATCCGGCTTCCGTCGGAACGTCCCAGGGGCGGCGGCTGCAGAAAGCCCGTCGCTTGCGTGGTGGTGGCTGTGATTTGAACTGGAACCGTGGCCGTTCCACTCAGCGTCATCGTACTCGAAGCTGGCGTGCAGGTCGCCAGAGTTGGCTCTCCGCTGCAACTGAGCGATACCGACTGGGTGACTCCGGGGAGTGGAGTCAGATCCACGGTGAAAATTGCCGTCTGTCCGGGAACCACAGTCAGGCTGGTGCAGGTAGTGGTTAGTTGCGGCGATGGTGCCGTTCCCGTGCCAGTGAGTGGAACCATTTGCGGGGTGCCGGCAGCGTTGTCGGCAATGCTGACCGACGCCGTAGCCGCTCCAGCGGCTGTTGGGGTAAACGTCACGTCGAAAGTGCAACTGGAGCCGGCCGCGAGCGAGGCGCTACAGCTACCGAAAATCACGCTGAATTCGCTGGCGTTGGTTCCAGTGATGCTGAGTGAGTCGATCCCAAGAACCGCATTGCCAGTATTCGTGATTGTTACCCCCGCCTGTGCACTCGAGGTTCCAACGTTCTGCGAGCCGAAACTTACGCTCGTGGGCGCAAGCGAGACGACCGGGGCCGCAGTAGTCTGCTGTAAATAGACGACAATGCCTCCATTCGCGCCCGGGGCTATCAAGTCCGGCCGTCCGTCATCATTGAAATCACCTGTGGCCAAGATTTGTTGGTCTGCGTCGCCTTCGAAGTAAATCGGCGTCTGGAACGTTCCATCGCCATTTCCCAGCACAACGGCGGTGCCCGTGGCGAAGTCGAGCTTCCCATCTTCATTGAAGTCGGCGGTCACGATTGGGCCGGTGGGAAAGTTTAAAGAGAAGCCAGTGCTGAGGGTGAACGTGCCGTCTCCATTCCCTAAGAAAGGAGATACGGTATAGTCGCCGTTTGTATCGAAGGTGACCACGAGGTCTTGCTTGCCATCGCCATTGAAGTCGGCGGCAGCGAAAGAGATAGGGCCCGGCTGGGCAATATTGGTGACCACCGGGTCTGGGTTGAACTCTGGTGCGGTACCGAGAGCTCCGAGGAACACTCTGATGGCAGGACCTCCGGCATAGATATCCAGCACGGCCAAATCAAGGATGCCATCTCCGTTGAAATCAGCCGTCACCATATCGCCGAACTGCGTAATACTCCCGGTGAAAGATTGGCCTAAAGTGAAAGTGCCAGTGCCGTCGTTGTTCAGGATCTGCACGTTGCCATTCATCGTACCGGCAATGTCTAGGGAGCCGGTCTGGCTGAAGTCGCCTACAGCGTAGGCTATAAAACCGTCTGCCACCCCTATGCCGCTTGCGGTGAAAACGCCTTGCCCGTTGTTCTTCAGGTACACGTCGCCTGCAACGATGTCGACAAAACCACCATTATTGTTGAAAACTCCTGCCACCATCGAGCTCGTGGCGCCCTGGTTGAAAGCACCCTCATAACATGGGGCAGGAGTCTGGAAACTACCGTTGCCGATCCCTAATAGAATACAAACCACATCCGTGTCAGCAGAAACGCCCACAGCTAAATCCAGAATGCCATCGCCATTGAAGTCTGCAGCCAGCACGCTCGCGGGAAAAGCAGTCCCGTCGATGCTGTAACCGACGGGAGGGGTAAATTGCGGCGATGCCGGGGTCGCAATCTGGAAATATTCCACATTGGAGGTGGAGAGGCCGCTCAGCACCGACACCCAGGCGGTGCCCGCGGCGGCAATGTTCGCCGCCGGTACGGTCGCCTTTAACGTAAAGTCGTTGGAACTCGTTATGGTCAGCTGGGTGGTATTGGTGCCTTGCGTCCACAGCACGGCGTTTGGTGGCGGGGCGAGCCCGGCACCGTTGATCGTAAGCGTAAACCCCGCACCACCCGGCTGGGCCGCGCTCGGAACCAGGGGTTGTTCGATGGTGGGGATGGGGGGAATAGCGCCGGGCTTTTGCGCCATCGCCACAGTGCCGAGAAGGATTATGCAAAGGATTGTGCAAACAATGATTGTGCAAATAACGTATGTCGTCGCAGATCTCATGACGTCGTCCTTAAGGGCTATAGAAACGTGACTTGCCGCAACAACTTTGCCGCATCATTTCGCGCACTGCCCCCGCGGCGCGATATTACAGACAACTGGAGGAGGTATGGAAGATGACCCATTCCCGCGAGTCAGCACGATGCCTGTCGCGATACCGCCTGCTACAGCACCCAAAATCGGTATCCAGATTTTCGGCTGAGCAATAAGCACAGGATGAGGGTTGACATTCGTGTCTTCCATCGAGGTGCGAATTACTTCGGGGTCGGGGGGAAATCCGCCAGGGGGGACCTGCAGTCCGATCACAACCAACTGCCCCGCCAATAAAGTGACTTGCGCCTGATCGGAGTTTGTCTGATCGGACTTTCTCACAACTTTGGCCGAACCCAACATAGTTACGGAGACTTGGCCGACGTAACAAATCACCGTCGTGAGGCCGTTTTCATAACCTACGTAGAAATCGGTGCCGATTACGCCGATCACTGCGTTCGGCGTCCGGACCTCGTATTTGCCATCAGGCTTGGTAATCTTGACCACCTGGCTGCGCAGCTTGCCATAGCTCATGTACATCGAAGTCTGCTGCGATACGGCGTCATGCTGCACTACTTTGAGCGCGCCGTTGGAACCGAGACTGATGATGGAGCCGTCGGTGAGCCCGGCCCGCAAACGTCCCCGGTCAGAGGTTTGCAGCAGATCATTCCACTGCAGACTGTCTTTGGCCTTTACCGGCTGCGCATTTCGCCATGCGTCAGGAATGAGCGCCTTCACTTCTCCGGCGGTTTGGTTATCAGCTGGAGCCGCAAGCATGGGCGTTGCGACCAGGAGAACACACAGCAACACCGACAACGATGACTTAACCATGCCAAGCCTCATGAGGTCCGATGTGCAGGGAAGCCTAGCAGAATTGTCCGAAAAACAAAAGGAAAGTCAAGCTGCTTCCAGCACGGACTCCGACGCCATTGTCCAGAAGTCGGCTTCGAGCAGATACTACTCTGATCACTATGGTGTTCGTGCTCGACTACCTCGATTCTTAGCCGTGAATATAAATCCGACGCGTGAGTGTCTGCTTCGGTGGTGCGATTCAGGCCCTCTCATGAACCGGTAGATGGAGAGGTCGCAGATGGAAAGGTCAATGAGGACGATTGGCAATCTGATCGCAGCGGGAGTGTTTGTCTTCGCGCTGCTGCAGATGGTGCGACCCAGCATTCCAGTTACGCCGGCGACCGCCGAGCGGCAGACACCAACTGATGTCAAGAACGTCCTGGAAAAAGACTGCTATAGCTGCCACTCGGACCAGCGCCGGCTCGCGTGGTTCGACCAGATCGTACCCGCATACTGGCTGGTGCGGCATGACATCCTAATCGCGCGCGAGCACCTCAACTTCTCGACACTGGGCTCCAAGCCCCTCGCGGCACAGAAGGCGACGCTTTACGAGGCTGTGAACATGATCCAGCTGGGCGCGATGCCTCTACCGAGATTCACGAAACTACATCCGGAGGCGAAAGTAACTCCGGAAGAACTGGCAACCTTGAAGGCGTATCTGGCGCCGTGGACGGCTACGCCCAGTCAGGCCGCCACAGCGCCAGCCAACGGAGAGGCCATGACACACGCCGCGCCAGTCTCCCTCGCAGCGGTGCAGCCGGAGCCTGACGCATTTCCATTCGACCCGGCCTTTGGGGGATGGAAGCCGATCAGCTTCACCGATCGCGGCGACAACTACACTTTCCGATTCGTTCTCGGCAACGACATCGCTGCAAAAGCGGCACAATCGGGCAATATTTCGCCGTGGCCCGATGGAACGCGCTTCGCGAAGATTGCCTGGCAGCAGGAACTCGGCGCGGATGGCCTGGTGCATCCGGGCAAGTTTGTTCAGGTGGAGTTGATGTTAAAGGATGCCCAGCGCTACAGAGACACAGATGGCTGGGGATGGGGCCGCTGGCGGGGCCTCGATCTGAAGCCATACGGCACGGACGCTCATTTTGTAAGCGAGTGCACAGGCTGCCACATGCCGGTGCGCGGTGACGATGCCGTCTACACGCAGCCGATTACAACGGCCAAGCTTGCCGGTAACGAGATCGTGAACAACAATGCCGCAAACCTCCCGGCGAGCATGCCCTATCAACCCCTCGGCTGGAGCGCGATCACGATGTATGTGGATCCCAGGAACAGATCGATGGCGACCCTCTACGGAAATGACGAGGCGATCCGTGCTGTGAGAGCGCGTACTGATGCTGATGCTTCCACTTCCGCCGGCGGATCGGGAAGCGCGGCGTATCCGGCTGGTGCGGTGCTGGCTCTGGTTACCTGGGCACAACGCGACGATCCGCACTGGTTCGGGGCGCGCATTCCTGACAGGCCGCTATCGGTGGAGTTCGTGCAGGTAGCAGCTGCGGGACAGACAAGCAACTACCGGCGCTTCGCAGGCACAGGGCTTATCGAGGATAACGGTGCAGCCGGCGCGGCGGCGCAGAGGACGAGCTTCATGCTGGGTCTCGCACCGGCAAGCCTGCCGTAGCGATACTCTGCTGGCGACCGTCCCAGTCCAAAGGTTACTGTTGGTTCCCAGCACTAGTGACCAGCTGACAAGAAAGGCCTGCCATTGTCGGGTGACAAAGGCAGGCTTTAAATACGCAGTACGCAGAAAGGTTAAACAGCCGTCCTTCGATTAGGGACCAACTGCGCAACCGCCCGAGAAGGCGCAGTTCTCGTCCGCCAACCAGATGCTGTAGCGGCCCTGATTTCCCGCCGTCCCGTAAAAGAAGGGATACGAAATATCCTGGCTGCTCGCCGCACCGTCCGCCTCCATGGTGATGATGGCGGTCGTCGCACCCGTGTTGCCCGGATAGAACAGCGTTCCGTTTCCGTCATAGGCGAAGCTGTAGTCGAAGAACTCATAAACGTAGTTGCCCAGCGGATAGAGGTTGCTGCCATTGCAGCACGGACGTTCCACAATATATTCCGCACTGCTGCCCACTACTCCCGGTCCCGTCTTATAGGTCAGACTGAACGTCCCCGACCACTGTTGCGTGATGTCTTCGACGAAGACACTCTGGGTGGCGGTTCCCGCAACGGCAAACGTGACCACTTCGAAATCGTCGCCAGGGTTCACCGTGCACGGGCTGGTGCCGCACAGGATCGTCAGAATCGGATAGCTGGGATACCACTCCACCCAGCCGACGGTTGAAATCGAGCCGGCGCAACCGCCACCATCCCAAAATTGGCTGCTGCCGCCCTGCACCACGTCCCCATTGTCGAAGCCGTCGATGCCGTTCCACGTCACCGACCACCACGGCCCTTCCGAGCAGGGGATGTTGCCAAACGGATGGTTGGCCGTCGGCACCGGCCACACTGACACGACTTCATCGAAAGAAGTCTTGTTGCTCCACTTCGTGAGTTTGTTGGTCTGCGCGATGCCGCTCCAGTTCGAGGAATTATAGGCAGTCGTGCCGTCGACGTTCGATTTCGCCGTTCCGGTCGACATCATCTCCCGGCTCGAAACCGCTTCCGCTCTCACATCCGTCGCCCGGCAAACTTGCCCGGCCGACGCGGACGAGGTCGTCCGCCCCGAGGTCTGCGCGCTCTGGTTGCAGGACTGCAACGCCAACATGGCTCTGGTCCACTGTTCGTAGGCCTTTGCGTCCGACTTGTCGGGAGGCTGCGGCAAGCCGTAGCCGAGCAGCTCGCGGCTGGTTGCGTTCAACGGATCAAAACCCTTCGGCGGAGCCGTAAAAGCGCTCACTCCGGAAACGCTCGTGCTGACCTTGGGCGCCGCAGCGAAAATCGCGGTTCTTTCTTCTCCGCTTACGCGCTGCGCCACCGCCAGGGTAGTCAAGCTCGCGATCAAGACTGCTACCGCCGTGACTGCTACTAACCTACTTAAGAACCGCCAACTCTGGGTTTGCATGTATTTAAGTCTCCTCGATCGATTTTTTGGGGATCTTTTGCGGAACTCACATGGGGCGAATCCCGCGCCTTGTACAGATAAGCGGAAAGCGCGGGCGAATCGCCTCATTTGACCCTAAAAAAAGTATTCTTCATGCCGCTCTGGAGGCTCCATCTGGAAGAAATCAAAGTTCATGGACGAGGGTCTGAGCTTGCAAAATGCTGTTGACCTTCTCATCAAGGCGGGGCACCCTAGTGGCATGCCCGACGGTCCGGCCGGCCAGTTCACCGAGCTTTTGCAGCAGTGGAAGCAGGGTGACGAGAAAGCTCTGCGCTCTCTGGTGCCTCTGGTATACAAGGAGTTGCGTCGTCTGGCTCACTACCACCTCCAATCCGAACGCTCGGATCACACCTTGCAGAGCACCGCCCTGGTGCACGAGGCCTACCTGCGGCTGCTCGGGGAGCAGCCGGCGCGGCTGCAGGACCGCGCGCATTTCATAGCGGTTGCTTCGCGGCTCATGCGGCAAATCCTGGTGGACTACGCGCGCGAGCGGCGGGCGTCCAAACGTGACGGAGGATGCAAGATCGCCTTCGAGTATCTCGAAGCCTTGTCCGTCAGCGGAGACGCCGAACTGCTGGCTTTGGACAGCGCCCTCGACGAACTGTCGCGCATCGATGAGCGCCAGGGAAAGATCGTGGAAATGAAGTTCTTCGGGGGATTGTCGGCGCCTGAAATCTCCGAGGTGCTGGGAATCTCCCGTGCCACGGTCGACCGCGACTGGTCCACGGCCCGGGTCTGGTTGCATCGCCAAATAAGCAAGACCACATGACCACGCAACCCTGACTACTCAATCATGACTACTCAACCCTGGGAGCGCGTAAAGGAACTTCTGCATCAGGCCATGCAACTTCCCCCGGAGGAGCGCGCCCGGTTTCTTGATCGGGCCTGCCCTTCCGACGATGCACTGCGTGCCGAAGTGGAGTCCCTTCTCACAGCCGACGAAAATGTCCGCTCCAGCTTCATGCAATCGGGCTTCATGCAATCGGCGCCGCCGGGTGCGGATCCGATCGCCGTCGTTGCTTTGGAAGCGGGGCAGATATTTGCCGAGCGCTTTCAACTCGTCCGTAGGCTTGGCGAGGGAGGTATGGGGCAAGTCTGGCTGGCGGAACAGACTTCTCCCGTGCGGCGGCAAGTTGCGATCAAGCTGATCAAGGCTGGGATGTACGACGAGGCGGTAGTGCAACGCTTCCAGGCGGAGCGGCAGTCGCTGGCCATCATGGATCATCCCGCCATTGCCAAGGTATTTGACGCCGGAACCACGCCGCAGGGCCAGCCCTACTTCGTGATGGAGTATGTGCCCGGACTTCCGATTACCGAGTATTGCGATCAGAAAAAGCTGAAGATTCGCGAGCGCCTGGAGCTCTTCATCCAAGCCTGTGAAGGCGTGCAACACGCCCACCAGAAGGCCATCATCCATCGCGATCTGAAACCGGCAAACATTCTGGTGGTCGAAGTGGACGGCAAGCCCGTGCCGCGGATCATAGACTTCGGATTGGCCAAGGCCACCACATCGCCGATTGCGGACGAAAGCCTTTTTACCCAACTGGGACACTTTGTGGGGACGCCGGGGTATATGAGTCCGGAGCAAGCCGATCCCAATGTGCCAGACATTGATACGCGCACCGACGTCTACTCCCTGGGCGTCGTGCTCTATGTGCTCTTGGCTGGATTGCAGCCCTTCGAGACCCCGCAGCGGCAAAAGCAACCGCTCGACGAGTGGCTGCGAAAGTTGCGCGAGGAGGAACCGCCGAGTCCGAGCGCCAAGGTCAGCGCCGATCGGAACAGCTCGACTGCCACGGCGGAAGCGCGCGGCACAGAGCCCAGGCAACTGGTGAGTCTGCTGCGCGGCGATCTTGACTGGATCACGATGAAGGCGCTGGAGAAGAACCGCGCTCGGCGCTATGGCGCGCCTTCGGAGCAGGCAGCGGACATTCGGCGCTATCTGAACCATGAGCCGGTCGTCGCGCGCCCGGCAAGTGCCGGCTACCGGTTGCGAAAGTATGCGCGGCGGCATCGGGTTGCTGTGGGCGTGGCGGCTGGATTGGTGTTGTTGCTGGCTGCATTCTCCGTTGTGCAGGCCTTGCAGTTGCGCCGGATTACTCTCGAGCGCGACCGCGCCAACCGCGAGCGCGATCGCGCCAGCCGCATCACCGATTTCATGACCGGGATGTTCAAGGTGTCCGATCCCAGCGAAGCGCGCGGCAACAGCGTGACGGCCCGCGAAATCCTCGACAAGGCGTCGAACGATATGGGGACAGGACTGGCGAAGGATCCTGAGGTTCAGTCGCAGATGATGCAAGTGATGGCGACCACATACACAAACCTGGGGCTCTACCCTCGCGCTCACGAACTGGCAAAACGCGCCTTGGACGCTCGACAGGCTCTGCATGGGCCGGATGACCCGAAGACTCTGGAGTCGATGACTCAGCTGGGCTGGATTCTGGATCGCGAAGGACATTATGCCGACGCGGAGAAGTTGGAGCGCCAGGCGCTGGCGGGCGATCGTCGAGTCCTCGGACCCGAGGACCCGCTCACGCTCGAGACGATGGATGACCTCGCCTTCATCATGGAAGGTCTGGGCCATCCCGAGGACACGGAGAAACTGGAACGCGAGGTGATAGAGATCGCGACTCGCAGACAAGGTCCGGAGAGCACGCAAACATTGCAGTCGATGAACCGCCTGGGAATCGCACTTTTCGATCAGGGGCGTTATGCCGACGCTGAAAAAGAGTATCGTCAGTTGCTCGAGGTTACTCGCCGCGTCCTGGGACCGGATCACCCGCGAAGCTTGTCGGCGATGAACAATCTTTCATTGGCCCTCGTGTCGGAGGGCCGCTACACCGAGGCCGAGCCGTTGTCCCGCCAGGTTTTGGCCACGTATGGGCGGGTGTTCGGGCCCGAACACCGGAACACAGTCAGCGCAAACCAAGCCCTGGTGAAAATTCTGACCGCGGAAGGCCACTTGGCCGACGCCGAAAAACTGGCCCGCGAGAACTTGGCGATTCAATCGCGAACCCTTGGACCCGAACACCCTCATACCTTGCTGTCCGAATGCGTGTTGGCGGACTTGCTCTTCAGGGAAGGCCGAGTCCATGAAGCGGAACAATTGCAAAGGGAAGCGCTGGCGGCCCAGGTTCGTGTTCTCGGACCGAACAGCGCCGATACCCTGGTGAGTCAGAACAGTCTGGCGGGAACCCTGATCGCCGAGGGCCAATACGCGGAAGCTGAAAAGCTAGCTCGGGATACCTATGAAGTACAAGTTCGTACTCTCGGACCGCAGGATTCCGATACCTTGAAAACGCTGCAACTACTCGGGACAGCCCTGGCCGACAGTCATCGCTACCCCGAGGCCAGCAAGCTGTTTCGGGACACGATCGGGAAAGATAGCAGCTCGGGAGGGCAAGGAAACGGCTGGCCGGTGTGGTATTCCTTTGCTTGCGTAGCGGTAGCTGCCGACCGCCCCGATGACGCCCTGCAGTATCTGCACGAAGCCATCAATCGCGGATATAAAGATGCCGACGGCTTGGTGGCCGACGAGCATCTCAAGGAACTCCGTTCGAGCCCTCATTTCCAGGAACTCGTGGCCGACCTCAAACGGTCGCTTACAAAAGTTGAAGTCCAATAGTGAGCAACCTTCGCGTTCTCCACGGGCGAGAAGTCGGCTTTTCTGGCTTCGCTGCTCACTGTATTGATTCCCGATTGCTGACTACCTGCGATGCTGTGACTGGAGTAATTAAGATGTTGCTATCTGGCTCAGTTTCCATCCAAAGCAACTCTATAATTCCGCTGTGACCAGACCATCCAAAGGCGCCCAGGTCGTTCCCATTGTTATTGGCCTGATTTTTATGGCCTTTGGGATCGCTTTCGCAAGCGGCTTTCTTTTCGGCGATCCCCGCCGCGTCCAGGGGAATCGCTGGGTGGGAGTACTGATAAGCGCGATCTTTGCTTTGATTGGCAGCGGGATTATTTATGCCGGAATTTACGGTAACCGCAAATTAAAGGAACAAGCAGCATTCGAGGCGTCCAATCCCCAGTCTCCGTGGCTATGGCGGAAGGACTGGGCGGCGAGCCGAGCCGAGAGCAGGAACCGCAACAGCGCCTTCGGCCTTTGGGCGGCGGCGATTTTTGTCAACGGGATTGTGTTCACAATCGCGATCTCGGTCGTGCCTCAACTGTGGCGGACCTCCGACCCCAAAGCGCTCTTCCCGCTTGCGTTCTGCGTGGTTGGAGTCGTTCTCGCGGGCGCGGCCATACGGGCCAGCATCCGGCGGAAGCGCTTTGGCCAAACCTATTTCGAGTTCGCCTCGCTGCCGTTTTCGCCCGGCCGCACGCTGAAGGGCACGATTCACTTGCGCTTCAACACCGATGCCAGACATGGCATCGACCTGAGTCTTTCCTGCGTGCGCCAAGTCATTACGGGCGGGCCGAAAAATCGTTCCACCATGCGAAGCGTTCTCTGGCAAGCTGACAAGAATGTGCCGCAGGCATCGCTGGCCCCCGGACCCATGGGTGATGCTGTGATCCCAGTGGAATTCGGTATCCCGAGCGATGCCTACGAGTCGAATCACGACAATCTGAACGATCAGGTGCTCTGGCTCTTGCACGCCCAGGCCGACGTCCCGGGCGTGAATTATTCCGACGATTTCGAGGTTCCGGTTTTCAGGCTGACGCCGTCGTTGGACTTGGACTTGGCCTCAGCCTCAGCCGCCGAGCCGACGCCAATTTTTCTGAGCGACGCGCAGGGTGCAAGCGCGCCCCCTGCCTTCCAAGCCGATGCCACCGACGTGGCCGCTCCGCAGAATCCGAAAGTTGTCGTGTCGGCGGGGATGGACGGCAGCACCGAATACTATTTCCCGGCGCTTCGCAACCCGTCCCAGATCCTTGTTTTGCTCTTCTTCACCGCCGTGTGGACGGCCATCGTCTATTTCCTCGCACATTCCAAAGCTCCGATCACCTTCACGGTGGTGTTCGGAGTGGCTGAGCTCCTGCTGATATACGGACTTATTCGTTCGACGCTGGTCTCATTCCGCATCCAGGTGGGCAACGGCAGGATTGTCCGCCGTCGGGCTCTCGCCGGCATCGGAGGCGCTCGTGAATTTCGCTTCTCCGACATTGCTCAGATATTGGCCGTTACCCAGGCGCAGCAAGCAGGCACAAGAGCTTCCTACTCTCTTCGCTTGCAGATGAAGAATGGAGAGAAGGCGACGCTCGCCGACTTGATCGATAACCGTCAGGAGGCCCGCTGGGTCGTCGCCCAACTGGAGAAGCTCGCCGGCCTAAAACTCGACACACATGTCGCTGTCGACACTGTTCTCGGGAGCTACGGTCCGCCGCCGCAACGCGGACAAACGCCATCAATATCTCTCCCAGCGTTTCGCCGCAATAATGCGGCCGCGATCGCGGTGGGTATGGCGTTCTTCCTCGCTTGGACGGGATTCGTCGGCTACCGTTTTGTCTCTCGGGATTACGGCAAACCCACCCGTGTATCCAGGGTCCCGGCACGGACCAAGTCCTCCCCGCGCCAGGTGGCTCATTCGCCGGTCACAGACGTTAATCAACAACATCTGGATCTGCAACATCTGCAAACGCTCCCCGAGCAGGCGCAGGCGGAAGAATTGCTGGACCGGGCAATTCGGCACGATACCCGCGCGCTCGACTTGTTCGAGCAGAATATCGGCGTCTGGCACGATCTCCAGCGCACTGCGAACATGAACGAACTTGAGAGGCGTGCTCAATTCTCCACCGACCTGCGCGTTCGCTACGCCAATGCGGATCTCAACCTGGCAATCAACGGAGTGCCGAAAACTAACGCCTCGGCGGACGCCCTTATGGCACAGGCGCAAGCCGACCCCGCGCATCGCGCCTACAGCGTGTACTCCATGGGAATGCTGGCCGGCCGCGGCGTGGGCTACGATCGCATTTATCCCGTCCTGGTGAACTACGCCAAAAATGACTCCAACCCGCAGGTGCGCCAGTGGGCCGTCGAAGGCATGCGCTACCTTGGCACCGATGAAGCTCTGGACCAGCTCTTCGATTCTTTTACGCACGACCCATCCGACGCGGTCCGCGATCGCGCGGGCTGCAACGTGTCCGATTGCGGCAACTTCATGCGCAAACAGCGCCTGCGAATGGTGCCCAGACTGATAGAGCTAGCCGCAGATCCCCAAATTACCCCGCAAATGCGCAACTGGACGTTCCTCGCGTTGCATGAGATCACGGACGCAGCTCTGCCTGCCGATGCATCGGCTTGGCGAGACTGGTATGCGCAACACGGGGCCGAAAAGATGACCGAGTTCGAACAGTTGGATTGGTGGAGAGTCCGCGGCGATCAGTAGTGCCTCTGGTCGCCCGATAGCAGTTGGATCGCCACCGCATCTTTTCGCGGTGGCCACTTCGTATGCCGGCGGCCGGCATGTTGTTGTGTACCTTGATGTAGTCACATCCCTCATCCTGAATTGCGCCTGCCCTACGGGATTTCCCTTACATACCCCACGCCCCTCCGATTGCATCTCATGCGTCGCGTGCGATAGCGTTCGAAAAACATGGTCCAATGTTCTACAGTGACACAGCGGGAGACCCACTCGCCGATGCTGGAACTACCAATCGACGGACGACAGCGTGTCATCGTTGCTCGAGTTTCGCCCGAAATTGACTGCGGGCGATTCGCCATTAAGCGTGTTGCAGGTGAAACGGTGACCGTCGAAGCCGACGTCTTCGCCGACGGGCACGATCTGGTCGCGTGCCAAATCCTGTACGGGCAAGACGGGCATGAGTTGCAATCTTCGCCCATGAAGCCTCTAGGCAATGGCAAGAACAATTTCAACGACCGCTGGCGCGGAGAGTTTCGAGTCACAGAGTTGGGTCGGTATGGCTATACGGTGGAAGCATGGATCGACCACTTTGAAACGTGGCGTAGAGATCTGGAAAAGCGAATCTCGGCAAGCCAGGACGTTTCTGCCGATTTGCTGATTGGAGCCGATCTGATTGAGCATGCCGCCGCACGAGCTACGCCGGAAGATAGCGGGGTCATCCAGAATTGGGCACAACGCTTGCGAGAAAACGCTGGCAACGAGTCGGGCGCGGCTATTGCTCTCGATTCGGAGCTCCTCAAATTGATTCGCCATTATCCGGAGCGCGATTTCGCCGCCCGGTACGATAAACAATTGCCCGTTATTGTCGAACGGGAGAAGGCGCGTTTTTCGACCTGGTACGAACTGTTTCCGCGGTCATGCTCTCCCGAGCCTGGGCGTCACGGGACCTTTCGCGATTGCGAGGAACGGCTTCCTTATGTGGCCTCAATGGGATTCGACGTAATCTATCTTCCACCGATACATCCGATCGGGAAAACATTTCGAAAGGGCAGGAATAACTCGGGCTCGGCTCAGCCAGACGATGTTGGGAGCCCATGGGCCATCGGATCGGCGAAAGGCGGCCACAAGTCTGTCCACCCTGAACTGGGCACACTGGAAGATTTCAGGAGATTCCTTACCAAGGCAGCGGGTCATGGCCTGGAAGTGGCCCTCGACATCGCGTTCCAGTGCAGCCCCGATCATCCGTATGTGCAACAACATCCGGAATGGTTCCGCACTCGCCCCGACGGCACGATTCAGTATGCGGAGAATCCGCCCAAGAAGTACGAGGACATTTACCCGTTCGATTTTGAGACTCCGCAGTGGCAAGAGCTGTGGCAGGAACTGAAGAGTGTTTTCCTTTTCTGGATCGAACAAGGCGTGCGGATCTTTCGCGTCGACAATCCTCACACCAAATCTCTTCGCTTTTGGGAATGGGTGATTGGAGAAATTAAGACGCAGCATCCCGATGTGCTCTTTCTTGCCGAAGCATTCACACGACCCAACGTCATGTATCGGCTGGCAAAGCTCGGCTTTTCGCAGTCATACACCTATTTCGCGTGGCGCAACACGAAACGGGAGCTCACCGATTACTTCAACGAACTCACGAACACCCAAGTGTTCGAGTACTTCCACCCAAATCTCTGGCCGAATACGCCTGACATTCTCCCGGAATTTCTCCAGGTCGGCGGACACCCGTCCTTCATGGTCCGCCTCATTTTGGCTGCGACATTAGGCGCCAGCTATGGGATTTACGGTCCGGCGTTTGAGTTGTGTGAGAACGCTCCGATAGATCTCGGCAAAGAAGAGTATTTGGATTCCGAGAAGTATGAACTGAAGCACCGCGATTTGAATTCTAAAAGCAGCCTGAAGAACCTCATCTCCAGGCTGAACCGCATCCGCAAAGAGAACCCGGCGCTACAAAGCAATCGGAACCTGAGCTTTCATGAAACTGATAATCCGGCGATTCTTTGTTACAGCAAAGCGAGCGATGATCTTTCGAGCGTAATCATCGTCGCGGTGAATCTAGACTGTTTTCACGTTCAGAAGGGCTGGCTTGAGATCGATCTGAGCTCGATTGGATTGGATACGCGCCATTCGTTTCAAGTTCATGACCTGCTCAGCGAAGGCCGGTTTTTGTGGCAGGGTTCCCGGAATTACGTGGAGCTTGTGCCGGACAGCCTGCCAGCGCATATTCTGCGCCTGAGGCGGTGGGTTCGGACGGAGCGGGACTTTGATTATTATCTTTGAGTCGGGACGGAACGGGAGAGCGTATGACGCAATCATTCACGCAATCAACGACGCAATCAATGCTAAGCGAATTCGATCGGTATTTGCTTGCGGAAGGCACGTTCCACCGCGCCTATCAAAAACTTGGCGCACACATTACGGAGCGCAATGGACAGCGGGGAGTTGAATTTGCCGTTTGGGCTCCCAATGCCAAGAAAGTTTCCGTCATCGGTGAGTTCAACAACTGGAATACATCGGCTAATTCAATGGAGCCGAGTTCGTCAGGAGTCTGGGAGATTTTCATACCCCGTATTGGCCAAGGGGAGATCTACAAGTATCATGTGGAATCGCAGTATAGCGGGTATCGGACCGACAGGGCTGATCCGTATGGTTTCGCGGCGGAGATTCGACCTCATACCGCCTCGCGTGTCTGGGATCTGGAGAGCTATTCCTGGCAGGACGGTTCCTGGATGGCCGACCGGGCCAAGTACAACGCTCTCGATGCGCCCATCTCCATTTACGAATTGCACCTGGGGTCCTGGCGGCGCGTGCCCGAGGAAGGTAACCGGTCGCTCAGCTATCGCGAGATGGTCCCTTTATTGGCAGACTATGTCCACAACGCTGGTTTTACGCACGTTGAATTGCTCCCTGTGATGGAGCACCCCTTCGATGGTTCCTGGGGATACGAGACTACCGGTTACTTCGCTCCCACCAGCCGCTTCGGAACCCCCACTGACTTCATGTATTTCGTCGACTATCTTCATCAGCACGGGATCGGCGTTATTCTCGACTGGGTTCCGGCGCATTTCCCGAAAGATGAAGCCGGTCTCGGCTATTTCGACGGAACTCATCTTTATGAGCATGCAGACCCGCGGAAAGGAGAGCACCCCGACTGGAACACCTTCGTCTTTAACTATGGCCGTAATGAGGTGCGGAGCTTTCTGATGAGCAACGCGCTGTTCTGGTTTGATAAATATCATGTCGACGGACTGCGCGTCGATGCCGTCGCGGCCATGCTGTATCTCGACTATGGTCGCCGCGAAGGCGAATGGATCCCGAACCGCTATGGCGGCAAGGAAAACATCGAGGCTATTGAATTTTTGAGGACCCTCAACGAACAGGTCTACAGCGCGTTTCCGGACGTGATGATGGTTGCCGAGGAGTCAACCTCCTGGCCGCAAGTGTCGCGGCCCGTCTATCTAGGGGGTCTGGGATTCGGTCTCAAGTGGAATATGGGCTGGATGCACGACATGCTCAGCTACATGTCCGAGGATCCGATCCATCGAAGCTACCACCACAATCAGATTACTTTTAGCCTGCTGTATGCGTTCAGTGAGAATTTTGTTCTGCCGTTTTCTCATGATGAGGTTGTCTACGGGAAGGGCTCTGTGTTGCGCAAAATGCCCGGCGACGACTGGCAGAAATTCGCCAACTTGCGGCTACTCTACGGGTACATGTTCGGACACCCCGGAAAGAAGCTATTATTCATGGGTTGTGAATTCGGCCAATGGTCGGAGTGGAACCACGATGCAAGCCTCGATTGGCATCTGCTGGGCACGCCGCTTCACTCTGCCCTGCAACGCTGGGTGCGCGACTTGAATACACTGTATCGCGGCCAGCGCGCGCTGCACGAGTTGGACTTCGGCGCCGACGGCTTTGCGTGGGTCGACTGTAGCGATGTTCAGCGGAGCGTCATCAGCTTCCTGCGACGCGGCCGAAATCCGGATGACCAGTTGCTCTTCGTTTGTAACTTTACGCCAGTGGTCAGAGAAAACTACCGTGTCGGCGTACCGCGACCGGGTTTCTGGAAGGAGGTGCTAAATAGTGACGCGCCTATCTATGGTGGTAGCGGTCAGGGAAATTTCGGCGGCTGCGAAGCCGTTCCGCTCCCTATTCACGGGCATCCTTTTTCATTGAACATGACCCTTCCTCCTCTCGGAGTTCTTATCTACCAACCTGAGTCTAGACTCGAGGCGTGAGGCAAGCGAAGATGGCCAAGCTGGGTAGCGCAGCGGACCCCCTCTGGTATAAGGACGCAGTCATCTACGAACTCCATGTCCGGGCATTCAAAGACAGCAATGCGGACGGAATCGGTGACTTCCCCGGTCTAATTCAAAAGATGGACTACCTCCAGGACCTCGGCGTCACTTGCCTGTGGGTCCTACCGTTTTTTCCGTCTCCGCTCAAGGATGACGGCTACGATATCTCCGATTATGTGAATGTCCATCCGATGTACGGCACAATTGAAAATTTCCGCGATTTCCTGGCTGCGGCTCACGATCGCAGCCTCCAAGTGATGATCGAGCTGGTGGTGAACCACACCTCCGATCAGCATCCTTGGTTTCAAGCGGCCCGCCTTGCCCCGGCTGGCTCGCCCGAGCGTGATTTCTATGTGTGGAGCGACACCGAAGACCGATACAAGGACGCGCGAATCATTTTCTCGGACACGGAGAGATCCAATTGGACCTGGGACCCGATAGCGAAGCAGTATTACTGGCACCGCTTTTTCTCCCATCAGCCCGACTTGAACTACGATAACCCAGCCGTAGTCGAGGAAGTGCTGAAAGTCATGCGCTATTGGCTGGATATGGGAGTAGACGCTCTACGCGTCGACGCGATTCCTTACCTGGTCGAGCGGGACGGAAGCAGCTGCGAGAACCTTCCGGAAACTCACGCCGTGATCAAAACGCTGCGGCGCGAAATTGATGCCGGCTATTCGAATCGCGTGATTCTGGCTGAAGCCAACCAGTGGCCGACCGACGTGCGGCCGTACTTTGGCGACGGCGATGAATGCCACATGGCCTTCCATTTTCCGCTGATGCCACGCATTTATATGGCGTTGCGTCAGGAAGACCGCCTGCCCATTACCGACATCATTGCTCAGACTCCAGACATTCCTGAGACATGCCAGTGGGGACTGTTCTTGAGGAATCACGACGAGCTGACGCTAGAGATGGTCACTAGCGACGAGCGCGATTATATGTACATCGCTTACAGCGCGGATCCGCGGATGCGCCTCAACCTCGGTATTCGTCGACGACTCGCCCCTCTGGTGGATAACAATCGCCGGCGCATTGAGCTACTCAACAGCTTGCTCCTTTCCTTCCCCGGAACGCCGATTCTCTACTACGGCGATGAGATCGGAATGGGCGATAACATTTATCTCGGCGACCGCAACGGTGTTCGCACGCCCATGCAGTGGAACGCGGATCGCAATGCCGGTTTTTCCACGGCCAACCCCGCGCGCTTGTACAGCCCTGTGATCATGGATCCTCTATGGGGATATGAGGCGGTCAATGTGGAGGCTCAGCAAAGCGATCCATCATCGCTGTTGAACTGGATGCGCAACATGATCGCACTGCGAAAATTGTTTAGCGTATTCGGCCGCGGAAACCTGAAGTTCTTCGAACCGGCTAACCGCAAAATTCTCGCCTATATGCGACAGTATCAGGAGCAGCGGGTTCTATGTGTTGCCAATCTTTCCCGCTTCGCGCAACCTGTCGATCTCGACTTATTGGAAGCGGAGGGCGCCATTCCAGTCGAGATGCTGGGATATGTCGAATTTCCACCTATCGAGCGCCAGCCCTATCGGCTTACCCTGGCTCCTTACAGTTTCCTTTGGCTCGAACTTCAGCAAAGGACCCAGCCGGCGGAGGTAAACATGGATATCGTCGAACAGGCGCCCCTCAACGCAACCGCTGGCTGGGAAGGCATATTGAACGGGGCAACCGGTCAGCATCTCGAGACGGTCGACTTTGTTGATTTTCTTCCGAAGCAGCGCTGGTTCGCTGGGAAGTCTCGCCACATCAAATCCGCAAGAATCCTCGACTGGGCTACGTTGCAGTCCTCGCAGTGTGTTGTGATGTTGCTCGAGGTCGTGTTCGACACTGGGCCTTCCGATGTCTACCTTCTGCCTCTCGCCATGAGCTTTGCAGAAGCAGCGGAGGAGTTGCAACGGACTTCCCCCAACGCCATCATTGCTTCGGTTATCTCTGGCAAAAAATCCGGGCTGTTGCACGATGCAGTCTTCGATGACAGGACATGCTCGGAACTGCTCTCTTTCATCGAGAATGCGGAGGAACTGGAAGGGCGCCACGGGCGAATTCGCTGCACGCCTGGCAAGTCTTTTCGTGCCATCCTGGGCTCAGCCAATATGCCTTTGCCAGTCCGGCGCGGGTCCGCCGAGCAATCGAACACATCCATCCTCTATGGCGATCGATTCATCCTCAAATTACTGCGGCGTCAGGAACCCGGCCTGAACCCTGATGCTGAGATCGGACAGTACTTGACGGATAGAGCGCACTTCGAGCGCGTGCCTCCGTTTGCCGGTCTGATCGAATACCAACCGCGCGAGGACGCCGCGCCGTCGATCTTGGCTATGCTTCAAGGGCTAGTGGCGAATGAAGGCGACGGTTGGACCTGGACGACCGAAGAACTCGAGCGGTATTTTGAAACTTGTGCCGCGCTTACGTTTCCGGAGGAATTGCGGGACGGCCCGGACGATCTGGTGGAGCTCTCCGAAAAGCCCGCCCCTCAACTCGCCCGAGATCATGTCGGCATCTATCTCGATTCGGCGACCACCCTCGGAAACCGGACCGCCGAGTTGCACCTGGCTTTGGCGAGTACGACCGACGATCCAGCGTTCGCTCCGGAAGTTGTGCCCGCGGAGGACTTCCAGGCTCTGCTCACCGACCTTCAGGAGCACGCCTCCAGCGTTCTGGAGACTTTAAAGGAGCGTGTGCCGTACTTGCCAGATGATGCGCTTGAGACTGCCGCAGCCGTGCTGAGTCAGCGCACGCGCATCGTCAATCACTTCAAGGCGCTCTGGCCGGAAGCCTTTCAGACCTGGCGGACTCGAGTGCATGGGGACTACCATCTCGGGCAAGTGCTGAAGGTTAAAACGGATTTTGTCATCCTCGATTTTGAAGGTGAACCCGCACGGCCTTTGTCTGCCCGGCGCGCCAAACAATCCCCGTTAAAGGACGTAGCCGGAATGCTTCGCTCCTTTAGCTATGCTGCTTACTCAAGCCTGATCAACTTCAGCGCTCGCCGCGCGGGCGACAGGGCCAACCTGGAACCGTGGGCCCGGCTCTGGGAGCGATGTGTGGCGGCGGAATTTTTGCGCGCTTATCGGCAAACGACACAAGGTGCCGCGTTTTTGCCGGAGAACGTCGAAGATTTTCGAAAGCTGCTCGATATTTTTCTCGTCGACAAAGCGCTGTACGAAGTGCTCTACGAATTGAATGCGCGCCCCGACTGGGTGCGTATTCCGCTGATGGGCATCATGTCGCTTCATTTGTGAGCTGTGTCGTGCATCTTTCGGTTCGTAGAAGAATAAAGAGTTCGTTGCCGTATGGCGGAACCAACGAGAGGCGCAAACGTGGAAGCTGAGCAAACCCTGCAGCCAATGGAACGAACGGCGGAACAGACAGGCAGCGCCGATCTCGTGGTGGCCGTTCTCAGCGAGTTCGATTCCAACACTATCGCGAAAATGTGTGACGAACTCCGGATGGTGCCTGGTGCGCTGCGAATCGCAGTATTGCATGACGATCAGCAGAATGGCCCGCCCCCGGTCGCTTCAGAGATCACGCAAGACCGCGCCTCAGTGTTCCTTGTTCCTTCCCTCTTGCCAAAGTCGGACGTCCCCGCTACTGGGGTAGTGGGCATGTCCGCAACCTATCAATCCGTCTTCGCGGCCGCTGAGAAATTGCACGCTCGAGGTTGCTGCATCATCGCAAGCAAGCTCGAAGCGGGGACACCACGCTGGGCCTGGCGGATAGCGCAGCCATTGTTCGAGCGTGATGCTGATTTAGTTCTACCGCATTACGCGCGCCGTAAATTCGAGGGTCTGCTAAACGCGTGCATCGTAGCGCCGATGATGCGCGCTCTCTACGGAAAGCGAGTCAACAATCCGATGGGCCCGGATTTCGGAGTTTCGCAACGCCTGTTTCAAAAAATGTTGGGCGCGAGGGCGACCGGCGATCAACTTAACTCATTGGCGTCTCTTACGCCCACCGCTCTCTCCCAGAATCTCCAAATCATCGAGGTGAACGTCGGCCCGCGCATTTACGCGCCAACGAACTGGAGCAACATGAGTTCCGTGTTGGCGGATGTGTTGCCCCCGGTCTTTGTTGACATGGAACGAAATGCCCCTTTCTGGCAACGGACCCGAGCTTCCGTGCCTCTGTCAGTAGTCGGAGAGACCTTTCACCTGGATGAGGATTCGCCCGCCGTGGACACACGCACCATGATCGAATCATTTCAATTGGGCGCCAGGGAACTTCAGGAGATCTGGGGCTTGGTGCTACCGCCATCCAGCTTGTTCGAACTGAGAAAGCTTTCCCGCCTGCCGGTGGAACAGTTTCGACTGCCTGACGAATTGTGGGTAAGAATTGTTTACGATTTCGCTTTGGGGCATCGCCTGCGCACGATTAGTCGCGATCACTTGCTCAGGTCCATGACTCCCCTCTACCTGGGTTGGGTCGCTTCGTATGCGCATGACTTGACGCTTGCCGGTGCAATGTCGCCCGCGCGCAGGTTGGAAAGTCTTTCTCTTGCTTACGAAGCCGGCAAATCGTATCTGGTTTCTCGCTGGCGCTGGCCCGACCGGTTCAATCCTTAGACGCTGTATGCAGCATCGGAGGAGTTTATGTGGGAACAAATTAAACAAGCCCTGGTGGACTCAACGACCCACTTTCTTACCAGGTTTGCACACCTGCTGCCTGGGTTGGCCGCGTTGATTCTCGCGTTGTTCGTATCAGCAGTCTTCGCGTGGATTCTGACAGCAATCGTGCGGCGGGTGCTTGCGAGCCTGCATTTTGACGAGCGGCTGGGAGGGTGGGGCTTTTCTTCGTTGGCCGAATGGTCGCCGATGAAAAGTCCAACCCGTCTGATCTCTCGATCGGTCGGTGCGCTGGTTATAGTCAGCGGATTTCTTATAGGGATCGCCGCTTTCGATCTCGACTGGACCTATCTTTTCGTGCAGAAGATGTTTTCTTATATTCCAGATGTGTTGGCTGCTTTGCTGGTCTTGTTCGTCGGTAACGTGCTCGCTCGGTTCCTGGCCCGAAGCGTGCTTATTGGCGCCGTTAATTTGAACCTTCAGTACGCGCGCTTCCTCAGCATAGGCGTGAAGTGGATCGTGATCGTACTGGCCTTCGCCATGGCTCTGGAACACTTGAGAATTGCTCCGGGCATCGTTGAGCTTGCTTTCGGAATTCTTTTTGGCGGAATTGTCCTGACATTGGCGCTGGCGGTTGGACTTAGCTCAAAGGACCTGATCGCGAAATCGGTCGAACGCGACGTCAAGAAGGCGTCGAGCGAAGGTGTGGAGGACCCGCTCGGTCACTTATAGCCGAGGCTTTTCTAGCAGAGGGACTTAAGACGATGCGAGTCGGCTTATTCACAAAAGAATTTCCTCCCGAAATATACGGCGGCGCGGGAGTCCATGTCGATTACCTGAGCCGCGAGTTGGCGAAGGAAATCGAAGTGGAAGTGCATTGCTGGGGTTCGCAGAACGCCGATGACGGCAATCTGCATGTACGCGGTGCGCTACCGTGGAAAGAGATTGCAAATGGAACCGAAGGCAAGTTCAAGAACGCCCTTGAAGCGTTGAGCCTCAATTTGACGCAAGTGAAGTCCCTCACTGGAGTTGACATCGTCCATACTCATACCTGGTATGCGTCGATGGCCGGTTACTGGGCAAAGAAGCTGTATAACATCCCGTTGGTTCTTACGACACACTCACTCGAGCCCCTGCGCGCGTGGAAGGCTGAGCAGCTAGGCAACGGATATGCGATGAGTTCCTGGATGGAACGGACGGCTATTCTCGATGCCGACGCGATCATCGCTGTTTCCGAAGGCACCAAAGCGGACATCCTTCGCGCTTATCCGGAGGTGCTGACGGATCGCATTCACGTGATCTACAACGGCATCGATCTTGTCGAATACCGGAAGACCTCGGACACCAAGGCGTTGACCGACCATGGAGTCGATGTGGCCGTTCCCTATGTCTTGTTCCTGGGCCGCGTCACTCGACAGAAGGGTGTAACCCATCTGGTGGATGCAATTCGCTACTTGCCGCGGGAGACGCAAGTAGTGCTTTGCGCTGGGGCGCCTGATACTCCGGAGATAGCCGCGGAGTTGAGGCAGAAGCTCGAGGACGCACGCCGCGACCACCCGCGTGTTGTCTGGATCGAGAAAATGGTCACCAAGCAGGAGGCAATCCAGCTGTATAGCCATGCGCGCGTTTTTTGTTGCCCCTCAATCTATGAACCGTTCGGAATCATCAACCTCGAAGCAATGGCCTGCCGCACGCCCGTGGTTGCCAGCGCTACAGGAGGCATTAAAGAGGTGGTCGTTGACGGAGAAACAGGATACTTGGTTCCCTTCGATCAGGATCCTGTAACAAGTTTTCCCGTTGACCCCGAAAAGTTTGCGCGGGATCTCGCCTTCCAGATCAATCGACTCCTTAAGGACCCGGAGAGGTGCCAGCGTTTCGGGGATGCGGGACGGCGGCGCGTGGAGGGGACCTTCAGCTGGACCACAACCGCCAAACAGACCATCCGCCTCTATGAAGAAGTGATCCAGCTGCGACAGACGCGCGGTTGAACCTCGAAACTGCTGTTCTGCCTAACTAGCTTTCTCTTGAATGGGTTGGGTTATACTGCTCTCATCCAAGGGCCCGTAGCTCAATTGGAAAGAGCATCGGATTTCTAATCCGAGGGTTGCAGGTTCGATTCCTGCCGGGCCTACCAACCTATCCCCTTTTGAAGTGAATCAGTCGATCGGGGAATTACGTTTACTACGACAATCGATCTCGGCAGAAGAGACATCGAAAGCAGCATAGATTGTAACTGGGGAGTTACTTCTTCAAGCGGTCGAGATTTTCGCATCCCTTATCGAGGCCTGCGTCACACGCTCGCTTGAAGAGATCGGCGGCACGGCTGAGATCTTTCGGCACACCTCGTCCGTGCTTGTACATCAAGGCGAGATTCAAGCATCCGCCGGAGCCGCCTCCGTCACAGGCGTGCTGGAAAAGATCGGCGGCGCGATTCGGATCTTTCGCCACTCCTTCGCCATTGGAGTACATCAAGCCAAGGCGAGTGCATCCTGGCGGAGCGCCTGCGTCACAGGCGCGCTGGTAGAAATTGGCGGCGCGATTCGGATCCCTGGGCAGGCCATCGCCTTGCAGGTACATCGAGGCGAGATTCAAGCATCCGCCGACACCGCCTGCTTCACAGGCGCGCCGGTAAAGATCGGCGGCGCGATTCGGATCTTTCGCCACGCCTTCACCGTTGTAGTACATCAAGCCAAGATTGTTGCATCCTTTACGTTCGCCGCCGTCACAAGCTTTGCGGTAAAGCTCCGCGGCCTGCGAAAACTGTTTACCCTTGAACAAGGAAACGCCTTGATCATAGAGTCCCTCGGCTGAGGTTGAGGGGGTGGCAGGGGGTGAGGCTGGAGTTGCGGGCGGCACTGGAACGGGAGCACCATCATGGACTCCGGTTGCGGCTTCTTTGCGCGACGGCCGCGGCGTGGCGGCCGGGGCGGTCCGGTTGGATGGGGACGGCGCCTCTTCTTTTTTTTTGGCCTCAGGTTTCTTGGCCTCAGGCTCGCTGGCCGGAGGAGCCTCGCGAGGTGTCACTTCTGGTTGGACCGCGGTCGCGATCACGAGCGAGGGCTGGGCTTTGCTCCGTTGCCTGGCGGTATAAGCCCAATAGCTGCCGCTCGCCAGTACCGCCAGTAGCAGCAGACCGGCAGCGATCCATTTTGCCGAACGGTTCCCGGCGCGACGAGGCTTGGGAGAGGGAAGATCGCCGAGGCCCTGGGCGTGAGTAATGGAAAACGTCCGCACCGGCACCTGGATGTTCTTGAAACTCATTTCGCCGAGGGACAGGAACGAGAGCGACAGTTTGTTGCTGATCTGGTCGTGAACGCTGCCGGAAATGCAGATTCCACCGGGCTCCGCAGCTGTCTGCAACCGCGCCGCGACGTTGACACCATCCCCGAGAAGATCCTCGCCATGGAGCATGACGTCACCTAGGTTGATCCCGATGCGGAATCTGACCTGACGATTGGGCGGCAATTGATCGTTTCGCGTGCGCAGCGCAGCCTGGATGTCGGTGGCGCACCGCACCGCTTCCACCGCGCTGGCAAACTCCGCCAGTATCGCGTCCCCAGCGGTATTGAAAATCCGTCCACGGTGCCCCGTTACCAGGGACTCGAATATTTGCTTGTGACCTCGAAATGTCCGCAGCGTCTGCTCTTCATCTTCGCCCATCAGACGGCTGAATTCGGCCACATCCGCCGAAAGGATTGTCGCCAGTTTGCGCACCAGCGGCTGGCCACTTGGTCTTTCGAGCTCATCGGGCATTTGGGGTTCTCCACGCTCGAACTTGTCGCGTATGATAGCACTGCTGTTACCTGGCATGAAGCGCAGCCAGGCTGCCCGGAGCTTTCGACCGCCTGAGCTGATCCGAGAATTGGAGGACCCAGGGTTGGAGGTTAGATTTCGGACCTACCAGTTTGTCCTATACGGATCACCCGTTCGTGCCATTTCCCGCTTGGCGACCAGAACGTAGAGTTGGGGGTGAGCAGACTTCGGGGGAGGGCTGTTCGACGAGCGTCCGATGACTCTAACTGAGTCCGGACGCTTTCGTTTTTGCGGTGGGTTTGAAAGCGGCCGACGAGCTTCGGGCGTATTTGTCGCCCGCAACTCAGACCTTCGGCGCGGTAGCCCCCCGGCGCGGTAGACCGGCCAAGCCCCGTCTCTGCGGGAAATTTGTCATTCTTTGGTCTTCTTTGATTTTGGCTTCATCGTCTCCCACTCTTTTTCTGTCAGTTCCCGCCCCAGTGCCGTGAACTCGCCCGCGCCTTGCAACCACTCCCCGCCATCCATGGTCACGACTTCTCCATTTATATATCCGGAGCCATCGCTCACCAGGAAAGCGGCCAGGTTGGCAAACTCTTCGGTGGTGCCAAAACGTCCCAGAGGATTTCGTTTTTTGGCCTCAACTTCCAGTTCCGGACGCGGCAACAGACGCGAGAACGCGCCCTCGGTCGGGATCGGCCCGGGAGCGATGGCGTTCATACGAATCCCGCGATCGCCCCACTCGACGGCGAGGCTTCGCGTCAGGGCTTGCACGCCGGCTTTCGCCACCGCCGATGGCACGACATAGGCCGAGCCGGTCGTCGTGTACGTGGTGGTGATGTTCAGCACCACGCCTTTGTGGCTTGCCGCCAGCCAACGCCGTCCGCAGGCCATCGTCGTGTGCAGCGAGCCCATCAGGACTATGCCGATCACCGACTGAAACGCGCCCAACGAGAGTTCTTCGGTGCGCGCCAGAAAATTTCCGGCGGCGTTGTTCATGAGCACATCGAGCGGACCGTCGGCCCAGATGATCTCCATCATCTCTTCGACTGCCGCTGCGTCGCGCACGTCGCAAGGGCGGGAGTGGATCTTCTTCTCGTTGCTGCTGCCGCCGGTGCGGGCGTGTAACTCCTGCTCGGTCGCGGCGAGAACTTCGTGGCGGCGTCCGCAGATGTACACTTCCGCGCCCAGTTCCAGAAAGCGCTGGGCGGTAGCTTTGCCTAAGCCAGTGCCGCCGCCGGTGATAAGGATGCGCTTGCCGCGCAGCAGATCTTTCTGGAACATTGATCCTCCTAAACCGCCCCTAAAGGGCCATCCGATTCCGATCAACCTAAGTGTTGCTGACGCGATACCCTGATACGAATCAAATTCCTCCCGCGGATTCGAGCTCTTGCTGGGTGCTGGGTACTGGCCGCTCGGTACTGCTTTGTTCGAGTGCCGTCACCGCCCAGCGCGCGTGTTCCGCGACCACCGGGTCCGAATCCTCGCTGAGTTTCTTCAGTGTCGGCATAAATTTTTCGTTGCCGCTGTTGCCCATGGCAATCACCGCGTTCCGGCGCAGGCCGGAAAGCTTGGCGCGCCGCACTGGCGATCCGCGAAACATTACCCGAAATTCTTCCGGCTGCATTTCGGCCAGCCAGTCGAGCGCCGGATTGACCAGCTTTTCCCGCGCCTGGAACTCCGCCGCGGAAGTCACCGGCGACTTGCGGTTCCACGGGCAAACGTCCTGACAGATGTCACATCCGAAAACGTGCCGTCCCATGCCCGCGCGCAGTTCGTCCGGAATCTCGCCCCGCTTTTCAATCGTCAGGTAGGAAATGCATAGTCTCGCGTCCAGTTCGCCGGGCGCAACAATCGCCTGCGTCGGACAGACGGCGATGCAACGCGTGCACGTTCCGCAACGGTCGGGCGCCGGCAGATCGGGCGTGAGTTTATTATCCGTGAGATCGTTTTTCGTAAGTTCGAATGACGTCAGGATTACCCCGAGAAATAGCCACGACCCGAGCTGCTGGTTGATGATGCAGGTGTTTTTTCCTATCCATCCTATGCCGGCGTACTTGGCGTACACGCGCTCTGCGAGTGGGCCGGTGTCTACGTAGGAGCGAAGGTGCAAGTTGCCAGTTGCCAGCGGCCAGTTGTCAGTTGCTTCTGGTAGTTCGCGCAACTTGTCTTCTACTTGCTTCAGGCGGCGCAGTACGGATTCGTGGTAATCCTCCTGGGACCAGGCATAGCGCGAGATCCAGCCTCGGCTTGCGCCTTCGGTCTGTATCTGAGTCGAGTATGGATGCCCGGTGTTGTAGTTGATGGCGCATACGATCACGCTGCGCGCCCAGGGAGCGACTCGGGCCAGCGCCGCGCGCTTGAGTTCGCCGGTCTCATCGCGCGCTTCCATGTATTTCATTTCGCCGTGCTTCTTGTCCGCGATCCATTGGGGAAAGACTTGCAACTCTGTGAAGTCGCGGACGGGCGCAATGCCGCTGAGATCGAATCCGGCTGCGCGGGCGAATTGCTTGATGCGGGTTGTGAGGTCGGGTAACAAGGTGGGCAATGGCTCAAGTATCGTCTTTCAGACCGTGGGCAGCACTGTCTTGTTCAGGCAACGGACAGTGGCGAGATATTCGGTATCGATTTCGATTAAACCAACGATAGCCCTGCCAAAGTATCCAATTAAAACCCGGCAAACGGAAGATTCCGTAGAAAGGCCATGCCCACCAGATTCGCCGTGTCACATAGAGGTATGCGTTGGCACCCGATTCCAATGTTCCAGTGCGTGTCAACACTTTTATGTCGTCCAGCAGATTCTCCTGCGAGATTTGCAAGCTGCCATCGGCATAAGCAGATTGCAGGTCTTTAAGCGCAAAGCCCCGGCGTTCAATTACTTTCTTCCAGAAGTGAACCCAACGAAAGCAAAACCCACATCCGCCATCGTAAAGTATCCAGCCCTCACGAGGGACAGCAGATTCCGATTCGTGGTTTGACGTTGTCATTCAACTCTATTAGCCATAAAAACAATCACGGGTGAGCCCTCTGCGACAAACGCGCAGTCAGGGCGACGTTGAAGAACTTTTGCGAGTTCGCCACCATAAAGAGCGCCAGTTTCCCCTTCAAATCGAGCCTCCACGCACGCCCACACTTGCCAGGGGGCATGCGAGACATGATATTCCACACAACCACCGGCTCGTTGAGTCGAATAACCCCAGAAGTGTTCGGTAATGAACTGTTCCAAACTCCCTTCTTGAGGCTGTGTCGGAGGACCGACGGTCTGGGCGGAGAGCGTGCACCACTGATCGCCGACTTGCCATTGATACTCAACTGTCCTATTCAGCCGTCGCGTCTCAATGCGGTGCCTCATTGGAAGGTGCGTATAGTTCTCGCCGAATGCCAAGCGAGCGGCCGTCGCAATTCCGCGTCTGGGCACTACCTCGGCAATAAAGACAACTCCCCTTCGATCATCGTTTCCTGCTTTGCGACGGACGTAGAAGCGTAGATTTACCTCATCGAAATTGGCGTGAAACGGAACTGGGAGGCATCCGAGCAGCTTTGTGCGACAGAACCGAAACCCGACAAGGCTGAGGTATGTTCGTCCCCTGAATGAGTCCAGCGCAGTGGCGGGTGGCACATATTGACCTAATAGATTTGGATCAACCTCGTAGTTCAACATCACGAGGTCCCGCCATTCCGCGGAGAGAAAAACTCTTTTTGACTCTGACATTTAGGGTGGATCGAATGAGACGCCAGAAGGGCTAATCTATCAGTGAGTGAGCCACGAGCGCCAGCATTGTTGGCGCAAAATCGTCATGCACTTATTGACGACTGAGTCGTGAACGTAATTAGAGCCACGACAGCTAATCGTCGATTCATTGGGAAAAGATTCTTAGCTTTTGCGGGCGCGCCCGGGTGCGGTTTTCTTGGCGGCGGGGGCAACGTGCTCGATCCGGTTCCGGCCTTTCTCCTTGGCTGCGTAGAGGCCGGCGTCGGCCTGGTTTAACAATACTTCCAATTCTTTTTTCCCCTCGCACCGGGAGACCGTGACTCCCATACTCATGGTGACCAGTTTCTCCACGCCGGAACATAACACGGGTGTACTGGCAATGATTTCGCGCAGCTCATTGGCGCGCAGCAGAGCGTCAGGCAAATCGCAATTGGGCAGGACCATGAGAAATTCCTCTCCGCCATACCGGCCAACGCCGTCGTAGACACGGAGTTGCGCGCGCAGCCGGCGGCCGATTTCGCGGAGGGCCTCGTCGCCAAAAAGATGGCCGAGGGTGTCGTTCACGCTCTTGAAATGGTCAATGTCGCCCAGAATCACTCCCACCGGGTTACGCTCGCGGCGCGCCCGCTCCAATTCCCGGTCGAGCAGGGCGAGAATCTCTCCGCGATTCAGCAAGCCGGTGAGGTTATCGTGAGTGGCGGCGTGGCGCATGGATTCGCGCGCGGAAACCAGTTCCTCCTGCAGGTCGAGAATCCGCTTACCCACCAGCAGGCGCGCCTTTAATTCCAGTTCATCGAAGGGCTTAACCAGATAGTCGTCTGCCCCGGCTTGCAGGGCGTCGAGCATGTTCTGTTGCCCCTCATTGCTGGTCAGCAGGATGACGTAGACGTAGGGTCCGGACGATCCGGCTTTCCGGATGCGCTTGCAAAGCTCAATGCCATCCAGATCGGGCAGCACCCAATCGAGCAGAACGAGCTTGGGAGAGTCGGGCTGCTCAAGGATCTTCGAGGCCTCCGAGCCGCTGGCGGCGAGGGTTACGCCAAAATTCCAGCTGCGCAAATGGTCGCCAATCAACTTGCGATAGACGGCGGAATCCTCGACCACCAGGGCCTGCGTGGGTCTTGTACCTCCGACCTCAACCGCGCCGAACTCCGCTTCGCCAACCAACGAATGGTCACTCATTCACACCCCCGCAGCGAATCAGCAACTATAAAACTTGAACCCCAACCATCATTAAAGATGAAGAGTCTGCTGGATAGCCCGCAATCGGCTGGCATGCGCATCCAGCGATAATTATTTTAGTATCGGCAAAAGGAGCCGGACGCTTTAGCAGCCTGGTACCGGATTCGGAAGCCGCACTTCAGGCGTTAAAAGCGTACGCCAGCAGCGTCGTCCAGGCAAGCTCCCATGCGTCCGCAGGGGTGGGGGGACGTGACGCATATTCTCGCCGGAGGGTTGACCTAGACTTCTCCCCCAGCCTAACATAGCCGCCGACGGCACTGAGGCCTCCAGAATGATCGGCCAAACAGTCTCCCACTATCATATCGTAGGGAAACTCGGTGGTGGTGGCATGGGCGTGGTGTATGAGGCGGAAGACACGCGCCTGGCCCGGCACGTCGCGCTCAAGTTTATTCCCGTGGAAATGGTCCACGACCGCAAGTCACTCGACCGCTTCGTGCGCGAGGCCCGCGCCGCTTCCCAGTTGAACCATCCCGGCATTTGCACGATCCACGACATCGACGACAACGAGGGCCATCCCTTCATTGTCATGGAGAAGCTGCAAGGGATCAGCCTGAAGGAGCGGATGCGCGGGAAGCCGATCGAAACCGACGAGATTCTCGACATCGGCATTCAGGTGGCGGATGCTCTGGCGGCTTCGCACGCCAAGGGAATCATTCATCGCGACATCAAGCCGGCCAATATTTTTGTTTCGAAGAGCGGTCAGACAAAAATCCTCGATTTCGGATTGGCCAAGTCTCTGCCCGAACCGGGATCGACCGAGGCCGCGATGGAAGACTCCCTGACAGCGGTGGGAGTGATTCCGGGAACCGCGGTTTATATGTCTCCCGAGCAGGCGCGCGGCGAAGAGCTGGATGCGCGCAGCGATCTGTTCTCGCTCGGAGTAGTGCTCTACGAGATGGCGACCGGCAAGAAGCCTTTTGCCACGGGCAACGTGATCACGACCCTGGAGGCGGTCCTAAACCAGAAACCGGTTTCTCCGCTTAGTCTCAACCCGTCGCTTCCTCAGGATCTCGAGGGCATCATTGGCCGAGCCATGGAAAAAGATCGCGGCCATCGGTACCCGAACGCGCTGGCCATGAAGGGCGACCTGCAGTCGTTGCGGAAGGAAACGGAATCGGGGTTAACCAAGAGCGGACTAAGAAAGGCTGGGGCCCGGCGCGCAGTGTTGCCGTACCGCATCGCGACAAGCACGTTTCAGGCAACGAGCAAGTTTTCAACTTATATTCTGCTGGGAGTCAGCGCAGTCCTGCTCATGGTTTTGGTGGCGGTGGGAGCCTGGTGGTTCAAAATGCGTCAGATGACGGGTGGAGGCGCGCCCAAGAACACCATCGCCGTGCTGCCGCTGCAGAACATGAACGGCGACATCAGCGTGGAGTTTCTGCGCTTCGCACTGGCTGATGAAATTGCCAACACGCTCACCTACACGCGGACGCTGGACGTTCGTCCCTCCGCGATCACGCGCAAGTTTGTAGGCAACGACGTCGATCCGCAGCAGGCAGGCCGGGAAGTGCACGTTGCCAACATTCTTACCGGACACTTTCTGAAGCAGGGCGACCGGCTGATGATTACGCTGGAGGCGATCCAGGTAGAGGGCGACCGGCTGGTGTGGCAGGCCAACGTGACCGCGCCCGCTCAGGATCTGATCGCGCTGCAGGCGCAGATGGCGGCGAAGATACGGCAAGAGTTACTGCCGGTGCTCGGTGCAGCGGGAGGATTTCTCGATACCGGCACGCGTCCGAAGAACGCGGAGGCCTATGATCTTTATCTGCATAGTCTGGCGCTGCCTCACGATGCCGGACCGAACAAAGATGCAATCGCAGTTTTGGAGCATGTGGTCGAGGTTGATCCAACCTACGCGCCGGCATGGGAGCAACTCGGCGTGCGTTGTTACTATGACGCGGACTATTCCGATGGTGGCGAGCCGATGTTCCAGCGGTCCAATAAAGCATGCGCACGTGCCGTAGAGCTGGATCCGAATCGGGTCACCGCCGCGCGGCAGCTGATCGCCAACCGCGTTGAGAGAGGTGAACTCGGCAAGGCATTCCAGGCGGCGCAGGCGCTGGTCAAACTTCGTCCGGAGAGTGCCGAGGCCCACTTCGCGATGGCCTATGTTTATCGCTACGCCGGGATGTTGGGACAGTCGACGAATGAATGCAACACGGCGCTGGCGCTCGACCCCGGTAACTATGTTTTCCGTTCGTGCGCCTGGGCGTTCATGGAGTTAGGTAAGACCGAACGCGCGGCGGATTTTGTCCGTCTGGATGCGGGTTCGGAGTGGGCCTTGTATGTGACGCCATCCCTCCTGCTGCGCCAGGGAAAGATTTCGGAAGCGCGCGAGGCGGTGAAGCATATGCCGACCACGCCGCGTTATCACCGCGATCTGATGGAGGCTTGTCTTGGGTTGCGGCCCCCATCGGATCTGGACCGGATGGCGCAGGAAGCGGAAACCAGCTTGCCCACGGACCCCGACGTGGAGACATGGTATTACCAGGGAACGATCTTTGCTTTCTGCGGCAAGAAGCAGGCCGCTCTTCATCTGCTGGAGAGCGCGGTGGAGCAGAACTATTGCGCGCACGAGAATCTGCTTTCCGATCCTTTGCTCGCCAAACTCCGCACAGATACAGCGTTTGACAAAGTGTTGACCGCCGCGGGCACGTGCCAGGACGCGGTGCGATCCTCCGCCAGCTCGAGCCAGTGAAACAGAATCAGGGTTCGAAGTAACTGCGCGGAAGCTGATACAATTTCGCTTGTCAAAATGGTTCGCCCTCGATTGTTAGTCCCGCAAAAATCTCCCAGTGAGGATCTCTCGTGATTTCCACCCGAAGTCTTTTCGCGCTTATTGTCGTTGGCTGTGTCATCGGCTGTGCCTGCCTCACGTCCGCGCAGGAAACTCAAGAAGGCCGTCTGCTGCGGTTCCCCGACATTTATAAAGACAAGATCGCATTCATGTATGGCGGCGATCTCTGGCTCGCGTCCAGTTCCGGAGGCACAGCCCGCCGCATCACTACGCATCCTGGCCGTGAACTATTTCCAAAATTTTCTCCGGATGGAAAGTGGCTGGCATTCACCGGCCAGTACGACGGCAACTTTAATGTTTATGTAATGTCGTCCGAGGGAGGTCAACCGAAACAATTGACCTTCTATCAGGGACAGGCGCAGCAGCTCAGCGACCGCATGGGTGTGCTCAACGAAGTGATTGGCTGGACGCCGGATGGCAAGAGCGTCGTGTTTCTTTCGCGGCGCGATGCTTCGAATGGCTGGATCAAGCGTCCCTATACAGTGAGCGTCGATGGTGGACTGGCGGAACCAATGGTTCCCGATGAAGGCGGCCTGCTTTCGTTTTCGGCGGACGGGACCAAGATCGCTTACAACCGGATCTTCCGCAATTTCCGGCAGTGGAAACGCTACACCGGCGGAATGGCGCAAGACATCACGATCTACGACATCAAGAATAATGTCGTTGATCAGGTCATCCCGCACACGGACTATACGGACACGTTTCCGATGTGGCACGGGAACACGATTTACTTTACTTCCGATCGCGGACCCGAACACCGGCTTAATCTCTACAGCTACGACCAGGGCAGCAAGCAGGTCGAGCAGCTTACTAAGTTCGAGGAATTCGACGTCATGTGGCCGAGCCTTGGTCCCGACGCGATTATTTTTGAAAATGGCGGCTACCTATATACGTTTGATCTGCAGAGCCAGCAGCCGAAGAAGCTGAGTATCTACGTGAACGGCGAGCGCGACCAGACCATGAAGCATTGGGTAAGCGCGAGCCGGCGGATCACGGACTTCGACATAGCGCCCGACGGTAAGCGCGCCGTGTTCGCGGCGCGTGGAGAGGTCTTTACGGTTCCGGCGAAGGATGGGAGTATACGCAATCTGACCAATTCTCCTGGGGTTCGAGAGCAGAAAGTGGCGTGGTCGCCGAATGGACAATGGATCGCCTACGTTTCCGATCGCACCGGTGAAGATGAGATCTACATTGCTCCGCAAGACGGACAGGCCGCCGAAGAGCAGATCACCGGCGGACACAAGGGTTTCATGTTTCAGCCGGCGTGGTCCCCGGACAATTCAAAAATCGCCTGGGCCGACAAGGATATGAAACTGTGGTATGTCGACGTCAAGGAGAAGAAGCCGGTCGAAGTGGACCGCGGAAAATTCTTCGAGATTCAGAATTACAGTTGGTCTCCCGATAGTAAGTGGCTGGCTTACGATAAGAATCTAGAGGCCGGTAACTCGGTGGTCTACCTGTACAATTTAGCCGACCGCAAAATCACCGCCGTGACTTCGACTCTCAAGAACAGTTACGCCGCGGTGTTTGATCCCGACAAGCGGTACTTATACTTTCTTTCTGACCGCGATTACAACGAAGTGCTGGGTAACATCGACACCGAGTTTGCGAATCCGAAAACGACTCGGGTTTACGTGATCACGCTGACAGCGAACGAGCCTTCGCCCTTTCCGGCCTTGAGCGACGAGGTGAAAGTGAAGAGCGAAGAGCCGGCGGCGGCTCCGGCGCAAGAGTCGGGTAGTAAGAAGAACGCGAAGCAAACGCCAAACAAAAAGGAAGACGAAACCAAGCCCGAGGAGAAAGCCGCGGAAACCGAGAAGAAGGAGCCGCCGAGAGTTTTTAAGATCGACCTGGACGGCATCCAGGACCGGATTGTGGCGTTGGCTGTTCCACCGGCAGTAATTCGCAGCTATGACGCTTCCAAAGACGCGATCTATTACTCGACATCGCCGATTCGAGGGCTGTCAGGACCACTAGCCGGAGAAAGTCCGGCGATCCATGCCTACGATTTGAAGGAGCACAAAGACAAGGTGCTGCTGGAGGGCGCGGATCATTTCGCACTTTCGCACGACGGCTCGAAACTGCTGTACCGGGCTGAGGGCGACGGCCCGACGGGGATCATCGATGCCAAGCCGCCTGACGCGCCCCACAAGGCAGGAGATGGCGCGCTCAAACTGGACGCTATGCGAGTTGAGGTCGATCCTCCCCAGGAATGGAAAGAAATGTTCGACGAGGTCTGGCGGCAGGAACGCGATTACTTTTTCGAGGCCTCGATGAATGGAGTGGATTGGCAGAAGATTAAAGATAAGTATGCGCAATTGCTTCCGTTCGTTGCCGATCGCTATTCGCTGACTTACATCCTGGGTGAGATGATTGGGGAGTTATCTAACTCGCACACTTATGTTGGCGGCGGCGACTTTCCGGAGTTACATCCGGTGAACGTCGGCTTGCTGGGAGCGGACTATGAAGTTGACTCGGCCAGTGGGATGTATCGCATCAAGAAAATCTTCACCGGTGAAAACTGGGATGCGCACACCCGCTCGCCGCTCACCGAGCCGGGCGTCAATGTTAAAGAAGGCGATTACCTGGTCGCAATTAATGGGCGCGCGCTGCACGCTCCCCACACTCCCGACGAGTTGCTGACCAACACAGCCAATGAAGTGGTTACGCTCAGTGTGAACTCCAGGCCCACGGCGGACGGCGCTCGCAAGGTGGTGGTGAAGCCGATTGGCGACGAGTACAGCCTGCGCGAGCTGAACATGATTGAGACCAACCGCAAAAAGGTGGACGCAGCCAGCGGCGGCCGCATCGGCTATGTCTACCTGCCCGATATGGGGGACGCGGGACTCAACGAGTTCGTCAAACAATATTTCCCGCAGATTCGCAAGGAGGGCATTATCTTTGACGTTCGCTACAATGGCGGCGGCTTCGTTGACGAACTCATCTTCGAGCGGCTGCGGCGCGTGCTCTCCGGCATGACTTCAGCCCGCAACTTTGAGTCGGGCACGACCCCGGGCAACGTTTTCTACGGATACATGGCCTGCGTGACCAATCACTATGCCGCGTCCGATGGAGATATCTTCAGTTATATGTTCAAGCAGTACAAACTGGGACCACTCATTGGCGAGCGGACCTGGGGCGGAGTGCGCGGCATTCGCGGCAATATCCCGTTGATGGATGGCGGCTACATCACGCGTCCGGAATTCTCTCTGTATGGACTCGACAGCAAGTGGGTGATCGAGAACCACGGCGTGCAGCCCGACGTGGTGGTGGACAATCCGCCCGACCTGGTCGTCAAGGGACAAGATCCACAACTGGAAAAAGCAGTCGAGATGCTGATGGAGAAGATCAAGGCCAATCCCAGGAAACTGCCGGCGCGGCCTCCGGATTTGCCGACGTATCCGGATGGGCCAGGGCTGTAAGAGCGACTTCAAAATGCGGCGGGTACTTCTGTGGTTCGCGCTTACGGCTGCGGTTATAGTGTCGCTGGGAGTGGGAGTATCTTCGTCTTCGTCTTCATCTTCAGCTGTATCCATCACGCGGTTTGACGGCAGCACAATCTCCGCGGCGGAAATCGATGGTACGGTGACACGGCTGATGAAGGCCGCGGAAGTTCCGGGCGTGGGGATTGCGATCTTCGATCACGGGAAGATCGTATATCTGAAGGCTTATGGATTCCGCGACAAAGACAAAAATCTTCCGTTGACAGTGGATTCGGTGATGTACGCCGCTTCGTTTTCTAAAGTGGCGTTTGCGTACCTGGCCATGGAACTGGTCGATGACGGTGTGCTCGATCTTGACAAGCCGGTCTATCAGTATTTGCCGAAGCCATTGCCGGATTACGCTAACTATGCAGATTTGGCGAACGACGCGCGTTACAAGCGGATTACGGCGCGCATGCTGCTCGACCACACCAGCGGGTTTGCCAATTATCGATGGATTGAGGAGGACCGCAAGCTGAGGATCCATTTCGAGCCAGGATCGCGCTTTGCGTACTCGGGCGAAGGCATCAATCTGCTGCAACTGGTGGTGGAGACGATTACCAAAAAGCCGTTGGATGAATTGATGCAGGAACGTGTTTTTCAACCTCTGGAGATGACCCGAACCAGCATGGTGTGGCAGGAGCGCTTCGAGAGCGATTATGCGAACGGGTATGACGAGTACGGACGGTTTCTGGGCGCGCAGAAACGGAACAAAGCGGATGCGGCGGGTTCGATGGTAACGACGGTCGCCGATTTTGCCCGGTTCATGCAGGCCGTGATGGCGGGCACATTGCTGCGACCTAAGACGCGGGAGCAGATGTTCAGCCCGCAAATTCAAATCAGGTCGAAGCACGAATTTCCGACTCTTAGCGACGAGACTACGGACGAGAATAAGGCTATCCGCCTGAGTTACGGACTGGGGTGGGGACTTTACTGGACTCCTTATGGCGAGGCGTTTTTCAAAGAAGGGCATGACACTGCCTGGAGAAATTACACGGTGTGCCTTGATCAGCAGAAGACGGGCATCGTCATTATGACGAACAGCGGAAACGGCGAGGGGATTTTCAAGGACTTGCTGGAGACGTTGCTGAAAGACACATTCACTCCTATCGAATGGGAAGGTTATACACCTTACGACGAGTTGCCTCCGCGCGAACCGCTAAAGGTGCACAAGCAGGTTGCCGTTGACCCCAAAGTGTTGGGCCGCTATG
>Ga0070761_10000120_pt1 | contig 53648 bp, 62 predicted proteins | sample HubBroMetageREF1_FD_66724 | JGI IMG/M metagenome (GOLD analysis project Ga0070761, IMG submission 66724) | Reference soil microbial communities from the Hubbard Brook experimental Forest, New Hampshire, USA - Hubbard Brook CCASE Soil... | ecosystem: Environmental > Terrestrial > Soil >... | reverse complement strand
GCAGGGGCTGCGCTTTGCGATCCGCGAGGGAGGAAAAACCGTGGGCGCAGGGGTAGTTGCCAAGGTGATCGCTTGATCCGTGCGACCAAGACCGTCGGCGCCGGCGTCGTCGCCAAGGTGATTGCGTAATAGAAGTCGGGGGGGTTTTAGCGTACTATTCGCCCCCTTTTACGGACGGGGCCCCTGGGGCCCCGTTGAATTCGGCGCGTAGCGCCTGGGAATATTTATGGCTAATCAGAACATTAGGATCCGCCTCAAGGCTTTCGATCATCGCTTGATCGACAAGTCGGCGCGCGAAATCGTCGATACCGCGAAGCGCACCGGCGCGACCGTCAAAGGTCCCGTGCCGCTGCCCATCAAAATGGAGCGTTTTACGGTTCTGACAGCGCCGCATGGCGACAAGGACGCGCGGGATCAATTCGAGATCCGCACCCACAAGCGTCTGATGGACATCTTGAATCCCACGGACAAGACGGTGGACGCGCTGATGAAGCTGGAGCTGCCGGCCGGCGTCGACGTCCAGATCAAGCTGAACTGAGATTTCCCTGGGGGCCCCATGGCCCCCGCAACCAACATCCTCCGGCGCATTCACGCCGCATTCATAATCCCACCCTAAGCTGCGCGGTCTCTCGTGCTGCAAGGTGGAGCAATGCTGGTGGAACCGAGTGGGTTCGCGCTCGGGATTCTAGTCGCGGGCGCCATGACATTGGCGGGAGCTGCTTCGCGTTCCGATGCCGTGCCGGCGGCAGGCGTCTCCGCCGAGCAGCGCGCCCAGGGTCCGCCGGCGGCCGTGCTTGCACAGATCGGCCGGTTGATGTTTTTCGATCCTTCGCTGTCGGCTTCGGGCAAGCTTGCATGCAGCACCTGCCACGATCCGAAGTATGCCTACGGGCCGCCGCCGGGCAAGGCCCTGGCCCTGGGCGGCCCAGATATGCTGCAGCCAGGTACTCGCGCGGTGCCGTCGCTTCGTTATTTGCATAGCGCTCCTCAGTTCAAGGAGCAATACCGCTTTGGCGACGGCGACATCGGGCCCGTGGGCGGACTCACCTGGGATGGGCGCGCCGCCAGCTTGCACGAGCAGGCGACGATTCCCCTGCTCGCCGCCAACGAGATGGCCAACGCCGGGCCGGCCGACGTTGTAGCGAGACTGGGCAAAACGGCCTATGCGGCGCAATTTCGCGCCGCGTTCGGCGCGGACATTTTCAAGGATTCGCAGCGCGCGTTCGAAGCGGGCTTGCAGGCGCTCGAGGCGTTTCAGCAAGTTCCTGAGGAGTTCTATCCCTATAGCAGCCGATACGATGCGTTCCTGCGGGGCGACATTGAGCTGACCGAGCAGGAGGAGCGTGGCGTCAAACTGTTCAAGGATCCCGCCAAGGGCAACTGCGCGAGCTGCCATCTCGGCGTCAGCCGCGCCGGCACGCCGCCGCCCTTTACGGATTTCGATTTCGTCAATGTCGGAGTACCGCGTAATCCACGCATTGCCGCGAACGCAGATCCTGCCTATTACGATTTGGGGCTCTGCGGTCCGGCACGCCGGGACTTCTTGGGCAAGCGGGAATATTGCGGGTTCTTTCGCTCACCGACGGTGCGCAATACCGCGACGCGCGAAGCGTTCTTTCACAACGGCGCTTTCACATCGCTGCGCGACGTGCTGCACTTCTACAATGAGCGCGACTTGTACCCCGAAAAGTACTACCCGCGAAATCCGGACGGCAGCGTTCACCGGTTCGACGATCTGCCGCCGGGGTATCCCGACAATATCGACCACGACCCGCCGCTCGACCGCAAGCCGGGTGCCGATCCGGCGCTGTCGGAGGCGGAAATCGACGATCTCATCGCGTTCCTGAAGACGCTGAACGACGGATACATCGTGCCGTGACTGTCATGCGCGGCACCCGCAGCGCAACCGTTCGGCATCGCAAGCCACGGGCCACGATGCCGATGCTGGCGGCGCTGGCGGTGCTGGCAGCGAATCCCGCGGTCGCGCTCGATTGGCGGGCACCCTGGAGCGAGCCGCAGGACGCGGCAGCAGCGGCAAACCACAGCGACGAATACGCCTGGCGCCTGTTCGTCGCGCTCAATTGGCCCGCCTCGCCCGTGACGCGCACGGCGGATCGTACGACGCGATTCGGCGCGGATCGGCCCGGAGTTTGGGAGTCCTGGCAGAGCGCGGGAGATGTCTATTTGGAGGACGGCAGGGATCCCGGGCCTTGGGCGCCCGGCGACCCCGCGCATCCAGCCGCGCCCGAGCGCCGCTTCGAGACGCTATCCCTGCAAGATTTGCTGAAGGCGAGGCATATCGTCGACGGCATCATGGTGCCGCTCGCCGATCCCATCGCCGCGGCCAAGCGACTGACTGAAATTCGCATGAATCGCCAGACCTACGAGTTCATCCGCGCTCGGGAACTCTACAATCTCGACGGACAAATTCGCGCCCTTACCGAAAATCGCACCGTGTCCTTTCCGTATGGCGCCAAGGAGGTCAAGGCAAAATGGCGACGCATCAGCCAAAGCGAAAGCTCGCGCTATCACACCACGCTGGTGACGCTTGCCGACGGCACCCAACGGCTCTACGGGCTCACGGGTTTGCACATCGTCTCGAAGGATCTGCCCCACTGGTTCTGGGCCACCTTCGAGCAGGTCGACAATCCGCTACTGCCGGACAGCGAGGGATGGCAGTTGCCGTCCAAAGATCGGTTTTCGTGTCCCGCGGCGGCGGCCGATTGCAATCGTGCACCGCGCAACATCGGTCTCGAAGGCACCGTGTGGCAATACTATCGGTTGCGCGGCACCCTTACGGGCTACGTGGATTCGAAGGGCAGGCCCGAACTGCTGGCGAACTCGGAACTCGAGACCGGCCTGCAGAAAACGGCGTCGTGCATCACCTGCCATTCGCGCGCGTCGATCGGCGTGATTGCAGGCGCACCCGCGCGGCTGCCGATCTTCGACTCGAGCCCGAGCGGCGCGCCGGCCGATGCGCGTGAGCGCCGAGGCTTTTCGGGATTACCGCTGGCCGAGTGGTACGAGGGGGTCGGGGCCGATGGGCAGATGCGGCGATTTTTTCGGCCGTTGGATTTCGTTTGGTCCTTGTCACAAGCCAAATCGCTGAAGGGGTCGGCACACATCGATCGTGACACCGTGGGGAGATTGCAATGAAAAATCCGCTATTGATCTCGATTCTCTGCCTCGCCGCCGCCGGTAGCGCGGCCGACGATGTCACGGCGACGCCGTCGGCGTCGGTGCCGGCGCCACCAGCGCCGGCGAGGGCCGCCCGGCCGAGGCAGGCGCTGCCCGCGGCGCCGGCCGCCACAGCCGACAGCGCGGCCGCCGACAAAGCGGGGCCCGCGGCGGATACGCCGAATTTCGCGAGCGAGGCGAAGTGGGGACTCGCCGGCTACAACAACAACGAGGTCTACTACACGGTATTCGTGACGAACCAAGAGAAGCGCACGATTCGCTGTACGACACAGATCCAAGGCATGTACGTGAGCAACGGCGAAAAGGCCAGCATTACGGATCGCCAGATCACCACTGTGTTTCCGGATCAACCGACGCAGGTCGGCATTTGGATGGACATGGATGAGAGTTCCGGGGCGACCTACTCCGTCAAGTGCCACCGGATCTGAGAACCCGCTGCCGTGAGATCGAAGTGAATCTGTCATCTGGGTGAGACCTCTCGCCGGTATTGTGCGACGCAACCGTCAGTCCGCAGGGATTGCGGGAGCGGGTTTTTCAATAACGACAACGCCGGTAGGGATCTTCATGAACAGTAAGAATTTGCGGCGCACCTTGAGAGCGTCCATCGTCGCTATTGCGTCGCTTGCCGGAGCCGGAATCGCCGGCGCACAAGCCTCGGATCCCGTGATATTCAGCTTCGCCACCGTCGGCGACAGCCGCACTGATCCCGGCAAACCGGACGCGACCACACTGCTCGCGAATCCCTTTCCGACCACCCAGGGCGGCGTACCCAGTCTGACGGGAAGCATCCTGCCGCAAGACAACGAGTGGGTGACCAACACCGCGGCGTTCGCAACCATCCTCTCCGGCATCCAGTCGCAGAATCCAAACCTGCTGTTCTTCAACGGTGACATGATTTTCGGCTACGGCCGGCCGACCCTGCCGACGGCTTGGGCGAACGGCAAGCCCAATAGCTGGACCACGGCGCAGTCAGTGAGCCCGGATGCCGTCTTCGAAATTGCGCAATATGCCTACTGGCGCGGCATGGTGGCGAACCTGTTTCAGACCGGTACCTACGTGATTCCCGTGCCCGGCAACCACGAAACTCAATGCTCCTACAGCGCGGAGCCGTATACGGCGACCAACCCCAATCCGAATTGCAACACGGCGTTGCAAGGCAACCTGACCGGCAAGACGGCGTATGCCGACAACGAAAACATGTTCCGCTTCAACATGGGCGACTTGATCCAGGACTTGGTGTCGAACATTCGTTTCTCGAATGTCAGCGGCTACTTCGCCATGAATGTGGGCGGCGTTACCGGTGCCACCGAGGCCCCGCCCGCGGCGAGCACGAATAACGGACCGATTAGCAGCGATCAGACCAACTTGAGTTATTCGTTCGACATTCAAGCTCAGCCCGGACTGCTGCTGCACTTCGTGGTGATCAATACCGACCCGGCCGGTGCCGATTCCACCGCGCCCGCCGATTGGCTGGCAAGCGATTTGGCCGCCGCCAAAGCGCGCGGCGCCGCCAAGTACTTCGTGTTCGGCCACAAGCCGGCGTTCACCTACAACTATGCGGCCGCGACCGGCGGCAACGTCAATCCGCCGAGCACCAATAGCCCGGGTCCGGGCGGCCTGGATGCGAACTACGTGACGGTAGGCACCTGCCCCACCTGTACCTATACCGAGCCCTACCGGAACGCGTTCTGGAGCGTCATCGCTCAGTACGGAGCCACCTATTTCTCGGGACACGAGCATACGGTGAACGTGTCGCAGAATGCGGACCCCACGGGCACCTATCCCGGTACTCCTTATCAAGTCATCGTCGGCTCCGGCGGCTCGCCTTTCGACGACAAGTTGGTCGGCACCTGCTCAGCGACGCACCCGCCCGGCTGCACTGAACCCACGCTCACACATCCCTACGATCGCTACTACGCCTGGGCGCTGGTGCAGGTGCATGCCAGCGGCAATGTATCGCTGCAGATGAGCGGCTTCAGCGACGGCTACGGCAACACGACGACCGGGTTTGGCCCAGTGATCGATCTCAGCATTTACGACGTCGCGACCCTGCAATAAGCCGATAACGCCGAAGAGAACACGAATGAAAATCAAGACATTGGCAATCGCCGCCGCAGCCACGGCCCTGCTTTTACCCGCTATCGCGAGCGCGAGCTTCATTTTCGACACCGGGACGCCGACGGGCAGCGGCGGTCCCCAGACTCTCAGCACAACGCAATTTCTCGCCGGAGAATTCGCGGTCACGGCGGGCGAAATAGACCAGTCCTACGTACTGTCTGCCTTTCTGACCGAGGGTGCAGGCCAGCCCGGGGATACGTTCACGTTCGATGTGTATGCGGCGGGATCAGGCTTTACTGCGCGCGCCAGTTCGCGCGAGCAACCGGTATTCAGCGCGACGGGCAAGTTCACGGGAAATGGCTGGAACTTCTCCGAGACCGACTGGACACCGACGGCCGCGGGCAGCTATTGGTTGGCCCTGCAGGTGGGCTCGACCAGCGACACGAAGGGATTGGATGCGCCGGTTGAGGCTTCGGCGACCACCGGTACGGTGCCGGCGCTCGGCTTTGCGTTTGCTCCTTCCAGCGGTCAGTACACGACAAGCGGCGCATCGCCCATCGGCCTGGAAATCACTCCGGTTCCGCTGCCGCCGGCCCTGTGGCTGCTCGGCAGCGGCTTGCTGGCCGGGCTGCAGGTAGCGCGCCGCCGCCGGGCAGGCTCCACGCCGTTCGTTTGACCCTGCCGGAACGGTAAATCGCTGAGGGTTTCCCTGGTTTTCCGGCTCGCCCAGCGAGCAGCTAACGGCCGGGGTCGCTTTCGCCCCCGTCAGGAGTTGCGCGAAGCGCATGACATCCATATAATCCGCCGTCCATTTTAGAGGTCGGAGCGCGTGGGCGCTGACGCCATCTCCTACGGGTACATGGGGTCGGGGCGCCCAAACCGCCGGTCTGTTGCAACGAATGCGGTGTTATCCCTTTTTTAAGGGTCCCGCTTTAGAGGATTGACTAATGACCATTGGTCTGGTTGGCCGCAAATGCGGCATGACCCGTGTATTCACCGACGCCGGCGTAACCGTCCCCGTGACAGTCGTCGAGGCGTTGCCGAACCGCATCTCGCAAGTCAAAAGTGACAAAACCGACGGTTATCGTGCGGTGCAAATCACTATTGGCCAGCGCCGCGCATCGCGGGTCACCAAGGCGATGGCCGGCCATTTTGCCAAGGCCAACGTCGCCGCGGGCTATGCCTCCAGCGAATTCCGCCTGGGTAAGGCCGAAGGTGAGGCTCTCGCCGCGGGTTCCGAGCTGAAGGTCGACATGTTCACTGCGGGCCAGATCGTCGATGTGACCGGCACCACGGTGGGCAAGGGCTTCGCCGGCACCATGAAGCGCCACAACTTTGCCGGCGGCATGAAGAGCCACGGCAACTCCGTATCGCACCGCGCGCCGGGCTCCATCGGCCAGCGCCAGACCCCGGGACGCGTATTCAAGGGCAAGCGCATGTCGGGTCATATGGGCGTCAAGAACCGCACCATCGAGAATCTGCGCATCGTCGAAGTCGACGTGCCCCGAAATCTGCTGCTGATCAGCGGCGCGGTTCCGGGCGCCGAAGGCGGCCGCGTCATCGTCAGGCCGTCGGTCAAGGCGGCGGGCCGGGCCCGACGCCAGAAACTGATGCCGAACAAGGCCCCTGTGGCCGCCAAGGGCGCCCAGCCCAAGGGCGCTCCTGCGGCCGCCGGCAAGGCCCAACCGAAGGCTGAGAAGAAGTAACCCTCATGAAGCTGCAGCTACAGAACGCAACTCCCGCCGGCGACATCCAATTGTCGGATGTGGCTTTCGGTCGCGCCTACAATGAAGCGCTGATTCACCAGGTCGTCACCGCCTATCAGGCCGCCGGCCGCGCCGGCACCAAGGCGCAGAAGAGCCGCGCCGAAGTGCGCGGCGGCGGCAAGAAGCCCTGGAGCCAGAAGGGCACGGGCCAGGCCCGCGCCGGCTCGATTCGCAGCCCCATCTGGGTGGGCGGCGGACGCGCCTTCGCGGCCAAGCCCCGCGATTTCACGCAGAAAGTGAACCGCAAGATGTATCGCGCCGCCATGCAATCCATGGTGTCGCAGCTGGTGCGTGAAGAGCGCCTGCTGGCCGTCGAATCGCTGGAGCTCGCCGCGCCCAGAACCAAGCTGCTGATCGCGAAGCTGGCCGAGTTCGGTTTGACTCGCGCCTTGATTCTGGTCGAGGCCTACGAAGAGAAATTGTTCCTGGCGGCGCGCAACGTTCCCTATGTGGACGTGATACCGGTGGCGTCGCTCGATCCTGTGAGCTTGATCAAGCACGACAAGGTGATCGCCACGGTCGGCGCCTTGAAGTTGCTCGAACAGCGTCTCGGAGGCGCGAATGAATAAAGAACGCTTGATGACGGTGCTGATTCAGCCGCACGTGTCGGAAAAGGCCGCGACCGTTACCGAGAAAGCGAACCAGTATGTGTTTCGCGTGCGTGACGATGCCTCGAAGGCCGAGGTCAAACAGGCCGTCGAATTGATGTTCGAGGTCAAGGTCGAAGGCGTCAATCTGCTCAACAAGCCGGGCAAGACCCGCCGCTTCAAGAATGTGGCCGGCAAGCGCAACGGCTACAAGAAAGCGTACGTGCGTTTGGAAACCGGGCAGTCGATCGACTTCACCGGCGGCTCGGTTCGTTAAGGATATAGGCCATGGCACTCATTAAAATGAAGCCGACCTCTCCGGGTACGCGCTTCGTCGTCAAAGTCGACCGTTCGCACCTGCACAAGGGCGGACCGATCGAGTCGTTGACCACCAAGAAGAACCGCACCGGGGCACGCAACCATTCCGGCCGGCAGACCACGCGCCACATCGGCGGCGGGCACAAGCAGCGCTATCGCCTGGTCGATTTCAAGCGGGACAAGGATGGGATTCCCGGCGTGGTCGAGCGCTTGGAATACGATCCGAATCGCACGTCGCATCTGGCGCTGGTGCTCTACAAGGACGGCGAGCGCCGCTACATCCTGGCGCCCAAGGGCGTGCAGGCCGGCGATGAGATCCGCTCCGGCGCGGACGCCCCGATCAAGCCGGGCAATGCGCTGCCGCTGCGGCACATCCCGGTGGGCAGCACCGTGCACAACATCGAACTCAAAGTCGGCAAGGGCGGCCAGTTGGCACGCAGCGCCGGCGGCTCCGCCCAGTTCGCCGCGCGCGAAGGGGTGTATGCCAGCGTGCGCCTGAAATCGGGCGAAATGCGCAAAATTCACGTCGACTGCCGCGCCACCATCGGCGAGGTGGGCAACGACGAACACAACCTGCGCGTGTTCGGTAAGGCCGGCGCGGTGCGCTGGCTCGGCGTGCGCCCGACCGTTCGCGGCGTCGTGATGAACCCGGTCGATCACCCGCACGGCGGCGGTGAGGGCAAGTCGGGCCAGGGCAACCCCCATCCGGTGAGCCCGTGGGGCCTGCAGACCAAGGGCAAGAAGACCCGTCGCAACAAGCGCACCGACGGCATGATCGTTCAGCGGCGCAAGAACAAACGACTGTAAGAGACTGGAGAGTATCAGTGCCCCGTTCGCTTAAAAAAGGTCCGTTCGTGGATTTGCACCTCGCCAAGAAGGTGCAGACGGCCGGCCAGAAGAATGATCGCCGGCCGATCAAGACCTGGTCGCGGCGTTCCATGGTCATCCCCGACATGGTCGGTTTGACCATCGCCGTGCACAACGGGCGTTTGCACGTGCCGGTGCTGGTGTCCGAGAACATGGTCGGGCACAAGCTCGGCGAGTTCGCCCCCACGCGCACGTTCAAGGCGCATTCCGGCGACAAGAAAGTCACGGCGGCGGAGTAGCGCATGGAAACCAAAGCAATCCTGCGGTACGCGCGCATTTCTCCGCAGAAATGCCGGCTGGTGGTGGACACGATTCGCGGCAAGTCCGCGACTCTGGCGGTCAATACCTTGAAGTTCATGCCGAAGAAGGGCGCCAAGATCGTCCTCAAGGTGCTGGATTCCGCCATCGCCAACGCCTACAACAATTTCAATGCCGATGTCGACGATCTGAAGGTAACGCGGATCGAAGTCGACCCGGCGCCGATGCTCAAGCGCTTTCATGCGCGCGCCAAGGGGCGCGGCGTGCGAATCGCCAAGCGCAACAGCCACATCCTGGTTCAAGTGTCCGACGGTAAGCGAGAGGCCTAATGGGTCAGAAAGTAAATCCGATTGGTATTCGTCTCGGCATCACGCGCGACTGGACGTCGAAGTGGTATGCCGGATCGAAGACGTTTGCCTCGAACATCCACACCGATTTCCTGGTGCGGAAGTATCTGAACAAGAAGCTCGCCGATGCCTCGGTGAGCCGAATTCACATCGAGCGCGCCGCGCGCCGGGCCAACATCACCATTCATACGGCGCGTCCGGGAATCGTGATCGGCAAGAAGGGCGAGGACATCGAGAAACTGCGCGCCGCGGTGGCCAAGGTTCTCGGCATGACCACCAACGACGTGCGGCTCAATATCGCGGAAATCCGCAAGCCCGAACTCGACGCCAAGCTGGTCGCCGAAGGGATCTCGCAGCAGCTGGAAAAGCGCGTGATGTTCCGCCGGGCCATGAAGCGCGCGGTGACCAACACCATGCGGTCCGGGGCGTTGGGGATCAAGGTGCGCATTTCCGGACGCCTGAACGGCTCGGAGATCGCCCGTACCGAAACCAATCGCGAGGGGCGCGTTCCGTTGCACACGTTCCGCGCCGACATCGACTACGGCACGGCCGAGGCGCAGACGACGTACGGCGTCATCGGCATCAAGGTCTGGATATTCAAGGGCGAAGTGTTCGATGCGCCGGAAGCCGAAGCCGTCGAGGCCGAGGCCGATGCTGCGGCAGCTGCGCCCAAGTCCGCCGAGGCCCCGGCCCCGGCCGCAGGTTGAACGGGTAACACAGCATGATGCAGCCGAAGCGGACCAAGTTCCGCAAACAGTTCAAGGGCAAGATTTCGGGCAGCGCGCAGCGCGGCAACTCCGTCGCGTTCGGCGAATACGGCCTGAAGGCGACCAATCGCTGCCGCATGACGGCGCGCGAGATCGAGGCGGCCCGGCGTGCGATCTCCCGCCATGTGAAGCGCGGCGGGCGCATCTGGATCCGGGTGTTCCCGGACGTGCCGATCACGCAGAAGCCGCTCGAAGTGCGCATGGGCTCGGGCAAGGGCAACGTCGAGTACTGGGTCGCCAGAGTGCTGCCGGGCAAGGTGTTGTTCGAAATCGAAGGCATGAGCGAGGAGATCGCGCGCGAGGCGTTCCGCCTGGCCTCGGCCAAGCTGTCCGTGTCGACGACGTTCGTCAAGCGCCAGGTTCGGACATGAAGGTGCGTATATGAAGGCTAAAGATTTGCGCGCGAAGCAACCCAAGGATCTCGGCGAAGAGCTGCTGAAGCTGCGCCGCGAGCAGTTCAATTTGCGCATGGCCCGCGCGACCGGACAGGCGGCGAAGCCCGATCAATTTCTAAAGGTGCGACGGAATATCGCGCGAGTAAAGACGGTGCTTGCCCAATCCAAGGCGAGCGGAGGTAAGGCGTGATGTCGACCGAAGTACAAGCCAGCGAAGCGGCGCCGGCGGGCGCGGCCCCGATTCCGGGGCAACGGCTCCTGACCGGCAAGGTGGTCAGCAACAAGATGGACAAGACCATTGCGGTGTCGGTCGAGCGTCTGGTGAAACATCCGACCTACGGCAAGTACATCCGCCGCACCACCAAGCTGCTCGCGCATGACGAGAGCAACGAGTGCAAGGAAGGCGACACGGTGTCCATCAAACCGTGCCGGCCGATGTCGCGTCGCAAATCATGGGTGCTGGTGCGCGTCGTCGAACGCGCCCGCGCCGAATAGGGGACCGACATGATCCAGCTTCGAACCATGTTGAACGTGGCCGATAACAGCGGCGCCAAGCGGCTGATGTGCATCAAGGTGCTCGGCGGCTCCAAGCGCCGCTACGCCGCCGTGGGCGATGTCATCAAGGTCAGCGTGAAGGACGCGATTCCGCGCGGCAAGGTAAAGAAAGGCGAGGTCTACGACGCCGTGGTGGTGCGCACCAAGAGCGGCGTGCGCCGGGCCGACGGATCGCTGATCCGTTTCGACACCAATGCGGCGGTGCTCCTGACCAACAAACTGGAGCCCATCGGCACCCGTATCTTCGGGCCGGTGACGCGCGAGCTGCGCAACGTGCAGTTCATGAAGATCATCTCACTCGCACCCGAGGTGCTGTGATGCAAAAGATTCGCAAGGGCGACATGGTGGTGCTGATCTCCGGTCGCGACAAGGGGCGCAAAGGCGCCGTCATCGAAGTGCTGGCGGACGACCGCGTGCGCGTCGAGGGCCTCAACATGTCCAAGAAGCATCAGCGGCCGAACCCGCAAGCGGGCGTGCAAGGCGGCATCATCGAGCGCGAGGCTCCTTTGCACGTATCGAACGTGCTGGTTTTCAACCCGGCGACCCAGAAAGGCGATCGCGTGGGCTTCAAGGCGCTCGAGAACGGCCGCAAGGTCCGGATTTTCAAGTCCAACAAAGAAATGGTCGATGCCAAATGACGAACCAACGTAAAGCACGTTTGGCATTGAGTTGTTCTTCCCGCTCGCTCTGCGAGCGCTATCAAGCGGGGGTGTCTTTCACCCCCGTTGAAAGGGTGCGTTAGCACTTAAAACACATGGCAGCAAGACTGAAACAGATTTACCACGACAAGCTCGTGCCGGAGCTCAAGACGAAGCTCGGGCTCAAGAACACCATGCAGGTGCCGCGCATCCTCAAGATCACGGTCAACATGGGCGTGGGCGAAGCCGTGGCCGACAAGAAGGTCATGGACGCGGCGACCGCCGACATGGCGAAGATCACGGGCCAGAAGCCGGCGGTGACCAAGGCCAAGAAATCCGTGGCGACGTTCAAGGTTCGCGACGGCCAGGCGATCGGCTGCAAGGTGACTTTGCGCGGCGACCGGATGTACGAGTTCCTGGATCGTCTGGTCAGCATCGCCATTCCGCGCATCAGGGACTTCCGCGGCATCAGCACACGTTCCTTCGACGGCCGGGGCAACTACAGCCTGGGGGTCAAGGAGCAGATCATTTTCCCCGAGATCCAGTACGACCAGATCGATCAAATTCGTGGAATGGACATCACCATCTCCACGTCGGCGCGCGACGACAAGCACGGGCGCGCGTTGTTAGAAGCCTTCAACTTTCCGTTCCGCAAGTAGGGTAATAGCCCATGGCCAAGACGAACATGCTCATGCGCGAGAAGAAACGCCTCAAGGTAGCGAAGAAATACGCTACGCGCCGCGCCGAGCTCAAAGAGCTGATCCGCGATCCGAAGACCGGAGCGGAAGCTCGCGAGGCCGCGCAAGCGGAGCTGCAGAAGCAGCCGCGCGATGCGGCGGCGACGCGGCAGCGCAACCGTTGCTCGATTACCGGGCGTTCACGCGGCGTGTACCGCAAGTTCGGGCTGGCGCGTACCAAGCTGCGCGAGGCCGCCAATCGCGGCGAAATCCCCGGCCTTTCGAAGGCGAGCTGGTGAGGCGCGCACTATGAGCATGACTGATCCCATTGCCGATCTTCTGACGCGTATCCGCAATGCCCAATCCGCGGGCAAGCCCACGGTGGGTGTGGGCGCCTCGAAGCTGAAGCTCGCCATCCTCAAGGTTCTGAAGGACGAGGGCTACATCGGCGGCTACGGCGTCGATACCGCCGGCGCAAAGAGCACGCTGTCGATCGAACTCAAGTATCACGACGGCCGTCCGGTCATCGACCGCATCGAGCGCATCAGCCGCCCGGGATTGCGAATCTATCGCGGCAAGGATGAATTGCCCAAGGTTTTGGGCGGCTTGGGGGTGGCGGTCATATCCACGCCCAAGGGCATCATGTCCGACGCACAAGCGCGCGCAGCCGGCACCGGCGGCGAAGTGCTGTTCGTCGTTCAATAGGCGTAGAGGTAGGGTACATGTCACGAGTCGCAAAAATGCCGGTCGATTTGCCGCAGGGTGTCAGCGCCACGATCGGCGCCGACGCCGTCACGGTGAAGGGCGCCAAGGGCACGCTCACGCTCGCGATCAAGAGCGGCATCAAGGTCGTCCAGCAGGACAAGCACCTGCAGGTGCAGACCGATGCGGCGGCAACGGCGGACGCCGAAGGCTTGAACGCCATCGCGGGCGCCACGCGCGCGCACCTCGCGAACATGGTCACGGGCGTCACCAAGGGCTATGAGAAGAAACTGGAATTGGTCGGCGTCGGCTATCGCGCCGCGGTTCAGGCCAAGAGCCTGACCCTGACCCTGGGTTATTCGCACTTGATCAACTATGCGATTCCGGACGGCATCACCATCGAGGCGCCGAGCCAGACCGAGATCGTGGTCAAGGGTATCGATCGCCAGCGCGTGGGCCAGACCGCGGCGGAGATTCGCGGCTTCAGACCGCCGGAGCCCTACAAGGGCAAGGGCGTGAAGTACACCGACGAGAAGATTTCGCTGAAAGAGGCGAAGAAGAAGTAATCATGAAACTGACCAAACAAGACACCCGCCTGCGCCGCGCGCGCCGGAGCCGAGTAAAGATCAAGGAGCTTGCCGCGCTGCGCCTGTCGGTGCACCGCACGCCCCAGCACATCTATGCGCAGATCTTCGCTCCCGAGGGCGACAAGGTTCTGGTCGCCGCGTCCACCCTGCAGAAGGATGTGCGCGGCTCGTTGAAAACCACCGGCAACATCGAAGCTGCCAAAGCCGTGGGCCGCGCTATCGCGGAGCGCGCCAAGGCCAAAGGGATCGCCAAGGTCGCCTTCGACCGCTCCGGTTTCATGTATCACGGGCGCGTCAAAGCGCTGGCAGAGGCCGCTCGCGAAGCGGGTCTCGAGTTCTAACCAAAAGGTCATGAGGCTATGGCGAGAGTAGAAAAACCAATGTCCGGCGATGACCTGCTCGAAAAGCTGGTCGCGGTCAACCGTGTGGCCAAGGTGGTCAAGGGCGGCAAGCAATTCGGGTTCACCGCGCTGACCGTGGTGGGCGACGGCGCCGGGCGCGTCGGCTTCGGTTACGGCAAGGCGCGTGAAGTGCCGGTCGCGATTTCCAAGGCGATGATGCAGGCGCGCAAGAGCCTGGTCACGGTCTCGTTGAAGAACGACACCCTGTTCTATGCGGTCAAAGGCCGGCATGGAACCACCCGCGTGTACATGCAGCCGGCCGCCGACGGTACGGGCGTGATCGCCGGCGGCGGAATGCGCGCGGTGTTCGAGTGCGCGGGCGTGAGAAACGTGCTCGCCAAGAGCTACGGCTCGCGCAATCCCATCAACGTGGTGCGGGCGACCATGGACGCCCTGGCCAAGCTGCGGACGCCGGATGACATCGCGGCCAAGCGCGGCAAGAGCGTCGCGGAACTGGTGGGCTAGGATCATGTCCGATAAGACAGTCAAGGTCACTTTGATCAAGAGCCTGTACGGCCAGCTGGCCGGCATCCGCAATTCGGCCAAGGGCTTGGGGCTCCGGCGCATCGGTCACACGGTCACGGTTGCGGACACGCCGTCGAATCGCGGCATGATCAACGCCGCCAGCCACATGCTCAAAGTAGAGAGAGCGTAATGCGATTAAATACCATCAAGCCGGGCGCCGGCTCCAAGCGCACCCGCCTGCGGGTCGGGCGCGGCGCCTCCGCCGGCCAGGGCAAGACCTGCGGCCGCGGCGTCAAGGGACAGCGCGCGCGCAAGGGCGGCTACCACAAGGTCGGGTTCGAAGGCGGACAGATGCCTCTGCAGCGGCGTTTGCCGAAGATCGGCTTCCGTTCGGCCATGCAGGCCTCGCGCGCCGAATTGACCTTGAGCGATTTGATGCGCGTCGACGGCGTCGAAGTGACCCTGGCCGGATTGATCGAGGCGAACCTGGTTCCGGAAAGCACGAAACTCGTGAAGATCATTCTGTCGGGCAAGGTCACCAAGGCCTACACCGTCAAGGACAAGACGATCACGGCGACCAAGGGCGCCAAGAGCGCGGTCGAATCGGCCGGCGGGCGTTTCGAGGTCTAAGACAGTGGCCGCCAGCAACCCTACTGCAGCTTTAGGAGACATGACGCGCTTTGCGGAAATGCGCAAGCGTCTGTGGTTCCTGCTGGGTGCGTTGGTGGTGTATCGGATGGGCACGTTCATCCCGGTTCCGGGGATCGACGCGGCCCGGTTTGCCGCGTTCTTTTCGAGTCAGAACGGCACCCTGCTCGGCATGTTCAACATGTTCTCGGGCGGCGCCCTGCAGCGTTTCAGCATTTTTGCCCTGAATGTAATGCCCTACATCACCGCATCCATCATCGTGCAGATGGCGTCGATGGTGTATCCGCCCTGGAATCAGATCCGCAAGGACGGCGAGTCGGGGCGGCGCAAGCTCATGCAGTACACGCGCTACGGCACGGTGTTTCTCGCGGCATTCCAAGGCTTCGGCGCGGCCCTGGCGATCCAGAATTCGAGCGGCAATCTGGTGACCAACCCCGGACCGCAGTTTCTGATGGTGGCCACGATCTCGATCACCACCGGCACTCTGTTCGTGATGTGGCTGGGCGAGCAGATCACCGAGCGCGGCATCGGCAACGGGATCACCATGATCATCGTCGCCGGCATCATCGCCGGGTTGCCGCGCGCCATCGGCAACACGCTGGAGATGGTGCGCTCCGGGGAAATGAATCCGCTGATCGTGCTCCTCATCCTGGTCGTGGTGATTCTGGTGACCCTGTTCTGCGTGTTCGTGGAGCGGGCGCAGCGCAAGATCCAGGTGAACTACGCCAAGCGCCAGGTCGGCCGGCGCATGATGCAGGGGCAGAGCACGCATCTGCCGTTCAAACTCAACATGGCCGGCGTCATTCCGCCGATTTTCGCCTCGAGCCTTTTGGTATTCCCGGCGACGATCGCGCAATTCTTCGGCAACAGCCCGAACCCCAACGCCATCCAGAGAACCCTGCAGAAAATCGCCGTCGTTCTGGGCTACGGCCAGCCGCTGCACGTGCTGTTGTTCGCGCTGCTGATCATCGGCTTTGCGTTCTTCTATGTGGCCCTGGTGTACGACGCGCGCGATACGGCGGAGAACCTCAAGAAGGCCGGGGCCTTCATCCCCGGGATCCGTCCCGGCCAGCAGACCGGCGATTACCTGGACAAGGTGCTGACGCGCCTGACGCTGTGGGGCGGCCTCTACATCATGGCGGTGTGCTTGCTGCCTGAAATCATTCGCATGGTGAATCCGAGCGTGCCCTTCCAGTTCGGCGGCACCTCGTTGTTGATCATCGTCGTCGGAGTCATGGATTTCGTCGCTCAGACTCAATCGCATTTGATGTCGCACCAGTATGAGGGCCTGATGAAGAAGGCCAGCCTGCGGGGCATCGGGAGTAAGAAATGAAAGTTCGTCCTTCGGTCAAGAAGATCTGCAAGAACTGCAAAGTCGTGCGGCGACGCGGCATCGTTTACATCATTTGTTCGTCGGACGCCCGCCACAAGCAGCGTCAGGGCTAGCAAATTGATATATAGAGGTTTTTCTAATATACTACCGCGCTTTTTTTCGTGGGCGCGGGTGGAGATCTAGATGGCGCGTATCGCCGGCATCAACATACCGATGAACAAGCATGTCGTCATCGGATTGACCCATATTTTCGGCATCGGCAACAGCCGCGCGGCGCGCATTTGCGACGCTGCCGGCGTGAAGTACCACGTCAAGGTGAAGGATCTCACCGATGCCGAGGTGGCGTCGCTCAGGTCCCAGGTGGCGAAGTTCGCGGTCGAAGGCGATCTGCGGCGCGAAGTGTCGATGAACATCAAGCGCCTGATGGATCTGGGCTGCTACCGGGGTATCCGGCACCGCAAGGGGCTGCCGATGCGCGGGCAGCGCACGCGCACCAATGCCCGCACCCGCAAGGGCCCGCGCAAGCAGGCCGTGAAGATGAACGCGCCGCCGGGCAAGGTTTAATGAGGTGATTTCGGGCGGGGTCGCCTCGACCCCGTAGATTCGGCGCGTAGCGCCTGGATAATTAGGACCGGGTTAAATATGGCAGAGCAGAAACAAAACGCGAATCAGGCCGCCGCTGGTGGTGCTGTCAAACCGGCCCGGAAAAAGGTCCGAAAGAACGTGTTGGACGCGATTGCGCACGTCCATGCGTCGTTCAACAACACCATCATCACCATCACCGATCGGCAGGGCAATACGCTGTCCTGGGCGACGTCGGGCGGCTGCGGGTTCCGCGGTTCGCGCAAATCGACGCCGTTCGCGGCCCAGGTTGCCGCGGAACGTGCGGGCACGGCGGCGCAGGAGCACGGCGTCAAGAACGTCGAAGTGCGCGTGATGGGCCCCGGCCCGGGCCGCGAATCGGCCGTTCGGGCATTGAACGGGTGCGGACTGAAGATCACGAACATTGAAGACGTGACTCCGATCCCCCATAACGGTTGTCGTCCGCCGAAGAAGCGTCGCGTCTAGTCTTTCAAGGCTCAAGGGTTTGTAATGGCAAAATATACCGGTCCGAAGTGCAAGCTGTCTCGTCGCGAGGGAACCGACCTGTTCCTGAAGAGCGGCGTCAAGCCTCTGGAGTCGAAGTGCAAGCTCGAAGTGCCGCCGGGCGGCGTGAAGAGCGAGCGCAAGCAGCGCCTGTCGGAATATGGTTTGCAGCTGCGCGAGAAGCAGAAGCTGCGCCGCATGTACGGAGTGCTGGAGCGCCAGTTCCGCAACTACTATCAGAAGGCCGCCGGCCGCCCCGGGGCTACGGGCGAGACGCTGCTGCAATTCTTGGAGTGCCGGCTGGACAACGTGGTCTACCGGATGGGATTTGCCGCCACCCGCGCCGAGGCGCGCCAGCTGGTGAGCCACAAGGCGGTCGCGGTGAACGAGAAGCTGGTCAACATCGCCTCGTATCAGTGCAAGGCCGGCGATGTGATCAGCCTGCGCGAAAGGGCCAAGAAGCAGACACGCATTCAAGCCGCCCTCACGATCGCGAGCCAGGTCGGCTTTCCCGACTGGGTGGAAGTGGACGACAAGAAGTTCTCCGGAATTCTGAAGTCGGTTCCCGATCGGCAGGAGATTCTGCCGGACATCAATGAGAGCCTGGTCGTCGAGTTGTATTCGAAGTAGAGATTTTGGGTTTTACCCAACCGCGGCCCGTTAGGTGCCGCGTTGTCCCCGGTTAGTTAGCGAGGGTATTCCATGCAGGGATCGATCAATGAGTTTTTGAAGCCGCGGGTCGTCAAGGTTCAGCCCGTGTCACCGCGTCATGCGCGTATCGTGATCGAACCGTTCGAACGCGGCTTCGGTCACACGCTGGGCAATGCCCTGCGCCGAGTGCTGCTGTCCTCGCTGCCCGGCGCCGCCATCACCGAGATCGAGATCGAAGGCGTGCTGCACGAGTACACCGCGATCGAAGGGGTCCAAGAGGATGTCGTCGACATTCTGCTGAACTTGAAGGCGGTGGCCATCCGCATGCACACCCGCGACGTCGCCGAGGTGCGCCTGCACAAGAAAGGCCCAGGACCGGTCACGGCGGGCGACATTGCCGGCGACCACGATATCGAGATCCTGAATCCGGATCTCGTGATCGCGAATCTGACCAAGGCCGGCGAATTGTCGATGTCGTTGAAGGTCGAGCGCGGACGGGGCTATCGCCCGGCGGCGCAGCGCATGGCATTCGAGGAGCAGACTCGCGCCATCGGCCGTTTGCAGCTGGACGCCTCGTTCAGCCCGGTGCGCAAGGTCACCTACAACGTCGAAAGCGCACGCGTCGAGCAGCGCACCGACCTGGACAAGCTGATTCTCGACATCGAGACCAACGGTACCATCGACCCGGAAGAGGCGATTCGGCGCGCCGGCGGCATTCTCAAGGACCAGCTGTCGGTATTCGTCGATCTGCAGGGGCAGGATGAGTCGACCACCAAGGCCACCGAAACGCAGTTCGATCCCATCCTGCTGCGCCCGGTCGATGAGCTGGAGCTCACGGTGCGCAGCGCGAACTGCCTGAAGGCGGAGAACATCCACTACATCGGCGACCTCGTGCAGCGCACGGAAGTCGAGCTGCTGCGCACGCCCAATTTGGGCAAGAAGTCCCTGACCGAGATCAAGGAAGTGCTGGAGAGCCACGGCCTCACCCTCGGCATGCGGATTGACAACTGGCCGCCCCCGGGATTGAAGCGCGACGACGAGCGCGACGGCATTTAATCAAGCAGGACTAATCGAACATGCGGCATAGAAACAGCGGGCGCCAGCTATCGCGCAACTCATCCCACCGCCATGCGTTGCTGCGCAACATGGCGACCTCCCTGCTGCGTCATGAGACCATCCGCACCACCGTGCCGAAGGCCAAGGAACTGCGCCGCGTGGTCGAGCCCCTGATCACGCTGGCCAAGATCGATTCCCTGGCGAAACGGCGTCTCGCGTACTCGCGCCTGCGCGACGTCACCGTGGTCGAGAAGCTGTTCGACGATCTGGGACCGCGCTTCAAGGCTCGGGCCGGCGGCTACACGCGAATTCTCAAAATGGAACCGCGTCCCGGCGATTCGGCCGATATGGCGTTGATGCAGCTGGTCGACGCACCGGCGGCGCCCGTGGAGAAGACCGAGGAACCGAAGGCCGCCAAGGCGCCCAAGGCACCCCGGAAATCGAAGAAGGCTGCGTCGGACGACGCTGAAGCCGCTCCTGCGGCGGCGGCGCCCAAGCGCCGCAAGGCCAAGAAAGCGGCAGCCTAAATCTCCTCTGGCCTCCTAACGCGTTCCCTGGCCGCCGGAAGGGGCCGCCAGACTGGCATACAGTGCGGACAGCCGCCGCGCCATGTTGATGGACGCCCAGCTACGGGCATATTCGCGCGCCTCGACGCCTAAGGCCCGCAGGGCGCCGCGATCGGCCAGTACGTCGCGCACCACCTGGGCGAAGCCTTTGAGGTCCAAAGGCGCATGGCGGCAGCCCTTGCCCGGTCCGAGAATGTCGATCGTTCCCATGCGGGGGATGGCCACCACCGGGACTCCCTGCGCCATGGCCTCGAGCAGCACCAACCCCTGGGTTTCGGTCAATGAAGAAAATACAAACACGTCCGCAGCGCTGTAGCAATCCTGCAATTCGCCGCCACGATCGAAGTAGCCGAGGAAGCGCACCCTGTCCTTGAGCCCAAGGCGCGCCGCCTGCGCACGCAGGCTGTCGTCGGCCGGGCCCTCACCGGCAATCAGCAGCATGGCGTCGGGACGCATCTCGCGCAGCTCCATCATCATCTCGATCAGGAATCCGATGTTCTTTTCGTGCGCGGCGCGGCCCACGAACAGCAGCAGCGGCTGCTCACCGTTGAGGTTATGCCGGCGGCGAAATGCCGCTCCGTCGCCCGCTTGGAAACGTTCGGCAGGAAGACCCGTGGGCAGAACTTCGATGTGCGTGTCGATGCCGTAATCGAGCAAGGCCGCCTTCATCGCCTGCGAGGGAGCGATGACGGCATCCAAGTCGTTGCACTGGGAACGGCTGAAACGGCGCGCCATGGCGCCCGTGATTGCGCGCGGCAGCAGCGGTACGTAGTGATGCAGATATTCCTCGAACAGCGTGTGATAGGTCGCAACCACCGGGATCCCGTGCGCACGCGCAAATTTGAGGCCCGCGTAGTGCGCAAGAAAGGGAGTGTGGATGTGCACCACGTCGAATCGCGCTTCAGCCAGCGAGTCGAGCGCCCGGCGCAATCCGCGGCGAGACATGATGCGATCCTCCGGGTCCCGCGGCACGGCGCGCGCCGGTACTCGGAGTATCGAGGGATCGGCGGCCGCAACGCCCGCGGCCGCCGCCGGCGGATAGTCGGGGGCCACCAGCACCACCTCGTGCCCGAGCGCGGTCAGGTCGCGGCGGAAAGTCTCGATGGACGTGGAAACGCCGTTGACGCGCGGAAAGAACACATCCGAGATTTTCAGGATGCGCATGCGGATAACTTAAGCCACTTTCGCGAACGCGTCCCGCGTCATATTTTCCGGCTTTGCCGCGGTGGCGACCACGTTATCTTCGATCCGAACGCCGCCGAAGGGTTTGAGCTCCTCGACCACCGCCCAGTCGATGTGGGCGCGCCGCGCATCGGCATGCGCCGCGGCCAGCAACGAATCGATCATGTAGATGCCCGGCTCCACCGTGACCACGACCCCGGGTTCGAGCATGCGGGTGAGGCGCAGGTAGGGATGGCCGGGCGGGCGCTGCCGCTCGTGGCCGTCCGGGTCGCCCATGACGCCGCCCACGTCGTGCACCTGCAGCCCCAACAGGTGTCCGATTCCATGCGGGAAGAACGCGCTGGTCACGCCCAATTCCAGTGCAGCCTCACCCGGCACCTTGGTCAATCCGATCCGCTGCATGACATCGCCCAAACGGCGGTGCGCCGAAAGATGCACGTCGCGGTAGTCGCGGCCGGAGACGATTTCACCGCAAAGTGCCTGCTGGGCCTCGTCCACGGCCGTCACCAGATCCGCATAGCGTCCCGGGGCGGCCGCGTGGGTACGCGTGATATCCGAGGCATAGCCCCGATACTGCGCGCCGGCGTCGATCAGGAAGGAGCGCACGGCGGGGGGAGCGGAGCGCTCGAGGTGCTGGTAATGCAACACCGCGGAATTCTCGTTGTACGCCACGATGTTGTTGTACGGCATCTCCTCTTCGCGCTGGGCGCAGGCCTCCAAATAGCGCATGTGAGCCTCGTATTCGGAGCCTCCGCGGCGAAACTCCTCGAGTGCGGCCCGGTGCCCGCGGGCGCCGAGCAGGCTGGCGCGGCGCATACATTCGAGCTCGTAGGCCGTTTTGACGGCGCGATCGTAGTGAAGATGTGTCAAGAGATCGGGGGGATTGATGCTCGCCGCATCGGCTCCGCCCGCGCCCTCCGGACCCAGATGGGCCACGCGGCCGAGGCCGGCCCAATGGCCGCTCGCCTTGGACGGCTCGACCATGGGTATCAAATCGACCTCGGCCGTCCAGGGTGCCTGCGGCAGCTGCGCGGGCTTATGCCAATAGTCATTGGGCTGGTAGAACAGCAGCTTGGGCCGCGCGCCCGGTGAGACCACCAGAATGCAGCGGGGATTGTCCACAATCGGCACCCAGGCCTTGAAGTGCGGATTGACCTTGAACGGGTAGTCCTGATCGTCCAGGAATTGGACGGGCGGACAGCCCGCGTGGACCACCAATGCGTCGAAGCCGGATCGCGAAAGCGACCGCTCCGTACGCCGCATCAACGTCTGCAAATGCGCCTTGTAAAGCTCGTCGAGACCGTACTCGCTCACGACTTCTCCCTCGCCCTGACAAGCCTCAAGTATGCACCTGACCCCCAATTCCGCTATAGCCCCTTAACCCCTCCAGTGTTAACAAAGCGTTAAAGGCGCTGTCCGGCGGCGAAAGAGATATGAAAGTCAGGCGAAACACTCTAAAATCGCGGCGGAGAATTGGGTGAACACCCAACAACAAGCTCGGCCTTAAAATTTTGTTCTCTTAATAATTTCTGGGGTATCGATAGATGAAGACCAAACTTGCTCTAAGCGCTTTTGTCGCGGCGTTCGTGTTGAGTGCCTGCGGCAGCAAGACCGAGGCTCCCGCCCCGGCTACTGATGCGACTCCTCCTCCGGCCGCCGCGCCGGCTCCTGACGCTGCCGCCTCTGCCGCTTCCGATGCCGGTGCAGCTGCGAGTGCAGCCACGGATGCCGCGAGCGCAGCTTCCTCCGCGAAGCCGTAATACGGTAGGGTAGTTGATCTCACATGCCCGGGCGGGCTGCCAGACGGCACGTTCGCCCGGGCTGTGTCTTTTTGACGTTGTGGAAGCGGGTTAGTTGTTAGTCAGTATTCGCGACTGTCGACACTCGAAGAAGGATCGCCAGTGGATCCAGAGCGTCTACGCCGAATACATGGATTCGTTGGTTGATCTGAATACGGGCCTGTTCTCGGTCATCGGCGTCGACAACCCGCATGAAGATGAAATCTTCGCCAACTGGTTCTCCAACGATCACTCGCACCCGCTGCTGATTCTCAAGGGCTCGGAGCCCGTGGGATTCGCGCTGGTGACCCGGCCGCGGATTCCGGCCGCGGGCGAACCCGCCGCCGACTATCGAATGTCGGAATTCTTTGTCCGAAAACAGTACCGCAAAGCCGGCATGGGCCGGGACGCGGCGACGTTGATCTTCGACCGATTCGCCGGCGACTGGGTCATCGTCGAATACATGCGCAATCCGGGCGCCGTGGCCTTTTGGCGGCGGGTGATCGCCGGCTACAGCCGCGGTCAATACACCGAGCGCTCGCGCCACGGCGAAGTTCAGCAGAGATTCACGAGCCGCCCACAGGCGCAGCGCTGAGGCTCCCCGTGACCGACACATCTCAGGACCAGTCCAACGTCGCATTCGATTTTGTCCGCACGCTGGCGGCGGAGTTGTCGCGCGGCAATGTGGATCTGCCCGCGTTTCCAGAAATCGCGGTCCGGGTGAGGCGGGTGCTCTCCGACCCCAAATCCTCCGTGGAGCAGGTGGTTCGAGTCGTGGGGTCCGAGCCCTCATTGGCGGCGCGGCTGCTGCGGATTGCAAATTCCGCATCGCTCAACCGCAGCGGCAAGACGGTCACCGATCTGCGCACGGCGGTCAACCGCATCGGCTACAACATGGTGCGCAGCGCCGCCATGTCGTTCTCGATGGCGCAGATACGCAAGAGCAGCAAGCTGGCCGGATTAGAGGACCACCTGACCAAGCTCTGGCAACGCAGCACCGTGGTCGCCGCCTTCGCCTTCGTGCTCGCCCGCACGTGCACCAAGGTCAATGCCGACGAGGCCATGCTGACGGGCATGATGCACGGCATGGGCAAATTGTACGTGTTGACCCGGGCGATCGATCACCCGGAACTGTTCCTCACCGGCAGAACGCTGGATGACATCATCGGCGAGTGGCATGCGTCCATCGGCAAGGCGATTCTCGAGAATTGGGAATTTTCCGAATCGATGGCGCAGGCGGTCGGCGATCAGGCCGACTTCACGCGTGTGCACGACGGGCCGCCCGATCTCAGCGATGTGATCGTCGTGGCCATACTCATGGCCGAGCATGCCGGGGACCTTCCCGGTCTCGAAGCCGCCCTGGAGGGCCTGCCGGCCGCCAAGCGCATCGGCTTGAACGAGGAGAGGACGCAGGCTGTGATGCGCGAAACCTCCGCCGAGGTCGCGGCACTCAGCCAGGCCCTCGGCAATTAGTCCAGGCGCTACGCGCCGAATCTACGGGTGCGACGCATGCGTCGCACGGGTGACCGGGGATGGTCACCCAGGGCTTGCGCGCAGCAGGGACCGCGCAGCGCAATGCGAAGCGACTCCATCCGCTAGCTCGCTGCGCGAGCGGAAGACTGAGATCTCGGAAGTTCGGCGGCGATGGCCTGGGCTACGTAACTCGCGTTGTGCGGCATAATCCCGGCCAGGTTCATGCGGCTGTCGGAAATCATGTAGATGTGGTGCCTGTCGCGCAGGCGCTCCACGACCTCGGGGGAGACGCCGAGCAGAGAGAACATGCCGCGCTGAGCTCGAATGAAATCGAACCTCCCGGCCCCCGTCGCCCGGCCGAGCTCGCGGGCGAGCAGCGTGCGCATATCGGAGATCCGCGTCCGCATCCGGTCGAGCTCCTCGATCCATTCCTTCTTGAGCGCCGCGTCGCCAAAAATATATGCGGCCACTGCGGCGCCGTGGTCGGGCGGCATGGAGTACATGCCGCGCGCGATTTGCAGCACATGACTCATCATGGCGTCGGCGCGGGCCGGGCTCTCCCCGATCGCGATCAACGCCCCCACGCGTTCGCGGTACAGGCCCAGATTCTTGGAATATGAAATGGCGACCAGCGATTCGGGAACCTGCTCGGTGACCAGGCGCACGCCGGCCGCGTCGGCATCCAGATCGACGGCGAAGCCCTGGTAGGCGAGATCCAGCAAAGGAACGAGGTGCCGGCGCTTCAAGAGCTCAACCAGCGTCTGCCACTGCCCCGGATCGAGATCCGCGCCGGTGGGGTTGTGGCAGCAGGCGTGGATCAAGACCACATCGCCCTCCGCCGCGCGATCCAGCCGCTCGAGCATGGCCCCGAAGCGCAGACCGTTCGCGGCGGTATCGTAGTAGGGGTAGCGCTCGAGCCGCAGACCCGAACTGCCGAGCAGGGGTGTGTGATTGCCCCAGGTCGGATCGCTGACGTGCACGGTCACGGCGGGGGCGGCGGCGCGAATCAATTCCGCGCCCAGGCGCAGGGCGCCGCAGCCGCCGACGGCCTGTACCGTGCGCACACGCCGCTCGCGGCGAGCGGCATGTGCAGACCCAAGGACCAGCTCCTCTACGCCTAAGTTGAATTCCTCGCGGCCCGCGGCGGCCACGTAGGACTTCGTGGTTTGCGCCGCCAAGATCTCCTCCTCGGCCCGGCGCACACAGGCGAGCACCGGAGTGTTGCCGGAGAGGTCGCGGTACACGCCCACACCAAGGTCGACTTTGGTGGGCGAGGGATCGGCTCGAAACTTCGCCATGAGCCCCAGGATGGAATCGGGGCTCAGTTGCTTGAGTTCTTGAAACAAGGGTTCGCCCCATTGGGTGCCAAGCCGCATTATAGTCGATGCCAACATGGCGATTCGGCACACCTGCCCCTGGAGTTTGGCGCTCGCGCTCGTCGCGGGTCTGATGCTCGCTGGGGGACACCGCTCCGTGGCAACCGAAAAGGAGCCGAGGATCGTCAGTCTGAGCCCCCACATCACGGAATTGCTGTTCGCCGCCGGCGCCGGCGGCCGCGTCGTCGGCGTCGACGATCTGAGCGATTACCCGCCGTCGGTCGCCGGGATCGCCCGTGTGGGCGAGCCCGCGGCACTCGACGTCGAAGCGCTGCTCAAGCTCAAGCCCACGCTCGTCGTGCTGTGGGCCTCGGGCACCCCCCCGAGCCGCAAGGCGGAGCTCGAACGGCTGAATCTAAAGCTGTATGTCACGGAGCAGCGCCGTCTGGACGATATCGGCGCAACGCTGCTCGAATTCGGCCGTCTCGCCGGCACCGAGCCGACGGCGGCGGCGGCCGCTGCCCGCTACCGCTCGGAACTCGCGCAGCTGCGTTCGCAGTACGCGGCGCGCCCGCGGCTCAAAGTGTTCTTTCAGGTGTGGGATCGGCCCTTGTACACCTTGTCGGGTGAGCACGTGGTGACCGAAGTGCTGTCCATGTGCGGCGGCGACAATGTGTTCGCCGATCTGACCACACTGGCGCCCGCCATCGACAAGGAGGCCGTGCTCGCCCGCGAGCCCGATGTGATCCTCATCGGAGCCACCGGCGCCGAGGGTGCCAGGCAAACGGCCGATTGGGGCGCTTTCGGCGACCTCAGCGCCGTACGCCTGCACCATGTGTACACTGTGGATCCCTCGCTCATCGGCCGGATGTCGCCGCGCATCTTGCAGGGAGTACGCGAGGTGTGCGGCCTGCTCGATGCGGCCCGCGCAAATTCCGATGTGCACCGCCGCGTAACGGACGGCCCGCAGGGCGCGCGCCGGTAGGGGAAACGCCCAGTGCCCAGGGCGTCTCCAATAAAAGACAGTGGTCCGATGACATTTTTCGGCGTTAGTGTGTAGGATTTAGTCACCTTGTCAGCGGGAGATTTAACTCATGGCGCTTTGGAACGAAAAACCCACGCCCGCCACTGCGGGCCAAGCAGTCCCCCCAACGGCGCCGCCGCCGGAGCGAAGTTCGCCGGAACGGAATTCTGCCGAACGCGCCGCGAGTGATCCGGCGTTGGCCGTTTCGCCGCGCCGCCCCACTCCGAAGACCTCATCGGAGGGCGGAGAATCGGTCATTGCCGCGAATCTGAACATCGAAGGCAAAATCGAAGGTTCGGGAAATGTGCGTATGGCCGGACGCTTCAAAGGCGACGTGCGCATCGACGGCAACTTCAGCATCGAGTCGGGAGCCCATCTGACCGGCCAAGTGTTGGCCGCAATCGTCGTGGTCGGCGGCGAGCTTCAGGGCAACATCGAAAACGCCAAGCGGGTCGATGTTCAAGAGGGCGGCGTCATCGTGGGCGACGTCAAGGCCGGATCGATCACGGTTGCCGCGGGTTCGCGCATGCGCGGGCACGTCGAATTCGGTTGGGAAGACGAGAAAGTGAAGATCAAGCCGGGCTTGGTGGGCAGCGGCAGCTAGTAGCACGAGTTCCCTCATGAGTGTCGTTCGGGCCGGACCCTTGGGTGCGACCAGGATATGTCCGCACTGCAAGGCGGTCGTCCTGCAAAGCGCCAATATCTGTCCCGGCTGCCAGCATCACCTGCGCTTCAACTCCGCCAACGCGGAGCCGCAGACCGGAGGGGTGTCGGCCATGCGGATCGAGGGTTCGATCCGTCATGCGGTGCGCGACGAGAGTTGCGAATACTGCGTCGTGGTCTCGATCACCAACGAGCGAGGCGAGAAGATCGCGCGTCAAGTGGTCGGCGTCGGCGCGCTGCAGCCCGGCGAGAAGCACAAGTACAGCTTCTCGGTCGAACTGATGCCCGTACGCAGCGTCGTCGAGCGCAAACGCAGCTGATCAGCGCTGAGCGCGGCCCTCGATGTCGATGAACCGCAGGAACTCGGCGCGGGTGCTGGGATTCGCCCGGAAGGTGCCGAGCATCTTGCTGGTGATCATCGAGACGCCGCGCTTGTGGACACCGCGCGTCGTCATGCATTGATGGACCGCATCGATGACGACCCCGACACCGCGGGGCTTGAGAACCTCGTCGATGCATGCGGCGATCTGCGCGGTGAGCTTTTCCTGCACCTGAAAGCGGCGCGCATACCCATCGACCACCCGCGCGAGCTTGCTGATGCCGACCACCCGTTCGGTGGGCAGGTAGCCCACGTGCGCGCGCCCGATGATGGGCGCCATGTGATGCTCGCAGAAGGATTCGAAGCCGATATCGCGCAACACCACCATTTCATCGTAGCCCTCGACTTCCTCGAAAGTACGGCGCAAATACGCCCCCGGATCGATCGAATAACCTGAAAACCAGTCGCTGTAGGCGTTGACGACGCGCTTTGGAGTCTCCTTCAGGCCTTCGCGCGCAGGATCATCACCGGCCCAGCGCAGCAACGTGCGCACGGCGGCTTCCGCGTCGTCGCGGGTCACTGTGTGCTTTTTTTTCTTGGGCATGTCGAAACTCTCCGAGGCGCGTGATGAGGGCGCGACGCTGCGCAGAATAGCATCGTTACGGGCGTTTCGAGTCGTACACCACCTGGCCCTTGAACAGAGTCATGGTGCATTTCAAATCGCGCAGTTGCGCCGCCGGCATCGTGTACATGTCGCGATCCCAGACCGCGATATCGGCGTCTTTTCCGATCTCCAGCGACCCGATGCGGTCCTCAAGAAACAGCTGACGCGCCCCCCATACAGTGTAGGAGCGCAGGGCTGAGTGGATGTCGACGGATTCGGCCGTGCCGAAGGGATGCGCCCCGTACGTGCCCTTCAGCGTTTCGCGCTGCACCGACGCCCAGAGTCCATAGCGCGCGGCGAGCGGCGTGACGGGGTAGTCGGAGCCGCCGCCCCAGCGGATGCCCATTTTCAGATAGGTGTTGAGCGGCACCAGGCGCAGCGCCCGTTCGGGTCCGAAGTTGCCGGCGTAGGTATCGCCGATCCACCACATGAAGGGTGCCTGCGCTTCCGGATATCCGGCGTCGAAGCGCGTTTGCAGCTCGGCCATGGTTTTGAGGGCGTGGTCGCTGGGAATATTGGCGTGGATGATGCTGTGCCTAAGACCGGTGGTCGGCGTTTCGCCCAGCACTTGCGCATAGGTGTCCACCACCCAATCGATGGCGCGGTCGCCGACCGCGTGAGTTCCGACGTGCACGCCCGCCCGGTGGAAGAGTTCGACCATCTGACGATAGACCTCGGGATCCGTCGACGGGTAGCCGAAATTACCCCGGTCGATATCGGTGGAATTCTTGTGCCAAACCTCCGTCACCCACGCCGTGCGCGCGCCGCCGCTGCCGTCCATGAATATCTTCGCACCGCAGGACAGCAGGCGGCCCTCGCCGAGCGATTGCGGCGGCCGGGGTGCCCTCTGTATCGAGGCAAGCGCGGCCTGCGCCGAGGCCAGCGTGGTGCCCGCGTACCACAGCACGCACACATGCTCCGACAACTTGCCCTCGCGCAGCAGTTCGCGATACGCATCCCACACCGGTTGACCGATGGCCGGATCCTTGACCGCGGTGACGCCTTCGCGATGCAGGTCTTCGATGCTCCTCAGTATGCCGTCGCGCTGTTGCCGCGCCGTCGGCGGCGGAATGAGATTGACCACCGCGTCCTGCGCCGATTCCTTCAACACCCCGGTGGGCGCGCGGGCGGCGTCGCGGTCGATGGTGCCGGCGGGCGGATCCGCGGAGGACGCGGAAATCTTTGCGAGCTTTAGCGCCGCCGAATTGGCCGTGCCGTAGTGCCCGGTGGTGTGGGTCAACCACACCGGATTGTGCGCGGAGACCGGATCGAGATCGGCGGCGGTGACATAGCGCCGTTCGGCGAGCTTACCCTCGTCCCAACCGTCGCCCAACAGCCATTCGCCGGGCTTCAGTGCCGCGATTCCCGTTTGTACGCGCCGCACTACCTCGGCGACGCTCGAGGCGTTGCTGAGATCCACGTGATAGAGCTCCCCGACTCCGCCGTCGGCGATGTGCGCATGGCTGTCGATGAGACCCGGTGTCGCGGTCCGGCCGTGCAAGTCGATACGGCGGGTGGTGGGGCCGGCGAGGCGCAGAATCTCGCGGTCCGTGCCGAGTGCGACAATCTTCCCATCACGAATCGCCACGCCTTCGGCGATCGAATCCTGCGCATCTACCGTGAGTATCCTGCCGTGAAATAGAATCAGCTCGGGCGGCGGCGCGGCGCGGGCGGCGCCGGCCATGATGAAGGCGGCGGCGGCGAGGGAGGACGCCACGCGACGAAAGCGCGTGCAACCGTCGATTTCTGCGGGCATTAGCCACATCCTGTTTGTAGTTTCTTTTGCGAGGGATGAATTCTATCATTGCGCATCTCTATCATTGTGCGCATCGGAGCCCCATCATGCATTCCAGAATGCTGCATTTCGCCGCCGCCGTTGCCGTCGCGCTCATCGCCGCCGTGCCCGCGTGGGCCGACGACTCCGATAGACGTCCCCAGTATCTGCACGTGCTCGGCGATCTGCGCGACGCGCGCGAGCATCTCGAACATTTCGGCAGCGATCCGGTGGACGCCCGAGCCGAGCGCGCCATCTTCGAAATCGACAGGGCGATCAACGAGATCAGGCGCGAAGCCGTCATGAACGGCGACGACATGGAGAATCACGTGCCGGTCGATACGCACATGGTGCGCAACGGCCGCTTTCACAAGGCGATGGATCTGCTCGACAAGGCCAAACGCGACGTCGCGGGCGAGGAAGATCAGCCCGACGCCCAAGCCCTGCAACTGCGCGTGATGCGCCACATCGAGGAGGCCCGGCACGAGGTGGCGCGGGCGATAGCGATCATCCACGAGGAAAGCTGACATGACCATCCCACGAGTGATCGGAGCGCGGGAACGTGATTTGGGCGGCTTTGTCGTGCGCCGAGTGCTCCCTTACGAGGGCGGGCAGATGGTCGGGCCGTTCATCTTTTTCGATCACCTGGGGCCGACGCAATTCGCGCCCGGGTTCGGGATCGACGTGAGGCCGCATCCGCACATTGCGCTCGCCACGGTCACCTACCTGTTCGCCGGCTCCCTGGAACACCGCGACAGTTTGGGCACGGTGCGCGAAATCCTGCCGGGCGACGTCAATTGGATGTCGGCGGGGCGCGGGATCGCGCATTCCGAGAGAACTCCGCGCGCGGCGCGAGCGACGGGCGAGTACGTGCATGGCATTCAGAGCTGGGTGGCGTTGCCCGACGGCAAGGAGGACGGAGAGCCGAGTTTCGAGCACTACCCGGCGGCGTCACTCCCGTCGCAGGCGAGGGACGGCGTCAAATTGACGGTCATTGCCGGCGAGGCCTTTGGAATGCGTTCCCCGGTCGCCACGCTGTGGCCGACACTGTATGTGGACGCGCAAATCGCGCAGGGAGCCACGTTCGAGGTCCCTCCCGACGCGATGGAGCGGGCGATCTATGTGGTGCAGGGCGGCCTCGAGGTGGGTGCGACCGCGGTGACGGTGGGTCAGCTGGTCCTGCTCGAGCCCGGACAGAAATCCGTGGTGCGTGCGGTCGGCGACACTCGGGCCATGCTCCTGGGAGGCGAGCGCTTTCCCACACCGCGGCACATTTGGTGGAATTTCGTCGCCTCCAGCTACGAGCGCATCGAGAACGCCAAGGCGCGATGGGAGCGGCGGCAATTCCCCGAAGTGCCCGGTGAAACCGAGTTCATCCCATTACCCCATTACTAGCCATTACCCCTACCAGCAGGAGAGAGCCGTCATGACCGACAAGATCGCAAATGTTCACTGGGAGGGCCGGGGCAAGAAGGGTGTCGGCAGGATCAGCACCGAAACCGACGCCCTGAAGTCCTACCCCTATGGCTTCGCCAGCCGCTTCGAGAATGACCGCCGCGGCACGAATCCGGAGGAGCTGCTGGCGGCTGCGCATGCCGCCTGCTTCACCATGGCATTCTCGTTCGCCTGCGATGCGGCGGGATTCGAGTCCGCAGCCGTCGATACTCAGGCCGCGGTGCGGCTGGCAATGAAGGACGGCGGGTTCTTCATCGATCGCATCAATCTGCGCCTGGAGGCGACCGTGCCCGGCCTCGACGAGGCGGCATTCCAGAAGCTGGCCGCCGGCGCCAAGCAGAACTGTCCCCTGTCGAAGGCCCTCGCCGGTGTTTCGGAGATCAATCTCACCGCGGTGCTGCGCAAGTAGCGCAGCACCGCGTCACCGCCAGCGCAAGTCCTCCGGAATCACCTTTTGACTGCGCAACGCGTCGACCTCGGCGCGCTCGCGAAGTGCGTTGGCATGACGCTCTGCGATGACGCGTTTGAAGCGCTCGTCACCACGCAATCCATCGAAGGCGGTATCGGCATCGAGCAGCCACGCATCCGGAGCCCAACCTGAGCGCGAAAAAGCGCCGAGCTCTCCAAGGGCCTCTTCGGTCCGCCCAAGAAGAACAAGGGCGCGAGCGCGCTGCAAGGTGAACCACATTGCGCCGCGCTGATATTTGACAGCGGCGATGTCCGATTCCGACAGCGCCATCTCGAGCACCCGGCGCGCCCGCTCCTTGTCGCCGACGCGCATCATGAGATCGCCCAACCCGATCTCCAGGCTCATGTCCCGGCCGATCGGGATGCTCGTGGTGGGTGTTCCGTCGTCCTGCCAGCTGATTCTCGCCTCTTTTTGAAAGAGCTCCAGCGCGCGGTGTCTGGAAGTGACGTCGGTGGCGCCCATCAGCACCGCGAAATGTCCGTAGCGCGCGTCCGGCGGGATCGGAAGATTGGCCCGCGTTCCTTCGTTGTACATGATTGCAGCCGCCTTCTGCCACTCGTGCCGATACGCGTGGATCGCGACCCATGCGCTCTGATTTTGGCTGCTGTTGACGAGAAGCTGCTCGGCTGCCGGTAGATCCCCGACGTCCAAGTACATGTGAACGAGAACGCTGCGCACGGCGGTGGACGTGGGATCCAGACGAAGTGCTTGCTCGGCAAGTCTGATGCCGTCCGCGATGCGGTTTTGGCAGCAAAAACGCAAGGTCCCGAGGGCGTACAGAGCGGGAAAGTAGTTTGGATCCAGCTCGAGCGCGTGTGTGAGCAAAGGCTCGATCTGATGAATTTCCCCGGTACGCTGAAACTGATAGATCTCTGCCAGGGCGGTGGGGTAGCGCGGCTCCAGAGGATCAAGACGCATCGCGCCGTGCATGAGATCGATCACCTCGTCGATCCTCGCAGGCGCCGAGCGGTACGCTTGCGACAGGACGGCTTGCGAGAGAGCGAACCGGGCGCGAGCCGAGTTCGGTTCGATGGCGACGGCACGCCGGTCGTACGCTTCCGCACGATCCGGATCATCTTCGACTGCCGCGAGCGCCTGCCATGCGTCGGCGTTTCGATTGTCGAGTGCCAAGGCTTTCTGAAGCTCGTCGCGAACCTCGATTTGTGTGTCGGTCCAGTCCTTCTCAGTGGTATTGCTGGCGCGAAACGCGAGCATCTGGTATTTGGCCGACGCGAGCCCGCTTAAGGCTGCCGAAAACGAGGGGTCGATTTCGAGCACCCGTGCGTAGTGGTTCACGGCCTGCTGCAAGTCCCCTAAACGGTACGAAGCGGCCAGCTCGCGCGCTTGCAGGTATTCGAGATAGGCATCGGGGTTGGAAGTCGTCGCGGTTTTCCGCCGTTCGTCGGCACTGGCGTTGAGCGTCGCGGCGAGAACCTGGGCGACGCGGGCCGCGATCTCATCCTGCGCAGCGGGCAGATTGGCCATTGGGCGATCAAAATTCAGGGACCAGATGTTCTGAGCGCTCATCGCATCGACCAAAGCGGTGCGCACACGCAGTTGGGTCCCGACGGGCTGCAGACTGCCCTCGAGAAGATAACGGGCGTTCAGGCGGCGCCCGATTTCCCGGACATCGCTGTTCCGGCCATTGAGGGCGAAGGACGACCGGCGCGCGATGACGGCGATCTGGGGATTGTCTGCGAGAGCATGCAGCACGCTGCCGGCCAGTCCCGACGCGAGGAACTCATTCTGAGCGCTTGGGCCCAGACTCTCGAACGGCAGCACGGCAACAGTGTGCGCCGGAAGCTCGTGCGGCAAGCCAGGCTCCCGGTTAGCCGAGCTATGCATGGCAAAGACGACCACGCCCGCGAGTACCAGCGACGCGATCACCCACCACAACCCCTTGAGGCGCATTGCCGCTGCCGGCGGGGCATCAGGCGACGGGGTCTCTGAGCTAAGCGCGGTCACGGCCGCGACGATCCGATACCCCCGGCTTCGAACTCCACCAACGTAACGCGGGTTCTTGACGTCGTCGCCGAGGGCGGATCTCAGGAGTTTGACACGTTGGCTGATGGTCTCGGGGCTGACGACCGCATCCGGCCATACGATGTCCATCAGTCTGCGGACCGTCACAACATTAGGCGCTGCACGCACCAGCTCCACAAACAAATCGAACGAGAGCCCGGGCAGCTTGAGGTCGACACCGGCGCGCGACACGCGCCGCCGCCCGAGATCAACGATGAGATCGTGGACACGGAACAGGGTCGCCTCGCCGGCCGCGGGAGCGCGGTACGCGGCGGTCACTTCATCCATGGTGGCACCGTCTGACTCCTCGGCTTGCCACGCGGGTGACGAGGGGCAGCCGGAGCTTTATTGCCTGGAGAGTCTAGCGCCATTGGGACTTCACTGCCCGCCGACGGCTTTCACGATTCTTCACGGGTTCTTACGGCCGGCTTCATGCATCAGATGTACCGGCGCGCGACCGTACGGATGCGTTTCGACGGTGCCGGCTGGGGACCGGCGCACGCATGGTGCGATGCCACAATACCTAATATCGAACTGAAGGAGCAATTCCATGAAGAGATTTCTTACGGGAGCCACGACGCTCGGGGCGTTAACGCTCGGATTGACCGCACATGCAGCCTGCATGGATCCAGGCATCGCAGCTCGCCAAGGCGCATTTCAGCAGATGGCCCCTTTGGCGCTGGAGCGGCCGTCATTCACGAGCCATTTTCAGGGTAAAGGCGCCGGCGAGAGGATCGTGGGAACCTGGCATGTGGTCTACACGGCCGGAGGTTCTCCGTTTGCGCAGGCCTTCATTCAATGGAACAGCGACGGCAATGAATGGGAGAACATCAGTCAACCCACCCTTGGGGGAAATATCTGCATGGGTGCGTGGAAGACGGTCGATGATTTGCATGTCTTCCGCAACCATGTGGGCTGGATCTTCACCAATGGAATCGTCTCCGGATACTTCAACGAGACCGAGACCGATGAAGTGGCGTGGGACGGGAACTCCTATAGCGGTACCAACGATACGAAAATCTATGATCTCTCGGGTAACTTGCAGGTAGAAATACCGGGCGCGGCAACCGCGACGCGGATCGCGCCGTAATTCCAGTTTCAGTCGCTTAAGCTTAGCTCCCGTCATTCGAAAACCCAGGATGACGGGAGCATCCCTTGAACCGCGCCGGGAATTCACTCGCCGATGGGACGGCGAAACGCGACCATGAGTGCGATGATCCACGCCGCCGTTGCCAGCAGAAACGCGATCATGACGGCGGCGAACATCGAGTTCGATAGATGCGGCGGTTGCACGCGGTTCGCCGCCAACTCCAGCCAGTGAACGAAACACGCGAGCACCACCAGCAACGATCCGAACCACACTCCATGCGCCACGAGAAACGCGCGGGTGCGGTCGATTCTCTGCGGCGCCAGCCAGTAGTCGCGATTGGGCAGCTTCAGGTCGGTGGCTCGCGAGTAAACGGCGGTCAGGATGGCCACCATCACGAGCGGAAGGCCGAGGACGAGACACAGTACGAATCGGGTGTACCCGCTGCGCGACATGAAGGCGTTGGCCTGTCCCGCCGCATCGAAGTGCGAGGCGACCCTGGGCGGCAGCTCCGACACCGTAGTCATCACGAAAATAATCGCGATCGCGAGCAGTGCGATGAACACTGCCCAGGTCACGCGGTGCGGATATCGCGGGGGCGGGGTCGGATTCATGCCGCGCGCCACAGCTCCGGAAAGCGCGGATCATTCATCGGCGCGCCCGCGGGCAACTCCTCGCGCAGGCCCGGAAATTCGGGCGACGTGCGCCATCGGCGCGGCGCGTGGGTAATGTCATCGCCGAGAAATCGCACCGAGAAGACGCGGCGGCGATTCGGGCCGGAGACGCCCTGCGCCGCGTGCAGGGTGAGCATGTGGAAGCACACGGCGTCGCCGGGCTGCAACTCCCAGCCGAGAATGGGATAGGCGTCGCGGGCGGCCTCGATATTCGGCAGATCTGCGAGACTGCCCTCGGGGAACCACTTGGCTTGCGCGTCCATGAAGGAGCGCGGCATCAGCCACGGCCCCAAGTGTGAGCCGGCCACGAATTCCAGCGTCGATTCGCGATTGACGGGATCGGCGGGGATCCAGAAACTGATGTTCTGTCTGCCGTCGATATTGTAGTAGGGCTGATCCTGGTGCCACGGCGTCGGCTGCCGCGTGCCGGGCTCCTTGGTGAGCATATGATCGTGGTAGAGGCGCGCGCTCGTGCTTTGCATCAGCCTTCCCGCCGTCTCGGCCAGCGGCGAGTCGAAGATGAAGCGCCGGTACTGGGCATTGTCCTGCCAATTGCAGAAATCCTCGACGAAGCGGCCCGGATCTTCCGCACCGCTGGCTACCTTCGCGCGCGGGCTCAAATGTGCGAGATTCTCGTCGATGCCGGCGCGAAGCAACGCGATTTCCTGCGGGCGAAACAACTGCCGGAGGCACACGGCGCCGTCGCGCTGAAACCGATCGACGGTGGCCTGGTCAACCATGGGGCAAGGCCCCGAGGATGTCGTCGAGAAGAGCCGGTCCCCGATAGGCGAAGCCCGTGTAGATCTGTATCAAGTTCGCACCTGCGCGCAGCGTGGCCAGAGCATGCTCGGCGTCAACGATACCGCCGACGCCGACGATGGGGAAGTTCGAGCCCAATTCGGATCGCAGTTGCGCGATCACCCGCACCGACAGGGGATGCAGCGGTGCGCCGCTCAAGCCCCCCGTTTGGTCGGCGGCCGCCGTAGCGCCGAGCCCGTCGCGGCCGATCGAGGTGTTGGTGGCGATCACGCCGTCGATCTCGAGCGCGCGCAAATCCGCCGCGATCGCGGAAATCTGTTCCGGGCTCAAGTCCGGAGCGACTTTGACCAGCAGCGGCACGCGCTTGCCGTAGCGCTGCTGCTGCACGGCGCGTTCTTCGAGCAGCGCGCCCAGGATTCTTTGCAGGGCATCGGGCGCCTGCAGCTCGCGCAGCCGCGCCGTGTTGGGCGAGGAGATGTTGACGGCGACGTAGTCCGCATGCACGTAGACTTTGCGCAGGCACGTGAGGTAATCGTCCTGCGCGTTCTCGATCGGGGTGTCGAAATTCTTGCCGATGCTGACGCCGCGTATGCCCCGGTAGCGGCTGCGGGACATGCGCGCGACCAGATGATCGACGCCCTTGTTGTTGAATCCCATGCGGTTGATGAGCGCGCAGTGGTCCGGAATTCGGAACATTCGCGGGCGAGGGTTGCCGGGCTGCGGCCGCGGGGTCACGGTGCCGAGTTCGATGTGACTGAAACCCATCGTCCCCAGCGCATCCAGGGAATCTCCGTTCTTGTCGAAGCCCGCCGCCAATCCCACCGGGTGGGCAAACTTGAAGCCCAGGCAGTGCACCGACAGACCCTGCGGCGGATCGAACGCCGGCAATAGCGGCCGTAAGGCTCGCAAGCCCGCGAGCCCCAGGTCATGGGCCAATTCCGGATCCAATCGCGTGAGAATGGGCAGCGACGCACGTGCGATGGCCGATGTCGTGCGTTCTCTCATTGCGCAGCCGCAGTTATGGGTGCCCTGGTGCGGACGCCGCTGCCGGCGCGGGCGCGTTCGAATAATGCACGTGGGCGAGTTTCCAGCCGCCCGCGGTCTTGAACCACACGTCAGTCTCCTGGAAGAGTTCGTCAGTCTTCTTCTTGTCGGCCTCCAGGGTCTTCACGCGCAGCAAGTAGCTGGCGGTTGCCTCGTCGCCCTGCGGACTGATCTTGACGTGATAGTCGGACAGCTCCGCGGATTGGAGCCGCGCGCCGCCCTTGATGTACTCGGTCCACATTTTCCGATAGCTCGGCACGTCGGTGCGGCCGTCGGGAAACCACAGGACCGCGTCATTCGAGTAGTAGCCGAAGTATTTGTCCAGATCGTTGGCGGCGTAGGCGGCATTGAAGTCCTTCTCGAGCCGGTCGATGTCGGCGCGGGTATCTGCCCGGGCGCCGGTGGATGCACCCGTGAAGAGCAAAGCGCAGGAAAACAGCAGGGCGAGTTTCATAGGAGCCTCATTGTTATCGGTTGGGCCATTCGCGAAATATTAGCCGTTTCATCGCTGTGCAACAAAGATCAACGCGGATTCAACGAGGAAGCACGTGCTGCGCTGATTCTGTCCGTAAAAGGAGCCACCGTGAAATGTGCGCCCAACAGGGCAATACTTCCGGCCCCGTCATGGTTCACTTCACCAGGATCCGATACATGATACGTCTACTGCCGTCGCTCACCCTATTGCTCGCCTTGTTTTGGTCCGGCCACGCCTCGGCTTCGACCCAGGAGCCTCTCTGCAATCCCGGGGACTACGTGGCATCGGCGGGGGTGTCGAACGTCGCGGTGGGCGTCGCCACGGATCAGACGATTGTCACCATGCTCTGGTGCTACGAATGGTCGAAGGGGGTCACTTATACGACTGGCGCCTGGGATCCCGCCGCCATGCCCGTCAACACGTGCGGAATGTCCTCGTCGACCGAATCGGTCGCCATGTTCGGCATCGCTTTCTGGAACTCTTGTCTCGTAGGCGTCGGCAGCTCGTTCACCAGTGCGCAGCAGACCGCCATCAACAATCTGCTGAAACTGTGGCTTCCCAGGATGGTGACGCACGCGGCGGAGACTGTCTACCAGTTATCGCCCGAGGGGACGATCGAATCCACCGGCCTCGCCTTGCCGGCCGGCGCGCACTGTGGCAATGCGATGATATTCACGAGTCCCGCCGGTGCCCATTACTACAGCGTTGCCGGGGACGTCGTGGCGTCGGGCGCCGTGCTGCCGGCCGGCGTCATGGCGCAATGCGCGATCAATTATCCGCCGGCTGCGGGTTGGTGACCTCCTTGCTAAGCAAGCGCCCCCTTCAAGCGTAGGCCCAACTCGCAAGCGCACCCAGATAAAAGCAGACTTCGCTCAGCAGCTGTGCCGCGTATAGATCCGCGCCGGCAACGGTGCTGCGGGCGCGCTTGAGCCAGGCACCGAACCCGACGCGGACAATAATCGCGGCGGCCAGGCCGATGAGGCCGGGAATGCCCAGCAGAGCCGCGGGCGCCATGCCTACACCCAAGGCAAGTGCGACATCGGCCGTCGACGGAGGCGCGGATGTCCGGTCGGCCGGTGAGGAGATGAGCGGGGCGATCAGGCCACAGCTTGCCGCGTAGCCGCAGATCATGATCAATCCCAGCGCGGTATTGGCCGGTACCGCAAAGGGAAGGCTGGCGGCCGACAGGGCCATCAATGAGTTGTACTTGAGCAGCACGCCGAACACGAAGGCCGGAAGCCCGGAGGCATCACCGCCCGTGCGGCGCGCCATCGTCATGGTCGCGAGCATGGACAAGACGACGGCGATGCTGCTCGGCCAAAACTGCGTTCCGAGCCAGTAGACGATGCCCCCCGCGGCGCCGATCACGGCTCCCGCGACCGACAGGTAGCGCACTGCGGCGCCGGGAGATGCCGGCTCCGCGCCTCCGAGGGCCGCTGCCGGCAGTTGCGTGCAGAATCGTAGCGCCGCCAGAAACTGGCGCCACTGCGCGCTCATGCGCGCTTACGCACGGCCGGCGGCGCCAATACGGACCGCAAGTAATGTCCGGTGTAGGACGCCTTGTTCGCCGCGACCTGTTCCGGCGTTCCGACCGCGATGATGCGTCCGCCGCCGTCTCCGCCCTCGGGGCCCAGATCCACGACCCAATCCGCGGTCTTGATCACGTCGAGATTGTGTTCGATGACGATGACGGTATTGCCTTCGTCGCGCAGTCTCTGCAGCACGACCAGCAGCTGTGCGATGTCCGCGAAATGCAGGCCGGTGGTCGGCTCATCGAGAATGTACAGGGTGCGCCCGGTGGCGCGCTTCGAGAGTTCCTTGGCGAGCTTGACGCGTTGCGCCTCCCCGCCCGACAGGGTGGTGGCGCTCTGTCCCAGCCGGACGTACGACAGCCCCACGTCGAGCAGGGTCTGCAGCTTCGGCTGCACCGTCGGCACGGCGGAGAAGAACGGCAGAGCGTCCTCCACCGTGAGCTCCAGGATGTCCTGAATGTTCTTGCCCTTGAAGCGAATCTCCAGGGTCTCACGGTTGTAGCGTTTGCCCTTGCAGACGTCGCAGGGTACATAGACGTCGGCGAGAAAATGCATTTCCACTTTGATGACGCCGTCGCCCTGGCAGGCCTCGCAGCGTCCGCCTTTCACATTGAAACTGAAACGTCCGGCCTCATAGCCGCGGGCCCGCGATTCCGGCACGGCGGCGAAGATTTCGCGGATCGGCGCGAACAGTCCGGTGTAGGTGGCCGGGTTGGAGCGGGGCGTGCGCCCGATCGGACTTTGATCGATTTCAATCACTCGGTCGATGTAATCCAGCCCTTCGATGCGGTCGAAATGGGCGGTCCCGGCCGACGCATGATTGAGCTGGGTCGCGACCGCGCGAAACAGGGTGTCGTTGACCAGAGTCGACTTGCCGGAACCGGATACGCCGGTGACGCAGGTCATCAATCCTAAGGGAAATTCCGCGGTCACGTCTTTCAGATTGTTAGCGGTCGCGCCGACGACGCGCAGCACCCGCTTCGGGTCGAGCGGGTGCCGGTGCGCGGGAATCTCGATGCGGCGCCGCCCGCTCAAGTACTGACCGGTGATCGAGTCGGGATGCGCTGCGACCTCGGCCGCCGTGCCTTGCGCCACGACGCTTCCGCCGTGCACGCCCGCGCCGGGGCCCAAGTCCACGACGTGATCGGCCTGCCGGATCGCGTCCTCGTCGTGCTCGACCACGATAACCGTGTTGCCCAGATCGCGCAGATTGACGAGCGTGTCGAGCAGACGCTGGTTGTCGCGCTGGTGCAGGCCGATCGAGGGTTCGTCGAGAATGTACATGACGCCGACCAACCCCGAGCCGATTTGACTGGCGAGACGAATCCGCTGCGCCTCGCCGCCGGACAAGGTGTCGGCGCTGCGATTCAGCGTGAGATATCCCAGGCCGACGTTGCCGAGAAATCCCAGCCGATCGCCTATCTCCTTGACGATTTTGACCGCGATCTCGCCGCGCCAGCCCGGCAGTTTGAGGTCGCCGAAAAACTGCAATGCCCGGTCCACCGACAGCGAAGACACTTCGGGCACGCTGCGCCCGTCGATGAAGACGTTTCTCGCGGCTCTGTTCAACCGGGTTCCCCCGCAGTCGGGGCAAGGCCGCGAGGAACGATACTTGGCCAGTTCCTCGCGCACCGTTGCCGATTCGGTTTCCCTATAGCGGCGCTCGAGATTCTTGACGATGCCCTCGAACGCATGCCGGCGCGTGACCGTGCCTCCCTTGCCGTCGAGGTACTTGAACTCGATCTCGGCATCGGCGCTGCCGAACAGAACCAGATCCTTGATCTTCTGCGGCAGACTCTCGAACGGCGCTTCGATGTCGAACTTGGCGTGCCGCGCCAGCGATTGAATCAGCTGAAAGTAGTAGGCATTGCGCCGATCCCAGCCCCGCACGGCTCCGCCGGCCAGCGACAAATGCGGATTCGCGACGATCTTTTCAGGATCGAAGAACTCTTGAGTGCCGAGGCCGTCGCAAGCGGGGCAGGCGCCGGTGGGACTGTTGAAGGAGAACAGGCGCGGTTCCAGTTCGCTCAAGGAGTAGTTGCAGATGGGGCAGGCGAATTTGTCCGAGAAGACGAGTTCGGCGCGTTCCGGCTCGTCCATGTAGGCGACCCGCGCCACGCCCTGGCCGAGCCGCAATGCCGTCTCGAAGGACTCCGCCAGCCGTTGACTTAAGTCCGGGCGCACTTTGAATCGGTCGACGATGGCCTCGACCGTGTGTTTGCGGCGCACGTCGAGCTTGGGCGCTTGATCCAGTTCCACCACCCGGCCGTCGATGCGGGCGCGCACGAAGCCGCCGGCCTGCAGTTCCTCGAGCAGCTCCGCGTGTTCCCCCTTGCGTTCGGCAATGGCGGGCGCGAGCAGCATCAGGGCAGTGCCTTCCGGATGCTGGAGAACGGCATCGACCATCTGACTCACGGTCTGAGCGGCCAGATCGATGTGGTGATCCGGGCAGCGCGGCGTCCCAGCGCGGGCGTACAGGAGCCGCAGGTAGTCGTAGATTTCGGTGACCGTGCCCACCGTGGAGCGCGGATTGTGCGAGGTCGATTTCTGCTCGATCGAGATCGCGGGAGACAGGCCCTCGATGGTGTCGATGTCCGGCTTTTCCATCATCGACAGGAACTGCCGGGCGTAGGTCGACAGCGACTCGACATAGCGCCGCTGTCCCTCGGCATAAATGGTGTCGAAGGCGAGCGAGGACTTGCCGGAGCCCGACAGGCCGGTAAATACGATCAATCGATCGCGTGGCAGGTCGAGATCGATGTTCTTCAGGTTGTGCGTCCGGGCGCCCCGGATTCGGATATTTTGCATGTAACCAACTACTATACCCGTCGCGTCAAGCGCGGGTGAACGCCCTCCAAGGGCCGCCGGCCGAGGGGCGGTGACGGGCCCGGATGAGGGGATTTCTGCACGAGCGCAGCGCTCAGGGCCGGTATTGGGGCGGGTGCCGCCGTGTACAATGCTTGGTATCCAATTGTTCCTCAGGGGTTTGGCAATGGCGCGCGGCGTAAACAAGGTCATTTTGGTCGGCAATCTCGGCGCGGACCCGGAAACCCGCTCCATGCCGAGCGGCATGACGGTCACGAACATACGGATCGCGACCAGCGAGTCATGGAAGGACAAGGCATCCGGTGCGCAGCAGGAGCGCACCGAATGGCATAGCATCGCCTTGTTCGGCCGCTTGGGCGAAATCGCCTCGGAGTACCTGCGCAAGGGCTCCCAGGTGTTCGTCGAAGGCAAGCTGCGCACCCGAAAATGGCAGGACAAGCAGGGAAACGATCGCTATACCACCGAGATCATCGCCGACAACATGCAAATGTTGGGCGCGCGGGGAGGCGGAGCGGGCGGCGGTGGCGGTGGTGGAGGCGGTGGTGGAGGCGGTGGCGGTGGCGGCGGGGGTAGTGGTGGCGGTGGCGGCGGCCCGAGCGGCGCACCGCCCCGGGATGATTATGATCAATCCCCGGCACCGGCGGGCGGCAAGGAGGACTTCGACGACGATATTCCGTTCTAAGGACCATAATAAGATTCACAGTGGAGAAGGTCGGCGCGGGGGAGTACCAGAGATGACACAGAGCTGCGCAGCGTCCGGATCCTTGGCGGCCAGGGAGTATCAGGGTGTCAGAACCACGCTGGGAACCTGGGTCAAGGCCATTTGCCGCGCTTTGGAGGCGGCCGGATGCGACAGCGCCGCGCTGTTGACCGAGGCGGGCTTCGATCCCAAATCGCTGGACGGTCCGACCGCGCGCTGTCCGCTGACCCATACCGCCCGCCTGTGGAGAATCGCCGTGGCGGCGACCGGCGATGCGGCGTTCGGGATCAAGGTGGCCAGCCACATCAAACAAACGACCTTCCATGCCCTCAGCTACGGACTATCCGCGAGCTCGACGCTCAAGGAAGCCTTCGAGCGATTGCAGCGCTATTGCCATGTGGCGAGCGACGCCATCGACTATAAATTTTGGCGCAGCGGCGCCGAGTATCACTTCGTCATCGAGCCGGCCGAGGAAGTTACCGATGAATCCGTGGATGCCCTGGTCGCCGCACACCTGCGGATGTGCCGCTCGTTGATCGGGCACGATTATTCGCCCCTACGCATCGAGTTTCGCCGCGAGCGGCCCGCGGAAATCGAGACCTTCGAGAATCTGCTGCGCGCCCCCTTGCAATTCGGTGCGGCACTGACGCGGTTGGTGTTCGACGCGGAGTCCATCGAGCGCCCGCTCGACGGCGGCAATCCGGAATTGGCGCGGCAGCATGATGCCATCGCGGCTCAATACTTGGCGCAGATCGAGCGCGACAACATTCAGGGCCGGGTCCGCGACGCGCTGACGCAGCGGCTGGCGCAGGGCGAGCCGTCGCAGGAGGATGTCGCGGAACTTCTCAACATGAGTGCGCGCACGCTGCAGCGTAAGTTGGGCGACGGAGGCACCACCTACAAGGAAATTCTCGACGAGACCCGCCGGGTGCTGGCGCTGGCTTACTTGAGCGCGCCGCGGCACACGGTCGGCGAGGTGACTTACTTGCTGGGGTTCTCCGCAGGCAGTTCCTTCACCCGCGCCTTTCGCCGGTGGACGGGCCAGTCGCCGTCCGATTGGCGCGCGAGACTTCAGCCGGCGGTGCCCAACGAGGTTTCCAGCTCGTTGGCAAGCGCGATGAGCCGCGGCCGCACCCTTTCCAGCAGGAATTCCTTAGACACCATGTAGGCCGGCGCGCCGCAGTTGATCGCCATCGGCGGCAGGCCGCCGCCCGGGCGCACGGGAACGGCGATCGCGTTGACGTCCTTCTGCCAGTCTCCAAAGGAACAGCACACTCCAAGTTCGCGGATATCGCGCAGCGCCTTGGCCACCCCGCGCTGCAAGTCGGGCCACCGCGCGGACTCGGCCAGCTCGCGCACTCGCTCCATGATGTCGTTGCGTTCCTCTTCGGACACCGCCGTCAAGTAGGCGCGGCCCATCGCCGATGCGGCGATCTGTATTCGCGCACCGCTGTCCAGACTCAAGGTGACCGCCGCCGAACCGCGAACCGCGTCGATGTAAATCATCGACAGCCGATCGCGGCTGCCGAGGCTTACCATGCACTGGCCGAATTCGGCCAGCTCCTGCATCAGGGGATGGGCGAGCTTGCGGATGTCCAGCCGCGACAGCATGGCGCTGCCCAGGCTGAGCGTCGCCGTGCCGAGACTGTACTTGGCGCTGTCCTCGACGTAGACCAGATAGCCGAGCGTCGTGAGCGTGTGCGTCAGTCTCGATACCGTGGATTTGGCGAGACCCGAGCGCCGGCTGAGCTCCTGATTGCCGAGCATGCGATCGCCGTGGCGAAAGCACGCCAACACCTCGAGTCCGCGCGCGAGCGCCGTGACGAAGTGGCGGTCTTTGACCGGCAGCTTGCCCTTCTTGGCGGACGGCAGCTTGTGGGGTTTATTCATTGACAGCTCCGGCAGGCGTACTCATAATTTTGCACGAATTCAGAATTAAATTCTGTAGTGCAGAACTAGTAACGGCGAACAAGCGTCCGGGCGGCTACCATGCGTCTTGAGTTTACCGACGAAGAACAGGCGTTCCGGGAGGAGGTGCGCAGCTTTCTGCGCCAGAAACTCTCTCCCGCCATCGGCGAGAAAGTGCTCAACGGCTACGAACTCGGCCGTGAGGACATACTGGAGTGGCAGCACCGCCTGCATGAGAGAGGCTGGGGCGGCATGGGCTGGCCCAAGGAGTTCGGCGGTCCGGGCTGGAACTCGGTCCAGCAATACATTTTCGAGGAAGAGTCGGCCCTGGCCGGCGCTCCGCGCTTGATTCCCTTTGGAATCAAGATGGTTGCGCCGGTGATCATGACTTTCGGCAGCGCCGCCCAGCAAAAGCGATTCCTGCCCAAGATCAGCGCCGGAGAGGAGTGGTGGTGCCAGGGGTACTCGGAACCCGGGGCGGGCTCGGACTTGGCGTCGCTGAAAACGCGGGCCGTGCTCGACGGGGACGCCTACGTCGTCAACGGCCAGAAGACCTGGAACACCCTGGGTCAATATGCCGACTGGATATTTTGCCTGGTGCGCACGGACTCGAATGCCAAACAGCAGTCCGGCATCACGTTCTTGCTGATCGACATGAAGAGCCCCGGCATCACGGTACGACCCATCACGCTGCTGGACGGCGGCCATGAGGTCAACGAGGTGTGGTTCGAGAACGTGCGAGTGCCGGTCGAGAACCGGATCGGGGAAGAGAACCGCGGCTGGACCTACGCGAAATTTCTGCTCGGCCACGAGCGCACCAACATAGCCGGCATCGGCGGCGCCAAGCGCGAACTCGCGCGGCTCAAGCGCATCGCATCCGACGAGCGCCGGCAGGGCCGTCCCCTGATCGAAGATCCGCTGTTTGCCGCGCAGATCGCGCAGGTGGAAGTCGACCTGTGGGCGCTCGAGATCACCAATCTGCGTGTGCTGTCCGCGGAGCGGCGCTCTGCGGCCTCGGGTCCCGAGGCGTCGATTCTGAAGATCAAGGGCACCGAAATCCAGCAAAGCATTTCCGAACTCATGATGCGCGCTGTCGGTCCCTATGCCCTGCCGTTTCGCCGCGAAGCCATGGAGGCGGGCTGGCAGTTCGATCCGGACCGCGAGCCTCCCGGGCCGCGCTACGCGGCGACTCTCGCCGCCGCGTACTTCAATCAACGCAAGCTGTCGATTTTCGGCGGCACCAACGAGATTCAGAAAAACATCATCTCCAAGATGATCATCGGCCTTTAGGCCAGGAGCGACTCTTGAACTTCGAATTCAGCGACGAACAGCGGCAGCTGCACGAGGTCGTCGAACGCTACCTCGGCGAGCAATACCGCTTCGATCGCTTCCAGTCGATCAAGCGCTCGGCAGCCGGCTGGGACCCCGAGGTGTGGCGCGGCCTCGCGGAGTTGGGTGTGCTCGCCATCACCGTGCCGACAGAGCACGGCGGGCTCGGGTTCGGTCCCTTGGAAACCCTGGCCATGATGGGCGACTGCGGCCGCAGCTTGCTGCTCGAGCCCGTGCTCTCGAGCGCGATCATCGCCACCGCGGCGTTGCGCGCCTTCGCGGACGAGGCGCCGGCTGCGCAACTCCTCACCGCCATGGCGACGGGCGAGAAGATCGCGGTACTCGCGCACTTCGAGAGCGACGCGCGTTTCGAAAGCCGGTGGGTGACCACTCGTGCGCGCAAATCGGGCGGGCACTATCGGCTCGACGGGCACAAAGGCGTGGTGATGCACGCCGGAGCGGCCGACACGCTGCTCGTCTCGGCGCGTACCGCGGGCGAGGCGGGTGAAGCGCAGGGCGTCTCTCTGTTTCTCGTGCCGCGCGCGGCGCCCGGCGTCACGCTGGACATCTACCCCACGGTCGACGGCCAGCGAGCCGCCGATGTGTATTTGAAGGGAGTCGAAGTGCCCGCTGCGAGCCGCTTAGGAGCCGAGGGCGGGGCACTGGAGGCGGTCGAGGCGGCCTTGGACATCGGACTCGCCGGCCTGTGCGCAGACGCGGTCGGCGTCATGCAGGCGCTGGTGGACGCCACCATCGAATACGTCCGCATGCGCCAGCAGTTCGGGCAGCCCATCGGCCGCTTTCAGGCCTTGCAGCACCGCATCGCCGACATGCTGATTCATCTCGAGCAGGCGCGCTCGATGAGCTATCTGGCCGCGCTGCGCTGTACCTCTGAGGACGTCGCCGAGCGCCGCCGGGCCTTGTCTGCAGCCAAGGCGGTGATCGGCCAGGCCAGTCGTTTCGTCGGGCAGCAAGCCGTGCAATTACACGGCGGCATGGGCATGACGGACGAACTCATCGTCAGCCATTGGTTCAAGCGGCTCACCGGCGCTCAATTGATGTTCGGCGACAGCGACACGCACTTGCAGCGTTACGCCGCGCTCTCGCGCGCATGAGCCTGCGATGCAAAGCGGTGGTGGCGCGAGAAATCGGCGCGCCGCCGGTGGTCGAGCAGATCGACATCGAGGGCCCGCGTCATGGCGAGGTGACCATTCGCCTCGCCGCCTGCGGCGTGTGCCACAGCGATCTGTCGGCCACCAACGGTACCATTGCATACCCCCTGCCGCTGGTGCTCGGACATGAGGGAGCGGGCACGGTCACCGCGGTGGGCGAGGGAGTCAGCCGCTTCGCGGTGGGCGACTCGGTGGTCAGTTCCTTCGTCAGCATGTGCGGCCGCTGCCACTACTGTCAGACCGGCCGCCCGCATCTCTGCGTGCAATCGCTGCAGGCTTTGTACACCTTGCCCGACGGCAGCGTGCGCACGCGCGATTCCACCGGAGCCGCTCTCAACGTTTTCTGCGGCTGCGGCGTCATGTCCGAGTTCGCGACCCTGCACGGCGACAATCTGGTCAAGATCGACAAACAAATGCCGCTCGACCGGGCCGCGCTCATCGGCTGCGGGGTCATGACGGGTGTGGGCGCTGCGGTGAACACTGCGCGCGTCGAAGCGGGTTCGACGGCGGTGGTCTTCGGGTGCGGTGGGGTCGGACTCAATGCCATCCAGGGCTGTGCCATCGCGGGGGCCGGGATGATAGTCGCGGTCGACACCCGCGATTCGCAGCTCGAGCTGGCGAGGAAATTCGGTGCCACTCACATATTCAATGTCACCGGTCAGGAGAACGCCGGTAAGTCGCTGTACAAGCTCACCGGCGGCGGCGCCGATTACGCCTTCGATTGCGTGGGCTCGGGCAAGATCTCCGAGCTGGCTTGGGGCGTACTGCGCCGGGGCGGAACGGCCGTGATCGTCGGCATCGCCGGCGCGAAGGAGCAGATCACGCTGAACGCGCAGCAGGTCGCCATCAGCGAAAAGACCCTGACCGGCAGCTACTACGGATCGGCGCGACCGAGCCAGGATTTTCCGCGCTTGATCGGCCTGTACCGCAGCGGCCGGCTGAAGCTCGACGAACTGATCACGCGCACCTACTCGATCGAGGAGGCGCCGCAGGCCTTCGCAGACTTGGGCGAGGGGCGCGAGGGCCGCGGCGTCATTCTGTTCGGTACCGGCCAACACTCGAGCTAATCACCCCCGCGGGAAGTGTCGAGGAGCGGGGATGTTTCCAACGACTTGGTGAACATCAGGCGCCGCCACAGGAATTCCCGATCGGTGGCGAGCCGGTGCAAGCCCGCCATTCCCTCCTCGAGCTTTTGCCCGCCGCCGATGACGATCACGTCTTACAACGCTGCTCCCTATCGGCCGTCTCGCCCCGGTCGGGACTATGTGTTTTGCGACGAACCTGTGCTATATATGGCTGAATATAGCGCGTTCCAACGCGGCAGCCTTCAACATTGCGGAGAATCATAATCGTGAAAGAGTCAGTACTGGCCGTGGCAGTCATGAGCGTTATCGCAGGCGTCGCGCACGCGGCGGACGGACCGGCTGCCCCGCCCTCAGCCTGCGAGAGCGTCAAGGAGTTCGTCGCCACCGATTGTGCGTTGACCTGGAACGGCATCACCATATACGGCGTGTACGACATCGGTTTGGGCTGGGTCAGCCACGGCCTGCCGGAGAACGGCTACAACTACGAAGGCGAATCGCTGGTCAACCGAAACGGCAATCAATCTCGATTCCTCATTGCGCAGAACAATCTGCAGCAGTCGGGCGTAGGCATCAAGGGCAAGATTGAGTTCATGGACGGCTGGTACGCTCTGTTCAACGCCTCGACCGGCATCAATCCGCAGTCCGGCCAGCTCGCCAACATGGCAGCCACCAACACCATCAATGCCGGGCTCCCCAGAAGCAGCTATTCCTTCGCCGGCGACGGCGCGCGCGCGGGCCAACCCTTCAATGACGAATACTTTGGCGGCGTATCGTCCGAGCAGCTCGGCACACTGACCTTCGGTCGTCAGCGCTCTCTCGGTACCGATGCGATGCTCGCTTACGATCCGGCCGGCGGCGCCTACTCCTTTTCGTACATCGGGTATAACGGCACCATGGCCGGCGGCGGCGACACCCAGGACACCCGTTGGGACGAGGCCGTGAAATATCGCCTCAAACTTGGCCCGGTCCATTTCGGCGCGATGTATAAATTTGCCGATGGTTCCGGCGGCTGCTTCTCCGCCGCTGCCACCTGGACCGCCGCCAATTGTACGCCGGAGGAAGCGCATAACACTGCCTATGGATTCGACTTCGGCGGAGAGTACGGCACGTTCTCCGCCGACCTCGTTTTCCAACACTACAATCAGGCGATCAGTGTACTCAACCCTCTGCTGGGACCTGAGAGTCTATCCGCGCCCTTTCAGTCGACCATGAACAGCATCAATACAAACCCCATCAACGGGGCCAATCTGATCGGAACGGACAACACCGAATACGGCATCGTGACCGACAACACCGCCGTGTTGTTCGCTGCCAAGTACACCTTGGACCCGTTCAAGTTCTTTATCGGCTACGAACACATCCAGCAGTTCAACCCGACGAATCCGTTGGGCGTCGGCGCCACGGCCCAGGGCGGTTATCTCTTGAGCGGTGTCGAAGACAACAATCTTGATTCTCCCAAGCTCGTGCAGATCGCTTGGACGGGCGTGAAATACGCTTACGACAGCAAAACCGACGTCACTTTGTCCGCCTATCATCAATGGCAGAACGACTTCCGTCTTCCGCCGGCCTGCCCGCCCACCAGCTTCCGCGCTTCCTGCTCGGGCTTTCTCAACGAGGTTTCGCTGTATACGGATCATCACTTCACGAAACGCTTCGACGTGTATGCCGGTATTGCGTATTCCAACGTCAGCGGCGGTTTGGCCATCGCCATTCCTCACGGCCCGGGCGTCCCCTACTACTACAACAACAACGTCGCTCCGACGGTCGGTGGTCGTTTCACCTTCTGATCGCTTTCTGCGGCGGGCTCAATCGAGCCCGCCGGCGATCATTGAGACGCGAACGTTCGCCCGTCAGGCCTTGGACAGCGGTAGCACGTAATGGCGCTTGCCGGTCGCGGCGAAGATCGCATTGGCGACCGCCGGGCCGACCGGCGCCACCCCGGGCTCGCCCACGCCGGTCGGCGGTTCGGCCGACGGCACGATGTGCACTTCCACTTTCGGCATCTCGTTGATGCGCAAGACGCGATAGCCGTTGAAATTGTCCTGCTCGATACGGCCGTCTTTCAGCGTGATCGCGCTGTACAGAACGGCTCCGAGGCCGAAGCCGATGCCGCCTTCCATCTGGGCGGTGATGATGTCGGGATTGATGGGAGTGCCGCAGTCGACCGCACACACGACCCGATCGACCCGAACCTCGCCGTCCTTGCTCACGCTGACTTCGGCAACCTGCGCGACCAAGGTCTTGAACGCCTCGGCCACGGCAATGCCGCGGCCCTTGCCGGGCGGCAGAGGCGTGCCCCAGCCCGCCTTCTCGGCGGCGAGATCGAGCACCGCCTTCATACGCGGCTGCTTCTCGAGAAGCTTGCGCCGGAAGGACAGTGGGTCCTGGCCCGCCGCATGAGCCACTTCATCGATGAAGGCTTCGACGACAAATGCCGTGTGCGAGCTGCCGACCACGCGCCACCACAGCACCGGCACGCCGGTCTTGGTGGTCGATAGGTCGACCGCGATGTTCGGAATGTCGTAGGGGATGTTCGCGGCGCCCTCGACCGACGTCGGATCAATCCCGTCCTTGATCATCACCGCGAAAGGGCCCCCGGCCATGATCGACTGGCCGACGATGACGTGGTGCCAGCCGGTGAGACGGCCGTCCGCGCTCAACCCCGCCTCGAGCTTGTGGAAGTACATCGGCCGGTAAAGGCCGCCATGAATGTCGTCCTCGCGGGTCCACTGCAGTTTGATCGGCGTACCGTCGGCGCCGTACGCCTTGGCGATGGACACGGCCTCGACGATGTAGTCGGACCAAACATTGGCACGCCGCCCGAAGCTGCCGCCGGCATAGAGCGTATGAATGCTCACTTGCTGGGGATCCAAACCCGCCGTGTGCGCGGCGTTGGCCTGATCGATGGTTTGGAATTGATCTCCCGCCCATATCTCGCAGGCATTAGCGCTCAACTTGACGACGGCGTCGAGCGGCTCCATGGGTGCGTGCGCGAGGTAGGGGAACTCGTAGCTGGCGGACACTCGATGGGCCGCATCTTTGATCGCGCCTGCTGCGTCGCCTTGCTTGCGCGCGGAACTCGCGGGCTGGTCGGCGAGGTGCCGGTACTCCTCCATGATGGCGGCGGAGCTGCGCTTCTCGGCATTGGACTCGTCCCACTCGACATTCAGTGCGTCTCGTCCCTGTTTGGCGGCCCAGAAGCTCTTCGCCACCACCGCCACGCCGCCCGGCACCTGGACCACCTTGACCACGCCCGGCACTGCCGCGGCCGCGGCGGCATCGAAGGACTTGACCGTTCCGCCGAATCGTGGGGGCCGCTTCAGCAGGGCCACCAGCAGGCCGGGCAGTGTGACGTCGATGGTGAATTGCGCGGTGCCGTCGGATTTCGCGGGCGCATCCACCCGCGGTGCGGTGTGGCCGATGAGTTTGAAATCCTTGGGATCCTTGAGCTGCACGGTTTCCGGAACGGGCAGGGTGGCGGCGGTCGCCACGAGTGCGCCGAAATTCGTATGCCGCTGGCTGGGTGCGTGATAGACGACGCCCTTCTCCACGGTGAGATCCGCGACGGGCACCTTCCACTGCTTGGCCGCCGCTGCGAGCAGCATCGCGCGCGCCTTGCCGCCGGCCTCGCGCAACTGCATCCAGGAATTGGACATGGCCGAGCTGCCGCCCGTCCCCTGCAGCGTACCGAAGACGAGATTGGCGTAGCGCTTCGCATCCGCCGGCGCGCTTTCGACCTGAATCTGCGCCCAGTCGGCATCGAGTTCTTCCGCGACGATGGTGGCGATGCCAGTGTAGGCGCCCTGGCCCATTTCGACGTGCTTCGCGATCACAGTCACGCGATTGTCGGTGCCGATCCGCAGGAAGGCGTTGGGTGTGAAGGTGGCCCCGGCGCCCGCAGCGGCGGGGCCGGCGAACGCGCGACGCGTCGAGAGGCTCCACTCGAATCCGATGGTGAGCGCAATCGCGCCGGCGGCGCCGGCAGTCTTGAGAAAGTCGCGGCGCGTCGAGCCAAGTACAGAGCGTGCTTTGGTATTCATGCTTGGGCCTTGATGGAATCGGCGGCCGCGTGAATGGCGGCGCGGATACGCGGGTAAGTCGAGCAGCGGCAGATATTGCCGCTCATGGCGCTATCGATGTCGGCATCGGTGGGCGCGGAATTGGTCTCCAGCAGCGCGGTCGCGGACATGATCTGGCCCGATTGACAGTAGCCGCACTGAGGCACTTGAAGCTTGACCCACGCCGACTGCACTGCCTTCGCGGGCGTGCTGGCCAGGCCCTCGATGGTCGTGATCTTGCGGCCGGCGACAGTGGACAGCGGCGTGATGCAGGAGCGGATCGCCTTGCCGTCCAGGTGCACCGTGCACGCGCCGCACAGCGCCATGCCGCAGCCGAATTTAGTCCCCGTCAGGCCGGCGACCTCGCGGACTGCCCATAGCAGGGGCATATTGGGGTCGGCATCCAGCGTCGTGGGCTTGCCGTTGAGAACGAATGAGGTGGACATAAATGACTCCAAACGCCAGGGTATTCCCGAGAGAGGCTATCTGCGCGGCTGGGAAAGGTCAAAGAGCCGTCGCCGAAGCGCTGTAACATAGGAGCGTACGTGCAGCAGGGGCCAGTGCCATGCAGACAGATTCTTTCGCGGGAATGTTCGATCAGAACGCAGGCCAGTGGGCCCGGCAGGAGCCCATGATCCTCTCGGATTTCACGGCCAGACCGCTGGTGCTGCAGGAACTCGCGCCTGTGACGGGCACGCATGTGCTGGATCTGGGGTGCGGAGAAGGATACGTCGCCCGTCTGGTGGCGCAGGCCGGCGCTCAGTCGGTATTCGGCATCGATATCTCCAGCGAGATGGTCGGGCGCGCACGACAGGCCGCGATCGGTGCACCTTGCCCGATGATTTTCGAGAGCGGCAATGCCGCGAATTTTCAGGATTTTCCGCGCAAGCAATTCGACCGCGTGATCGCCGTGTTCATGGTCAGCTATTTGAGC
>Ga0070761_10000119_pt1 | contig 53688 bp, 43 predicted proteins | sample HubBroMetageREF1_FD_66724 | JGI IMG/M metagenome (GOLD analysis project Ga0070761, IMG submission 66724) | Reference soil microbial communities from the Hubbard Brook experimental Forest, New Hampshire, USA - Hubbard Brook CCASE Soil... | ecosystem: Environmental > Terrestrial > Soil >... | reverse complement strand
CTGCACCGGCGCAAAGCGGTGACGGAAGATGTTCAAGCGCTCACCGCGCGTATAGCCCATCAGATCCACCGCAACGTCCACCTCCAGATCGCGTAACGTCTGCGCGACCTTGAGGTCGCTCGCCTCGTGGACGTCGACCCACATGTCGAAGCTTTGCACGACGCGCATACCGAACGGGGTGCCAAGCGCGGGTCGCAGCGCGACACCCATGGTTACGAATCGCTCGCGGTCGTGCTTCTCGAACACTCCCGCCATGAGGTACGACACCGCGTGATCGCGCAGGTCGGCAGACACGTAGGCGACTCGGATCTTGTCCTTGCGCCAGCGCTCACCGCGCCAAACCGGCTCCGGCGGCTCCGCATGGGCCTGCCTCACGTGACTCTGGGCGCATTCCCGCTGCAATGCCGCATCGCCACTGAGGCCGAGCAGTATGAACGGTGACACTACGACCTCGCCTTTGCGCAAGGCGGCCAGCGTGCTTGCCAGCAGGCGCTCGTGCGACCAGTCGCAGATCATCGCCGCGGCATACAGCAGGTATCCCGCGCCGAGAGGATGGTCGGGATGACATTTCAGCAGATGCTGGAAACACTCGATCGCTTCCGGCTCGCGCGCTAGATTCTTGAGCGCGATGCCGCGGTAATAGAGCGCTGGCGCGTAGTCCTTGCGCAGCGCCAGCAGCCGCTCGCACCACGGCAGCATCTCTTCGAAGCGCTCGAGGCACAGCAGCACGTTGGCCTTGTTATTCAACGGATCGACGTAGTCGGGCTTGACATCAATCGCACGATCGAAACAGGCCAGCGCCGCCGCGAGCTGCTGCAGCTCGCGCAGTGCGCCGCCGCGACCGTTGAAGCCTTCAGGCAGCTCGGGATGCAGCCGCAACGCCACTTCGAAGCAGGTCAATGCCTCCGGGAAGCGCCTGAGCCGCAGCAGCGCGTTACCGCGGTTGCAGTGAAAGGTCGAATTGAGGGGCTCGAGCGCGAGGGCGCGATCCTCGCAAGCGAGCGCCTCCAGGTTGCGGTTGAGCCGCATCAAAACGTTGCCGCGGTTGGAATGAGCTTCGCCGAATCCGGGACTGAGCTGCGTCGCGCGCTCGTAGCAGGACAGCGCTTCGTCGAGCCGCCGTTCCTCGGCGAGCTCGATGCCGAGATTGTTGTGCGCGATCGTGTAGCGCGCGTCGAGTGCGATGGCTTGCCGGTAGCAGTCGATGGCTGCGGCGCGCTCTCCGAGAGCCGCGAGCGCGCGGCCAAGATTGTTGTGCGCCCGCGGGTTCTTGGGCTCGAGTGCGATGGCGGCGCGGAAGGCGCCAGCGGCGGCGGCGTGCTCGCCCGCGGCGAACAGCGCATCCCCGAGCCGCCGCCGCCAGGCTGCCTCGCGCGGCCGCGCCTCGGTGACGTGCTTCAGCTGCTCGGCGGCCCTGGCGTACTCGCGCTGCGATGAATAGATTTCCGCCAGCAGACTGCGAGCGTCGATCTGCCCGGCCGAGGTGGCGAGCAGCGCGGCGCACAAGCGCTCGGCCTCGACGCGCTCGCCACGCTGCCAGTGGGCAACCGCCCTCGCGATCAGCTTCGGCATCCGCGCGCCGGAGATCTGCAGCGGCTCAGCCGCGCTTCATCTCATCCTGCTTCGCGGCGAGACGACGCAGCTCGTCGGCGATGATCGCTTCGAACTTCTCGACCGGGACACTGCCGTCCAGCGGCCGGCCGTTGATCAGGAAGAACGGCGTACCGGTGATGTCCAGCTCAGCGGCCGCTTTCTCCTCCGAGTCAACCTCGCCGTTGGTCTGGGGGTTTTCGAGGCAGGCAGAGAAGCCGCTCGAATCGAGGCCCAGGCGCTTGGCGGTGTCCTTGAGGGCGCTTTCGCTCAAGGCGCTCTGATTCTCGAACATGGCGTCGTGCATCTCCCAGAACTTTCCCTGGCGCTCGGCGCACACGGCCGCTTGCGCCGCGACCCTTGCATTAGGGTGCAGGCTGGGCAACGGCAGGTTGCGGAATATCAGCCGCACCTGGTCCGGATGGCGGCTCATCACGGTGCGCAACGAACCCTCGGCCTCGCGGCAGTAGGGGCACTGGAAATCGCCGAATTCGACGATGGTCACGGGCGCGTCGGGTTTGCCGCGCGACGGCCCCGTCGCATCGACCGCGACGCGGTAAGGACCCAACAATGAAACGATAGCGTACTTGGCACGCAGCCCGTCGTAGAAGCTGCGGGTGGCGCTCGTATTGTGCTCGCTCGCCAGGTGATCGACGATTTTCGACTGTAGTTGCTCGAACGTCTGCGTGGTGCGCGCCCTGTTGTCTTCGTAGAAATGGCGGGCTTCGTCGTCGGTGACCGCGGGCACCTTGATATCGGCCAGCACCGCATCGGTCGTCGTGTTGCGCGCCTTCGCCTCGAGGGCCAGCGCCCGCGCGTCGAGCAGCGCCTCGAGCCGCTTTTGCACGAGCTCGTGGCGGTCCTGCAGGAGCTTGAGGCGCAGCTGTCGCAGCCTCAGCTGGTAGTCGGCCTCGAGCCTGTCGAACGCGGCCCGGTCCTGGGCTGCGACGTCGGCCTCGGTGACGCGCTCGTGCCCGATGGTGGCGACCGCCGCGCTGTTGGACGACGGTGCCAGCGACGGATCATCCGCAGACGCTGCCGAGCCGGAAGCAGTACCGAGCAGCACCAGTGACCCAAGGCCGAGTGCCGTGGCGGTGAGGACCGCGGGAAGGATGCCTGGCGCTGTCATGCGCCCGGATGTTTTGAACATGCGTAGTAATCTCCGGGGCGGCACCTGGCCCCAAAGGGCTTAGTAGCATAGGCAGCAATTACTACAATCGTGCGACGTCCGGCACCGTTCGTAGTGCGCCGCGGTCCCCTGGAAGTTTCGGCTGTAACGCAACCGTAATCGCGCCACGGCAAGCTACCGCGAGAACCGACACGCCAGGGAAATAATTCAGCATCGGGGCTGCAAGCGCCTGAATGCGCCGGCTGCGTTGTACGGCAGCAGGACGAGTCGTCGGTGCGTGCGACGATAACTCAACAGGGGGAAAGGCGCGAAATGCCTTTGCGAAACCGATGGCGGGTGACGGCGGCGGCGCCGCTGTTGCTGCTGGCGCCAGCTCTGCAGGCCCAGCAGGCGCAACAGCCGCAGCAGGCGCAACAGCCGCAGCAGAGCGACGCCGAGCGGCAGTCGCTCGAAGAGCTGCGCAACACGGTCGTCAATCTTTTCCAGGCCCTGGTCGAGCGCGGCGTCATCACGCGCGAACAGGCGGAGGCGATGGTGAAGAGCGCGCAGGAGAAGGCCGCGCAAGCCGCGGCGCTCGCAGCGCAGCAGAACAAGGCGCAGCAGAAGGCAGAGGAAGGCGCGGTGCGGGTGCCTTACGTGCCTGAAATCGTCAAGGATCAGATTCGCAAGGACGTCGAGGCCGAGCTCGCCCCGAGCATCAAGCAGGAAGTGACCGACCAGGTCGGCGCCAAGGGCGCTTTGTTCTCCGCTCTGCCGGACTGGTTGCGGCGCATCCATTGGACCGGCGATGTGCGCGTGCGTGGCGAAGGCGATCTGTTCGCGCGCGACAACGTCACCGACGTGTACCTCAACTACAACGAGATCAACCTCGACGGCGGGATCGAGAAGGCCGGACTGGCGGCGCTCCTCAATACCACCAGGGACCAGGAGCGCCTGCGCTTGCGCGCGCGCTTCGGCTTCGATGCGGATCTCGACTCGGGGTGGAGCGCATCGCTGCGCCTGGCAACGGGCAGCACCGGCGAGATCATCGCGACCACGAACCAGACGCTCGGCACCTACGGCGCCGGCTATACGGCCACCATCGACCAGGGGTACCTGCGTTGGACCGGCCAGACATCGGATGCCGGGCAGGTGTTCACGGCCTACGCCGGCCGGTTCGCCAGTCCCTGGCTGAGCACCGACCTGGTCTGGTACAACGACCTGACTTTCGAAGGCGTCGTGACCAACTATCGCGTGAACTTCTCCGGGGATCCGGACGTGCGGCGCGAGGTGTTCGTAACATTGGCCGCGATGCCGCTGAGCTCGTTCTCGCCGTTGGATGAGCAGCCCACCGCCAAGGAGAAGTGGCTGCTCGGCGGTCAGCTCGGGTCGGATCTGCACTTCGACGATGGCTCGCGGCTGCGCTTCGGCGCGGCCTACTACGACTATCTCAACATCCAGGGTCAGCCCAACCCGCTCGACAGCACGGTCAACAACTGGTCGGCGCCTGCCTTCGTGCAGAAGGGCAACACGATGTTCGACATCGCCAACCCGAGCGTCCCCGGCTCCTCCAATCTGTTCGCGCTGGCGTCCAACTACAGAATCGTCGATCTGATCGTCGTTCCCAGCCTGCAGCTCACGCCACGCTATGCGCTCGACTCGACCCTCGAGGCAGTCAAGAACCTCGGTTTCAACAGCGCCGAGGTGGAGGCGCGCTACGGCTCATACGTGGCGCCGCGCACCAATGGATATCGCGCCGACGTCGGATTCGGCACCACCACGGCGCCGGCGTTCGGGTCCTGGCATGCCTCCATCGGCTACCGCTATCTGCAGCGCGATGCGGTGCTCGACGCGTTCAATGATGAGGACTTTCACCTCGGCGGCACCGACGCGAAGGGCTACACGGTGGTGTTCGACTTCTCATTCAACCCGCACGTCTGGATGCGCATGAAATATATGTCGGCGGACGCAATCGACGGGCCGGCTCTCGGGATCGACGTGTGGCAGCTCGATATGAACACGCAGTTGTGACAAAAAGGGCGCCCCGAGCCCTGGCAACAAGAAAAACCTGGGAGGCTCCATGCGCCTGCGAATCGCTGCCGCGCTGCCGATCACCCTCATTGGTATCTCTCTCGCGCAACTCCCGCGGGCTCTCGCGCTACCCCCCGCCCCTGCCCCGGAGGTGCAACTCTACATCTCCGGCTCGACCGCCCAGGACGAAGCGCTCGAGAACCTGCTGCGCCTGACCAGCGGGATCCCCGGCGCTGCCAACATCTGCGAGCCGGGAACGCTCGACATCTACCTGGGCACCGTTCGCGGCACCGCCAATCGCGTTTATTACTGCCGTACCAGCCGCGCTGTTGCGGGGGTTCCTCCCGGCCTGCGACTTGCGATCTACAAGTCCTCGGGGGGCTCCGGCGAGGGCGTAACGCCGGTCTCGGCGGGCAGGCCGCTGCCTTTCCTCGACCTCACCCGACTGCCCGCGACGGCCAGCTGCAGTGCCGGCGAAGCCGGGAGAGCCACCGCGGACTTCGCCGCCTACCGCAATCACACTCACTGCGACGGTGAAGGGCGCGCGGTCGTGCCGCGCGCGGGGCTCTCGGATGTCAACCCGGAGCTCGTCGGCGGAGTGACCCAGCCGCTCACCGTCCGGCCGCAGAACCAGATCGTGTGGGGGTTGGCGGTCTCGAAGAGCTTCCGCAATGCACTGCAAACCGTTCAGGGGCTGGTGCCGGCGACCGTTCCGCACGATGACCCGAGCCGCGACACGGAAAGCGCCATGCCTACGATGGCGCGGGCGCAGCTCGCAGCCATCTTCGCGGGCGCGGTCCGCTCCTGGAACGAGTTTTACGACCCGAAGGGCACACCGCTCCCGCAATCCTCGTTTCTCGGCCTGTACCCGCCACGCGATCCAGACGCCGCCGGTGCCTCTCCCGGGGCGTACCGGCCGAATCCCACGACGGGATCCACGATCTACATCTGCCGCCGCATCGCCTCCTCGGGCACCCAGGCTTCCTACGAGGTGCACTATCTGCGCGCCCGCTGCGAGGCCAATGCGCCGGCGTTCGTCACGCCCGACGACGGCAGCGATCTCATGAGCGGCGGCGACGTCAATCGTCTGGTGCGCATCGAGCGGCCGCGCGGCCGGGTGTTTGCCGGGCTCGGGACGGGCGATGTGCGCCAGTGCCTCGATGCTCACGCCGAGTTCAACCGTTGGGCGATCGGCATCATGAGCACCGAGAGTGTCGGCAACAATGGCAATCGCAAGTTTCGCTTCATCAAGGTCGACGGCGCCGCACCGACGCTCTTGAACGCTTATCTCGGCCGCTGGCCGCATGTGACCGAGCAATCGATGCAGTGGCGCCGCTCGTTCGATCCGTCCCTCGACAAGAGCGACGAGGGCCGGGTGCTGCGCTTCCTCGCCAGCAACCTCGGTGCGCCGCGGGTACTCGCGGCACTCAACTCAGGATTCGTACAGCCCTGGGGACAGGGCGGTTATCTCGCCCCCGCGACCAGCGGTTTCCCGCCGCCCACGCTGCCGGTGACCGCCGAGGGCCTGCGCTTGAATCCCGTGGGCAGCCTGACGCGCTCACTCGGGCGGCTCAATGACTGCGGCGAGCCGCTGGTGATCAGGCCCACTGGGTTCTAGCTGCAAACTTATACGTAAGCTTGACTGAAACAGAACCGTCATACATCGCAGAAATAATCGGACTTTCTCGTCATCGGGTGGTCTTGTTCCCGCGCCTAAAATGCCGCCCGGCAGGGGGTGGGGCGGCTCCCGGGTAGTCGTCCGTCTTTCCCGTTAAGGAGACTGGCTCTTGTCGCACTGGGGTCGGATAGTGGCCGTCGTCGCACTCGCCCTCATCGGCAGCGGATGGGGGAGCGACGCACGGGCGTGGTGGAACGGCGACTGGGCCTATCGCAAGGAGATCGACTTCGACTTGACCCCGAAGGGGGCAGACATCCCGGGGGCTCCGACCGACGTCCCGGTACTGATCCGCCTGAGTCTCGCGAATTTCCAGTACTTCAGCGACGCGAAGTCCGACGGCTCGGATTTTCGCTTCATCGATTCAGATGACAAGACGGCGCTCAAGTTCCACATCGAGCGCTTCGATCCGCAGGACCAGATCGCGCTGGTATGGGTGCGCGTTCCGCATCTCACCGGCGGCGTGAACACCGACAAGGTCTTCCTTTATTACGGCAACAAGAACGCCCAGAGCGCTGCCGATCCCGCGGGCACCTACGACGTCAACCAGGTCCTCGACTATCACTTCGGTGCGCCCAAAGGCTCACCCCAGGACTCGACCGGCTACAAGAGCGAGCCGAGCAGCTTCGATGCCGAGGTGAACCCGGCATCGCTCATCGCCGCGGGGGTCAAGTTCGCCGGAGGCCAGACGATCTCTATCCCGGCCACCGGCGCGGTGCACCTCGCCGCCAACAAGGGCTTGACGCTCTCGGCCTGGGTGCGGATCGAGACCGCGCAGACCGACGCCTACGTGGCGCAACTCGCCGACCAGGGCCGCGAGCTCGTGCTGGGCATCGCGGGCACACAGGTCCTGGCGCGCTACAACGGCGGCAGTGCAGCTCCGGTGACCATCACCCAGACAGGACAGCTCACCACCGGCGAGTGGCATCACCTCGCCATGCGAATCGGCGACGGACGCCTGACGCTGTTCATCGACGGGGCCGATGCCGGCCACGCCGATGCGGATGCGCAGGAGATCGGCGGGGTACTGACGATCGGCGGCTCGGCCGCAAAGAGCAATTACCTCACCGGGCAGCTCGATGAGCTCGAGGTCGCAAACTCGGTGCGCAGCGCCGACTGGCTCAAGGCGGCCGCGCGCAGCCAGGGAATGGTCGCGCCGCTGGTGATCTACGGCGGTGATACGCAGCGCGAGGGCGGCAAGGAGTCCTACTTCGTCACGACGCTGCGCAACGTGACCGCGGATGGCTGGGTCATCATTTGTATCCTGACAGTCATGTTTCTGGCGGCGATCGTAATCATGGGCCTGAAGGCAGTGTTCCTGACACGCGTCGCGCGCGGCAACGCCAAGTTCCTCGGCGAATTCGCCAGGCTGGCCGATGATCCTGCAGCGCTCGAACGGCGCGTGGGTACCGCCGAGCCGGACAGCGAAGGCGCCGCACTGCCGGAAAGCGAAGCCTTCGGCATCTCCACGCTGTGGCCGCTCTATCACCACGGCATACGCGAAACGATGAAGCGTCTGGAGGGGCAGCCGGCCGGGGCCGATCGCGTCCGCTCCCTTTCGCCGCAGTCCATCGAAGCCATCCGTGCCAGTCTCGACGCCTCGGTCACGCGCCTCACGCAACGTCTGAACAGCCAGATGGTCTGGCTCACGGTTGCGATTTCCGGCGGTCCGTTCCTCGGACTGCTCGGCACGGTGGTCGGCGTCATGATTACCTTCGCCGCCATTGCGGCATCCGGCGACGTGAACATCAACGCCATCGCACCCGGCACGGCCGCGGCCCTCGTTGCAACCGTCGCCGGGCTCGGCGTCGCGATCCCGTGCCTGTTCGGCTACAACTACCTCAACACGCGGGTCAAGGAGATCGGCGCCGACATGCATGTATTTGCCGACGAGTTCGTGGCACGCGTCGCGGAAACCTACTCCTGAGCGGGAGGAACGCAGCATGGCCGGACCGGTAGGTGGCGCAAAGGATGTCTACGACGAGATCAACATCACGCCGATGCTCGATCTCGCCTACGTATTGCTGATCATTTTCATCATCCTGACGACCGCCACCGTGCAGGGCATCAAGGTGAATCTGCCCAAGGCGAGCGCGCAGCCCAGCCTCGCCGAGAACAAGACCAAGGCGATCACCATCACCTCGGATGGGACCATTTACCTGGATACGTTTCCGGTCTCCATGACCGAGCTCGAGAATATGCTCAGACAGTACAAGGCGGCCAACCCGAGCCTGCCGGTGATCATCAAGGCCGATTCGACCATCCAGTATCAGCGCGTGGTCGACGTGCTCGATCTGCTCGGACGCCTCGACATCACACAGCTCGGCCTCGTCACCCAGAAGATCGTCAAGTAGGAGCAGCGCCGCGTGATCTCGAAGGCAAAAAGGCACCGCTATCTGCCGGTAGTCCTGCTGTCCGTGGCGGTTACGCTGCTGGGCGCGGGTGCCTTTGCCGTGGTGCGCAGCATCCTGAACAGCGCTCCGGGTCAGCCGAAGCAGGTGATCCAGGAAATTCACCTCATGCGACCGCCACCCCCGCCGCCGGATCTGCCGCCACCGCCACCGCCACCGCCCGAGGCGAAGGTGGACATCCCGCAGCCCAAGCCCGACCCGACGCCCTCGAACGAGCCACCGCCCAGCGAGCAGCTCGGGCTCGATGCGAACGGCGGCGCCGGGAGTGACGCGTTCGGCCTCCTCGGCAACAAGGGCGGCCGCGACCTGCTCGCCTCCGGAGGCAGCGCCTTCGTCTGGTACGCGGGGCTCCTCAAGGACCGGATTCTCGATCAGCTGAACGGCGACCAGCGGGCGCACCGCGGGGAATACTCTCTCATGGTTCGCGTCTGGGTCCGCGGTGACGGCTCCATCGACCATGTCAGCATCGTGCAGGGGAGCGGCGACCGCGAGCGCGACCAGGCTATTGAGGCGGCACTATCGCGTCTGCCGCGTCTCTCGCAGGGGCCGCCCGCCGATATGCCGGAGCCCATCAGCCTGCGCATCGTCTCACGGGGTTGAGCGTCGCGTGAGTCAAGGGGAGATTCACATGGAGCGCCTTCATCGCTGGATTGCGGTGGCAGCCTTCGCTGCCCTTGCGGGGAGCGGCAATTGCGGCCTCGCGCAAGTCGCACGCTCGGGCGGTGCTGCCAACGCGGAGCTGCTGCAACAGCTGCAGCAGCTGGCCTCCGAACGCACCAGCATGCAGGCCGAGAATGAGCGCCTGAAGAACCAGCTCGCTGCGGTGACCAAGGATCGCGACGCCCTGAAGGCGGGTCAGCAGATCCTTGATCGCCGCTCCAAGGATGCTGCCGCAGCTCTCGCGAACAGCAATACGGAGCGCGAAGCCAATGGCAAGGAGCTCGAGCTATACAAGACCAGAATGCAGGAGCTGGTCACGAAATTCCGCGAAACCATCCAGACACTGCGCGAATCGGAGACCGAGGGCGCGAGCGCCCGGCAGACCCTCGCCACGCGAGACCACGAGCTCGCCGTGTGCAGGGATCACAACGCGGCTCTTTATCATCTGGACGATCAGGTGCTCACTCGCCTGGAAAAGGAAGGCTTCTGGTCACGGTTCGCCGAGGCGGAACCGTTCACCAGGATCAAGCGCACCGAGCTGGAGAACTTCGCTGACGAGCAGCGGGCGCTCGCCGCGGAGCAGCGTGCTGCGCCTGGCCCGGGCAGCGCCGGCGGCCACGGCCAGCAAGCGGGCGTCGCTCCGGCGCCAGCGGCGGGAAGTCCGGCTCAGCCGGTGCGCCCGCAATGACCGCGAGAATTGCGCTCAAATCTCCGCGGCGGGAAAGTCGGAGAATACATCGCGCACTCGGCGGGAAACGAACAGGTAGACGAGAATGTACGCGTCGAGCGCCAGCGCGAGCAGCGCGCCCGCGGCCTGCTCATCGCCGTTCGCGAGGTGCTCGAGCGACACGCTGCTGAGCCCAAGCCCGGCGTCCAGGATCGCCGCGACCAGCAACAGCAGCCGACCGTGGCTAAAGATCCAACGCACCGGCCGTCCGCTGGATGGTGAGCGCACCGCAAGCGCGGCGAGCACCAGGAAAGCGACGCACGACGGCAGCAGCGTGTAGGGGTCAAACAGCCCGTGCATGAGACGATTCGTGTTGGCCGAGCCTCCGGCCAGCGAGCCGATGCCAATCACGAACGGCAGGGAAACGGCGCGCGACAGATAGATCACCGTGCCCCACAGCAGCAGCGGCGGCTTCAAACACAAGTGCTGATCGAAGCTTGTGAGGTCGTAGCGGCGGGGATCGTAGCTCTTCTGCATGGACGGACTGACGGGCGCGACGCTGGAACGAAGCAGCTTATGTGCTGCTGATGACGGATCTGTTGCAGGTGCAGCCATCGTGAACATGGAGAGCAGGGTTGCGGCGTTGCTGTCCCAGGCGCGCAATGCGGTCCTCGACAACAGGTTCCTGGCGGCTGGCCGCTTGCTGCAGGAGGCGCTGCAGCTCGACCCGCAGCGCCCTGCACCGTGGCTGATGCTCGCGCAGCTCGCCATGCAGACCGGTAACCATCGCGGAGCAGTTGAGGCAGCGCAGCGGGCCGTCGAGCGCGCGCCGGGCGATGCCGATGCCTGGTACACACTGGCGCGGGCGCACAAGACAGCGGGTGCACTGGCCGCCGCCATCGATGGCTATCGCCGATCACTGACGATCGCGCCTGCGAGCCCGGATGTGCTGACCAGCCTGGGGGTCGCTTTGCGAGCGAGCGGACGGCTCGCAGAGGCAGTCGAGGCGTATCGCGCTGCGCTGCGCCTGGCGCCCGATCATGTGCTCGCACGTAACAATCTCGCCAACGCTCTCGCGGCGATCGGCGAGGGTTCGGCGGAGCCGCGCGAGTTGCGCGCGGCAGTCCGTTCTCATCTGCTCGAGAGAACGGCCTCCCTGCACAGAGAGGCCGTTTTGCTGCGGAATAACGGCCGCCAAGGGGATGCCCGTCTCGTCATCCAGGAGGCACTGCAGATCGCGCCAGGCGATGTCGAGCTGCTGATATTCGCCGCCGAGCTGGCGAGTGATCTCGGCCGAGGCTCCGAGTCGCTCGCCTACTACGACCGCGCGCACGACGCTGCCCCCGAGGACTGGCGACCACTCGAGGCGGCTCGGCGGGCGGCGCTGGTTGCGGGACTCACTGATCGAGGCCGGCGCTACGCGGATCTGGTGATGCGTTTGCGCCCCAGCGATGAAGTGCGACTCTCTTCGGCCCTGGCGCTGCCGGCGATCGCCGAGTCGCGCGCGGCGATCGCGAGGGACCGCAGCGAGTACCAGGCCGCTCTTGATCGATACATGAATGAAGAGCTTTCGGTCTCCGACCCTTTCGGGCTGATCGGCACCATGTCCTTTCGCCTGGCGTATCACGGTGAAAACGATCGCGAGCTGCAGATCAAGGCCGCAAGACTCTTTCAGAAGGCGATGCCATCGCTCGTTTTCACGGCCCCGCACTGCCGTTACAGCCAGCGCCGGCCGGGGCGACTCCGAATCGGGATACTGTCCCGGTTTCTGTACAGGCACTCCATCGCCCGAACGACTATGGGTCTGGTGGAGCAGATCGACCGGCGGGCTTTCGAGGTGTATCTGATCCGGCTCGCCCCGAGCCCGGATGATGCGACAACGGCCCGGATGCGAGCTGCCGCCGATCAGGTCATCGAGGTCGACATTGCCGTCGGGCTCGAACGGGCGCGAGAGCGCCTAGCGGCCCTGGAGCTGGACATTCTCTTCTATCAGGATATCGGCATGGAGCCGGCGAGCTACTTCCTCTCGTTCGCTCGACTGGCGCCGATTCAATGCATGTCCTTCGGGCATCCAAACACCAGCGGGGTGCCGAACGTCGACTACTTCGTGTCCAACTCGCTGTACGAGACCGAGGCTTCGTGCGACCACTACAGCGAACGGCTGTTCATTCTCGAGGATCTTCCGACGCTCGCTTACTACTACCGTCCAGAGCGTGGAGCGCAGCATGGCGACCGTGCCGCCTACGGACTGCCGACAGCGGGGACGCTATATATGTGCCCGCAGGCGCTGTTCAAACTGCATCCTGACTTCGATGCGTTGATCGGCGGAATTCTCGAGGGCGATCGGACCGGGCGGGTCATCCTGGTCCGTGGACCCGGCTGCTACGAAGAGTGGGTCGAAGCCCTGCGCAGCCGTTTTGCCCGCACCTTGCCGCAAGTAGCCGATCGCGTCCTGTTCGTGGAGGGCGTGGCGTCGGACGCCTTCCTGGACTTCCTGTCCCACGGGGACGTGGTGCTCGACACCATGCACTTCAACGGCATGAATTCCTCGCTCGAGAGCTTCGCTGTCGGCTTACCCGTAGTGACTCTTCCAACGTCGCTGCAACGAGGCCGCCACACCCAGGCCATGTACCGCAGTATGGGTATCACGGAGCTGATCGCCCGGGATGCAGAAGAGTACGTCAGGATCGCGGTGAGACTGGGCACCGACCGATCGTATAACCGCTCGATGCGCGAACTGATACTGGCGCGCAACTCGGTGCTGTTCGAGGACGCGCGCGTGGTACGCGAGTTCGAGCGTTTCTTCCTTGCGGCGCTGAAGTCGAAGGCCGATTAACAAAAGTTTCACCTCCCTGTCATCTGGGGGTCCAGGCATCGCGCCGGACAATTCATCCATCTATGACAACGGCCGGCAAGTCGGTACTACTCGTGCCGCGCGCACCATGATCTCGATCATTTTTTGCAGTATCGATCCCGGGAAAGCGCAACGGACCGCGCACCACTATCACATGCTGTGCGGGACCGAACCGCACGAGGTGATCCAGATCAACAACCCGCGATCGCTCGCCGACGGGTACAACCGCGGTATCGAGGCGAGCGCCGGCGACATCGTCATTTTTTCTCACGACGACATCGAGTTTCTCGAGCCGGCTACCTGGCTCGGGCGCCTCAGGGCGCACCTCGACCAGTTCGACCTCGTGGGTCTCGCCGGCACCACCCGGCTGACCGGGCCGGACTGGGCACGCGCCGGTCCGCCGTACACCTTCGGCCAGGTGGCCGAGCCCGGAGGCGACATAGCGCCCTACCGGGTACTCATCTGTGCGGTGCCGGGGCCGCTCATCAGTGGCATGCAGGCGCTCGACGGTCTGTTTCTTGCGGTGCGCCGCCGAGTTCTGCAGCAGGTGCAATTCGACGCCAGCACCTTCGACGGCTTTCACGTTTATGACATCGACTTCTCGTTCTCGGTGCATCTTGCTGGTTTCGGTGTCGCCGTCGCGGCCGACCTTCCCGTGCTGCATCAGTCGCAGGGGAGCTTCGATGAAAAATGGCGGCACTATGCGCAACGCTTCCTGCAGAAGCACGGGGCGCGCCTTGCCACGTTTCCCCAGCGGCGCTATCGGCACGCCATGGTGGCGGCGCAGACCAGGGAGGAGCTGATCGAGATCCTGAACGGTCCGCGCGCGCAGTGGCCGTCGCGCAGCGGCTGATCTCGCACCCCCCGGGCTCGACTCATGTCATGACTCCGTTTGCCGATCGCGCCGCGGCTCTCTACCACTCCGGTCGCCGGGCCGAAGCGGAGGAGATCTGCCTGGCGACCGTCGAGCGCGAGCCGGCGAACTTCGATGCGCTGCATATGCTCGGGGCACTGCTCTCGGAGCGAGGCAACTGGCAGGGCGCGCTCGGCTACTTCGAGCGAGCCGCAGCGCTGAACGGCGGCAACCCGTTCGTACACAACAATGCCGGTCTGGCGCTGACAGCGATCGGGCGGCCGCTCGATGCGATCGAGCGCTTTCGCAAAGCGATCGCGCTCTTTCCAGGCTTCGCGGACGCACGTTGCAACCTGGGCGCCGCGCTGGATGAAGCCGGGCGCGACGAGGAGGCGCTTGTCAGCCTGCAGGCGGCGCTGGCGTTGCAGCCGGCGCTGGCGAGAGCGCATGCCAACCGCGGCAGCCTGTTGCACAAGCGCCGGCGCCTCGAGGAGGCGCTCGCAAGCTACGATCGGGCGCTCGCCATCCAGCCGCAGTACCCTTCCGTGCAAGCCAAGCGCGGTGCCTTGCTGCTCGAGTTGGGTCAGCCGGAAGCGGCCCTTGCGAGCCTCGGTCGCGCTTTGAGCGCCGACCCGGCCAACGTCATCGCCTACGTAAACCGATCCGCTGTGCTCGAGACGCTGTCGCGGTTCGACGAGTCTCTGGTCGAATGCGAGCGCGCGATAGCCGTACAGCCCGCGAGTGCGGTCGCGCATAACGCGCGCGGCTCAGCGTTGGCGCACCTGGGTCGTCACGCAGAGGCGCTGCGCAGTTACCAGCGCGCGATGGAGCTCGACCCCGGTTATGCGGAGGCGCGTTGGAATGCGAGTCTCGGCCTGCTGCGGCTCGGCCGCCTGAGCGAGGGACTCGCCCTGCATGAATGGCGCAAGAGACTGCCGCGACCGCTCGGCAAGCGGTCGCTTCCCGGCCGCGAATGGACCGACAAGGAGCCGCTCGCCGGACGGACGTTGCTGTTGTATGCGGAGCAGGGTCTGGGCGACACCATTCAATTCTGCCGTTACGCCACCCTGGCCGCTCGCGCCGGTGCGCGGGTGGTGCTGGAAGTGCCCGCGCCCCTCAAGGATCTGCTGGCGAGCGTCGAGGGAGTCGAGCAAGTCGTGACCGCGGGCGAGCCGCTGCCGAAATTCGATCTGTACGCAGCGCTGCTCAGCCTGCCGCTCGCGTTCCATACCACGCTCGAGACGATTCCGGCCGGTGGCCCGTATCTCCGGTGCGACACTGTTCGGCTGCAGGCGTGGCGGCGGCGACTCGGCGAGGCAGGGAAACTGCGGGTCGGACTCGTATGGTCAGGTGGCGTAAGACCCGGCCAACCGGAGCTCACCGCCACCAACATCCGGCGCAACGTGCCGCTCGCCCGTTTCGCCTGTCTGAGACATCCCGGCATCGAGTTCTACAGCCTGCAGAAGGGACCGAGCGCCGAAGCGGAGCTCACGGCGGCCCGGACGGAAGGTTGGAGCGGGCCGGAGATTCGCGATTTTTCGCCGCTGCTGCAGGATTTCTCGGACACCGCGGCGCTGGTCGCGAATCTCGACCTGGTAATCACGGTCGATACCTCGATGGCGCACCTGGCGGGAGCGCTCGGCAAGCCGGTGTGGATTCTCAATCGCTTCGACAGCTGCTGGCGATGGCTCGTCGATCGCACGGACACGCCGTGGTATCCGAGCGCGCGACTCTATCGCCAGGAGCGCGCCGGCGACTGGGAAAGCGTGTTGCAGAGGGTCAGGACGGACCTCCTGGGTCTCGCGACCGCTGATGCCGCCGTTATTGCCGGGCCAGCTCTGCCCTGAGTTCCGCGGCCACCTGCTCGAACACGCTTGCCCAGTCGCCCGGCCGCTGCTGTCGGAACAGCCGCAGCGAGCTGTACCACGGGGTTGTCGTGCCCGCGCGTTGCCAGCGCCAGTCGGGATCGGAATGCAGACACAACCAGGTCTTGACTCCGAGGGCACCGGCCAGATGCGCGATCGCTGAATCCGAGGTGATCAGCAGATCCACGCAGCGCAGGATGGCTGCCGTATCCACAAAGGCGTCCGGATCCGGGTCGAAGCCCTCGAAGCGCAGCAGGCTCGAGCGAAACGGCTCGCTGTCCGCCTGAGCCGACCCGTGACCCTTCTGCAGCGACATGAAACGCACTCCGCCCACGGCCAGCAGGGGTGTTAGGGCAGGCAGTGGAAAGGAGCGACCTACATGCCGTCCGGCTTCCATCGAAGGATTGCCGGACCAGGCCACGGCGACCCGCGGGCGCTGCACCGGACTCAGTAACTCCTGCCAGCGTGCCACGCGCGCCGCATCGTCGGTGAGATACCCGCCGGGGTACGGTACGTTGTCCGGACGCGTCCTGTGATAGGCGGGCAGACTCATCAGCGGAGCCCAGCAGGCGCCGGGCGTGTCCACGGGCGCGCCGCGCGCAACGATCCGGGCACGCAGGCCCGCGCGGCCAAGCGCACGCACCATACGTTTGTCGCAGCTGATCGTGCAGGAGAGCCCGGACTGTTCCAGCAGCTTTGCATAGCGTATGAACTGAATCTGATCGCCAAGTCCCTGCTCGCCGAGCAACCACACCTCGCGACCGGGCTGCACGCCGCCGTCCCATTGGGGAAGGCCCCGGGGCCGTTCGAGTGGGGTTCGACCTTCGTGCGGCTGGAACCGCCACTCGAAGTGCGGCCACGCCTGCTGCCATTCGCCCGCCGCGAACAGCACCTCGTGCAGACAGCAATGCAGGCCTGCGTGTTGGGGTGCGAAGCGGAGCGCCGCGCGCAGCAGCGCGATCGACTCAGCGACGCGTCCGGCCTGCAGCCGCGCGATGGCGAGGCTGCGCTGGGTTTCCGGCAGCGCCGGAGCGAGGCTCGAGGCGCGCTCGAGCGTCGCCTGCGCGGCGGGCAGATCACCGCTCGCGGCCAGCGCATCGCCGAGATTGACCAGTGCACCGACGTCGTCCGGTACGAGGCTCAGGGCGCGCCGTAGGCGCGCGATGGCCTCGGCCGGACGCCCCGCCTCGCGCAGTGCCTTGCCCAGGTTGACCAGGGGCCGGTGGCAGTTCGCATCCAGAGCCGCGGCGGTCTCGAAAGCCGCGATCGCTGCCTCGATCTGCCGCCCGAGGAGCAGCGCGGCGCCGAGGTTGTTGTGCGCGCCCGGATCGCCCGGCCGAAGCTCAACGTAGCGTCGAAACGCCTCCACAGCGCCGTTGAAGTCCTGGCGTTGAAGTTTGCGGCCGCCGATCTCCAGATAGCGCTCGGCGGTTTCCCCTTCCTCAATCGACGAAGACATAGTGCCTGCGGTAAAGAGACAGAGGGAAGGGCGGGCGACTCCGGTCGGTCGCACCGAAGTTGACGTTGACCAGCCACGGGGTGATGAACAAGCGGCCGTCGAGCCGGCGGATCCGCTCGTGAAAGTGGACGTGTTCGCACACCTGCCAGATCAGCTGCCGCGTGCGATCGCCGATCACGGTCTGCTTCCTGCGCACCCCGTGGTAGGACGACTGCAGAGCGAATCTCATGCGGTAGATACCCAGGCCGCCGAAGGCCGAGTCCACCTCGATGGGGTCCGACAGCGGATCGAACGCGTACATTCGCTTGGCGTAGGTCTCCTCGAAGGCGATCTGATCCGAGACGCCGTGGCGCGCCACATAGTCGAACATCTCCTCCCAAGGGTCGTTCGGACAGAGCGCGGCATGACGCAGAGCGAAGACGTCGTAGTAGTAGCCGACCTGGTTGGCGAACACTGCCGCCCGGTCCGGGCTCGACTCGAGGAACCTGACGGCGCTGATGAAGTTATCCGCGGGTCGCGGGCTGGCGTTGATCTCGTCCATGTCGTACACGATCAGATAATCGAAGTCGCGCAACGCACAGCCGCGGATGATGTCGAGGTAGCGATTGCGCGCCGCTGCCAGCCGATCGGTCCGCAAGGGGTGGCTGGCGTGCAGCCCCGCCAGCACCTCGATATGGAAGTGCCTGCGGCCGGTTCCGAACTCGCGCAGCCTGGCGAGCGTAGCATCTCGTGAATCGTTCTCCAGGAACAGGAAGGCGGTTTCGCTGAAGCAGCGGCTCTCACGCTCGATGTTGGCCAGCACGGCGTCGAGATGCGGCGCGCAATCGCGTGCGCATCCGACGATCACGGCGGATTTGCCGGCGATGGCATCCCCGCTCTGCATGCCTGAGTCTGACAACACGGTCACCGCGGCAGCGAGGCGAGAAATGCGCTCAGCGCGTCGACCGAGGCCCGATTACGATAGAGCCGATGCCGCTCGCGCTCGATTCGCAGGCGCATCGCATCACTGAAGCTGCTGTCCCGGACCAGGCTGACAACCTTCCGGACATACTCGCTGTCGCTGCGCGCGACCAGCTCATCGAGCCCCATGCATTGCATGAGGCCGCTCGCGAAACGGCCCCGCATGAAGCGGCCATGGTAGGCGACACACGGCAGCCCGCACTCCACCGCCTGCATCACCGTGTTGAAGCCGGAGAATCCCAGAGTGTCGAGGTAGACATCCGCACGGCGCATCAGGCCGAAGAACGCTTCCTGCGGCAACCACGGCAGCACCCGCAGGTACTGGCCGGGATCGAGACCCGCGTCGCGGAAGCGCGCCTGGATGCGCGCCTGCACTTTCGTGGTCAAGGTTTGCGAGGCTCCGAAAAACACCATCTGGCATCGCGGCAGCTCGCGCGCAATCGCCACCAGGACCCCGTCGCGCTCGGGCGCGTACTTGTAGGGCGTAGCGGGCGAGAGCAGCAGCGGCAGCTCGGGCGAAATCCCATAGTGCTCGAGGCTCGCCGTTGCGGCGATTTCCAGCGGCTCGTAGTAACAACCGATACCCGGCAGGCGGATCAGCTGCTCCGAATAGAACTCGTCCGAGTGTGGAGGCTCGAAGGCCTCGCTCGACAGGAAGTAGTCGATCGTCGGGAGGCCCGAGGTTTCCGGGTGCCCCCAGGCAGCGATCTGGTGGCGTGCCAGCCGCAGGTTCGCCAGTGCAAACGTCATGGCGTCCATGCCAATCTCGGGATAGATCAGCACTTCGCTCCGGCGGCCACGAATGGCGCCGATGCACTCGCGCAGCGGGAGTGTGGAGCAGTCGATCAACTCGGCGTGCGCGCCTGCAGCGAAGGTCGCTGCATCCCGCGGGGCCCCGACGTGGAACACGCTGATGCGCAGGCGCCCGGCGTCCAGCTTCTCGAGCCAGCCTTTGAGCAATGCCCGGTACACCGAGTGCTGGCGGGGGTGAGCCGTCACGATGCCCACACGGACGGGACCGCCGAGCGGCGCATCGGCATGTGTTGCGGGCGGCAGCTCGTGCGATGCCCAGCGTTCCATCAGCCGTGAGCACAGAGATCCCCAGCGCATGAGCAGTGGCTTGTTCGGACGTTCCTGATAGGCGAGATAGAACGGCTGCGCCCTGGCGACGATCATCGCCTCGTCCAGCGACGGCTGCGCGGACTGCCACTCATCAAACCGTGTCAACTGCGCGGCCAGCTCCGCGCGCGACAGGTCGACCTCGTCGGCGCTCCCGGCAATCACCGGAACCGTGCTCAGCAGGAGCCCCAGGTGAGCCGCGGCATTCTCCGGCTGGATCGCCAGCGAGCGCCGATAGGATTCGGCGGCGGCGCGCCGCTCAGCCATCTCGCGGCAGGCATCGCCGCGGCCGCAGTGCGCTGCGGCAGACTGCGGGTTCAGCGCCAGGGCACGATCGTAGCCCTCGAGCGCCGCAGCCAGATGATGCAGCGCCAGCTGCGCGCCGGCGCAGTTGTAATGGCCTTCAAAAAGATCGGGCTCGAGCTCCAGGGCGCGCAACGAGCTGTCGAGCGCCTCCTCGGCCCGGTTGAGCGCCAGATAGGCGGCGGCGCAATTGGCGTGCAGTCGGGCGCAACGGGCACTCGATTGCAGCGCACGCTCGAAGCAGCGCAACGCCTCCTGCGGCCTCCTCAGGACCAGGAGCGCGAGTCCGCACCCGCCGGAGGCCTCACCAGACGCCGGCGCGAGCGCCAACGCCCTTTCAAAGCTTTCCAGAGAGCGCTCGGGAGAGTTGAGCGCCAGCAGCAGCTCAGCGCGCCTCAGCCAGGCGGTGGAATTGTCCGGTTGCAGCGAGAGCGCCTGCTCGTAGCCGGCAAGCGCCTCGGACAGACGTCCGAGACCCCGGAGCGCGGCGGCTCGATTCAACAGCGCGGGGAGCGACTCGGGTTGCAACTGCAGGGCCTGCTCAGCGCAATCGAACGCTTCGTCGAAGCGCTGCAGATCCACCAGCACCGCGCTGAGATTGAGATGGGCGGGCGCCATCTGCGGGCGCAAGGTGATCGCGCGGCGCAGACTCATCATGGCCGCCTCCCGGCGCCCGAGAGTGGCGAGCGCCAGCCCGAGGTGATGATGTGCCGCAGCCACCGTGTCGTCGTGTTGGATCGCCCGGCTGATGAGCTCGACCGCGCGATCGGCGCGGCCGCTCTGGGCGGCGATGACGCCGAGCATGTGAAGCGCGTCGAAACTCGCGGGGTTGCGCTCGAGGGCCTGCTGCAGGACCTGCTCCGCCTCGGGCAGCCGTGCCTGCCCGAGGAGCGCCGCGCCGACCGTCAGCTCATTGCCAATGTCCACCATGACGTGCCGAACGGGCTCAGCGCTCGTGCGAGAGTCGATGCAGGTCGGCCGCAACGCGCGCGATGACGCTGTCCCAGTCGCCGGGACGCTCTTGGCGGTAGAGCCGCGCGGTCGGGTACCACGGGCTGTCCGGCCGATCGAGTAGCCAGCGCCAGCAGGTATCGAAGCGATTGAGGATCCACACCGGCTTGCCGAGTGCGCCGGCGAGATGAGCGATGGACGTGTCGACCGTGATGACGAGGTCCAGTTGCTCGACCAGAGCGGCGGTATCGGCATAGTCGCCCAGCTCGCTCGTGAGGTCGATGAGGCGCGGCCCGTCCCAGCCGGCCTCGATGAGCCCGGCGAGCTCGGATTCTGCGGGCTCACCCTTCTGCAGGCTGTAGAACTCGAGCTCTGCATGACGCAGCGGCGCGAGCTTCGCGAGCGGAACGTTGCGCCTTGTGTTGACCGGCCAAAGCTGCATCTGCCGTGGCCGGAACCCTCCGGACCACACGAGCCCGATCCTCGGCCTGCGGCGCTCACCCAACTTTGCTCGCCACCGCTCGCGCAACTCGGGTGCGACGCTCAGATACGGCACGCGGGCCGGAATGCTGCCGAGGCGGGTGTTGAAGGCGAGCGGCAGGCTCAGCATCGGGCAGTAGTAGTCGAAATCCGGCAGCGGTCCGTCCAATGCGACCACCTGCGCGGCTCCAGAGAGACTCGCAAGAAGACGCACGAGAGCCTGCGGCACGACCACGATCACCCGCGCGCCGAGCTGCGCCGCCGCCTCCGTATAGCGACAGAATTGCAGGATATCGCCGGCACCCCATTCACCGATGAGCGCCAGCGTTCTGCCGGCGATCGACTCGTTGCCGAGCCATCGTCGTGCACCGGGCACATCGACTGTCGCCCCGCATTCCAGCCTCGAGCGCCACTCGAGGCCCTGCCAGCCGGCGGCGAGGTCGCCCGTCACCAGCTGCGTGAGGGCGCGATTGAAATGGCCGAGGGCAGAGCCCGGCTGCAGAGCGAGAGCCTGCCGGTAGCTCGTCAGAGCCTCTTGCACGCGATTGAGATTGCGCAGCAGATTGCCCCGATTGAGGTGCAACTCCGGGAGCGCCGCGTTGATCGAGAGCGCACGATCATAGTCGGCGAGCGCCGCCTCCCATTGGTTGAGGTCATCGAGCGCCGTGGCGCGGTTGTTGTATGCCTCCGCCATGCCGGGATCGAGCTCTAGAGCGCGATTGAAGCTGTCGAGGGCGGCCTCGGGTCTGCCGAGCGCGTGCAGCGCTCGCCCCAGCCACAGATGCGCCGGTGCGGCGCGGGGCTCGAGCGCCGCGGCCTGCGTGAGACTCTCGAGCGCCTCCGCGGCACGGCGCAGCTCGAGCAGCGCGCTGCCACGGGCGACGAGGGCCGGCACCCACCCCGGCTTGCGCGCGGCGGCCTGATCCGCGGCAACCAGGGCTTCCTCGAAACGCCGAGCCCGCAGCAGCGCCATCGCGCGGCTGACGTGGACTTCCGCGCCCACAAGGCCGCCGGCGACTGCCAGATCAAAGGCGGCAAGCGCATTGTCCCATTCTCCGAGTGCCATGTAGGTGGCGCCGCGGTTGGTATGGATTGCGACCGCCTCCGGTCTCGAGGCCAGGGCAGCTTCATAGCTCGCGAGCGCCTCGCGCGGCCGCCCGAGCTGCCGCAGCGCGTGGGCGCTTCCGATCAGCGCCTCGAATGACCGCGGGTCAGACATCGGGCAAAGCCTGCATTGCTGCGGCGACGCGCCGCAGTACGCCGCTCCACCCGCCGGCTGCGTCCTGCCGGAACAGCCTCAGCGTCGGATACCAGGGACTGTCCTCCGTGTCGAGGAGCCAGCGCCAGTCGGGGTGCGATGGCAGCAGCACCCACGTCCTCACTCCGAGCGCTCCGCACAGATGCGCCACGCTCGTATCGACGGTGATGACCAGATCCAGGCACTCGCACAGCGCCGCGGTAACGGCGAAATCACCGAGCTCAGATGAGAAATCCGTGACCATGGCGTGCTCGCGCAGCGCGCGCAGATCGCTGTCGCGGACTTCCTTTTGCAGGCTCACGTAGTGGCAGCTTGCAGGGAGCGCCGCGAGCAGCTCCGCAAGGGGGACGTTGCGCCGATGATCGTGGGGGTGCAGCGAGTTGCCGCTCCAGGCCAGCCCTATCCGTGGACGATCCTCGCCGAGACAGGCGCGCCAGCGCGTCACGTCACTCGCGTCCGCAGCGAGGTATCGCCGCGGCGCCGGTATGGTGCCGAGCGTCGTGCCGAAGGCGAGCGGCAGGCTCATGAGCGGACAGTGGCGGTCGAACTCGGGCAGCGGATCACCGCGCCGGAGGATGCCTGCAGGCCCGACGAGGCTGTGCATGAGACGTCGGAGCGGCTCGCGCACCTCGAGCAGCACTCGCGCGCCGCGCTCGGCAACGAGACTCGCATAACGACAGAACTGCAGCGTGTCGCCGAAGCCCTGTTCGCCGTAGAGCAGGATGGTCTGGCCCGCAAGCGGCTCCTGTCCCGTCCACAGGGGCTGGCGGAAGTGCCGCGGATCCTTGATGTTGGGGCCGTTGAGGTTCTTCCAGCGCCATTCGTGCTCGACCCAGCCCGGGACGAGATCGCCACAAAGCAGCAGAGCGACCGATTTGCAGAAGTGCGCCTCGCCGCACTCAGGGTCGAGCGCGATGGCACGGTCGTAGCTCGAGAGCGCCCCCGGCCAGTCCCGCAGCTCCTGCAGGACATTGCCGCGAGCGATATGAGCGGCCGCGTCGGTCGCGGCGATCGCGATCCAGCGCTCGCAGCTTCGCAGTGCGCGCCGGGCATCGCCCCGATCGCGCAGCAGCGCCGCGTGGTTGCACCACCCCGCGGCCATGCCGGGCTCCAGGGCTATGGCGCGCTCATAGCTTGCCAGCGACTCGTCCCAGCGGCGCAGCTTGTAGAGCACGACGCCGCGGTTGCAGTGCGCATCGGCGTAGTCGGGTCGCAGCGCGATGGCGCGATCGTAGCTGCGCAGCGCTTCCACCCAGTGCTCCATCGCCTGCAGCGCTATGCCGCGATTGAAGTAGGCGTCGGTGAAATCCGGCCGGATCGCGATGGCGCGATCGAAGCTTGCCAGCGCTTCGGGCAATCGTTCCAGCGCCTGCAGTACCGAGCCGAGATTGCAATGAGCGGCAGGGTCGCGGGGATTGATAGCGAGGGCCTTGCGTATCAGCTCGAGTGCGCTCGCCGAATCGCCGTCCTGGTGGGCGATGAGTCCTGAGAGGTGCAGCGCATCGAAGTTTGCGGGCTCGCGGCGCAGGATCTGCCGGTACAGTGCCTGGGCTTCCGGGAGCCTGCCCCGCTGGTGCAGCGCAACGCCACGCCTCAGCCATTCCGGCACTCCGGCGGCCGCCGCTGCGGTCATCTGACGCCTGCCACGGGAGGGGATCGCGCGCACAGACCGGCCAATGTGCGCACGGAACGTTACGTCATCGTGAAGGGCGGGAAGGGCGGCTATCCGCAGCCCCCGGGTAGTTACATATAGTGCAGATCCGGGCTCAGTCGGTGGCGCCTGGCACGGCTTTCGCCGCCCAAATCAGCGCCTTTGGCCCGTTTCAGGCAAACTCAGCGGCCCGGGACCTGAAGACCAGGCCCGCAGAATCGAGGCAGGGATCATGTGCGGAATCGTCGGAGCGGTGGCCGGGCGAGACGTCGTGCCGATCCTTATGGAGGGTCTGCGGCGGCTCGAGTACCGCGGCTACGATTCGGCCGGTCTCGCCGTGCTCAACGGCTCGGAGCACCTGACGAGGCTGCGCACCGTCGGCAAGGTGCGGATGCTCGACGATGCCCTGGAACACACACCGACCTCGGGCAAGATCGGCATCGCCCATACCCGCTGGGCGACTCATGGCGTGCCGAGCGAGCGTAACGCGCATCCGCATATCTCCCGTGACGGACTCGCCATCGTCCACAACGGCATCATCGAGAACCACGATGAGCTGCGCGCCGACCTCGAGCGCCGCGGCTACAGCTTCACCTCCGAGACCGACACGGAGGTCATCGCTCACCGTATCCACTACCACCTGCAGACGCTCAAGGACCTGTTCAAGGCGGTGCGTGCCACGGTGGCCGAGCTCCAGGGCGCCTATGCGCTGGTGGTGGTGAGCGAGCACGATCCCGACCAGCTGATCCTCGCGCGCGAAGGGTGCCCGGTGGTCGTGGGACTCGGGCTGGACGAGAATTTCGTCGCCTCCGACGTCGCGGCGCTGCTACCGGTGACGCGCCGTTTCATGTTCCTCGAAGAGGGCGACGTCGCGGAGGTGCGCCGCCGGGCGGTGCGGATCCTCGACCGCAACGGCGTCACCGTAGAGCGCGAGATACGCGAGAGCGAAGTCTCGGCGGATGCGGCCGAGAAGGGTCCGTACCGGCATTTCATGCTGAAGGAGATCCACGAGCAGCCGCGCGCCGTGGCCAACACGCTGCAGGAGCGGGTTGCCAACGGACGGCTGTTGGAAGCGGCCTTCGGTCCGGCGGCCACGGAAGTTTTGCAGCGCACGCGCGCCGTGCACATCGTCGCCTGCGGCACCAGCTTCCATGCCGCGTCGGTCGCGCGCTACTTCATCGAGCAGATCTGCAAGCTCCCCTGCACCGTGGATATCGCGAGCGAGTACCGCTACCGCAGCCCGCTCGTGCCGCCCGATTCTCTGTTCGTCACCATCTCGCAATCGGGCGAGACCGCCGACACGCTGGCGGCGCTGCGTCTCGCGCGGGAGTCGGGCTACCTGTCGCAGCTTGCGATCTGCAACGTGCCGGAGAGCTCACTGGTGCGCGAGTCCGAGCTCGTCATGCTGACGCGCGCGGGACCGGAGATCGGGGTGGCCTCGACCAAGGCGTTCACCACCCAGCTCGCGGCCCTCGGCATGCTGGTGATCGCCCTCGCCCGCCATCATGGCGCCGACTCCGAGCGCGAGCGCGGCCTCGTTACCCGGCTCATCGAGCTGCCCTCGCTCATCGAGCAGACGCTGGCGCTCGATCCCGTCATCCAGAGGCTCGCGGAGCGCTTCGCCGACAAGCATCACGCGCTGTTCCTCGGGCGCGGCGCGCTCTACCCAATCGCCATGGAGGGAGCGCTCAAGCTCAAGGAGATCTCCTACATCCATGCCGAGGCGTATCCGGCCGGCGAGCTCAAGCACGGGCCGCTGGCGCTGGTGGACGCCGACATGCCGGTCGTCACGGTGGCGCCGAACAACGACCTGCTGGAGAAGCTGAAGTCCAACCTCATGGAAGTGCGCGCCCGCGGCGGTGAGCTGTTCGTGTTTGCCGATCCGGAGGCGGGCTTTCAGTCGAGCGACGGCGTGACCGTGATCGAAATGCCCAGGCACGTGACCTACTTCCAGGCGCCGGCGGTGTACACCGTGCCGCTGCAGCTGCTCGCCTACCACGCCGCCATTCTGCGCGGTACCGACGTCGATCAGCCGCGCAACCTCGCCAAGAGCGTTACGGTCGAATAAAGGGCACCGAGCTCGAGGAGCGTTGAGGCCCCGCGCTACGTGGAGGCGGAATCCGCGGCGGATTCGGTCACCGCTGCCCCGATTGCGCCTGCAGGCCGCAGCAGCGCGCCGCCCAGGAGCGCCGCCAACGCGGTGAACGCCGCGCCGATGAGAAAGGCGAGCTGAAAACCGGCCGCGAGTGCGGCCGCATGCGTCGCCCCGCCGGCGAGCTGCGCTGTGGCGCTGCGGGTCGCGGCGAGACTTGCGAGCGTCGCGAGCCCGAGGGCCCCCCCGAGCATGAACGAGGTGTTGACGACGCCTGAGGCGAGGCCCGACTCCTCATCGCCGACATCGCCCATGGCGGCGAGCAGCACCGGATTGAAGCCGAGGCCGGCGCCGATGCCGAGCAGTACCATCGCCGGCAGCACGTCGATGAGAAACGTGCCGGCGGGCGGGGCGCGCGCGAACAGCGCGAGCCCGGCCGCCGCCAGTGTCAGGCCCACCACGATCGGGCGTTTGAGGCCGAAGCGCAGTACCGCGCGCGCCGACAGTCCCAGCGAGAACGCCGCCATGATGAGATTCGCCGGCAGGAATGCCAGCCCCACCCGCAACGCGTCGTAGCCGAGCAGCAGCTGCATGTAGAGCGCCGACATGAAGAACCACGCGAACATGCCCGCGGCCCACAGCACGCCGATCAGGTTGGCGACCGCGAGATTGCGCAGGCGGAACAGCCGCAGCGGCACCAGCGGGGCGGGGCTGCGCAGCTCGAGCGTGAGGAACAGCGCGAACAGCAGCGCCGCGCCCGCGAGCTGCTCCAGTGTCCGCGCCGAGGTCCAGCCGGCGGTGTTGGTATTGACGACGGCGTACACGGCCAGCATGAGCGCCGCGGTGATGGTGAACGCGCCGCCGACGTCGAGGTGCGGACGTCCGGCGGGTGAGTGCCCGGGTGGCACGAGCCTGCGGCACAGCACGAACACCAGCACCCCCACCGGCAGGTTCACCAGGAACACCCAGTGCCAGCTCAGGGCGCTGGTGAGGAGGCCCCCGAGCAGCACGCCGATACTGCCACCGCCCGCGCACACGAAGCCGTAGATGGCGAGCGCCCGGGCCCGGTCCCGCGGGGTGCTGAACAGGCTCACGATGAGCGACAGCGCGACGGCCGTCATGACGGCTCCCCCGAGTCCCTGCACCGCGCGCGCCGCCACCAGCCATTGCTGCGTAGTCGCAAGCCCGCAGCCGAGGGAGGTCAGCGTGAAGAAGGTCGTGCCGAGCAGGAACACGCGGCGGTGCCCGAACAGGTCGCCGAGCCGCCCGCCGAGCAGCAGAAAGCCGCCGAAGGTGAGCATGTAGGCGTTCATCACCCAGCTCAGCGAGGCCGCGGTGAAGCCGAGGTCGGCGCGGATCGAGGGCAGGGCGACGTTCACGATGGTCGTGTCGAGCACGATCATCAGTACCCCGAGACACAGGACATAGAGCGCCAGCCAGCGCCGGCGTTCCGGGAGTGTTGCAGTCATCGCGGTGAGTCTACCCGGTGGGTGTTCCATGTTGACGACGAACCGGGTTCCCCGGAATCGACCGCGCACGGTACGATGCCTCGATGAGTGCCGCCCGCACGCCGTCGATCGCGGATCTGCTCGCCGGCATGTCGATCGCGGGCCTGCTGCTGCCGGAGGCCGTCGCATACTCGGGCCTTGCCAACCTGCCGCCGCAGGCAGGCGTCATCGCGCTCTTCGCCGGGCTCATCTGCTACGGGCTGATCGGCGGCAGCCGCTTCGCCATCGTGAGCGCCACGTCCTCCTCAGCGGCGGTGCTGGCCTCGGCACTGCTCGCCCTCGATGCGACCACGGCGGCACAGCGGGTGCAGTTGGCGGCCTTGCTCGTGGCGGGCGCTGGCCTCGCCTTCGTGCTGTCGGCGGTGCTGCGCCTGGGGGCCACGTCCAGCCTGATCGCGCGTCCGGTGTTGCGTGGCTATGCCTTCGGGCTCGCGCTCGTGATCGCGGTCAAGCAGTGGCCGACGCTGGTGCACCTGCACACCCATAGCACGGAGTTCTTCCCGCTGCTTTCCGAGCTGCTGCACCATTTCCCCGCCTGGCAGCTGCCGAGCCTGGCCTGCGGCCTCGGGGCTCTCGCGGGTCTGTTTGCGCTCGAGCGCGTGCGGCGCGTGCCGGGCGCGCTGGTCGTGATCGTGGTCAGCATCGCGGCCGCGCCGCAACTCGCGGCCCGGGGCGTGGCGCTCACCGGACCGATCAGGCTCGCCCTCGCGACGCCCTCGCTCGCAGCCCCGCCGCCCGGCCACTGGCTGCAGCTCACGGAGTTCTCTCTGGCGCTGATGTTCATCCTCTACGCCGAGTCGTACAGCTCGATCCACACCTACGCGCTCAGGCACGACGAGACGGTGCGGCCGAACCGCGATCTGCTCGGGCTCGGCCTCGCCAACCTGGTCGCGGCACTGTTCCAGGGAACACCGGTCGGTGCCGGCTACTCGGCGACTTCCGCCAACGATGCGGCCGGCGCACAGTCGCGCTTCGCCGGGCTCACGGCCGCCGCGGTGGTGCTGCTGCTGGTGCTGCTGTTTCTGCCGTGGATCGAGCGCATTCCCCAGCCCGCGCTCGCGGCGATCGTGATCCACGCGGTCAGCAAATCGCTGCGCTTGAGCGCGTTCGCCGCCCCCTTCCGCTGGCACCGTGACCGGCTGGTGGCGCTCGCCGCGGTGCTGGCGGTCATGGTGCTCGGCGTGCTGAACGGGCTGCTGGCCGCCATCGCCTTTAGCGTCGCAATGCTGCTCAGGTCGCTCGCGAGGCCGCACCTCGCGGTGCTCGGACGCATGGGCGAACACGATTATGTGAGCCTCACTCGCTTTCCGCACGCGCTCACCCTGCCCGGCATGCTGGTGCTGCGTCCCGAGGAGCCGCTGTTCTTCGCCAACGCCGAGCCGCTGTTCGCGCAGGCGCGGCAGCTGGTACTGGCGCAGCCGGCGGCCAGGCTGGTGGTGCTCAACCTCGAACAATCGCCGGATCTCGACAGCACGGCGCTCGAGACGCTCGGGGAGTTCTGCAGCTGGCTCACGGTGCGCGGCGCGTCCATCCGCCTGGCGCGGCTGCAGGATGCGGCGCGCGAGGCGCTCACGCGCGCTCGCTTCACACAGCTGCCGGCGGCCGCGCTCGAGTACTCGAGCGTCGATGACGCCGTCAGGGGCGAGCCGGTCGCACCGCCGGCCGCGGCGGCCGCCAACAGCTGATTCGTGGTACCCACGGCGCCCCGTCCCGGGGCCGCTTGGGTCCCGCCGGCCCGCTGCACCCGCCGCTGCATTACAACAACTTAACGAAGCGGTTTGCGCATGGCGCAGCGGTGTCGGGCGCGCTAGCCTTGGCATGTAGGGAATGCGACCGGAGACTCAACCCCCGACATTGCACGAGGAAACTCAACAATGAACAAACAATTCAACTGGCTGTTGGCAACGCTGGCAGCCCTGCTCATGTTCGGATGCACCATGGACAAGGGACCGGCCGAGCAGGCCGTGGCGAGCGCGGAGACCTCGCTGGCCGCGGTGCGCGACATGGCGCAGAAGTACGTTCCGGACCAGCTGCAGGCCGTCGAGACACAGCTCGGCACGGTGAAGGACAGCCTCGCCAAGGGTGACTACAAGGCGGTTCTGGCCGCATCGCCCGCGCTCACGACCGCAATCAGCAACCTGAAGGACGCGGCGGCGCAGAAGCAGGCCGAGTCCGAGGCCGCCGCCAACAAGGCGAAGGAGGACTGGGGTCCGCTGAGCGCCGATGTGCCGAAGATGGTCGCCGCCGTCCAGAGCCGCGTGGACGAGCTGTCGAAAATGCGTCACCTGCCCAAGGGGGTCACCAAGGAGTCGCTGGAGTCCGCCAAGTCGGGCCTGACCACCATGAACTCGACATGGACGGATGCCTCCAACGCTTCGACCTCCGGGGACTTCGTGACCGCGGTCAGCAAGGCCCAGGCCGTGAAGGACCAGGCGACTCAGGTCATGCAGTCACTGAAGATGAATGGCGCCGGCAGCACCGGCGGCAGCAGCAGCTGAAGAGCTCGACCTGACTCGGCTCGGCCGCCTGCAGCTGAATTTGGGCAGGCCGGCCTGGCGACCAAGCTTACCGGCCGTCTCATCCCTCGATGAGGCGGCCGGTGAGATCGTAGGCGTCCGCGGCCACGATCTCGACATCGGCCCAGTCGCCCGGGCGAAGGCGGACGCCCTCGGCTGCGGTGCGCGCGCTTGCGCCCGCGATCCGTACCACGCCGTCGATCTCCGGGGCGTCCGCCTCGCTGCGCGCGATCGCGGTCGTGCCCTCGATCGCATCGACCAGCACGCGCACGCGCGTGCCGACGCGCGCGGCGAGCCGCCGGGCGCTGATCGCGGCCGCACGCTCCATGAAGCGCGCATGGCGCTCGTCCTGCACCTCGGGCGGGACGTGGCCGGCGAGGGTGTTGGCTGCCGCGCCCTCGACAGGCGAGTATTTGAAGCAGCCGACCCGGTCGAGCTGCGCCTCCTCGAGCCACTCGAGGAGCTCGGCGAACTCGGCCTCGGTCTCCCCGGGAAAGCCGACGATGAAGGTACTGCGCAGCGTCAGCTCCGGACACACGCCGCGCCAGGCGCGTATGCGCGCGAGTGTGTCCTCGGCGCGCGCTGGGCGGCGCATGCGCCGCAGCACCGTCGGGCTGCCGTGCTGGAACGGCACGTCGAGGTACGGCAATACGCGTCGCTCGGCCATGAGCGGCAGCACCTGATCGACGTGCGGGTAGGGGTAGACGTAGTGCAGGCGTACCCACACACCCAGGCTTCCGAGGGCGCGCGCCAGATCGATGAAGCGCGTCTCATAATGCGTCCCGTGCCAGGTGGCGCCCGCATACCGCAGGTCCGAGCCGTAGGCACTGGTGTCCTGCGAGATCACCAGCAGTTCCTTCACGCCCGCCGTCACCAGCCGCTCCGCCTCCCCGAGGACGTCGTCGATGCGGCGGCTCGAGAGCACGCCGCGCAGCGCCGGGATGATGCAGAAGCTGCAGCGGTTGTTGCAGCCTTCCGCGATCTTGAGATACGCATAGTGTCGCGGCGTGAGCCGCACGCCCTGCGGCGGCACCAGGTCCGTGAACGGGTCGTGGCGCGGCGGCAGGTGCGCGTGCACCGCCCCGACGACCTGCTCGTAGGCCGCGGGACCTGTGACCTCGAGCACACGCGGGTGGCGCGCGAGGATGCGCTGCGGATTGGCGCCGAGACAGCCGGTGACGATGACGCGGCCGTTGTGCTCGAGAGCCTCGCCGATCGCGTCGAGCGACTCGTCGATGGCGGCATCGATGAACCCGCAGGTGTTGACGACGACGACGTCGGCCGCCTGGTAGCTGGGTGCGACCTCGTATCCTTCCGAGCGCAGCTGCGTGATGATGCGCTCGGAATCCACCAGCGCCTTCGGGCACCCGAGGCTCACGAAGCCGACGCGCGGTGCGCGCCGGCGCGCCGCGGCGGGAGCGCGCGCGCCTGCTCCGCGATGACTCCGGTCCTGGCTCATGAGACCAACGGGTGCGGCGGCTCGTGCTACCGGGTGGCAGGCGTGCCGTCGGCGCTCACCGGCGGTTCCGCCCAGCCGCCGGCCCACCACGCCGTTCCCGGGCGGTGGTGCGCGCGCATGAGCGCAAAGAACACCAACAGCACCACCAGCGGCATGACGAGCCACGGCCAGATGGCCGGGCGCCGCTCGGCGCGCATTCTGCGGCGCTCAGCGGCCATAGACTCCCATGAGCTGCGCCTTGCCGAGCGACTGTGCGTTCACGCTGAAGCTGATGTAGGCCGCGGACGCATCCGCCGGCACGTCCAGGCTCGCGACTTTGAGCGCGTAGAGCCTGAAGTAGTAGTGATGCGGCTTGCCCGGCGGCGGACACGGGCCGCCGTAGCCGGGTGTGCCGAAATCGGTGCGGGCCTGTACCGCGCCGGCGGGCATCAGCTGCTTGTGCGGATCGCCGGCGCCGGCCGGCAGCGAGCTCGCGCTCGCGGGAATGTTGTAAACGATCCAGTGCCACCAGCCGCTGCCGGTGGGCGCATCCGGATCGTGCACCAGGAGCGCGAAGCTCTTGGTGCCGGCGGGCGCGTTGCGCCACGACAGGGTCGGCGAGATGTTGCCGCCCTTGCAGCCGAAGCCGTTGAACACCTGTGCCTCGGCGATGTGCGCGCCTGCGGCGATGTCGGGGCTGGTGAGCGTGAAGGCGCCGGCGTCCCGGTGCGCCGCGTTACCGGCGGACTGAGCCGCGAGCGGCGCGATGGCAGCCGCCGCGAGGCATGCGCCCGCGATCCAGGCCGTGCGAATCATGTGTCCACTCCTCAAGAACAAAGCTGGCGGCGGCTCAAAGACCGCCACGGGCCGCAGAGTGTGCCGCCCGCAGGCCGAGGAGTGCAAATAGACCGCGTCCGCCCGGGCAGCACCGCACCCGCGGTGTGCCCGGGCGGGTCAGGTCAGGATGTCAGCGCGCCCAGTGACCGGGTGTTTCGCGCCAACCGCGGGGGCCGCGCACCCAGCCGTGCTGTACCCAGCGGTAGCCCGGTCGCGGCCTCTCCCAGTAGCCACCGTGCCACATGTAGCGGCCGCCCGACCAGAACCAGCTGCCACCGATCCAGAAAGCTCCCGGATAGGGCGCGACGCCGACGGCTTCGTACTGCACCGGCGGCGGCGCGGCGTAGGCGACAACTTCGCCACCCGGGCCCGGACCGGGCCCCACCGGGGCGACGTAACACGCCGAGAGCGCGGCGCTCATCACCAGGGCGCTCGCCGCAAGTCGCAGGGAATTGAGGTTCATCCAACTGTCTCCTCTCGTTGGCACGAAATTGCCTAACATATTAGCCATCAACGCACGTCGACGCCTGCGAGCGTACACACCCGGAGCCCCAAATGGCTGTAGGCCGGTCAGAACTGTTAAGTGGGTCCGGTGAGCCGCTGAATGCGGCCGGTGAGCTCGAAGCGCCGGGCGCCATTCAGCCGCCATTCAGCGCGAGCCTGGCTGCCGCGGCGAGGACGCCCCGGGGGGCGCCCGGCGCGAGGCGCTTCGACCGCGAATACTACCGGCGCTACTACTACGATCCGCGCACCGCGGTGGTCTCGCGCGCCGAGATGCGGGCACGCGCCCGGCTGATCGCGGCATTCGCGGCGCACGCCGGCCTGCCCGTGCGGCGGATCCTCGAAGCCGGCTGCGGCACCGGGCTGTTGCGCGCGCCGCTGCGCCGGCTGCTGCCGCGCGCGCGTTACGTTGCGCTCGAAGCGAGCGAATATCTGTGCCGGCGCCACGGCTGGCAGCATGGCCGCATCGAGGAGTACCGCGACCGCGCGCGCTTCGATCTCATCATCTGCTACGACGTGCTGCAGTACCTGGATGCGGCGGGTGCCGCCCGCGCGCTCGCGAACTTCGGGCGGCTGTGCCGCGGCGTGCTGTACTTCAGCGCGCTCACCCGCGGCGATTTCGAGCACAACTGCGACCCGCGGCGCACGGACAGCGAGGTGCATCTGCGCAGCGCGCGCTGGTACCGCGAGCGCCTCGCGCCCCGGTTCCGCGAGGCGGGCCTGGGGTTCTGGGTGCGGCGCGGCGCACCGCTCACGCTGTGGGAGCTCGAGAGGCAGTGACCGCCTGGCGCGCCAGGCGCACGCGTGCGGCGCTGCGGCGGAACAGCGGGTAGAGCGGCAGCCCGAGCGCGATCAGCAGCAGCGCGGCGATCGACTCCTTGGGCGCGGTGAGCAGCGCGCTGATCACGATCCCTACCATCACCAGCGCGAACAACAGCGGCACGAGCGGATAACCCGGAACGCGGAACGGGCGCGTGGCGCCGGGGAGTTTGCGGCGCAGCACGATCACCGAGAGCGACACCGGGATCCAGAAGAAGGCGTACGACATCACCGCCATGTTGGTGAGCTGGTCGAAGGTTCCCGATACCGCGAGCAGCGCTCCCCACACCGCGAGCAGCACCAGCGAGGTGACCGGCACGCGGCTCCTGGGGTTGAGGCGACCGAAGGGCGCGAAGAACAGTCCGTCGCGTGCGGCGGCGTAGGGAACGCGCGCGGCGGCGAGGATCACGCCGTTCAGCGAGCCGATGGTCGAGACCAGGAAGATGAGCGCTGCGATCGGCGCGGCGCGCCCGCCGAGGAAGGTCTGCACCGCGCGCGCGGCCACCGACGGCGCGTCGGGATAGGCCGTGGAATTGGAGCTCGCCACCTGCCAGAAAGGCAGCGCGTACAGATAGGCGGCATTGATGGCGACATACAGCCCGAGTACCAGCAGCGTGCCGGCGACGATCGCGCGCGGCAGGTTGCGCTGCGGCTCGCGTACCTCGCCGGCCGCCATGGGCAGGAACTGCCAGCCGCTGTAGGCCCAGAGCGCGGCGAACATCGCGCCGCCGAAACCGGTGAGCCCGCCGCTCGCAGTGCCCGACGGCGCGCGCAGGTTCGACCAGTCGTGCGTACCGCCCAGGGTGAAGACTCCGGCGGCAACTGCCACGATCGCCGCCACCTTGGTCGCGGTCAGCACGGTCTGCACGCGCCCGCCGAGCATGACGCCAAGGCAGTTGATGACCGCGAACACCGCGATCACGCCGACCGCTATCAACTGCCGCGCGCCGAGCTCGAAGCTGAAGGCGACGCCGAACGGGTGCAGCGTGTGCTGGTACCAGAGCTGGTCGAAGCGGTGGATGTCCGACACGAAGATGGCGACCGCCGCTCCGTAGGCGGCGACCGCCGCCCCCCCGAGCACGAAGGCGTTGCAGGCGAACAGGAATCCCGGCAACTCGCCGTAGGCGGTGCGCAGATAAACGTACTCGCCGCCGGCCTGCGGCAGCAGCCCCCCGAGCTCGGCGAAGCACAGCGCGCCGAGGATCGCGACCAACCCTGCGGCGACCCATGCGGCAAGCACCAGCATCGGGGTCCCGACCGCCTGGGCCATGCTCGCGGCCTTGAGGAAGATGCCCGTGCCGATGATCACACCGACCACGAGCGAGCTCGCGTCCACGAGGTTGAGGTCGCGGCGCGGTTGCAGTTCGAAGCCCTCCATGGGGTTATCGTACAATCGCGCACCCGGGCGCGTGGAGGAAACGATGGCGGCGCACGAATACCAGGCGCGGATCCACTGGGAGCGCGGCGGCGCGGCGTTCACCGATCAGCGCTACAGCCGTGCGCACACCTGGCATTTTGACGGCGGCGTGGAGGTGCCGGCCTCGTCCTCGCCGCAGGTGGTGCGGGTCCCGCTGTCCGCCGAGAACGCGGTCGATCCCGAGGAGGCGCTGGTGGCGGCGCTGTCGAGCTGCCACATGTTGTTCTTCCTGTCGTTCGCCGCCGGCCGCGGCCTGCGAGTCGATCAGTACACCGACGACGCCGTCGGTGTCATGGGCCCGAACGCCGCCGGCAAGACCGCCATGGTGCGCGTCACGCTGCGCCCGCGGGTGGCGTTCTCGGGCGAGCGGTTGCCCACGCGCGACGAGATCGCCGCGCTCCACACCCGCGCGCACGAGGAGTGCTTCATCGCCAACTCGGTGACCACCGAGGTGCGCGTCGAGCCGCGGCCCGATGGCTGAAGTCCCGACCGGCGTCGCCGCGTTTCGCGGCCCGGTACGCTGCCGGCGCGATCCGGCCGGACCGCTCGAGATCACGCTCGAGGGCCACGCGGCCGGCGAGCTTGCCGACGCCGGCGCGGCCGGCGATCCGCTCACCATCGCCTTCAGCGGCGCCACCGACCCGGGCTTGCCCGAGGCGCTCGACGACGCGGTGGTGGAGCGCGTGGGACCGGTGCGCTACCGGATCGCATCCGGAACGCGCGCCTGGCTCATCGAGGCCGCTGCCATCCACCTGCACCGTGACGTGGCCCGCGAGTTCTACCGCGCGCTGCCGCCGCGGCCGGCGCCGGCTGCGCGGCGGCTGGTCTTTCGCCTGGCGCTGCTCCTGGCCGGCAGCCGCGCCGGACTTGCCGTGCTGCGCGCGCTGCGCGGCTGAGAGTCAGGAGCCCGGCAGACTGAAGCCCGGCATGGGCTCGAGCGCCGGGCGGTGCGCACCGACCAGCGAAGCGTAAGCGGCGGTCTGCGCTTGAAAGGCGCGATCCCAGGTGAACTGGCGCAGCACGCGGGCGCGCGCCGCAAGGCCGACCGCTTCCAGGTCGCGCTCGTAGAGCGCGGCGATGGCTGCCGCCATGCCCTCGCCGCTGTCGGGCTCGGCGAGCACCCCAACGCTGTCATCGACGAATTCAGGAAACGCGCCGGCGCGCGCCGCGACCACCGGCCGGCCGCAGGCCATGGCTTCCAGGATCACGAGGCCGAAGGTTTCCTTGGTGCCGGCATGCACCAGCGCGTCCGCGGACGCGATCCACTGCGCCAGCTCGAGACTGTTGCGCCGGTAGGGGATCATGGTGACGTTGCCGGTGGGACGCGCGCGGCGTCGGCCGCCGATCAGCAGCAGGTGGTAGGGCGCGCCGAGACGCTCGAACGCCTTGAACAGTACCGGCAGGTTCTTTTCCTCGGCGAAGCGTCCGGCATAGACCAACACGCGCGCATTCGCCGGCAGGCCGAGCCACTCGCGCAGCGCGCCGCTGCGGCGTGCCGGGTTGAAGACCTCCGTATCTACACCGAGCGGCTGGTGCATGGCGTGCGCGATGCCCAGCTCCTGCAGGAACTCACACATCACCCGGCTCGGTGCAAACACCACGTCGCAGCGCTCGTACAGCACCCGCAGATAGCGGCGGATCACCGGCTCGGTGAGCCCGCCGCAGAAACGGCAGCCGGCGAGCTGCGGCAGGTTCGAATGATAGAAGCCGACCAGCGGAATGCCGCGCCGCTGCGTTACGCGCCAGGCGCACCACGCCGGATGGAAAGCGTCACCCGCCTCGATCAGGGTAGGCTCGAGCGCATCCAGCAGCCGCATCCAGCGGCGCGCATTGAGCGGCAAACGGTAGTTGAAGGTTGCCGGCACCGGGTAGCCGGGCAGCGTGCACACGCCGCCGCGCTCGAAGCGCAGCTGGTGGCCGGGGACGACGATGGTGTGCTGCCAGGAAGTGTGCCCGGCGATCCAGGCGTGCTTGGCGTTCAGGTAGCGTTTGACACCACCGCTGGTCGGCGAATAGAACAGGGTGGTATCAACGACATGCATTTGCGTCATCGAGCGGGCATTGCACCTTCATGACGATTGGGTGTCAAGCCTTGTCAGACACAGCGCACGTGCGCCGTCGGAATTGTTACCGCTGTTGTTCACCAATGCGAAGAGGTGTGTGTCTTGAACCAGTTGCTGCGCCGTCTGGTCGTTCTGCAGCCCGGTGAAGCCCCGGCCCTGCTCACCTCGTTCGCGATGCTGCTGTGCATGTTCGCGAGCTACACCATCCTGCGCCCGGTGCGCGATGCGCTCGGCATCACCTCCGGGCTCGACAACATTCCCTATCTGTTCTGGGGCGTGTTCGTGGTGATGCTGCTGCTGCAGCCGGTGTACGGCTGGCTCACCTCGCGCTTCCCGCGCACGGTGTTTCTGCCGTGGGTGTACGCGTTCTTCGCCGCCAACCTCGTGGCCTTCTATATCTGGTTCCGGCTTGAGGCCGACCACACCTGGATCGCGCGCACCTACTTCGTGTGGGTAAGCGTCTTCAACCTGTTCGTGGTGGCGGCGTTCTGGAGCCTGATGGCGGACGTGTTCACGCGCGAGCAGGCCGGACGCCTCTTCGGCTTCATCTGGGCGGGCGCCAGCACCGGCGGCCTGATCGGACCGGCGATCGCCAACCGGCTCGCGGTGCCGATCGGTGTCGTCAACCTGCTGCCGATCTCGGCGGCTCTACTGCTGCTCTCGCTGGTCTTCATGACACAGGTCATCCGCTGGCAGCGCCGGCACCACGCGCCAGAGGCGTCCGGCGCCCCGGTGGCGCCGCGCCAGGAGGCCGCGCTCGGCGGCAGCATGTGGGCCGCGTTCACCCAGGTGGTGCGCTCGCCGTACCTGCTCGGCATCGCGGCGTTCGTGCTGCTCATGACCTGGGTGTCGACCTTCCTGTACCTCGAGCAGCAGGCCTACGTGGCCAAGGCGTTTCACAGCGCCGACGCGCGCGCCAGCTTCTTCGCCGGCATCGACTGGTGCGTGCAGGCGGCCTCGCTGGTGATTCAGCTGCTGCTGTTCGGCCGGCTGTTCAAATGGGTGGGCCTGCGGACCGTACTGGCGTCGGTCCCCGTCATTATGATCGCCGGCTACGCGGTGTTCGCGGCCGCGCCGCGCTTCATGGTGCTGGTGGTGGTGTACGCCGTGCGCCGCGTGGGGGACTACGCGCTCACCCGCCCGTGCCGCGACGCACTCTTCACGGTGGTGAGCCGTGAGGAGAAGTACAAGGCCAAGAGTCTCATCGACACTTTCGTGTACCGCGGCGGGGACGCGTTGAGTGGCTCGCTCTACAAGGCCTTCACCCACGACTTCGGTGCGGGACCTTCGGCGGTGGGCTGGCTTGGGGCGGTGATCTCGGCGGTGTGGACGGTGCTCGCGCTCGCGCTCGGCCGTGCCCAGGAGCGCGGTGCGGGCGGCGCGGCGGACCCGGCACGTGGCCGAACTTCACCATAATGTCATCCAAGCATCATAGACCGCACTTAAGGTTTCTTTAGCCAGGGAACGATTCGCCCGGTGGCGAACGACGGCGCGGCTCAAACTCGCCCTTCAAAAGGGGGGAATACGAATGAAGTCGCGTAGCACGCGCTACGGCGCAATTACTGCGATGCTCGGAGCGGTCGGCTGGCTGGCCGCCCCCACGGCTGCCTACGCGGAGCTCGTGACCTTTGACTTCGTGCCGATCAGCGAAAATCCAACGTCGGCACAGACGGCCACGCCGATGGGCAGCATCACGTTGAGCATCACCCCATGGACACTCACCGCTATCAGCGGTAACGGCCTCGGCCCGAATTACTACACGAGCGGCAGCACCGCCGTAACGGCAACTGTAGAAGCGATCTCATACAAGGCCGGAGACGGTCAGACCCTCACGTGGACCGCCGGAGGACCGACGACCGGTGATAACAGTTTGTCAGTCACCAGCATGACCGAGATTTGGGCCACCAGCGCTGTCGATACTCCGGCACCAGGCAGTCCACCATGCACCGGCTGTTCTACCCCGACCGCCGGATACTATTTGACCACTCAGTTCCCGTCCGGGGCGCTCAGCGTGACGGGGACGACGGCGCAAGGTGCGATGATCATGTTTGCGAACAACGCCGGCACCGCGGGCGCGAACGACAGAAATGGCATCGGCAACGGCGACGTCACCGTCAACGCGGCGGGCTCTATCAAAGCGATCGAGGACGGAGGCTACTGGGAGCTCGCTCCGGTGCCACTGCCCGCCGGGCTGCCGCTGCTGCTGAGCGGACTGGGACTGCTGGGCTGGTTCGCGCGTCGCGGCCTCACATTGACGCTCGCCTGAGCGAGCGCCACCTGCGTTTGTTACCGGCCGCTAGGCAGCGCTCGACTGCGTTTCGGAAGTCGCGCCCGCGGTGAGCTCTGCGGCCACCGCGATGATCTCGGCCGCGCTCTCGAAGCGCTCGCCGCGATTCTTGGCCAGCAGCCGCGCGAGCAGCGGCTGGTAGCGCGCCAGGTCCGCAGGCAGCTGTGGCGGCGGGCTGCTGACGTGCTGCTGCAGCACATCGAGCGCCGTACCGCCGGTGTAGGGCTTCTGACCGGTGAGCATTTCGTAGACGATGATGCCGAGACTATAGAAGTCCGAGCGCGCATCGAGCTGCTCGCCGAGCGCCTGCTCGGGACTCATGTAGTAAGGCGAGCCGAGCAGCACGCCGGTCTGCGCGACGCTCGAGGTGCCGCCCTCGAGCGGCCGGGCGAGCCCGAAGTCGATGAGGGCGACCGAATCGTTCTCACGCAGCATGACATTGGGCGGCTTGAGGTCGCGGTGCACGAGGCCGCCCTGGTGCACCACCTGCAGCGCCGAGGCGATCTGCTCCAGGTAGCGCAGCGCCTCCTCTTCGTTGAGGCCGCGTTGAATGCGCGCCTTCAGGTCGCCGCGCGGCAGGTACTCCATCGCCAGGTACTCGAAACCGGCGTGCACGCCGTAATCGTAGATCTCCGCCACCAGCGGGCTCTTCAGGGTGAGCACCGAGGTGTACTCGCGCTCGAGGAACTGCCGGCCGGCCGCGTCGTCGCGCAGCGTCTTGGCGACCTTGAGGGCGACGTTGTGCCCGCGGGCGGCGCTCATCGCCAGATACACCACTGCCTTCTCCGATTCGCCTATCTTCAGGCGCAGCGTGTAGCCGGGGATGAATTCCTCGCCGTTCGGCGCGGTGAGCAGCGCCATGACGCTGTGGGCCGGGAGAGCTTCGGCCACGGCCGCCGGCGGCGGCGGCGCTCCCGGCACTTCGGGGGCCTGCGGCGCGGCCTTCGCGGCGTTGGCCCGGTCGCGCGCGAGGTGCGCGAGGCTCGCGAGGCGGCGTGCCACACGCCGCTCGACGCGATGCAGCGCGACGCGGATCGCGGTGTTGAGGCGCTCGGGCGTGAGCAGCCGCTTCGGCAGGTAATCGACCGCGCCCAGCTGCAGCGCGCGCACCGCGGTGAGCTCGTTACCGTCCTCGGCGAAGGCGATGACGGCCGGTGCCGCGGGCTGGTCGCGCAGGCGGCGCAGGAGCGACAGCCCCTGCGACTGCGGATCCTCGGGACTCGCGCCGAACCTGCACCCGAGCAGCAGCAGATCGCAATCGCGCCCGGAAACCGACGTGCACCAGCGCTCGAATTCCGACAGGTCGAGCATGCTGACGCTCGCCTGCGGGCAGATCACGTCGAGATGGTGGCGCAGCCACTCCTTGTACTGAAAGTCGTCATCGACAATCAGCATGCGTGCGGGAGGGGTGGTGTTGCGCCGGGCGCTCATTTGCGCAAGATGGCGCAGGCGCCGCCGGCTGGCGACAGCCGCGGGTGGATTCTGTGAAGCTCATTCTGTGAACTGCATCAAGGTTTGAGGCTTCAATCCCGCGGCAGCAGGAACCGCGACCCCTGGTACGAGAGCACGGCGCCCTCTGGCGTAATGCTCTCGACGCGCACGCCCTCGGGCAGCGAGTCACCCTCGTGCACTTTGTGCATGTTGATGATCACCCAGCGATCCTCGGGGCGCACCGCATACGCATGCAGGTCGAGCCGCAGCTGCGGCAGCTGCGTCGCGGCCGCAGCCTGCGTGTAGAGCGGCACGCCGCTCGCGGTGCCGCGCGTCACGTGGCCGGAGCCGCCGACGGCGTCGCTCGCCGGTGCGTAGTCGTCCGGATTCGCACCGCCCGCAACCCCCTGGTCCGCCGCGGCCGGCGCCCCGGGCGTTGCTGCTTCAGGCGCACCGGCTGCTGGGGCGGTCGCGGGCGCTGCGGGTGTCGCTGCGGTCGTTGCCGCGGATGTCGTGGTGGTCGTCGCTGCGGGCACCGTAGCCCCGACCCGTTCGGACGGCGCCGGTACGGCCGCCATCGCGGGCGTGCCGGCGGCAGCTGTCGGGAGCGCGAGCAGCCGCGCGGCCGGCGGCGACGGTGCGGGCTTGCGCAGCAGGATCCACAGCACGATGCCGAGATTGACGACGAACAGCACCCCGATGGCGAGCGCCCAGGCGGGCAGCCCCGGGCGGCGCGGCGCCACCTTGACCTCGAACAACGCCGGACCGCTCTGGCGCTGGCGATCGCTCTCGGACTTTTTCAGTGCATCCAGAATGAACGACATCGGTCACCCGCCGTGCGTATCGGCCAGCAGCAGTGGCACCTTTGGGCCGGCGACTGCGGCCGCGAGCGCGATCTGCGTCTGCACGCCCGCAATGCCGTCGACCGACAGCTGATGCTGGCGCTGGAAGTCGCGCACCAGGCCCGTGAGCTCGGCGTCGAACATATCGCTCACCGGACCGCTCGGGTGCAGATGCGCGAGCTGCTCGAGGCTCTGCCGCAGCCAACGCACATCCGCGCCGCGCATGCCGACCGAGAGCGCTTTCACCGGCGAGCTGGCGGGCTGCCATAGCATCACGAAGTCTCCCAGCCAGTAGCGCGACAGCTCCCCGAGGCCCACGGTGTGTGGACCGCCGAGCTGCAGCTGCGCATGCTCGTCGTCCAGATGCGTGAGCACGACCTGGTGGCTCGTGCCGCTGCCGTCACTGAGCATGAGGATCGCCGGATGATTGTACAGGCGCAACTGCCCGAAGGAGCCGCGCTCGTCGATGCACTCCAGGTGCTGCTGTGTTGCCTGTGTGCACGGGTCGATGCCGTTGGGTTGGTACTTCGCGCCCCATAGGCCGAAGAGCTTCGCGAAGGCGCTGTCGGTGTCGGTCTCGGAGTTATGCCCGACGAGGAGCTGCGCGAGGTTCGGCTGCGGGGCAGGCGCCAGGTGCGGCGTCGCCGCGACCGCGGCCGGCAGCGCTGCGCCGCTGCTTCTGGGTGCGGTGGCTGCGGTCATCACGTGCGACAGGGTCGGACGGAAGTTCCACAGCGCCGTCGTGCCGATGGCGAGTAGCGCGGCGATGGCCGCGGTCACGGCCCACGGCAGCCAATGGGGCGCGAGATACCGGCCGAAGACTTCCGAGGCCGCGTGCCGCACCAGTGACGGGGTCACGTGGTGGCGATCCAGCGAATAGGCTCCGAGGAGCGCGCGGTCGCAGATGACGTTGATCACGCGCGGTACGCCCGCCGAGAGGCGGAACACCTCGTTGAGCCCCCGGTGCCCGAAGATGTCGCTCGTGGCCCCGGCGACTCGCAGGCGGTGGCGCACGTAGGCCACGGTCTCGTCGTGCGACAGCGGGATCAGGTGATAGCGGCCGGTGATGCGCTGCGCCAGCTGCCGCAACTCGTTGCGCGACAACAGCTCGCGTAGCTCCGGCTGGCCGATGAGAATGATCTGCAGCAGCTTCTGGGTGTTGGTCTCGAGGTTGGTGAGCAACCGCACCTGCTCGAGCACGTCGGGCGAGAGGTTCTGCGCCTCGTCGACCACCAGCACCACGCGCTGTCCCTGCGCATGGGCGCGCAACAGATACTCCGACAGGATGTCCACCAGGTCCTTGAGGCTCTGCTGCGCGGCGTCCGGCACGCCGATCCCGAGCTCCTCGCAGATGGTGAGCAGGAATTCCGGCGCGGTCATCCGCGGGTTCAGGATCAGGGCGATCTCGGCGTTCTTCGGCGTCTGCGCCAGGAGCGACCGCACGATGGTAGTCTTGCCGGTGCCGACCTCGCCGGTGAGCTGCACGAAGCCGCCCGCCTCGTTGATGCCGTACACGAGATGCGCCAGCGCCTCCGCGTGCCGCTCGCTCAGGTAGAGGTAGCGCGGATCGGGGGTGATCGCGAAGGGCTTCTCGTTCAGCCCGAAGAACGTCAGATACATGGGGAGATGCTACTCGATCGTATTCCCACGCCGCAGTGAGCGGCTGCCAAAACGCGTCCTGGCTTCGTCCAGAGCCGCGTCCAGGCGCCCCCCGCCCGCCAGGCCATCGAACAGTCCCAGCTGCGATGCGGGCTTCAGATCAGTGAGGACCACTCCCAGCAGCCGAAGTTTCGCGCGCGGGTGCCCCGCGAGCCAGCGGCCGAGGAGCTCGGTGGCCACGGCGCCGATAGCGCGCCCGGAGGCGGTTGCCGGGGTCACGGCACGCTGGCGCGTGAATGTGACAAAGTCTGCGCGGCGGATCTTGACCCCGATGCAGCCGGCGACCAGCCGCCGGCCTCGCAGCCGGGCGCAGGCGAGCTCGGCGAGGCGTGCCAGCTGCACCTGCAGCACGCGCGGCTCGCCGATGTCCTCCTCGAAAGTGTCCTCGGCGCTCAGGGATTTCTCCTCGAGGTCCGGCTCGACCGGCCGGTCGTCGACGCCCGAGGCGCGCTCGCGGACCCAGGCCGAATAGCGGCCGAACAGCGGCCACAGCACCGCGTCCGGCGCGCTACGCAACTCTCCCAGTGTGCGGATTCCGGCGGCCTCCACCCGCGCTCCGGTCTTGCGCCCGAGTCCCGGCAGGCGCCGCACCGAGAGCGGATCGAGCACCGCGTTCACCTGTGCGGGCTCGACCACGGTCAGCCCGTCGGGCTTGCCGAGGTCGGATGCGATCTTCGCGACCAGCTTGTTGGGCGCGACGCCCACGGAGGCGGTGAGTCCGGTCAGCTCGCGGATCCGGTTCTTGACGCGCCGCGCGATCTCGACAGCGCCGCCGAGGAGCTGTTGGCTCGCGGTGACGTCGAGGAACGCCTCATCGAGCGACAGGCCCTGCACGAGCGGCGTCACCTCGCGGAACACGCCGAACACCACAAGCGAGACCTGCTGATAACGCTGCATGCGCGGGCGCACGCACACGGCGTGCGGGCACAGCCGTAAAGCGGTGCGCATGGGCATCGCCGAGTGCACGCCGAAGGGGCGCACCTCGTAGCTGGCTGCGGTGACCACGCCGCGCCCGCCGCTCCAGCCGACGATCACCGGCTGGCCCGCGATCGAGGGATCATCGTGCTGCTCCACCGACGCGTAGAACGCGTCCATGTCGACATGCAGTACGGCGCGGCTCACAGGGTACAGCCTTCGCTTGCGTGCTCAGACCACTGCAGCAACCATGAACGTACGCATCATGATCTCTTTCAGAGCGAGAGTCCGCTGTACGCGACGGTGAGCAGGATCATCAGCGTACCGCTGATGAAATAGAAGAAACCCAGCAGCAAGAGCTTGCCGAACGTCAGCCAGCGGCCCTGCCCGTAAACCACCCGCATGGAACGATAAACGTACCAGGGGATGTACAGGCAGAGCGCGAAGCCCACCCAGGATGCGGCCCAGGGCAGGAGCGCCGACATCCCCGCCGCGAGCAGCAACAGCAGGAACCCGAACGCGTGGTTGTGCACGAACAGCAGCAGGTGCTCGACGTAGTAATGCCGCGGCCGCCAGTACACCAGCATCATGCCGGCCGCGAGCAGCGGCAGGAACAGGAACATCGCGTGCGGCAGGTTGTGCAGGAACGCATCGCGCACCGAGCGGCCGTCATCCAGCACCACCAGGCGGCAGACGTGAGTGAACCGACGCAAAATCCGGTCTTGCCAGGCACCCAGATGGCCGAGATCCGGACACACCCGCTCGGCCCGCTCCTGCGGGGACTCGCCGGGCTTCACTGGAGCCATGGGGCCATACTCGTGCCGCCCGGGAGCGACCGCGGCACCGCTGCCGGCGCGGGGCGGCGCATCCAGATGAAGGACCGTCATGCTCTGGTTCGTGGCGCTGAACCAGATGAAGAACACTACCGACAGCACCAGGTACAACCGCACCGGCGGCAGGTAGCGTGCGCGCCGGCCGACGAGGAATTCGTGGGTGAGGTAGCCCGGCTTGAAGAGCAACGCCCAGAGCGTGCGCCACAGCCGCGAGTCCGCGTGCGTGACATCCTCGGCCGCGACCTGGATGAAATGCCACAGCGTATGCACCGGCGGCTCGAGCCGCTGACCGCAGGTGCCGCAGTAGCGCCCCGGGACGTACGCCCCGCAGTTGTCGCAGCGCGGCGCGGCGGCCGCGGCTGTCGCGGCCGGTGGCGTTGCAGCCTGCGCGGGCTGCGCGGCCGGCTCGGTCGGGGGGGGTGCTGTCGGCGCCGCCGTGCTCATGCGACGTGGTGCCGGACCCGGGTCTCCGCCGGCTGCGCCTGGGTGCCGAGCTCCTCGGGCGCAAAGTCATCGACGTGGATCAGGTCCATGACCTTGCGATCGTACTCGCGCAGCGCCGCGGCCTCGGTCTCGGACAGCAGTCCCGCGGCGAGCGCCTGCTGGATCTGTCCCGGGAGATCGAGCGCGCTGACGCGGCCGGTCTTCACCCCTTCGACGCGGATGCGCCTGAGCAGCGGGTCGAGCTCGCCGGCGAGCGTCATCGCCTCGTGCAGGAGGCCGAGTGGGCTTCCCGGCTCGAGCCGCCGGTAGACGTACTGGCAAAGCCGCTCGCGCGATTGCGTCGGCGCCGTCACCAGAGCGGCGACCTGATGCCCCAGCCGGTCGCCGGGGGCGGAGTAGATGCGGCCGCGGGGGAAGATCAGCACGCGCATCGTGCCGGCGAGCAGCCGATTGGGGAAGTTGCGCAGAAAGCCGTGCAGCTGCTCCTGCGCGTGGTACAGAAGGTTGCGGCAGGCCCACTCGACCACCGGCAGGTCCTGCTCGGGGCGGCCCTGGTTCTCGTGGTGCTTGAGCACCATCGAGGCGAGGTACATGGCGGACAACACGTCCCCGAGACGCGCTGACAGGCTCTCCTTCTTTTTCAGGTAGCCGCCGAGGGTCAGCATCGCCACGTCCACCGCGAAGGCGAACGAGGCGGAGAAGCGCACGATGTGCTGGTAGTAGCGCGCCGTAGGTCCGGCGACCGGCGCGCGCGTGAAGCGCGCATGGGTGAGCGCCATGATGAACGAGCGCACCGCGTTCGAGATGGTGAAGCCGATGTGCCCGAAGAGCGCGCGGTCGAACTCATCGACGCCGGCGGCGCGGTCGGGATTGCGCGCCGCGGTCATCTCGCGCAGCACGTACGGATGGCAGCGGATAGCTCCCTGGCCGAAGATGATGAGGTTGCGGGTCAGGAGGTTCGCGCCCTCGACCGTGATCGCCACCGGCACGATCTCATAGCCGCGCGCCAGGTAGTTGTTGGGACCGAGCATGATGCCCTTGCCGCCGTGCACGTCCATGGCGTCGTTGGCGACCTGGCGGCCCATCTCCGTGACGTGGTACTTGAGCATGGCGGAGGGGACCGAGGGTTTCTCGCCGCCGTCGATAGCGCCCGCAGTCACCGAGCGTGCGGCGTCCATGGTGTAGGTGAGGCCAACCATGCGGGCGAGTACCGCCTCGACGCCCTCGAAGCGCCCGACCGGCATGTTGAACTGCGTGCGGATGCGCGCGTAGGCGCCGGTGGCCCAGACAGCCGCCTTGCAGGCGCCGGTGGTGTTGGAGGGCAGCGAGATGCAGCGCCCGACCGACAGCTGCTCGACCAGCATGCGCCAGCCGCTGCCGGCCATCTTCGGACCGCCGACGATGCAGTCGAGCGGTACGAACACGTCCTTGCCGTGGACGGGTCCGTTCTGGAACGGGATGTTGAGCGGGAAGTGCCGCCGGCCGATGGTGACTCCGGGCGTGTTGCGCGGGATCAGCGCGACGGTGATGCCGATGTCGGACCGGTCGCCGAGCAGGTGCTCCGGGTCGAACATACGGAATGCCAGCCCGATGACGCTCGCGACCGGCGCCAGCGTGATGTAGCGCTTGTCGAAGTTGAGCTTCAGTCCAAGCACCTCCGCGCCCTGCCACATGCCGCGGCACACGACCCCGGTGTCGGGAATGGCCGCGGCGTCCGAGCCGGCGCGCGGGCCGGTCAGCGCGAAGCACGGCACTTCCTCGCCGCGCGCCAGGCGCGGCAGGTAGAAGTTCTTCTGCTCCTCGGTGCCGTAATGGTTGAGGAGCTCCGCGGGCCCGAGTGAATTCGGCACCGCGGCGTTGGAGGCCGCGGTGGGGCTGCGGCTGGAGATCTTGGTGAGCACGCACGAGTGCGCGTAGGCGGAGAATTCCAGGCCGCCGTATTTCTTCGGGATGATCATCGCGAAGAAGCCGCGGCTCTTGAGGAACTCCCACACCTGCGGCGGCAGATCGCCCAGCTCGTGCGTGATGTGCCATTCATCGAGCATGCGACACAGCTCCTCGCACGGTCCGTCGAGGAACTCGCTCTCGGCGCTGGAGAGCTGCGGGCGCTGTGCCGACATGAGCTTGCGCCAGTTGGGCGCGCCGGTGAACAGCTCACCGTCCCACCACACCGTGCCCGCCTCCAGTGCCTCCTTCTCGGTCTGCGACATCGCCGGCAGGAGCCTCAGATACGCGCGCATGAACGGGCGCGTGATGAGCGGTTTGCGCAGGCTGCGCCCGTTCAGCAGCCATAGCGCCGCCAGCAGCAGCCACAGGAAGCCCTTCCACACGCCCGCCGGCGCGCTGCTCGCGCCGAGGAGGGTGTAGGCGGCGAGCAGCAAGGTGAAGGTGATCGTGAAGGTGAGCAGCGACAGACGGCGGTAGGCGAGGAACAGGACCGCGGCGATGAACAGCAGCGTGATGACGCCGCCGACCTGGGTCACCGCGTACGCGGCCGCGACGACCAGAGCGAGGGTGACTATCGCGCCTAACACCGCAGCAGGTCGTTGACGCCGGCGCGCTCCTCGAGCAGCTCGGCGTAGCTCGCGTCCATGCGCTTGCGGCTGAAGTCATCCACCTCAAGGCCGGGCACGATGCGGTAGTCGCCGCCACTGACGGTGACCGGGTACGAGTAGATGATCCCATCGGCGATGCCGTAGCTGCCGTCCGCCGGCACCCCCATGCTCACCCAGTCGTTGGCGGGTGTGCCGTGCACCCAGGTGTGCACGTGGTCGATGGCGGCGGCGGCGGCCGAGGCGGCCGAGGAGGCGCCGCGCGCCTTGATGACGGCGGCGCCGCGCTGTTGCACGACCGGAATAAAGCTCTCCTCGATCCATTGCTGCGTGACCAGCAACTTCGCAGGCTTGCCGTCCACCAGCGCGTGCGACAGGTCCGGGTACTGGGTCGCTGAGTGGTTGCCCCAGATGGTCACGCGGCGAATGGCGCCGACGCGGCTGCCGGTCTGGTGCGCAAGCAGCGCGAGCGCACGGTTGTGATCGAGGCGCGTCATGGAAGTGAAGTTGCGCGGGTTGAGCTCGCGGGCGTTGGCACGCGCGATCAGCGCGTTGGTGTTGGCGGGGTTACCGACGACCAAGACCTTGACGTTGCGGTCGGCAACCGCGTTCAGCGCGCGGCCCTGGGCGGAGAAGATCTGCGCGTTCGCCAGCAGCAGGTCCTTGCGCTCCATGCCGGGCCCGCGCGGGCGGGCGCCCACCAGCAGCGCCACCTGGCAGTCGCGGAACGCGACCTGAGGGTCGTCGGTGGCCACTACCTTGTTGAGTGTTGGAAACGCGCAGTCATCGAGCTCCATCAACACGCCTTGCAGCGCCGGCAACGCTGCGCTGACCTCGAGCAGGTGGAGGTTGAGCGGTGTGTCTGGGCCCAAGGCACTGCCCGAGGCGAGGCGAAAGGCGAGCGCATAGCCGATCTGGCCGGCGGCGCCGGTAATGGCAACGTTGACTGCGGGTTTCATAAGAACTGGGAATTCTAGCGTAGGACCTCTTCAAACCCTCCGGGCCGAAGTGCTCTCAAAAGCGGCGCATGGGGCTTTCCGCGACGCGAATGGCGGTCGGGACCTAAGCCCCTGCAGGCCTCAAGTCTCTTGATTTCCACGGATAAATAATCCGGTGGACTAGCTTGACACTTGAGTAGTGTTCTAGTAGAGTACAACACCAAGGAAGCCTGCATAGGCAACCGAGGCAGAGAGTCCACGAGACCCACAGGATTAAGGAGACGACCATGTTCGCAGTTGCATACAACGCCTATCGGCACCTCACCGCCGCCGCCGCCGCCGCCCTGATCACGCTGGTGATCACCATGAGCTTCGTGCAGTCCACGACGCTCCCGCCCGGCGCCCACTCGCAGACCGTCACGACCGCCGCGCAGACGGGTATGCCGACCTGGTTCGGCCAGCCGCGCCCGGCCACTTTGGTAGATTAGTGCACTAACCTCCCGTTACAGGCGCGCGCATGGACCCCCAGTGGGACGACAGCATGCCGATCTACCGGCAACTGCGTGACCGGGTGGTAGCGATGATTCTGGAAGGTGCGCTGAAGGAAGGCGACCCGCTACCCTCGGTCCGCAACGTTGCCGCGGACTTCCGGGTGAACCCGCTGACGGTGCTCAAGGGCTACCAGCAGCTCGTCGATGAGCAGCTGGTGGAGAAGCGGCGCGGGCTCGGCATGTTCGTCAGTACCGGCGCCCGCAAGGCGCTCATGAAGGACGAGCGCCAGCGCTTTCTCGAGGACGAGTGGCCCAAGGTCCAGGCGACCATCCAGCGCCTCGGACTCTCCGCCTCGGAGCTCCTCAAGAGCGACACCGCAGCGCCTGCGGCTCCCTGGCCCACGACCCACCGGCAGGACAAAGACGATGACAGCAGTAGTTGAAGCCCGGGGCCTGGCCAAGTCCTACGGCGCCACCCGGGCTCTGGACGGCGTGAGCTTCACGGTCGAGCCGGGCCGCATCGTGGGGCTCATCGGACCGAACGGCGCCGGCAAGACCTCCGCGCTCAAGGCGATCCTCGGGCTCACCTCCTTCGAGGGAGAGCTCAAGGTGCTCGGTCTCGATCCGCGCTGGCAGCGCAATGAGCTGATGCGCGAGGTGTGCTTCATGGCCGACGTCGCGGTGCTGCCGCGCTGGCTGCGGGTCGCGCAGGCGCTCGAGTTCGTCGCCGGCGTGCATCCGCGCTTCGACCGCAGCGTCGCCGCCGGCTTTCTCGGCAAGACCGACATCCGCATGGACAGCCGCGTCGGCCAGCTCTCCAAGGGCATGGTGACGCAGCTGCACCTGGCGCTGATCCTGGCCATCGACGCCCGCTTCCTGGTGCTCGATGAGCCGACACTCGGACTCGATCTGCTGTACCGGCGGCAGTTCTACGACACGCTCCTCAACGACTACTTCGACAAGGAGCGCACCATCCTGCTCACCACTCACCAGGTGGAGGAGGTCGAGCAGCTGTTCACCGATGTGATTTTCATCAAGCACGGGCAGATCGCGCTCAACGCCACGGTCGAGGAGCTGGGCAGGCGCTACGTGCAGCTCACCGTGAGCGCGGACGCCGCGCCGCGCGCCCGCGAGCTCGGGCCCTTCTACGAGCGCGAGGTGTTCGGCCGCGTCGCCATGTTCTTCGAGGGGCGCACTCCCGCTGAGCTCGCGCCCCTCGGCGACACCCGCACTCCGTCGATCGCCGACCTGTTCGTCGCCCGCATGCAGGGAGCCCGCAAGGTATGAGTACCACGCTCGAGACCGCAGGCGCCCCCGCGCTCGCTCCCGCCGCGCGCGGCTTTGGATTGGCCAACACGCTGGTGATGCTCGGCAGGCGCGAGCTCTGGGAGCATCGCGGGCTGTGGCTTGCCCCGCTGGTGGTGGCGGGCATCCTCATGGCGGCGTGCATCGCGGCGATCCTCTACACCCATCCCGATCTGCACGCCGCCGACCTGAGCTGGTTCACCGCCGAGCAGCGCGCCGCGGCGTTCGCGGGCGCGAATTGGTCGCTGGCCTCGCCGCTGTACCTGGTGGCCTTCATGGTGGTGTTCTTCTATCTGTGCGACTGCCTGTACGCCGAGCGCAAGGACCGCAGCATCCTCTTCTGGAAATCGCTGCCGGTGTCGGACGGCCTGACGGTGGCCGCGAAATTCCTGGTGGCCGCACTGGCCATACCCCTTGGGGTCTACGTGCTGGCCGCCGTGACGGACTTACTGTTCGTGTGCTTCTGGAATCTGTTCGTCACGCTCGGCGGCGGCCCGCAGCTGCGCATGTGGGACGGCGCCGCCTGGGTGGGCGCCGAGTGGCGCCAGCTCCTGGTGGTCATCCTGGCATCGCTCTGGTACGCGCCGATCTATGCCTACCTGATGCTCGTCTCGGCCTGGGCGCGCCGCAGCCCGCTCTTGTGGGCGACGCTGCCGCCGACGATCGCGCCGCTCATCGAGTGGCTGAGCTTCCGCACTCACTATCTTTGGGACTTCGTCAGGTATCGCTCCTTTGAGATCTGGCGGATCCTAGGGCTCGGCCCGATGCCGGGTTTCGCACACGGCCACCACCGGGACGTTGCGTCGGCCGAGTTCGGCAGCGGTCATTTCGCCGCCGCCTTCTCCAACATCGATCTGTGGCTGGGGGTGCTGGCGGCCGTCGCGCTCCTGTACGCCGCCGCCCGCATCCGCCGCTTCCGCGACGACACCTGAGCGCTTCCGCGCGCCGATAGATCGCGCTTATCATCGCCATGCGGACCAGCGATTGGTCCGACAGTCACGCGAGAACGACAAGTACCTGTGGTTCCTCGAGGCGCACCTGCACGCCAAGCGTTGAAGCGCCGCGCGCGCGGCCCGCACGCGTACTACCGTGCGCGTGAGCGGATATGAGCGTCGAGGTCCGGCGCACCGAGACGGGTATCACGCTCGGCCTGACGGGGGAGTGGAGAATGCGGCAGTTTGCCGCGCTCGAAGCCGAGCTGTCGCAGGTCGAGCTGGCCGGCGCGCGCACAGTAGCGATCGATGCGCGCGGGCTGGCCGCCCTCGACCTGTCGGGTGCGCTGGCGCTGCGGCGTTTCCTCGCGCGGGCGCGCGCTCAAGGAGCGGCGGTGAGCTTCGTCGGGCCCGTCCCGCCGCAGCTCGGGCTCCTCGATGAGACGCTGAAGAACCCGGCCGACGGGCCCGCCGCAGCCGCGCCCGTCCCGGCCGCGCTGGACGCCGGGCTGGAGGCGGCCGCGATCGCCGACGCCGATCGCTTCCTTGCCTTCGTCGGTCTGGAGGCCGTCCGGGCGGCGCGCGACGTGGTCGGGGGGCTGGCGTTTCTCGGCCGCACGATGGTCACTTTCCTCGGCTGTTTCACCAGCCTGAAGCGCCTGCGGCCGATCTCGGTGGCGCGCCACGTCTATGACACCGGTATCACCGCCATGCCGATCGTGGCGCTGATCGCGTTCCTGATCAGCGTCATCATCGCCTACATGAGCGCGCAGCAGCTCTCGGGCCTCGGCGCCGACATCTACGTCGTCGACCTGGTGACCATCGGCGTGCTGCGCGAGCTCGGCGTGCTGCTCACCTCGATCATCGTGGCCGGACGCTCCGGCAGCGCCTTTGCCGCCGAGATCGGCTCCATGGAGCTCAACGAGGAAGTCGACGCGCTGGTTGCGACCGGCGTCAACCCGTTCGAGGTGTTGGTCCTGCCGCGGATCCTCGGACTCATGATCGCGCTGCCGCTGCTCACCATCGTCGCCGATCTCATCGGCCTCGCCGGCGGTGCGCTGCTGTGCCGCTATCTGCTCGACATGCCGCTCACCCAGTACGTGACGCGCGCCAATCTCGCGATCGCGCCCACGACCTTCTGGGTGGGCCTGGTGAAGGCGCCGGTATTCGCGCTGCTGATCGCGGCTGCCGGCTGTCACAGCGGCATGCAGGTGCGCGGCTCGGCTCGCGAGCTCGGTCGGCTGGTCACGGCCGCAGTGGTGGAGGCGATCTTTTTCGTGATCCTGGCGGACGCGCTGTTCGCGGTGCTGTTCATGAAGATGAACGTCTGATGTCGCCCGCGGCGGCAATGCCGGCCGGCGCGGCGCAAGCGGCCGCGCCCGTGGTGGAAGTCACCGGGCTCGTGACGCGCTTCGGCACCCAGGTGGTGCACGACGGACTCGACTTCCGGGTGTATGCGGACGAGGTGTTCGGCATCGTCGGCGGCTCCGGCTCGGGCAAGTCGGTGCTGCTGCGCACCATACTCGGGCTTACCCGCCCGGAGGCCGGGACGGTGCTCCTCGGCGGCACCGACATCACGCGCATGAGCGAGGCCGAGCTGCGCGACGTCAAGGCGGGCTACGGCGTCGAGTTCCAGCAGGGCGCGTTGTACTCGGGCCTCACCGTATTGGAGAACGTGCAGCTGCCCATGATCGAGCATGTCCGGCTCTCGCCCGCCGACCGCGACGAGCTGGGGCTGCTCAAGATTCGTCTGGTGGGACTGCCGGCGGACGCCGCCGGCAAATTTCCCGCGGAGCTCTCCGGCGGCATGGTGAAGCGCGTGGCACTGGCGCGCGCGCTGGCGCTCGATCCGCCGCTGCTGTTTCTCGACGAGCCGACTTCCGGGCTCGACCCGGTCAGCGCCGCCGCCTTCGACGATCTGGTGCTGTTCCTGCACAAGCAGCTGCGCCTCACCATCGTCATGATCACGCACG
>Ga0070761_10000117_pt1 | contig 54145 bp, 37 predicted proteins | sample HubBroMetageREF1_FD_66724 | JGI IMG/M metagenome (GOLD analysis project Ga0070761, IMG submission 66724) | Reference soil microbial communities from the Hubbard Brook experimental Forest, New Hampshire, USA - Hubbard Brook CCASE Soil... | ecosystem: Environmental > Terrestrial > Soil >... | reverse complement strand
GTATGTCGACACTAAGACTTATATGGTTGGCGACATTCTGACCAAAGTGGATCGCATGAGCATGTTGAACTCTTTGGAAGTTCGCGTCCCCATGCTCGATCACAAGTTCATCGAGTGGGTCACGGGGCTGCCGCCGGAATGGAAATTGCGCGGAAGCACGCAGAAATATATTTTGCGAAAACTGGCCGAGCGGGTTGGCGTTCCCCGCGAGGCGCTCAATCGTCCGAAGCAGGGATTCGCCTTGCCGCTGGTGCACTGGATGCGCAACGAGTTGAAAGACACGCTTATGATTTTGCTCGAGCCGCGCACCCTGCAGCGCGGATATTTCGAAGCCGATGGCATTCGCAAGCTGATGAACGACCACCTCTACGGAGGCAAGGTTCTGACCGGGCGCATCTGGCGGTTGCTGATGTTCGAGCTGTGGCACAGAAACTTTCTGGAAAAATTCACCAAGCCAGCGGGACTGTTCTCGCTTCCGCGCGTGGCGGATTCCGAAACCGATGCCGCGGTTTCACCGAATGCGCTGGCCACGGCCCCGGCTGGAGAATGACGGGGAGAATGACTTGGTGAAATCGTGCGCCATCGAGAGCTCAAAAGACAGCTCAGAAGACAGTCCGCAAGACAGCCCGGAACCGGCCGTTCCCTATCATTCTCGCGTCAGCCTGTTCTTGATGACCGATAGCTTCGAGACCGGAGGTTCCGAGCGCCAGTTTGTTCTTCTTGCCCGGAATCTCCCATCTGAACGATTCCAGCTTCATGCCGGTTGCCTCTCGCATCAGGGTCCCTTTGCCGACGGGTTCGCGGACGTCCCCGAATTCCGCATGGGCGGGAGCTTGTACGGGTGGACATCGCTCGGAACTCGCTGGCGCCTGAGCCGCCATCTGCGGCACAACCAGGTGCAAATTGCGCATGCGTTTGACTTCTACACGAATCTCACGCTGATTCCCGCGGCCCGGCTGGCCCGCGTGCCGGTCGTGATCGGCAGCCATCGGCAGCTGGGAGACTTGATGACGCCCGCACAATTTCGAATCCAAGCCGAAGCCTTCCGCTGGTGCGACGCGGTGGTTTGCAATTCGCACGCGGGCGCCAACCGGCTCGCCGCGGCCGGGGTGTCGCGCAGGAAACTCTTTGTCATCGGCAACGCGCTTGCTGCTGAGGCTTTCGTAGCCATGCCGGCCGCACTGCCTCGCCGTCCCGGCGTGCTGCGCGTGGGGATGGTCGCTCGTATGAATGCGCGCTACAAAGGTCACTCCGGATTTTTGCGCATCGCGGCCCGCATCCATCGGCAATTGCCGGATGTCGAATTCCTGCTGGCGGGAGATGGCCCTCTCCGCCGGGAGCTTGAACAGGAAGCACAGACTCTAGGCCTCGGAGCCCACGTCGCTTTCCTCGGAGATCGCCGCGACATTCCCGCCGTGCTGGCTTCGATGGATGTGGCTGTACTTACCTCGGACTCCGAAGGGCTGTCGAATGTGATTCTGGAAGCGATGGCAGCCGGTTTGCCCGTGGTTGCTTATGACGTTGGTGGCAACGCCGAGTTGGTGAACGAGCAACGCGGAACGCTGGTCGCAGCGGGGGACGAAGCCGCGTTTGCCGCAGCGGTCGAGCGGATTCTTGCGGACTGCTCATCTTCATCCTTATCGCGACAGCAAATGGGCCGGAATGCCCGCGGATTCGCAGAGGAGAATTTCGGACTCGAACGGGTGCGCAATCGCTACCTGGAAGTCTACGAAACTCTGCTGCAAAGAAAGCGGCCTCGGACGAATACGCCTAATGCACCCACGGCTGATGCGCCGACGACTTCGGGGGCCTGAGCGTGGCCGGATACGAAACCTCCCAAAAGCGTCAGCGGCTGAAGGTGGCAATCGTCGCGCCCAGCCTGCGCTATGTCGGCGGACAGGCGGTGCAGGCCGAGTTGCTGCTGCGGCTTTGGCGGGATGACCCCGACCTCGAAGTGAGTTTCATCGCCGTCGACCCGTCACTGCCGCGGGTGTTTCGCTGGGCCGAGCGCATTCCCGGCCTGCGGACAATTCTGCGCGAGCCGATTTATTTCATGCATCTTTGGCGCGGGCTGCGAGATGTTGACATCGCGCATATTTTCTCCGCGTCGTACTGGTCGTTCTTGCTGGCGCCAGCGCCCGCCTGGCTGTTTGCCCGGCTCCGCGGCAAGAAAAGGCTCATCAACTATCGGAGTGGAGAAGCGCGCGATCACTTGCGGCGCTTCCGGTCTGGGCGGTTCGTCTTGTCACGGGTCGATGAAATCGTCGCGCCCTCGGGCTATCTGGTGGACGTCTTCCACGAGTTCGGGTTAAAGGCAGTGGTTGTCCCTAACGTGGTGGACCTGTCGCAGTTTCACTACCGCGAACGCGATCCGCTTCATCCTTACCTCGTTTGTACGCGCGGGTTCTCGGCCTATTACAGCGTCGATGTGGTGGTGCGCGCATTTGCGGAAGTGAAGCAGGCCTATCCCGAGGCCAAGCTGGATCTTGTGGGCGGTGGTCCGCTGGAGGTTGACGTCCGCAAATTGGTGGCGGAGTTGAAACTCTCGGATGTTAATTTCGCCGGCGTCGCTTCTCGCGACGAGATCGGGAAGTGCTACGAGCGGGCGGACATTTTCATCAACGCTTCCTGGCTCGACAACATGCCAGTTTCCATCATCGAAGCTTTCGCAGCGGGGACGCCGGTGGTGACCACTTCGCCGGAGTCGATTCCTTACCTGGTCGAGCACGAACGGACTGGCCTGCTTTCTCCGGTCGGAGACGAAAAAGCCCTCGCCGCGAATGTGCTTCGCTTGCTACGCGATCCGGCGCTGGCTGGACGGCTGGCGCAGAATGCTTACCGGGAGTCGAGTAAGTACACCTGGGACGCGGTGCGTGGACAGTGGCTGACGGTGTATCGGGGATTGATGGGGAAATGAAGGAGCAGAGGCTAGTAATTTAAGCGTCCTGTCCGACCGAGGTGACGGGCGCGGCTTCGAGGTCGCCAGAAGCAGCGCCGTTTGATCCAGACTGACCCGAGGGCGGATTAGCGGACGCATCGAGCCAGCCCACGGGATGAACGACGGGCTGGCGGATCGGCTGCAGCACTTGCGCCGGAGAGCCTTCGCCTAAATCTCCTGTTACCGAAACGTCGCTGCTGGGGAAATTTGCAATCGGCCAGCGAAATTGATCGAAGGCGTGGCGTACCAGCGAAATTTTTTCCGGAGTGTAGGCGAGCAAATGTGCGCCTACCCAATCCATGGCGGCGGCGTTGTTGGCGCCTAGCATCAGGCCCATGTCCAGAGGGTCGGGCGCCAGCGGACCATTGGCTTGGCCCGCGACCACGGCATCGGCAATGTGGATTACGCGGCGCTGAATTTCGTCGCTTATGGTCGCGTCAGTCTTACCGTAGAGAAGAATGCGATTCAAATCCAGACAAGTTCTCCAGATGGTGTCGTTGCCCGACCACGAGCCATCGGTGCCAGTGCGATCTCCCTGGGCGCGGGAGGTGCGGGCAAACACGGCGAACAGAAGCCGCCACATCATGCCCGTTGCGTATGAGGAAGTCAGGTTCTGGCGGTCGCTGAGGTATTCGAGAGTACGCTTGACGACGCCGTTGCCGGGGTAGCAGTCGCCTCCGCTTTGCGATCCTCCGACGCGGTGATGCGGCAGGTATTCTTTGTTGCCGTTGATGCCAATCAGATTCTTCAGGGCACAGGTGATGCCGGCCTTCCTATGCGTCTTCAGTTTGGGAAGGTTGATGATGATGTCGGCTTCGACCACTTCTTTGGCGACAAGGTATTGATGGACGCCGGGGTGATGCGTCTTGGCCATAAGCCGGGGATCGTACCAGGCTACCCGGAAGCGATTTCCGGCTTCGCTGATCGGCTCCAACAGACTCTGGCGGCCGAGATCGAATAGGGTGAAGCGATCTTCCGGTTGCACATCCTCCGCCGCTACGCGCACGCCGTGGACCAGGACACCAAGCGTCCGGCGAAAGTCGCGCACACCTTTGAATCTGGGATCGCGTGCCATCTGCGCCTGCGCCCAGGCGCGCAGCCCGGTGGTTTCGACTAGCGCGTCGAAGTTGCATCCCTGAATCGGAGCGTCACCGACCAGAACCTCCGCCGCATCGGTTTGCAGCGCTGCTTCCGTCGCAGCGCGGATGAGCGAGAAATGAGTTACGAGGCAATCCATTCCACCCGGTCCTTCATTCTGATGGAGGACGAGATTGGGTTTGATCAGAACCCGCGCGCCCGGCGGGATCACATTGCCGAAGGGGCCGCGGGCGTCATGATTATTATTGCTCGACCATTCCATCGTGTCGGCTAGGCGGCGCAGAGCTTGAGAGATCGGATCTCGGGCCTGTCCTTTGTCCATGGGCTCTGGCGACGGATACGAGCACGTGGGAAGGCGGGCGATCGCCACCTTGGGCGTGAATGCGTGCTGGGACAGAGGGTTCGCCGTCATGGTCGGGAGGCCGGTACCGTTTCGCCCGGTGCGGTTGCGCCGGTTGCGTTTACGTCGGACGTGGCGTCGGACGCTGCGTTAGACCCCACATCGGAGCGGGTAAAACGGTATTTTCCCGCGGAGGATAGCGGAATTGCAGCCACCTCGCACACTTCAACTTCGATAGTATGGCCGGGACAGATTGCTTGTATCTGGCGGATCGAATCCCGGATTTTATCTTCGCGGGCTTTATTGTTGCTGTCGCCGGGTCCGGGAACGATCGACAGGATAATCTTGTCTGGCGCGGTCTGATGGAACTGGAAGGTCACGATTCCGTCGCTTCCGTACATCAGGTGGGTGAAGAATTCTCCATGAACGACGCGGCCATCCGGGAAGATGAAGTTGTCACTAGTGCGCGCGATTTCCAGCCGCATCAATGGGAAGTGATTGCCGCAGGAACACGTTTCCTGGGAAAGATAGCCGCCGTCTTCGTTGCGATAGCGAATAAACGGCATCGACCAGTTGCGGAGAGAGGTCAGCAGGAACGGCCGGGGAGCGTTTGCGAGCGCTTTATTTTCGTCTTTGTCTTCCTCCAGCACGACGAAGTCGGCGTTTATATGCATTTTGCCTTGGGGACATTCGGCGGCGATATTCTGCACTTCGCTCGATCCATAACAGTCGAACACTTTGCACCCGAACACGCGCTCCAGCACTTCGCGCTGCGGTTGGTAGAGCTTTTCCGCCGTTGTGAAAACGCCTTTGATCCCACCGATCGTTTTATGCTGGCGGTCGAGAAACGCGGCGAAACGGGCAATCGTGGACGCGTAGCCCAGGATTACTCGTGGCCGCACACGCCCGAAACGCTTGGCCCAATCTGCCATCTCCGCTTCTCCCGAATAAAATGGGTCGAACTGGTAGGTGCGGCGCATGAACTGCCGCAGTTCGAATTCCACGCGGGACATGGCATACAGCTTATCGTTCCCACCCCAGAAAAAAGCGATCATTTCTCCCGGACGCCAGCCGCATTGTTCCAGGTTGCGGTAGGTTCCGGCGTCGCTCGCCTCCATGTAATCGCTGCTGCGGAAGAACTTCAGAGGAACGCCGGTCGATCCGCCGCTGAAATGCGGTTGCAGCTTTTCCAGCGGAACATCTTCACGGATCAGGTCGCGCTGGTTTTCGCGGATGATATCTTTCGTCAGAATTGGAAGTTGGGCGAAATCATCCCAGTTGCGAACGTCCTGACTGCTGACGCCAAGACGGCGAAAAAGATTTCTGTAGTAGGGGACACGGGCTTCGGCATGAGCTAGAAGCGCACACAGATCACGGAACTGGGCTTCGCGGACTTCATCCGGCGAGTGGAACGGTGCGCCCTCAATCTCTTTCAGCACCCGCAACGTTTCGACACCGCGCAACCGGCAGCTGAGAGCCAGGAGTGCGCGTCCGAAGAAGGGGCCGCGGTCCGCGGAGGGTTTCATTGGGCTGCTCCTGTCCGCGGGTTGGCAGTCGGTGGTTCTGGCTCCGAGATTCCCATTCGATTGATTTCTCCCAACCGGGCCAGCGGAGTATACGACTTCAGCCAAAGTTTCAAATCAAAGTAGATCGGATAGAGAAAACTCATGATGCTTACCGGCAAACTGCGGCCCCTCTGACGCTCATCGGGCGTGCTTGCCAGTTCGTATCCAGTCTCGCGCAATAAGTCGCCGATCAGACTCTCAATCTCGGCGATTTCAGTTTTCGACAACACCGTCTTCCAGCGTTCAATAGGATTTGACTCCACTTCCTGTCCATCGCCCCGGAATGAAGAATTGGGATCGCGCAGAGTTCCCACCGCATTTTGCTGGATGCGGTCGTAGTTGAGATCGTGATCGATAAACGCGCCCAGGCGCTCCAGCGTCTCGCGTGGCTTCTGCACTACATCTTCGTAGTGGACCTCGAGATAGTCGCCGGCCATGCTGCGCCCGTACTTCCGACCCTTGGTGACGATCCAACGCCAAAAAATCGCGGGCACCAGCAAACGGCGCTTCTTGTCCCACGGCAGCGGTGGAAACCAGCCGACCCGGTTGAGAGAAACGGTCACGTCGCGGCCATCGCGGATGATGTGAATAATCAGCGCATCGGGAAAGAGTTTCTTGATCAGAGGGAGATACAAAAGGTGCAACGGGGTGCATTCCGCCCAGCGTTCCACGCCCTGCTTCCGGGCGATGGTTTCCATGAGGATGCGCAGGAAATCGGCGGCGTTGTGGCAGTCTTCCAAGATCTTTGGTTCGATCTCTTCGCGCGTCAGGCCCGAGCGATAGAACAATTTGCTTCTCAGCCAGTGATCGAGGAGCGCTCGCCGGTTTTTCAGCTTGGCCAGGCTGCCGAAGCGAAGCCCGATCAGATTGAAGGCATTGCTCTCGGAATGGTAGACGGCGAATCCTCCTGCCGAAAGCAGGGTGTGATAGAGCATTTTGGTTCCCGAACGTCCGCAGCCGAGCACGAATACCGGAGCTTTCGAGCGCGCCCCGCGATTTGAGCCTGCTTGCCGCTTATCGAGTAATAGTGACGTCGGATTCATGATGTTCAGGCTGCGGATTTGCTGCTGGGATTGGTCCATCGTGCCCCGGTCCATCCTGAAGTTGGAGCACGGACAAATTGGCCAGACGCCCGGCGGGGGTATTCAGCTTCAGCCACATCTTCATATTCAGATAACTCTGATACAGCGCCCGATTCCCCCACTCGCTTACCCCCGGTTTTCGCTCCGCTTCCGGGAGTGACAAAGCGTAGCCGTTCTGCTCTAGACATTCCCCGACTGCGGCTTCGATGGCGGCCACATCGGTGCGCGAGAGCCGCGTCTTCCAGCGGCCTAACGGATTGATCGTTTCTGTGCCGCTTTCTTCGCGGAAGGAAGAGTTCGTCTCGGAGAGCCGTCCGAGGCCTGCGCTCCTGATGCGATCGTAGTCGAGATCGTGGTCGAGAAATCCGCCCAGTTTCTGCAAGATTTCGCGGGGCTGCGTGGTCAAGTCTTCGTAGTGAATCTCCATGTAGTCGGAGGGGAACCGGCTGCCTTGCTCGCGGCCGTTCCGGACCATCCACTCCCAATATAGGGCGGTCGCCACCAGGCTTCTGGTTTCGCCGAGGTCCCAGGGCAGGGGACTGAAACCGCCCATTTTCTTCAGCGACAGCGCAATGTCGCGGCCGTCGCGGATGATATGCAGAAAAAGCGCGTTGGGAATCGACGCCTTCAGGCGCTCGATGTGAAGAACATTGTCGGGATCGTATAACGCCCAGCGTCGCGCTCCCTGGCTTTGGGCTACCGTATCCATTACTGCGCGGATGAGATCTCCGCCGTTGTGGCATTGGTTCAGGATGCGCGACGAAAACTGATCCGCATCCAAGCCAGTTCGCCGAAAACCTTTGCTGCGCAACCAGGTTTGGAGGAGTTTCCGGCGATTGCCGCGGTGCTCCAAGGAACCGAACCGCGGGATCAGCGTCTCATAGACAGGCAGGGAACCGCGGTAAATGGCAAACCCGCCCGCGGATAGCAGCATGTCATAGAGAAGATTCGTTCCCGAACGGTGACAGCCCATCACGAAGACAGGACTAATGCTGCGCTTGCTTGGATTCTCGATCGCCAACCTCGATTGCCCACCCACGACGGCTAATAATGAAAAGTTTATCACCACGCCGGATGGGGAGGTTATTGGCGGATGAAAGTCGCCGGATTACGAAAGTTACTTTGTTACTCGACTTGGCTACGCGACCTGGCTACTCGACTCCGGCAATCGCGGCTTCGATCGCATCCACATCGGCCCCGATATCCTTGCCATCCGTGCCCGCAGAGGCGCCTGGGGAGGCTTTGCTGCAGCCGGGTGTGCCAGCGTGGCAGAGCCGCGCGTCCTTGGTCACGCCATCTTTAAAATCGCGTATGCCCGCCGCTTGGGGAGAAGAAACGACGATGGTTGTCTTCGGCCATCCGCCTCGTTCGCCGATGATGATGTTCTTTTCGAACTTGTAGTCGACGAAGCAGGAGAAGAGCACTGCCTCTGGCCCGGCGCGCTGCGCCTGGCCCGCACAATTGGCTTTACCGCCTCCGACGGAGGCAAACTCCGGCTGCCTGCCTCCCGGCATCAGCACGCTGTTGGTCACGCTGAAATTACGGATCCTTTCTTCGGTGCGATTGCCCACATAAAAAAGTGGGCCAGCCACAAATGCGGTCACGTGATCGATGGCAACGTCATGCAGCAGTTCCGCATTGGAGCTGACGACAGCGAACTCGCCTTGTCCTTTCCATTCCCGGTCGTGAACCTCGTCCACGAGCAAATCGTGAATGCTGTAGCGACCTCCGTCGCCGGACGAAACCCCGGCTTTCGAGAAAGCATTCGCAACCGTGATCACGCCGGCTACGTTTCGTATCCGGTTGTAACGCACCGTGACATCCGTAACCGAGCACTTCGGGCACAGGTCGCTCTGGTTCTTCGGCGTGAGCAAGATCGAAAACCCGTTTTGCGAGAAACCGCCCCAGCAGTTCTCCATCAGATTCGCCTCGAAAAGCACGCGAATCCCGCTTTTCAATTCGAAATGGTTCTTGATGATCGGAGGATTGCCCGAGACATCCGGGGTGAATCCCGGTTCGCCCTGTTTCCAGATCATGGGCTTGAACAGATGATTGCGGCGGATTTCAAGGTCGGTGGGATTGACCTCGGACCTGGCGCCACCAAAAAGAATGTTCTCCCCCGAAGCCTCGAGGAAGTTGTTGTAAATCTTCAGCGTGCCGATGGGGATTTCGCCATTTCCGCCGCCGACGGCTGAGGCGTCGGTGCAGGTGCCCGTCCGCGCCACGCAATGGAACCCGCTCAAATACGAATTGATCACGGCGATGAATCGGGTGCCCTTGATCATCCCGATCCCCTTGTTCATTTCGTCGTTATTGGCAGGATGAAACCAGTTGCGGTCGAAAATTATGTGGTCGGCGCCTTCGGTCGAGATGAGGCGGCCAATGTGGCCGCCCGGTTCAGAGGTCCACTCCACGCCGATAAAGCGATAGTGGTCCCCCAGGGTGGCCCCTGACGGCACTTTGACAACCAGGGTCGACAGCAGCTTGGCCGATCCGCCGGCTGGTTGGGCGAAAGCTGGACGGCCGGGCAGGCTTGCGACTCCAGCCCAAGCTGGCGAAATGCGCGTTCCTTCGGGAGGCAGTTTGGAATCGGGCGTGTCCGTCCGTATGGTGATGTAGTGCTGGTCGTCGCATTTTTTTGCCGGCAGGCTTTTGATGTCGAACGAGCCGCCCGCGGGGAGCAGAAGCGTGTCTCCACACTTGGCCGACTCCACTTCGGCAGACAGATCGGAACTGGCGCCAACCTGAATCTGTTTTCCGGGCGAGGGAGTGCCATCCAGTCCGGTGTAGTAGCACGACGTCGGCAGCTGCGCCGGACCGTCTTTGTCTCCGAACTTCGGCACGTCGCCTTTTCCGCAGTAGGCGTTCTCTGTGATAGGAGGCGCGTTGGCGGCCACGGACGACTGGGGCTGGACGAGCGCAAAAACGACAGTCAGACCAATGACAGTCAGACGAACGACAGTCAGACGAACGACCGTCAGACCAGGGATAGTCAGACCGGGGACTGAACGAAAAATGAGTTTGTGTGCCCAGCCAGGGCCAGCAGAAAATAGGGACACGATGTCAACTTCTCCTAACCACACGCCCCGAGGCTCGATTGCAGGCGGCACTCATCGAAGTAATAGCCAAATGGTAACACGCTGGAACCGAATATCCCCGGGCCGCAAACTGATCAACCAAGGTAACGCGCGGCCAAGAAATACGTTTTCAAACGGTCACTCGCTGGGCGATACTGAATAGAACCCTGCGCGGTCGATCCATCGGGAATGTCAGAGAAAATACCCAAAAATGTGGTGTCGGTGGACGTGGAAGACTATTTCCACGCCGAGGTCTTTTCCGGCGTCGTCGATCGCGCCCGCTGGGACAGCTATGCCAGCCGCGTGGAACCGAACACTCGGCGTTTGCTGGAATTGCTCGGCAAACTCAACGTGCATGCTACGTTCTTCGTCCTGGGGTGGGTCGCCGAACGCTTCCCGGCGCTGGTTCGCGAGATTGCGGCGGGAGGGCATGAGCTCGGCTGCCATTCCTACTGGCATCGCTTGATCTATAAACTGGAGCCCGCGGAATTTCGGGAAGACACCCGGCGCGCCAAGAACGTCATTGAACAAATCTCGGGCCAATCGGTAACTGGCTATCGCGCGCCAACCTACTCTGTGATCGACCGTTCCGTGTGGGCGCTTGATGTCCTGACCGAACTGGGATTCACCTACGACTCCAGTATTTACCCCATCCATCATGATCGCTATGGAATGCCCGGAGCGCCGCGTGCACCGTTCCGTTTTCAGACGCCTTCCGGCCCCATGACGGAGTTTCCTATTACTACTTTTCAACTGGCAGGACACAATCTGCCGGTGGGTGGGGGCGGTTATCTTCGCCTGCTGCCGCGACTCTACACGCGCCTGGGATTGCAACGCGTGCAAAAAGAAGGTTTGCCCATCGTGATCTACATACATCCCTGGGAAGTCGATCCCGAGCAGCCGCGTTTGCCTGTAAGTTTGAAGTCCCGACTCCGTCACTATACCAACCTGTCGCAGACGCTTGATCGTTTTGGGAGCGTGCTGCGAGCAGGAAATTACACCAGTTTCCGCGAAAGCGGACTCGCCGATACGGCCAAGGATTTTGATTTCTATGCCTGGAACCAGCACAAAAACTGACGAAACCCAACAGATCGCGAAGTATTGGAACGATATCGCGCACGATTTCGATGCCATCTACACGGGCAACAAAGGCCCGATTGGCCGTGGTCTTGACCGCTGGCTGCGACGCGACATCTATCAGCGCTTCGATTGGGTGATGCGCGAGGCAGGGCCATCGGCCGACTTGAGCGGGGTGAAGATCTGCGACGTCGGGTGCGGATCGGGACGCTTTGTCGCCAGCCTGGCCAAGCGCGGCGCGCAGGTTACCGGCGTCGACTTTGCGCCCGAGATGCTAAAACTGGGCGCGCAGCTGGCCGAAAGAGAAGGCGTTGCGGATCGCTGTAAATGGGTACTCAGCAGCGGAGTCGATTGGAAGACGGATGAGACGTTCGACCTGGTGATCGCCATCGGATTCTGGGACTACGTTGCCGATCCTATGCCGACCTTGCAGGCGATTCGCAGGCTCACGAAGACGACCTTTCTGTCGGCGTGGCCGCGCGCTGGAACCATGCGGGCTTCGATTCGCAAGGTGCGACTGAAAGCGGACGGCTGCCCGGTCTATTTCTTCACCCTGCCCCAGGTTGAAGATCTCTTGCAGCGCGCGGGTTTCCGCGTGGACAAGCGCGAGATATACGGGCAATTGCACTGCGTCCGGTCTTCGGCAGTAGCGAGCGCAGTCTAAGAAAATGGCGAAGCTCCTGTTCTGGATCTCAGCCGGATTTACGGTCTACGTTTACGTCGGTTACCCCATTCTGCTGTGGGGATTGCAAGCGATCTTTCGCTCTTCGCCTCGCCAGCAGCCGGTTGAACCCTCGGTTTCGCTGCTGGTGGCCGCGTACAACGAAGCCGCAGTCATTGCGGAGAAAATCCGCAATAGTCTCGCGCTCGATTACCCGGCAGACAAACTGGAAGTCGTGGTCGCGTCGGACGGGTCCAAGGATGCGACCGCGGAAATCGTCCGGGCTTTTGTCGAAAGGGAAGGCGGCGAACGAGTTCGTCTTCTTAATTACAAGGAAAATCGCGGCAAGATGGCGGTCCTGAACGACGCCGTGCGCGAATTACGCGGAGACATCGTGGCCTTTTCCGACGCCTCGAGCATGCTGGCTGCCGATTCCCTACGCATTCTGGTGCAGAGTTTCAGCGACGATCGTGTAGGTGCGGCCAGTGGGGTCTATCGTCTGTTGAAGAAGGACCAAGCCCAACTCGGATCGCAAGAGGATCTCTACTGGAAATATGAAACGTTTCTGAAGGTACAGGAAGCCAGGCTCGGAGCATTTACGGGCGCGCATGGATCGCTTTATGCCATCCACCGGGCACTGTATCCATTTCCCTCCGAGAACACCATTAACGACGACTTCACCATTCCCATGCGCATCCTCGAGCGCGGACACCGTGTCGCCTACGAACCCGCTGCCGTGGCCTATGAAGAGGCTCATGAAATGGAAGGATTCTCGCGCCGCGTGCGGATCACCGCCGGAAACGTGGAGCAACTGCGGGAGATCAAGAGCCTGATCTGGCCGCCCCGGCCGTTTGTCCTTTTCTGCTTGCTCTCGCACAAGACTGGACGGCTGCTGGTGCCAGTGTTCATGCTCCTGGCGCTCGCCGCGAATATCGCCCTGCGTGGACAATTCCCTTACAACTGGCTGTTACTCGGCCAAGGGATTTTCTACGGGCTCGCTCTGCTCGGCGCCTTAGTTAGCCTCAAGCCGAAGATCCTCCGGCTCCCCTATTACTTCTGCATGATCAACTCGGCGCTGTTTGCGTGGGTCTATCAGGCGCTGCGTCACGGCCGCGCGATTCCATCGCGGGTGGAACTGGATCAACTCGGGAATCGGCCGCCCGCGGGTTAGGCTACGCGGAACGATTTAATCGTCGTCCGGGTCCGTCGGGGGCGTCTTGTCATTCAAAATGTCGAGGCCGGTCACCGACGTCGGAATTTGTACAAACTTCCGTGGAGGGTTGACCAGGTTGTAAAACGTAGAGAAGTTGGTGGTCGAGCGGCTATCGGCAAAGCCTAGGGCACCTTCCCCAAGCCCGAAATTGTTTTCGATAAATCGCAGCACGGAGCCGAAATCATAATTCAGGTTATCGATGTAACCCGCCGGAGTGTAGGCGGAGACAAACATCAGCGGTACGCGGAAACCCATCTGGTAGCCCTGCGGATAAGGCAGAAGAGGTGGTGGGACGTGGTCGTACCAGCCACCCCAGTCATCCCAGGTAACCAGGACAGCAGTCGTATCCCAATAACTGCTGCCGTCTGGGTTAAGACATGGACTGTTACCTAGCGCATTGACGATGCTGCCCACCCAATTCGGGCCGCCGTTAGCTCCCCCGTGATCGGACTTATCCCCTGTCGGGATTACCCAACTAACTTCCTGCAACTTACAGGGGCTACCATTCAGTCCCATGTCACTTAGAACGTCCGGTGGGTTCAGGTCCACGTGATTGGCCCACTCGCTGCCCGTGCAACCCAAGTGGTTGGCGTCCGGCACGCAGATTGGCTCAAGCGCGTCGGGAGCCGTCCAGATAGAGCTGCCCCCATCTCCGTAGCTCTCTTTTACGCTGTAATATTTCCAGCCGATGTTGGCGGCGTCCAGCAGGTCCGCCATCGTGGTCCGCGTCATACAGATGGTGACTCCCGCGGCATAGTTAATCGTCATGATGTATTGTTTTCCAGCGGGGCTAATCCAATGGATCGTTTCCCCGTCACGGGCATAACACCCGCCCGGTCCATTGGGATTATCCGCGAGGAAAATGCCTGCCGCGTCATCGGCCGCGTCCAGCGCGGAAGTTCCTCCGAAGATATATTGATGCGCGGGGAAACTCGGCCCCTGATTGGTCTGGAACATAAAGTTGGCCCACCCGTACTGCGTCGCCATCGTCAGATAGGGGGCGAGTATTCCGTTGGGATATTTTGTATCCACCGTATTGGTCACATAGCCGAACGCACCCCGGTGCACGGCGGTTCCGGCTGCGCCATCCATTCGGCATTGAGGTGGATTGCCTTGTGTATTCAGGTCGCACTGGACTTTGAACGCCGAGTGGGAATGGTCGGTGGGGTAGCGGTTCGCGAGGGGAATCGGAGTGGGCTGCGTAAAACCCGATGGGGAAGTATTGTCGAGCCAATTGGAGGTTTGAATGTTGTACTGCGTGTTATTAGGGGTCGTGCTGCAGGGGTTACTCGCACACAGGGCGTAAAAGAGATTGTCCGGCGTGCGATTTTCCTGAAACACCACGATGATGTGCTGGAACTGGGAGATTCTAGCTTCGGCGGCAACCACCAACAGGCTGGCAACTAACCATAGAGTTCTGAGAATGTATCTCAAGGCAGATCCCCTTATTAGAACAAAATCAAGCGGAGCTTAATAGGCCGACACATTCTACCCGCTTTCATTGCGCTGCGCTAGAGCCGTTTCACCTCCATCAGAGTGTGCAAGAGCTTTCACTTCCAAGCTGTTGATCATGCTCGGGACACACAAAAAAGTCCGCGGCGAGCCGCGGACCTTTTTACTTAGAGTCTGGAATCGTCGAGGTGGAAAGGCTATTCGACGTTCGCCAGCGCTGCCTCGAGTCCCACAATGTCGGCCCCGAGGTTCTTACCGTCCGTGCCCATGTTGATGTAAGGGCTGCCCGGTTGAAGCGCGTAGTTGCCACCATTTCCGTCGTCATAGGAAACGAATCCGACGTCGTTCGGGCTCGGCCCGAACATGTTGACCACCGGCCAGGACGATTCCTGATCGTGGGCAGGGGATGCGATCAGAGCGTTATTGTTGAACGTGTAGCTAGTGAAACACTTATTCAGGCTCGTAACCGGGACGCCCGAAAACGCACAATTGGCATCGCCGCCGCCCATGTTCCATATCGGAAACTTACCCGCTGTGACCAGATTGTTGGTAAAAACGAATCCGTACATCGCTGGATTCGTGATTCTGTCTCCCAGGATAATGACGCCGGCTTCTGGATCCGGGAAACCCGTGACGTGATTGATGGTGAACGTGTTCAGCGGGTTCTCCGGCCAGCCGTTGGCCACGATAAACAAGGCGCCGAGGCCAACGTACTTAGAGCTGATGTCATCCATGACAACGTCGTGAATGCTCCAGCGGGTGCCCGCCTTGGCTGCTGCTCCTCCCGAGCCATTTCCGGAAATTGAGGTCGCCAAAACGATGCCCCCTCCGCCATGGATGATGTGCGTATATCGGATGGTTACGTCCGTGACCGCACAGATCGGACAGACATTATTGCCTTGTGGCGTGTGCTGGTTCTTGGGACCAAGGAGGATGCCAAAGCCTGTCTGGCTAAAACCTCCCCAGCAATCCTCCATCAGGTTGGCTTCCGCCAGCACGCGTATGGCATTCTTGAGTTCCAGGTGGTTTTTGACAATGAAGGGATTGCCCCCAACTCCGCCCTGGAAAGGAGTGTTCCCTTTCATCCACTGCCATGGCTTGAAGAAGTGATTGTATTGGATGGTGATGTCTGTCGGAGTCGTAGTCGCCTCGCCTCCGCCAAACATGACGGCTTCACCGGCGGCTTCCAGGAAGTTGTCCACGATCGCGTAGGGACCATCCTGGTGTTTCCCGGTACCTCCGCTCACCGCGTGCGAGTCCGTGCACGCACCGGTAATGGCAGTGCAGTGAAAGTCGCTGAAATAGGAGTCCACGACCGCCACGTAATTCGTGCCACCGAGAGCGAAACCATCCACGGTGTCATCCTCCACGGTTCCGTGCAGCCAACTTCGATCCAGCACAATGTAACTAGCGGTGCCTTGCTGTCCCACTGTGATCAGGACCACGCCTCCTTTGACCCCGGCCGGGCGCGTCAGCTCCAATCCCAAGAGCCGGTAGTGGTTCGCTCCGGATTGGAAGATCACTGGACCGACCGGTCCCGAGACCACGAGCTTGGCCAGTACATTCTGCGGATTGTTGCAGGGATACTGCGGCCGTCCCGGCAGGGAAGCGACTCCTGCATAGCAAGGCGTAAGGCGTGAGCCTTCGGCCGGCAGAGCGCTGTCGGGAGAACTGGTGCGAACGATGATCCAGTGGTTGTCATCGCAATTGAGGGCCGGGAAGTTGAAGGCGCCAGTGAAGGTTGCCCCAGCCTGCAGTTGGATGGTGTTGCCACACTGAGCTTTGTTCAATGCCGCCTGCAGGTTGCCGCCAGCGTTGACGGTGATGACCGATCCTGGCGCGGGCGTGTCTGCCATGGAATAGGAAACGGTCGCGATCGGCAGTTGCGCCGGGCCATCGTAACCGCTGTTGGCACTGACCATGACGCTGAAATTGCCACCCGCGGTTGTCCCGGATGCATCCTTGACCATGACCGCGAAGTTGAATGTGCCAACGGCGGTAGGCGTGCCGGCAAAATCCCCGTCCCCATTCATCGCTACTCCGGGAGGAGGAGTGCCTGAAGAAATGCTCCAACTGTAAGGCGCGCTGCCACCGGTTGCCGCGAATGCTTCGCTATATGCGTTGCCTTGCTGGCCCTGGGGAAGACCGCCAGTGGTGATTTGCAAGCTACCGCGTGCGTCCACGGTGAACGAGACGCTGCTTGAATGCGAACCGTTGGCGTTGCTTGTAGCCGTGACGACCACGTTGGTCTGCTGTTTTACGGTTGGCGCGGTGTAAAGACCATTGGCATTCACCGAGCCAGCCGTCGCCGACCATGTCACGCCGGTTTCGGAAGTTCCCTTGACCGTGGCGGTGAACTGCTGCTTCTGATTCGAGAACAGAGCGGTGCTGGTGGGAGACACACTAACTGTGATCTGCCCGCCATCGCTGTCCTTCTCGGTGGCAGCGGCCTGTGCCATCGTGCCGCAAGAAATGGTGATCGGTGTGAGCGCCAATACGAGTATCAAAGCACTCAAGCGCCGTACGCGCGCCACCGAAAATCTGGAATAACATGCTAAGAAAGTATCTTCCGATTTGAGTCCGGATTTGAACGTTGCTGCTGATTGAAACATTGAGCCCTCGACCGTACGAAATTGGGGGACTAGTCGATCGTCCTCAAGCCGAATGTATCGAGATGGGGCAACGGTTCCCAGATACCTGAGGTTCCACTTTGTACGCGTTAGTACACCGTGGCGAACCATGTCCGGTTTCGCGTATGCCATTGTCCGCCGGTGTTTTCCGCCGCGAAGTAGATGAAAACAGGCGCGGGACGGGCGGTTTAGACGATATTGGCGATCTGGATTATTCCGCCACGGCACGGAAAATAAGGGCTTGGAACCAGCAGAATCAAAATAACCAAAATAACCGACGGAGAGTTACTAGTGGGATTCCTCGTGCCAGATCCACGCGCAGGTGATGGTGGGCGCGGTCTCGCTGCGCCGCCGGACTTTATTTATTTCTCTCAGGGTTGCCGGTCGGCGGCGAGCGGTTGCGAGTGCTGGTGCGAGTGCCGATCGAGCAGGAGAAGCAGAGGATCGCGTAGAAACGGTCCTCCCGCGAGCAGGCCGGAGATCAGCGGATTTTTCTGGTTGCAGCGGAGCGGAGAATTGTCCAGTTTCAGAGTCCAGCCTCCGGCGCTTTCGACCAGCGCGGCCCCGGCGGCAACGTCCCATTCATTTTTTGGAACCAGAGTAAAGGTGAGATCGGCGCGGCCTGCGGCAACCAATCCCAGTTTGTAGGCGACCGAACCCATGGGGCGAATCTGGAATTCGGCGGACTCGAATTGTTTCCACTCGCCGCGCTTGACTTCGCTGCGGCTGGCGAGCACCAGCGCACCGTGCAGATCTTTGCGCTGGCTGGGCTGCGCGGGCTTGCCGTTGTAGGTCACGCCGGTGTCGCGCGATCCGAGGATCAGTTCGTTGGTGGCGGGGTTGCAGATTCCGCCGGCCACAGGAATATTGTTTTCGACCATGGCGATGGAGACGCAGAACTCGGGGATGCCTTGCACGAATTCGCGGGTGCCGTCGAGCGGATCGACGACCCATACGCGCGCTTTGTCGAGGCGAGTGAAGTCGTCCACGGTCTCTTCCGAGAGCCAGCCTTCGCCAGGGCGGAGAAGCGTCTTGCGCAGAATGTCGTCGACGGCGCGGTCGGCTGCGGTGACGGGATCATGTCCAACCTTGTATTCGGCTTCGATGGCGCCGGGGGTGAAGCGGTTCAGGACTTCGCGGGCCGCTTCGAGGGCGGCATGAATGCGTTCCAGAGTTTCTTGGGATGAATATGAGGTCAATTTGTCTCCGTAAGAAGTTCTCAGATCCCGGTTCTCAGTTCTCAGTTTCTCATGCGAGGCCTCCGAGAACTGAGAACTGAGAACTGCCGTTCACGCCCACAGCATTCTGGCTCCCGTCATGAGCAGGACCGCGCACAGGAGTCGGCGCAGCCAGAGCACCGGAACGCGCGTGCTCAGATACGAGCCGAGTATGCCGCCGGGGATAGAGCCGATCAGTATGGCTCCGACCAAATGCCCGTCGACGTTGCCGGCGCGGAAGTGCAGCAAACCGGTGACGCCGGTCAGAATGACGGCGTGGGCAATGTCGGTTCCGACCATGATCTTGGGAGGGAAGGAATAAAACAATAGAAGCAACATCATGATGATGCTGCCCGAGCCAACCGAAGTAATGCCCACCAGGAAGCCGCCGACTAATCCGATGGCACTCATGCCGGCAAAAGACTGAAGCGTGGGCTGGCGCCCAATGAGATGGTCTTCGATCCGTCTTTGGAACAGAAGCAGTGCGGGAATCACGACCAGCAGCAGTCCCACGGCGGACTTGATGAAGTCGTTGACGCCAGTGCCATGGATCTGGCGCAGGTGCACCAGAAGACTCACTCCGAGGTAAGAGCCGGGAACGCTGCCGACCGCCAACGCCAGTACCACTTTCATGCGTACCGTGCCCTTGCGAAAGTGCATGAAGCTGGCGGGAATCTTGGTGAAGAAGTTGCACAATGCATCGCTGCCGACAGCCATGATGGGGGGGACGTGCAGGCCGAAGATCAGCATGGGCAGCAGCAAAACTCCGCCCCCCACACCCGTCATTCCGATCAGCGTTCCCACGGTGAAGCCGATCAGCACTTTTAGCAGCAAGAATTCCATGCCGTCTTTCGAGGAGTTCTCAGTTCCCGGTTCTCAGATCTCAGTAAAGCAAAATCATGTTAAGGAACTGAGAAAACTGAAAACCGGCGCTGGGAACCGATTTCAGAGGATATTATCTCATAAAGTCCATGGTAATAGTCGACTTTGTTGGACATCGTTAGAAGAATTTCGTAGCTCCCGGTTCCCGGTCCCCTGAGAATCGAGAATCGGGAATCGAGAATCGGGAACAGCCTTTATCCGTTGCCGTTGGCGCCGACGAAGCCCTCGCGCTCGAGATGCAGAATAATGGTCTGCGCCGCTTCCTCGGGGCTCAGCTTGGCAGTGTCAATCACCACTTCCGCGTCGGTGGGCGCCTCGTAGGGGTCCGAGATGCCGGTGAATTCCTTGACGATGCCGGCGCGTGCCTTGGCGTAGAGGCCTTTGCGGTCGCGCTGTTCACATACATCGATCGAAGTTGCGGCGTGCACCAGAATGAACCCGCCAAACGGTTCAATCATCTGCCGCACCGCTTTGCGAGTCGCGGCATAGGGTGCAATCGGGGCGCAAATGGCGATGCCGCCATTCTTGGTGATCTCGGAGGCGACGTAGCCGATACGGCGGATGTTGATGTCGCGATGCTCCTTGGAGAATCCGAGTTCGCTCGACAGGTTCTTGCGCACCAGATCGCCATCGAGCAGCGTGACCGGACGTCCGCCCATCTCCAGGAACTTGGTGATCAGGGCATTGGCGATGGTCGATTTACCCGATCCCGAAAGTCCAGTGAAGAAAATGGTGACGCCCTGTTTGTGCCGTGGCGGATAGCTGCGGCGCAATTCCTGCACCACTTCCGGATAGGTGAACCAGGCCGGAATGTCGCGCCCTTCGTTGAGGCGCTGGCGCAACTCGGTGCCGGAGATATCGAGGACTTTCGCGCCCTGCGGCACTTCATCGGAAGGGACGTAACGGTCTTCGTTCTGTAAGTACACCATCATCTGGAAGGGAACCATGGTTACGCCCATTTCCGACGCGTGTTTCGTGAACAGTTCCTGCGCGTCGTAGGGGCCGTAGAAGTTCTTGCCGTCGGTATCTTTTCCGGGGCCGGCATGATCGCGTCCGACGATGAAGTGGGTGCAGCCATGGTTCTTGCGGATCAGGCCGTGCCAGATGGCTTCGCGCGGCCCGCCCATGCGCATGGCGAGGGGCAGCATCGAGAGCTTGACCGTGCCATGAGGGTATTTCGCGAGCAGCAACTGGTAGCAGCGGGTGCGGACGAAGTAATCCACGTCGCCGGGTTTGGTCATACCGACTGAAGGATGGATCAGGAGATTCGCCTCGACTTGCCTGGCGGCGCGCATGGTCAGCTCGACGTGAGCGCGATGCATGGGATTACGCGTCTGGAAGGCGACGACTTTGGTCCAACCGAGGCGTGTGAATTCGGCTCGTAGTTCGGCGGGCGTCAGCCGCAGTTCGCGGAAGTCGTAGTGCGCGTGCGGCTGGAGTTCTTCAACTTTTCCGCCCACGTACCACGGGTTCGATTTGTTGATGGCGTAGTCGGAGCCAGGGTGCGCGGCGCTGGTGGAACCAAAAACCGCCTGAGCTTCATTTTTGCGATCGGGTTGCCAGACATCTTCTACGTGGAGGACGGCGAGCATGACGCCTTCGGCATCGCGCAGAGCGATCTTGCTCGACCCCGGCGTCAGCTTCTTGGCGAATTCCTCGCTTACGTCGAGCGTGATCGGCATGGGCCACAGGGTGCCATCGGCCAGCCGCATGTTGTGACAGACGCCTTCGTAATCGGCGCGATTCATGAACCCGCGCAACGGCGAAAAGCCGCCGCTCATCAGCAGTTCCAGATCGCAAAGCTGCCGGGCGGTCAGATCCCACGAAGGCCAATCCTTCGATTGCGCCTTTAGCTCCGCGGCGCGCGCGGCCGGCACTTGCAGCTGAATAAGTTCTCCCCCGTGTGGGGCAATCAGATGGCTGGTCGAAGTCGTCAAGTCCTTAATCCTCCCGGTCTTCACTTCAAGGTTCGCTTCAGGTTTCACTTCGTTAATAACGTTCACGGCGATTTTATGCTTGGCGCTAATATCGATGGGGTTCATCCCAAGATCCCTTCTTTGTCGTCTTTACCCTGGACCCGCGGGCTCGCGAGGGGATGGTCCGATAGGTAGTTACTCTCTAATTTGTTATAACAGTTTCGAAAAAATCAGGGCAGCTTGATTAACAAGCAATTCCGCTTCCGTATAGCGCCCCAACTCCGATTGTAAACCATTGATAACATAGTGTGATCCGAAGGGCCGGCTTGCCCGGTGGCTAGGGCTCGGGAAAAGTGAAATAAGTTGCGATATTCCATCCCTGATTTTAGCCCACCCGGTTGTGCTGGAGCATCCGCCGGCTCGATAACCGAATCGTAGGTAACTTTTTTGGATTTCCGCTCGACTAAAAGATTTGTCACCACGTCGGTGTTGCCCCTCGAGTTTATTCTCTCCCGGCGCAAGCGGTGGCATAGAATCCCTCGCGTCTCTTTCGCGTCCCTCAGTCAGATACTGCGGATGACTGTGCATCGGCCGCGATCTTTTTGAAGGCCTGATTGCAAGGAAACGGAAGCCGGTACTGGCAGCACTATGGTTACCTCCGGAAGGCAAAAGGGGCAAAAATCCTATGCTACAATTCAGCTACTCCTCCAACGATTTTTCGGAGATTTAGCACACCGTCGTGATGTCCGAATTCGGAGATGCTGATCCCCATGGAGTCGACCCTAGATCAACCAATTGGGTGAACCCTGCCGGTTCGCCGGATCGGAAATCCAGCCAATCCCACGACTGAAATCTATGGCGAGCAAGAAAATTGTCATCATCGGAGCGGGGCCGACCGGACTGGGTGCGGCCTATCGTCTCCACGAACTGGGCCACGACAACTGGGTGCTTTACGAGAAATCTGGCGGCGTCGGCGGTCACGCTACTTCCCACGTCGATCAACACGGGTTTGTGTGGGATGAAGGCGGGCACGTCATCTTTTCGCACTATCCTTATTTTGACAAGCTGATCGACCTGGCGCTGGGCAAAGAAGTTCACGAGCGCATTCGCGAGAGCTGGATTGTACAGGGCGACGATTCCTGGGTTCCGTATCCGTTCCAGAGCAATCTGCGCTACCTGCCGAAAGAGATTCAGGTCAGCTGCCTGTTGGGAGCGGCGAAAGCTGCGGCCAATGGCGGGGGCCGCGAAGCGAAGAATTTTCGCGACTGGATCCTCGGCACTTTCGGCGAGGGCATCGCCGAAGCCTTCATGTTCCCTTACAACTCCAAAGTCTGGACCACGCCGCTGGAGCGGATGTCCAAACAATGGATCGCCGAGCGCGTCACGGTGGTGGATTTCAAGCGGCTCCTGGAAAACGTGCTTTACGAGCGCGACGATGTGGGCTGGGGTCCGAACAGCAAATTCAAGTTTCCGCTGCACGGTGGAACCGGCGAGATCTACCGCCAAATTGCCGCCCACTTTCCCGAGAAGATCAAGTCCGGGAAACAGCTCGCGGAAGTAGACGTGGCGCAGCGCCGAGTTTCTTTCGCGGACGGCACCGGTGATACCTATGATGTGCTGATCTCGACCGCGCCCCTCGATCTGCTGGCGCACATGATCAAGCCGGACGACAACCGGCTGCGAGATGCTGCCGCCGGTCTCGAACACAACAATCTGCTGGTGGTTGGACTCGGTTTGAAGAAGAAGATCGAAACCGGACGGTGCTGGATCTACTTCACCGATTCGGAAATGCCTTGCTATCGCGCCACTTATTTCTCGCACTACTCGCCGTTCAACGTTCCGAACGGCGATACCGAGCATTACAGTTCATTGATGTGTGAAATGTCTTTTCGAGTGGGGGAGACGCCCGACCCGGAAAAAGTGCTCGATCAGGTAACTGCGGGCTTAATCCGGGCCAAGATGCTCGAAGAGTCAGACCGCGCGCGCGTCGTTTCCCGTTATCAGCGGATCGTTGGTTACTCGTATCCGATACCGACGCTCGGCCGCGACCAGGCGCTCGACATCCTGCAGCCGGCATTGCTGGCAAAAGGGATCTATTCGCGCGGGCGTTTTGGCGCCTGGCGGTATGAAGTCGGAAACATGGACCACTCCGTGATGATGGGAGTGGAAGCGGTCAATAATATTGTTGCCGGGGAGAAGGAACTGGTGTTTCACAGTTCCTAGCACAAACCTACTTGATCGCGCGGACGCAAGCTAGTTGGTCTGAAGCAAGCCAGCTGATCGAACCATTACGAGCAAAGCGCTCGCTGGCACGGCAAAACGCTCCTTGCTGAAAGAAGCGCTGCATACCGTAGCTTCCCCAGGAATGGCAGACCCAATCCTCGGTCTCGAGTCCCACCGACCGCATCAACTTTACCCAGGGACCCTTGACGTATCGGCGATGGGTGACGGAAGGCAAGTCCCGCAAATCCGTCAATGGCTTTCGCACCATGCGCACCAGCGGCCGGGCTAGAACCCTCGCCTTGAGCAGCCCGCGATCGAAGTAATAGAAGGGACAAACGCCGCTCGGAGTCGTGATCACGGCCACAGCGCCCGGCTTCAGCACGCGCCACATCTCACGCAGGCCGGGCTCGTCGCTGCTGAGGTATTCCATCACGCCGAGGCACACAATTCCGTCGAAAGTATTGTCGGGAAACGGAATGTGCTCGATGTCCGCCACTTGAAAGCGGTCGGCCCCGTAATGTTCGCGAGCATAACGCACCATTCCCTCGGAGAAGTCCACCCCCCAAGCCTGGAACCCGCGCCGCATCAGTTCTCCAGCCAGGTGACCGGTCCCGCAGCCAACATCCAGGATTTTCGATCCGGGCGCAACCCGTGGCTCGATCATCTCCAGCGTATAGCGGCGCCGGGAGACAAGGTTTTGAGAGGTCAACGTAGCGGGCTTGGGATCGTTATAAAACCTGGCCCAGTCTTCTACGGTTTTCTCGAACAGCTCATCGACCTGTTCCTTGACTTCCTGGACCTGATCGTTCGAGGTCGTTCCCGGGGTCATTTTCAGCCTCCTGCTGGCAATTAAAATGCTTGAAGTTAAATATGTATAGTTACACTGACTAGCCCAGTCAGAAGCTGGTCAACGGCTGTTATCATACGATATTATTTTGCTATAGCAATAGCACGCTGGTCACCACTAGTTTCAGCGCGGGAGCCGTTTTGCTTCGATTCAGACCCAAGCTGTGGGTGAAGAATGCGGCGGTGCACGGCGGGGTTCTGAGGGCTGCGGCTCGATTTGCCAAACCGCGTGCAGTCGTCCTCGGATATCATTCGGTGGTCGAGAATCCCGACGAGACCGCCAACACCATCCGCATTTCCCACTCCCGGGCCGCTTTCGATTCGCAAATGAGCGCCTTGGCGCGCCGCTTCCGTATAGTGACCATCGATCAGGTGAGGGAATTTGCCGCCGAGGGCCGACGGCTTCCGCGCTGGTCCGTGGCCGTGACTTTTGACGACGGCTTTGCCGATAATCACGACGTGGTGATGCCGATTCTGAATCGATACGGCATTCCCGCGACTTTCTACATCATGGTGAACGCGGTGGAGACGGGAACTCCCCCGTGGTATGTCCGTCTCAACTTTGCCTTCAACACCACGACCGTGGCTGCCTGGAAACACCCGGAGAACGGTCGCGCCTTTGACATTGCCAGCGCCGCCGGCAAGAAAGAGGCGTTGAACACTGCCTGGGACTTGGGCGCCGCGCGATCGGGCGCCGCGCAAGACCAGCTAATCCACCAGATTGAAGAATCGCTCCAGGTTCAAGCACTCGCTGCCAGCAGTGGACTGATGATGAACTGGGACCAGGTTCGAGCCTTGAAAAAGGCCGGCCATATCATCGGGGGGCATACTCTTTCGCATCCGAATCTTGCCCAGGTTAGCGAGGGCGAGGCGCGGTCGGAAATTAAAGGTTGCAAGGAGCGGCTGGAGGAGAAGATGGGTGAGCCCATCCAGCATTTCTCCTATCCGCACCCGGCGCTCAATCCGCATTGGAGCCAGCAAACCTTGCAAATCACTCGCGAAGCGGGATTCCGATCGGCGGTGTTAACTACGCCGGGCGCGATTCTGTCGGGAGATCAGCCGCTCAGCCTGAAACGCCTGGCCGCGGGCAAAGATTCCGACCAATTGATGTGGCGGATGGAGCGCGCGTTCTTGGGAGGAATCAGCTGATGGCTGCCGCCTGGCAGCTTGAATCCACAGTAACTTGACGTTGTAAGCCGGAGGCGACGAATCTGATTACGAAGAACTGCGTCTGCCCGATTCCAGTTCTCAAACGCTGAATTCTTAGACGCTGAAGATTATGCCAGCAACCGAGTCCAATCCGGCGCCAAAGGTCAGCGTGATCATTCCCAGCTACAAGACCGCCGGGCTGATCGCGGCCTGCCTGGATTCTGCGTTTGCCCAGACCTATAGGGATTTCGAAGCGATCGTCGTCAACGACGGCTCTCCCGACACGCCCGAACTGGAAAAGGTTCTCGAGCCGTATATGGACCGGATCGTCTACATCAAACAGGAAAACAAGCGCGCCGCCGGAGCCCGGAACAACGCCATTCAACAGGCTCGGGGCGAGTTCGTCGCTTTTCTCGACAGCGACGACACCTGGATGCGCGATCACCTCTCGTCACAAATGCAGTTGTTCGCCGAAGATCCTGCGCTCGATCTGGTTTATTGCGACGGTATCCTGGTGTATGAAGGAGCGCCAGAAATTAGATTCATGGAGAAGAATCCATCCGACGGAGAGGCGACGTTCGCAACCTTGATTGTGGAACGCTGCCAGATTCCGATTTCAACCGTAGTGGCCCGTAAGCAGGCGCTGGTGAAGGCGGGATTGTTCGATGAAAAACTCCCGCGCTGCGACGACTACGACATGTGGGTCCGCTCCGCTTTCAGCGGTGCTAAGATTGGGTATAGCCGCAAGCTGGGGGCCAGGTTTTTTGTCGGCCGCCCCGGCTCCCTCAGCCAGTCCAAAGCTAGAATGATTGAGGGCTATTGGAATATTCTGGAGAAGTTCAAGCGAACCCTGGCCCTCAAAGATGCGGATCGTGCTGTGGTCGAAGCACGGGCCACCCAAATCAGAGGCAGATATCTGCTGGAAGAAGGCAAGTGCAAGCTTGAGGAGCGCCAGTTCGAGCAGGGGCGGGAATTGATTGCAGAGGCAAACGGCTATCTCCACAAGCCTTCACTGAGCGTGGTGGTGTTTGGATTGAGCATTGCGCCCGGCGCGACCGCGAAACTGATGTCTTTCTGGAGAAAGATGCGGAACGGAGCGTCGGCATGAGCCACCGCGGAAGAAGTCGACTCCGAGACCCACCCCTGAAGGGGCAGTTGAAATTCAGAACTTATGGTATCGCTAAAGCGATACCCTGATACGAAACCGGAGTTTTTTAGCAAACTGTTTAGCCACTGAGGCAACACGTTGGTGCGGAAAGTCAAATGATTAAGCGTCTCATCGCTGGCGGGAAGCATTTTTTCGGTCTCTATCCGCCCGGCCGCCGGGTGGCGGTTTTTCCGGACGACATATTTCTGGTTTCTTATCCCAAGTCGGGCAACACCTGGACGCGGTTTCTGATCGCCAACCTGGTATATCCGGACAAGAATCCTGATTTCTCGAATATCAACGACCTGCTGCCCGATGTGGAGGGAATGTCGAAGCGCGATTTGCAGCGCGCTCCCCGGCCGCGCGTCCTCAAGAGCCATCAATACTTCGATCCCCGTTATCCGAAGGTCCTCTATGTGGTTCGCGATCCGCGCGACGTGGTGCTCTCCGAATATCACTTCGACATAAAACGGCGCGCCATCGCCGACAATTTTCCGCTGCAACAATTCGTTTCGCGTTTTGTGCGTGGCGAGCTGAACCATCCCTACGGAACGTGGGGCGAAAACGTAGCCACCTGGCTCTACACGCGCCGCGGCGATCCGCGATTTCTGCTGGTGAAATACGAAGCGCTGCAGGCGCAGGCGATGGATGAGATGGAGCGGATTGCGCGCTTTATGGGAATTTCAGCGGACCCGGAACGGCTCGCCTTCGCGATCCAGCAGAGTTCCGCCGATCGCATGCGCGAACTGGAAAAGAAGCAGGGACACTTGTGGTCGTCAACGCGAGAGACTCGGCAGGACAAACCCTTTGTCCGTTCCGCCAAGGCGGGCGGCTGGAAAGCGGAATTGCCCGAGTCGAGCATAGCGGAGATCGAATCGGCGTGGGGCGGCCTGATGCGTGACATTGGCTACGAATTGGCCGGGTCCAGTCTGGTTCATGCCGGAATGGGTCATAACGGAATGGAAGGTTTGTGATTGGTAATTGGTAATTTGAAAATCGAGACAGGTTTTCCAATTACAAATTACCAATTGCAAATGTGAGGTTAGGCAGGGTACTGGGAAGATGATCAAGCATTTGATTGCCGGAATACAACGTGGGCTCGGCCTGCATCGGCCGGGCCGCAGCCTGCTCATTCTGCCGGATGACATTTTTCTGGTTTCATTTCCCAAGTCCGGCAACACGTGGACGCGCTTTCTCCTGGCCAATCTGAGATTCCCGGATCAGCCCGCTACCTGGGCGAACATCGATCGCTTGATTCCCGATCCGACGGGCACCAACAAAAGGGATTTCGACCGGATGCCGCGGCCGCGCATTATCAAGAGCCATGAGTGCTTCGATCCCCGTTATCCCCGCGTTGTCTATATTGTTCGCGACCCGCGCGACGTCGTCGTTTCGCAATACCACTATCATCGCAAGATCAGGAAGATCGAAGACGATTCGCCGATTGAGAAATTCGTCGCCCGCTTTCTTGCCGGCGAGACTTGCCCACACGGGTCGTGGGGACAAAATATCGGCACCTGGCTATACACGAGCGAAGGAGATCCCCGCTTCCTCTTGCTACGCTACGAAGATCTGGTTGCGGATACCGCGCGCGAATTGGCGAAAGTGGTAGCTTTTCTGCACCTCGCTGCCGGTCCAGAGCAAATTGCTCAAGCCGTGGAGCGAAGCTCGGCTGACCGCATGCGAAAACTCGAAAAGACGCAAACCCATGGACTCACCAAAGGATCGCGCAAGGATCTTTCGTTTGTACGCGCCGCCGGTTCGGGCGGATGGCGTTCCGATTTGCCCGCCCCTATGGTAGCGAAGATTGAAGCGGCCTGGGGACCGCTGATGCGGCATCTGGGATATGAGCTGAGTTCGCAGCCGCCATCGGACACGCGGGACGGCGAGTATCTGGGGATTCTCAGCGGCACGCCGCGGTGACGGGAAGGTCTCAGGTGTCAGGTCTCAGGTCTCAGGAAAACCTTGCCGTTGAATTTCCTGAGACTTGACACCTGAGACCTGATACCTGACACCTGACTATGCTTGGCCAGTTCAAATACGCCGCGAGGTACGTCCTGGGACTCGATCAGGCCGGGCGGCATTTTACCGTCTTTCCCGACGATACTTTTCTTGTTTCGTACCCGAAATCTGGCAACACCTGGGTCCGCTTTCTGTTGGCGAATCTGATGCACCCGAACGAAACCGTAGGCTTCGCCAATATCAACCGCCTGCTGCCGGCGCCCGGTGTTTTATCCAAGCGCTTCTTGCGGATGTTGCCTCGGCCGCGCGTCTTGAAGAGCCATGAGACCTTCGACGTACGATTTCGGAAGGTTATCTACCTGGTCCGCGATCCGCGCGACGTCGCCGTTTCCGAGTATCATTTCGACTTGAAGAAACGGTACATCGAGCCGGATGTCACTCTCGAACAGTTCGTCAAGCACTTCATCGCGGGTGAGACTTCGTCGTATGGTTCCTGGTGGGAACACGCGGCCAGTTGGATTGCCGCCCGCCACGGTAACCCTGCTTTTTTGTTGGTTCGCTACGAAGACCTGCTCGCGGACCCGATCGGAGAAACCGGTAAAATCGCCGAATTCCTGGGCATTCAGGCGGGGCCAGAACGTCTCGAGGCGGCGGTTCAGCGGAGCTCGGCGGATCGCATGCGCAAGCTCGAAAAACAGCAAGCCGACCAGTGGACCGGAACCAAGAATACCCGCCAGGAAATTCCATTTGTCCGCGCCGCCAAGTCCGGCGGATGGAAGGAAACTCTGCCCCGGCAATCGTCGGAGGACATTGAAGTAGCGTGGTCTCCCCTCTTGAATTTTCTCGGCTACGAGTTGCAAAGCCGGCAACTGGACAGCACCGCTATGCCGCTATGGGTCAAGACCGGTCAGCCACTTTGAGTTACTCAACGCTAAGTACCAGGCACTAAGTCAGCATTGAAGACGAATCCTCCTGAAGTGAGAAGAGCTGCCGGCGAATGACTAAGATCAACAAGCGACAACTCGTCAAGAACGTGGGATCCAGCTGGTTCTCGCTGGGATTCGACGTTGCCGTTGGCATTGTCTTATCTCCGATTATTCTGCACCAGTTGGGGGACACGGAGTTTGGGCTCTGGGTTCTGGTTTTTTCGATTACCGGATACTACGGACTGTTCGACCTCGGCATCCGTTCCTCGGTGGTGCGCTACGTCTCAAAATTTACGGCTACCGACGATGTCGAAGACCTCGCGAAGCTGGTTAATACCAGTCTCTTCACCTACGGATGCATCGCGATCCTGAGCCTGCTGATCACGGTTGTCCTGTCGCTTTGCGTGGGTACCATCTTTCCGAGGATCCCGCCCGACCTCCACACCACTGCGCGCTGGTTGATTTTGATCGTTGGCACTTCGGTTGCGCTCGGCTTTCCTCTGGGAGTGGTGGGCGGGTACCTGGACGGCTTGCAGCGGTTCTATGTCAGTAACTGGGCGAATATCTTTGGTGACATCACGCGTTTTGTCGGGGTGGTTTGGGCCGTCCGGCGGGGCGCGGGGCTGCTCCCGATCGCTTTGATTACAGTGGCGTGCCCGCAAATCTTTTCCGCGGCGCGCGCGATCATTGCCTACCGCATACGGCCGGTGCCGTTTGGATTTAAGTATGTGAACGGTGCTACGTTTCGCACCATAAGAAATTACAGCGGCGTCACGCTCATCATCATGCTGGCGACGCAGCTCAAATTCAAAACGGACAACGTCGTGATCGGCACGATGATTTCGGCAGCCGCAGTCACTTATTTCACCATTGGCTCGCGCATTGTGAGTTACGCGCAACAGATGGTGATGGCGCTGGCGCAGAATTTTCTGCCGCTGGCGAGCCAATCCGAGGCCACAGGGAACATCGACCGGTTGCGCAAGGTATTTCTGGCCGGGAACCGGTTCTGCGCTTTTACGGCTTTCCCGATCACGGTGACGCTGCTGCTTCTGGGTAAGTCGGTGATCGAGGTATGGGTGGGAAAGCGGTACGTGGCGACCAGTTTCCCGGTGCTGGTGATTCTGATTCTGCCGGCGACACTGATGTGGGCGCAGGCGGCCAGCGGGCGCGTGTTATTCGGAATCAGCAAGCATCGCACCTGGGCATTCGTGACGCTGAGCGAGGGCATCGTTAATTTGATCCTCAGCATTATTCTTGTGCGCCCTTATGGGATTATCGGAGACGCGTTAGGAACTGCGATTCCGCTGACTTGCAGCATGGTGTTTTTCATGCCGTATCATTTGTGCAAGAAACTCGATATTCGTGTGCGGACGTTTGTCCGCGAATCCTACACTTTGCCGGTGCTGCTGTGCGTGCCTTTGGCAGCTGTGCTTCTGCTGATGCGGCGCTGGTATGTTCCGCATAATTATCGTGGCTTGGGGCTGCAACTCCTGATCGCGGCACTTGTGTACGGAGCGGGCCTGCTCTGGGCGGTTCTTAGCAAGCGGGCGCTTCACGTCAGCAAGCTGGCGCTGAGTGGCCGTTCCACTCCTGTGGAGAGCGGCGTGATGGCCGCTCCGGAACAAATGCTCCCGTAGCAACTGGCGCGTTTTGCCCGCGCCTGGACGGTACCCTCCTTGTTTCTTGGCTAAAATATTCAAAACTAAGGACTTACATGTAACATATTCAAGAATAAGGAGTTATACGTTCTTGGCTACGCAGTCGCTCGACAGAGTTTGAATTTTTTTTATGCATCGACCTTTTAGAATCATTGATTTAGCGAGAAATTCCCGCAAAATCTTTGGGTTTAAAGGACTTGTAGGTAAAATATTCCGGAATAAGGGGTTAGTGGGCGCCTGACGACAAATTGCTTTGCTGCACGCAGCCCACCCTAGCGCAAAGAACGCGCTAGGATGGGGCACCCGGCGCTGGGATGGGGCACCCCGGGACTCTCATCGTCTCCCGCATTCTCATCCTCACTCGCTGCGGCAATAAGAAAAGGGTGCGGGAATGGATCCGCACCCATTGTTTCTTCTATAACTCTATTATATCAACTTACTTGGCCGGGCCGGACATAGTTACTAACTTTATTTTCCTCGCCAATGCATCGACTTAGGAGGAAACTTGTCTCGACAGGGGCTTGACAGCCTGTTTGAAAAACAAGCTCTAGTCGTCATCCGGCGGCGTCGGCGGCGACTTGTCGTTCAGGAAATAGTCGGCCTTCAGCGGCGCCTCGATCTGCATGAAGGTATTAAACTGGCTGAAGTTGAAGCAATCCGACAAATCGTCTGAGCGCTGGTCGGCGTAACCTACCGTTGGGTCAATAAACCCGAGATCAAAGACGGTCTCCACGAACTTCAAGACGCTGCCGAAATCGTGATTCACGTGTGAGATGTAGGCCTGCTTGGCGTAAGGCGAGATCACGATCAGCGGCACACGCAGTCCGTATTCATAAGAGTTGCGAATCGACGACGGCGGCACATGGTCGTACCACCCGCCCCAGTCATCCCATGCGACGATGATGGCCGTGTCCGCCCAGTACTGGCTCCCGCCAACCGCATTTACGATGGATGAGACCCAGGACGGCCCATTGTCGGTCGCGTTGCCGGCGTGATCCGAGTTCGCGCCGGTGGGAATTACCCAGCTCACGGCAGCGAGCTGTTGGTTGGCGATGTCGGTAACGATCTGGTCTCCTGAATTTTCGATAAAAACTTTCGGATCGGATCCGGTCCAGTCGGATCCTTCGCACTCGCTCGTCTTGGATGGGTATGCTGGCGAGGGCTGGCACATGTGCTCGATCGCATCCGGCGCCGTCCAGATCGAGCCGGCCGTGGGCGCGTAATACTTCCAACTAAGGCTGGCCTTATCCAGCAGGTCGGTCAGCGTGGGATGTTCGAAGCACAACTGGTTGGTTAGCGTGCTCTGAGCCGTTAACGGACTTAATTGGCTGGTATCGATGCTAAGCACTTCGGAGCCGGGAGGGGCAAGGCATCCTGCATAGGCGGTGTCGTCGTCGGGACGAGTGTTGTTGTACGGGTTGGCGGAAATCGCGATAGTGCTCGTGTCCGAGATCTCCGAGGTTCCCGAAAGGATGTACTGGTGCGCTGGGAAACTCGGGCCCTCGTTGGTCTGAAACATATGGTCGCCGAAGGTGTACGTCATGGCCATGGTCAAGTAGGGTTGCACCTGGGACGATTCGATGTATTGGTATTGCGGACAGGCGGGGACGGCGGGGTTCTGCGGGCAGGGGGTGGGGGGACAGCCCGTAACACCGCAGCCAATCTGCCAGGCACCGTCCATGGCGCAACTATTGGTGCCGGACTGGTAGTCGCAGATGTCGAGGAACGCATAGTGATCATGCCCCAGGTCATAGGTTGTTACCAGCGAGTTCGAGGTAAGCGGGACGGTCTGAATGCTCCCGTTGACGTTCGCCAGTCCCGACTGGGCGAGGTCGTACTTTGAGGGATTGGTTCCGGTGGGATCGCAGCCGGGGCTGCCGGTGGCGGTACACAATCCCTGAAACAGGTTATCGGGCGTACGGTTCTCCTGGAAAATGATCACCACATGATTGATCTGCCCGAGGGCAATCGTGTTGAGGCTGATGTTAGCGTTGCGAGTGAGCATGCCGGACACGCCCGCTATGGTCAACGTGACCGTTCCGGTAGTGGCAGTGGGACTGGCCGTCAAGGTCAGCGTGCTGCTAGTGGTGGCAGAACTCGGGCTGAAGTTCGCAGTCACGCCGGTGGGCAGGCTCGACGTAATAGAGAGACTGACGCTGCCGCTGAAGCCGTTCACAGGGGTAATGGTGACGGTGCTGCTCGCACCCTGCGGGACACCCTGCACGACGGTAATGGCGCCCGGCGAGACTGAGAGCGTGAAAGAGGGAGGACCGCTGCTGTTGGACCCGGATCCTCCTCCACAGCCACCGAGGATGAGCGCCAGGCCAACGACAGAAACACACTGCAGCGAGAATTCTAGCCGAAGCATGTGAGGGCTTCCTTTCTCGGAATGAAATTCACGCAGATTTGAACTCTTCGAGCCGCTCACCTGGAACCATTGCACTACAGGTCTGCTCGCGGCGCGGATTTCGACCTCGGGGAGCCTCTGGAGTGTCTCCCCTCTCGACCTGCCGACCAGAAAAATTGTACATCGCCACTTTGTAAGTTGGGTGCAACTGGTTACTAAGATGCAACTCGGTTGTGCCGGTTGGTTCCGCTCGAGGGAAAAGTTTTGCCCACAAATCCCGCGTGCGCTGATTCAGGGAAACGACCGGACTCAGGAATCATTTGACTCGCATTGGGCGCGGCTCTCGCCAGCGACCCAGGGCCATCGACGAGCCGGGAAAAGAGCCGTGAAAACGCATGCTCCGAACCTTGTCTCAAGCCCGCGATCAGGGCTCGATATCCAGCAGAGAATCATTGATAATACGCTTATTATCAGTAACTTAAAGGACTGCATCAGGGCAGTTCCGTGGTATTGACAAGCCTCCCGGGCGTGGTATTCTGGCCCTCGAGCAGCCGGTACCCCCTACCGGCCGATGCTCGAGTTCGGACTGGTTGAGCGGGTAGGGTTCCCTAAAGGTATTTGGAGATAGAGATGCTCTTTAAGGGAACGGTAGCAACCGACATTTCTTCGCCAAGAGCGGGGCCAGAGTCTGCATGAAAGTTACTAAAGTGCCGATCGTCCTGTTACTAGGACTATCGCTCGGAGTTTCCATTCTGAGTGCGAGCAGCGGGTCGAAGACCACGACCACGCTCTCCTCTTCGCTGAACCCGTCCACTTACGGACTGGCGGTGACCTTTACTGCAACGGTCACTTCCAGCGGGGGCGCGCCGCCGGATGGAGAGATCGTTACATTTCTGCAAGGGAAGAACGTGCTGGGCACGGGAGCGTTGAGTGGTGGCTCGGCCACCTTCATGACTTCGACGCTGGCGGGTGGAACGGATGCGATCAAGGCGGAGTACGCCGGCGATTCGAACTTCGCCAGCAGCACATCGAACACGGTGAGCCAGGTGGTCGACAAAGACCCGACCACGACCACTTTGGTTTCCTCGCAGAATCCGTCAAATTCCGGGCAGTCTGTGACCTTTACCGCGAGCGTGGCATCGGAATTCGCCGGTCCGGTCACCGGCACGGTGGGGTTTTACGACGGGAGCACGAAACTGGGGAATGAAGCGCTCAGCGGCGGTGCAGCCAGCTACACGACCGCAAAGCTAGCCGTCGGCACCGACTCGATTACAGCGCTCTATAACGGCAGCACTTCGTTCACCACCAGCACCTCCGGCGCACTCAGCCAAACCGTGGGTACGGGCACGTTCATTGATTCCAGCATGAGCTGGGATAACGTCACTCGTTATTACGAGGTTTATCTGCCGGCGAATCTCCCCGCGAATCCACCCATGCTTTTGATGCTCCACGGCACCAGGACCGGTTCCTCGGACCCGGAGCCCGTCATTACACTGAACTGGGGCTGGCAGAGTGTGGCCGACCAGTACGGCTTTATTCTGGTGAAACCCGCTTCCACCTATAACTCGACCTCGAGCCAGTGGAACTGGAACGCATATTTCATGAGCGCGGCGTTTACGCCGGCCGAGTCCGGAACGTGCACCGTACCGCCCGCAACCGCGTGCCCTGACGATGCCGGCTTCCTGCGCCAGTTGATCGTCAATCTGACAGGTCAGTTCAACGTAAATCCCAATCAAGTTTACGTTGCCGGCTTCTCCTCGGGTGCGCAGATGGCGGAGCGCGTCGGCGTCGAAATCTCCGATCTGGTGGCGGCGATTGTTCCCGCTTCGGGCCAGATGGAAGGTCAGCAGACTCCGCCGCCGCCGGTGCTCGCGCCGGGTCCCGCGCTCGGGCCCATTTCCGTGCAGGAGTGGCAGGGCACGCTCGATGAAAACCTATGGCCCTGCGGCTACGGCACAACCTACTACTCCGGCGTTCTTTTTACTTTGGATACGGTCGACGACACGTTCAACTACTGGTCGGGACCGAATGCCAATGCCTGCACTGTGTTTCAAACCACGCAGCCGCTGTGCTTGAACGGTGTGCCCAACAACGCGAACGATGCGCCCACTCCGGGCATGCGGGGGCTGACGGGTAACGTTGCCACCGGCTGTACGAATAACACGGAAGTCCAATTCATTTGGGAACCGGATGTCGCGCACTCCTTTCAGCAACAGTACGACGCCGTTCGCTGGCAATTTTTTGCCGCTCATCCAAAGCAGTAATGCGGCGCGGCAGGTGAGGCTGAATTCAAGTTTGCCGATATCATGGAGTCGAGCGCAGACAGCGGCGAAATAGGAACTACATTTTTTGGAAGGGAATCGAGGTCGTATGTTTCGGGTGAAACGTGAGCTGAGGTTATTTCCCGTCGTTGGGCTGGCGGTGCTTCTGGCGGGATGCGGCGGCGGAAGTTCGTCAGGTGGCGGAGTTGGCGATTTCACGCTTACGATCTCGCCCACCACCTTGAAGGTCTCGCAGGGTACGACAGGGACGATCACGGTCACGATCAGCGATCAGAACGGCTTCAGCGGCAGCGTGACTCCTTCGGCATCGGGCTTGCCGACTGGCGTGACGGCGGCTTTTTCTCCGACGCCGGCTACAACTAGCACTACGCTGACGTTGACGGCCACGCCCACAGCGACTCTGGGAAAGGCCACGGTGACGATCACGGGCGTATCGGGTTCGGTGGCGAGTACGACGACGTTTCCCCTCGCCGTGTCCCAAGCCACAGGTGTGCCGGAGACCACCACTACGCTGTCGTCTTCGCTGAATCCGTCCACGTATGGGGAGGCGGTGACCTTTACCGCGGCGGTGACTTCGGAGGGCACCCCCCTGCCAGCATCCACCAATGGAGAAACCGTCACGTTCAAACAAGGAACGACCCCAATAGGAACGGGGACGATGAGTAGCGGCTCGGCGACGTTTACGACCTCGACGCTGTCGGCCGGTGGCACCGACAACATCCTAGCGGTATACCCCGGCGACGCGACCTACGCCCCCAGCACGTCGAGCCCGGTGAGCCAGGTGGTGACACAAGCCTCGACGACGACGATGCTGACGTCTTTAGAGAATCCAGCCAATGTTGGGCAGGCGGTGACCTTTCAGGCGACTGTGTCCTCCGGCGTCGGCATTCAGGTGACCGGTTTGGTTGGGTTTTACGATGGAACCTCGAAGTTGGGAAATGCTACGCTTGCGAACGGTGTAGCCGACTTTACGATCACGAACAGCAACGAATCGGGCGCCTCCGAGACGATCACGGCGGAGTATGAAGGCAGCCCCAGTTCATTCGCCTCAAGCCAATCGTCCCCGGTGATCGAGAACTGGGATGTGGGGACAGCCATCGACGTTTGCGACCCATCGTTATGGGGCGCGCCGTGCGTAAACAACAACAGCAATTTCGTGACTACCTGGGATGGCGTCGAGCGCGATTACCAGGTTTATGTACCGGTTGCGCTCCCTTCGAATCCGGCCATCGTCGTCATGCTCCACGGAACGCAAATCAACTCGACCCTTGGCAATCCAATTCCCGTCATTCAGCTGGACTGGGGCTGGCAGGCGGTGGCCAACTATTATGGCTTTATTCTGGTCACGCCCGCTTCGACCTATGACACGAGTTCGAACCAGTGGAACTGGAACGCGTCCTGCATGGACGATGTGTCTCTGTTGTACGGACCATGGACGAACGGCTCAGCGAACTGCGGGGGTGATCCTCAAGGAGCGGCGGGAGGAGCGTTTCCCTACGCGGAGAATTGTGGTTCTAAAGACGGAGAGTGCCCCGACGATATCGGTTTCCTGGGGGCTCTGATCGAGAGTCTGCTCGGTAACAATGCTACTACGAACCCAATCTACGGTAACTTCACAGCGAGTCCGAGCATGGTGTACGTCACCGGCTTCTCCTCGGGCGCGCAAATGACGGAGCGCGTGGGGGTGGAGCTTTCCGGCACGGTGGCGGCCATTATTCCCGCGTCGGGCCCGCTGGTTAATTTGCAAGGGACCTTTACCGGTAATAGTTACCCGAGTCCGTTCCCGCTTCCCCAGAGTCCAGTTGCGCCCATCTCCGTGCAGGAGTGGTCCGGCACGGAGGACGTTGAATTGCCGCCCTGCGACGGCTACTACAACACCAAGGACACTACCGCCGACGGCACCACCAATTACTCTGGCGTTATTTTTACGCTGTCCACGGTCGATGTCACGTTCAACTACTGGACGGCCAATAATTTTTCCGAGCAGAACCCCGCTGTGTTTCAAACCACCGCGACTTTGTGTACGACTCCTCAGGGCGACCCCAGCGTCAACGACAACGCCGCCGCCGATGCGCCCACTCCGCCCTATCCAGAACCTCCGAATACTCCGGTCATGCCGAATACTCTAACCGGCAACATTGCCGTGAGCGCCGCACCCAGCACCCCAATCACAGCGGCGAGCGAATCGGGTACGACGGTCACCATCACCAGCACCCTGAATCCCGGCGTGGACGAGGTGGCGTTCATCACGGATGTGACTCCCTCGGCATACAACGGAACGTGGATCGTCACGCAGTCGTCGGCGACAAGTTTTCAGTACATCAACACCGCCAGCGGGCTGGCGGATGCGACAGCGTTCGGAACGGCAACCGGGGGACAGACTACGGAAGTCCAATTCATTTGGGAGCCGGGGATTGCGCACGACTACCAGACACAGTACGATTGGGCGCGTTGGCTGTTTTTTGCCGCGCATCCGTGCCCAATGTGCGGACCCCCTAGCGCGCAGGCCAAATCGAACTCTAACTCCAAAGACAAGAGATACGAAGACAAGAGATAAAGGAGCCGAAAGCAATCCTGGGAAAGTCGATCATGGGCATTGAGCAGGTAACAGACAGGAGCGAAGGACTTGAGTCGCTGGCCACGAGGTTCCTGCCGAGTCCTGCCAATGATTTGCAAGCGAAGCAAGTGAGGCCAGAATCGTTATGAAAACCGCTAAAGTCCTGACCGCCCTATTGCTGGGAACAGCTTGCTCCCTGGGCTTCTCGTTGACGCCGACGACGACCGCGCTGTCGTCTTCGCTGAATCCGTCTGTTTATGAGCAGCCGGTGACCTTTACCGCTGTGGTCACTCCTGCGCCGCCGGATGGCGAAACCGTCACGTTCTTGCAGGGAAAGACCGTACTGGGAACGGGGACGCTGAGTAGTGGTTCGACCACTTTTACCATCTCGACCTTGACCACGGGTGGCACGGACAATATCAAGGCCGAGTATCCTGGGGACGCGAGCTTAGCCAGCAGCACGTCGAACGTGGTGGAACAGGTAGTAGATCCAGCCGCGACCACGACGGCCCTGGTGTCCTCTCTAAATCCGTCCAATGGCGGACAGCCTGTGACTTTTACGGCGACGGTGACAGGACAGTACGGCGGCACGCCCACCGGCAAAGTGACGTTTTACAATGGGAGCGCAAAGCTGGCGTTGGTAGCGATGTCTGGCGGAGTCGCCAGCTACACGACCTCAACTTTGCCTGGCGGCACTAACCCGATTACGGCGCTCTACGGTGGCAGCAATTCATTCAGTGCCAGCACTTCAGCCGTGTTGAACCAAACGGTGAATGGCGGAAGCGGCGGGCCGACCACGACTACGCTTACGTCTTCGCTGAACCCGTCCGCGTATGGGCAGGCGGTGACCTTTACTGCAGTGGTCAGTCCTGCGCCTCCCAACGGGGAGACCGTCGAGTTCATTCAAGGATCGGCAACCGAACTGGGAACGGGGACGTTGAGTGGCGGCACGGCCACTTTTACCATCTCGACGCTGACCACGGGCGGCACGGACAACGTCAAGGCGGAGTATCCGGGCGACTCGAACTTTGGCAGCAGCACGTCGAACGTGGTGAAGCAGGTGGTAGACAAGGCCACGACCACGACTGCGTTGACATCCTCGCTGAATCCATCCAATGGCGGACAGCCTGTGACGTTTATGGCAACGGTCACGCCGCAGTACACTGGCACGCCCACCGGCAAGGTGCAGTTTTACAATGGGAGCGCGAAGCTGGCGTTGGTAGCGCTGTCCGACGGTGTCGCCAGCTATACGACCTCCAGCTTACCCAGCGGCACCGACTCGATTACAGGGGTCTACAACGGTAGCAATTCGTTTCTCACCAGCACCTCAGCCGTGTTGAACCAAACGGTGAATGGCGCCGGCGGAGGGAATTGCGGTACTGGAGCATATATTGATTCCTCGATGACCTGGAATGGAATCAGTCGTTATTACGAAGTTTATCTGCCTGCAGGTCTGCCCGCGAATTCGCCCATGGTTTTGATGCTGCATGGAACGCGGACCACCCCGTCCACTGGCTCTGACCCCGAACCCGTCATTTCACTGAATTGGGGTTGGCCGCCGGTCGCCGACCAGTACTGTTTCCTCCTGGTGAAACCGGCTTCCACTTATGATCCGACTTCGCACCAGTGGAACTGGAACGCGTATTGCATGGACGGCACATCATTGTGCGATCCCTACGGATCGCACGGAGGAGCATTTGCCTACGCGGAGGGGTGTGGTTCAACCGACGGAGAATGCCCAGACGATTCCGGCTTTTTGCGAGCGCTGATTGGCGCTCTGGTTCCCCAATACAACGTGAATCCCAACATGGTGTACGTTACCGGCTTCTCCTCGGGCGCGGAAATGACGGAGCGCGTCGGTGTCGAACTCTCCGACATCGTGGCGGCCATTGTTCCCGCTTCGGGCGAACTCTACGCGGCGCAAGGGACTGTTCCTCCACCGCTGCCCTTGCCGCCCGATGCGAAAGCGCACATCTCCGTTCAGGAGTGGCAGGGCACAGAGGACGACGAACTGCCTCCCTGTGACTACGGCACAACCTTGTACTCGGGCGTGACTTTTACGCTGGACACGGTGGATGACACTTTCAACTACTGGACCGGATCACAGGCCGATGCTTTTACCGGTCAGAACGCTGTGTTTCAAACCACGGCGACTCTGTGTACGCCGAGTGAGAGTACGTCCGGTGTGCCCAACAACGCGAACGATGCGCCCACTCCACCCTATCCAGTTATTCCCAAAATGCCGCCTACACTCTCGGGTAACATTGCGGTGAGCACCGTGGCCCCCTCAGGGGGATGGCCCAGCGCGCCAATCACAGCCGCGAGCGAAGCGGGCACGACTGTCACGATCACCAGCACCTTGAATCCCGGCGTGGCAGGTGTGGCCATAATTACGGGGATGACGCCATCTGGATACAACGGGACTTGGGTGGTCACGGCGTCCACGCCCACGACTTTCCAGTACACCAACACGGCGAGCGGACTGGACGCCGGGACAGAGTTTGGAACGGCAGCCGGGGGACAGAATACTGAGGTCCAATTCATTTGGGAGCCGGGTATTGCGCACTCCTACCAGAATCAGTACGACGCGGCGCGCTGGTACTTTTTTGCCACTCACCCGAAGCAATAGTGCGGTCGCAGCGGGTGAGGTTGAATTCAGATTTGCTGAGACAATGGAATCGAAAGCGCACGGAACCTTGGGGAAAGTTAATCATGGGAGTTGAGCAGGTAGCCGACAGCACTGCGATGATGAAGGAATTGACCAGCTACATTGCCGAAAAGGTGATGAAGGGCAAGAGCGCCGTCAATATCAATGAGGATACGCCGCTGGTCTCTTCCGGGCTGGTCGATTCTTTCGCGCTGATCGACATTTTTTTGGAACTGCAAAGAATCGCCGGACGTAAGGTTCCTGCCAGCAAGGTGCAAGCGAAAGACATGGACACGGTGCGCCTCATGTTCGCCACAGCGGAAAAGTTTGGCAAACCAGTCAAGAGCTGATTGCAGAAACCGCTTGCAGAGGTTAGAGGGCAGATTGTAGAGGTAAAAGCCTAAGGTTCCTTACGGTGACGCCTCAGGCAAAGGGTTGTTACTTCTGCACTCTTACCTCTTACCTTTCCTCACTTTTCCCAGTTACCCAGCATTTCGGTAATTTTCCCGCGATCGATTTTGCCGTTCACGTTCAAGGGAATCTGCGGGAAATGGTAAATGCGGTTGGGCACCATGTAGCGTGGCAGTCTGGTTTCGCAAGCGGCGATGATTTGCGCGTCGTGGGCCGCGTCCGATCCTGACAGTACGCCCACAATGCCGGATGCGGAGCCGTCCGACAGCGGCCACGGGATCGCGACCGCCAATTCGGTGCGCGCCGCTTCCCGCAATACCAGGTCAATTTCCTGTAACTCCACGCGATAGCCGTTGACCTTGACCTGAAAATCGCGGCGGCCGAGGTAGAACAGGCATCCTCTTTCATCTTGCCGCACGAGGTCGCCGGTGCGGTACCACACCTGGTCACCAGTGTGCTTCAAGCGAACGAAGCTTTTCGCCGTTTTCTCAGGATCGTTTAAGTAGCCGCGCGTGACCTGCGATCCGCCCAGGCATAACTCCCCGCTTTCGCCGAGTCGGACCGGAGCTAGATCTTCATCTACGGCGCACACCTGTTGCCCGTCAAACGGCCATCCAATGGGAACCAACCCGCGCACGCATTCCGCCGGCGAGGTTGCCGAGTTCCAGCGGTAGTAGGTGATGGCGATGGTTGCCTCGGTCGGACCGTAGAGATTTTCGAGAATCGAATTGTTCGCCGTCGCCTGCCATGCCGCAGCCAGGCTCGCAGAGAGCGCTTCTCCGCAAAAAAGGCTCCAGCGCAGAGTCGGGAACGCTCCTGGTTCCAATATTCCTAGCTTCGACGCAAACATCGCCACCGAGGGCACCGAGAACCAGCACGTCAGTGCTTTCTCGTCCACCATGGTCGCCGGGGTGAGCGTTTGCTCGGCATAAGGACACAGGGTTGCGCCCGCATCCCAGCAGGTAAACAGATCGTGCACGCTGAGATCGAAGGTCAGGTCGAAGTTCTGCGAGCAACGATCTGCGGCATTCATGGCGAAGCGCTTGGCGGCGTAGTCCATGTATGCGACCGCATTTGATTGGCTGACGGCTACTCCTTTGGGCACTCCGGTGCTGCCTGAAGTGAACAGGAGATATGCCGTATCGCTGCCATCGACGACCGGATCGCGCGGGTCGGCGATGTTTAATGATGACAGTTGCCGCGCGGAGATGAGGCGGTGCGGAGAAAAACGTTTGGGATCGGGTTCCCAGCCGGCGTCGGGGAGGATCAGCGTCAGCGGTTGGTCCAAGTATTTGTCCAAACGCGGAAGCAACGATTCCAGCGTGGCCGCGCATTCCTGTCCCACTACCAGCGTTGTGCATCCGGACGCCCGCAGCATGACCAGCGTCCTCTCCAGTGGGAACTTGGCGTTGAGTGGAACATAGCCGCGTCCACTGCCGAGAATGCCTAAGATTCCGCCGTACGCTCCAACGCTGCGATTGGCCAGGACGGCTACTACTTTCTCGGACGGATCGAGAGTGGTGTGAAGGCACACCGTGATTCTTCCGGCATAATTCCAGAGCTGCTCGTAACTCAGCGATAACTCGCCAAGTTCGAGCGCCGGGCTGCCGGGATAGGCCAGCAGGGAACGGAAGAATCCGCTAATCAAACTTCTTGGTTGTTGCGACGGAGCCATCAATCACCCACACCCACACCTGCGCCTGCGTTAAATTTATGTTGTCATCCTGAGCGAAGCGAAGGACCTATGCAACTTGCCGGCGCCAACAGAATGCATAGGTCCTTACGCTTCGCTCAGGATGACAACTCAATTTTGTGACAACTCAATTCCAACGACAACTCAATCCTGATGACAACTCAATCCTGATGGCAACTCAATTCTGATGACAACTCAATTCTGATGACAACTCAATCCTATGTCGCGAATTAACGGGACACAGGATGTTGCAAAATATCGAAGAGCCGGTCGGCGACAATCCGGTTACCCTCCGGCTTCAGGTGCGAGATGCCCACATAGAGCGAACTCTTCTGGGCATCGAGCAGGTCGCCGAGGTAATAAAAATCGGGGCTCTTTATCGTTTCGCGACCGCGCTGATAAACCGCTTGGTACATCGAGCCCAAGCTCGGGAACTTCTGATATTCCATGTTCAAAACCTGTTGCTCATAGGGTGTCAGTTCCTTGTGCCCGACTGCCAAGTTGGGATACCAAGCGAAAATTGGGCGGAAGCCATACTGCTTGGCCAGCAGGCTCACGATGTCCATGTTCTGCGCGTAATTTGAAACTACCGCGGCAGAAAGCGTTTCCGCGTCGCGCGCTGCCTTGGGCGCCTCGTCCTTCTGGTTGTGGAAGGGCGCTTTGATCGCAATTTTTTCTAAGAAGCGATAGGTGTTGGTCTGTTCGAAGTAGGAAAATCCCGCCTTCTGCGATGCGCCCCAGTTATCCAGAAACTTTTTGAAGGAGTTGTAGTTGCTGTGCACGTCGGCGCGGCCGCTCTGATATGCGGCGAAGGCTTCGGTGCCTCCATCGTAAAAAAGCACGACGTCGGGCTCGCGGGTGGCGTGTTTGAGGTTCTCGATCAGGCCAATCATTTCCTGCGAGTTGGCCCAACCCTTTTCGGCATAGTTCACAATGCAGACTGGTTTGCCGGCCTTCTCGTAGTCGCTCGCCAGGAATGCGTCAATGGTTTCTTCGTCGGGCGCGCCCGCGCCCCACATCACTGAATCACCGAACGTCCAGATGGTAAAAGCCTTGTCGTTATTGCATTGTGTATGCGGGGTGCGGCGGACGCCTTCCTGATCGATCGCCAGAACTTCGCCCTGATAGGGAGCGCGGCGCCAGAGCACGTACTGGTGGTAAGTCACCTTGTTGGCCTGCTCGAATTCCTTCCAGTACTCGCGCTCGGCGGCGCTTCCGCCCTCGGCTAGGTCGAGCTTGACGGCGGGTTCCATCTGGTCTCCGGCAATGGGGAGGTAACGGCGATAGGAATAGAATTCGACCGCGGCCAATAGAATCACGCCCAGAGTTACGGCTACGCAGAAGCGAACGGCGAAATGTTTGATGAGGGATTTGTACTGCACCGTGGCTGGCTGGCGGCTCTCCACAGTCTGGTCACTCTCGGTTAATGGCACAAACTCTGCACCTCACTGGTCCGCTCCAATCCTGATTGAATGCTAGCATAGCGGCTTTGCTTGCTGAGCCAACGCGGTAATCACCGAAGTAATTCTCGTGACGCGTCGGGATGGGAGTCTCACGGTTGTGTCGCTGCAGACGACGCCGAGCTGTGCTCGGCTTGGACGGCCGAGGGCGGCCGTCCCTACGAAAACCTTTAGAACAACGCGTACATTACGGGGCCGGTCTCGGCTTGTCCGGGGTGGAAGATCACGCTCAAGTAGAGCGCCAGGACAACCACTACCGGAGTGATCCACACCCAGCGTTCGCGCGCCAGAGCGCCGACAGCGTTCGCGAGCAGAATTCGCAGCGTTCCCGATGCGGTTTCCGTCCACGTGCTTGCGGCTTCCGCCAAGCGGTCGAGTAATGCGCCGGCACCGAGGACGGCGAAGTATCCGGCCGCGGCTGCTAGCGTCATCACGTAGAAGCTGTGGTCTAGAGTCAGGTGGCGATAAGTGCGCAGCGAAGCCATTGCTTTCAGCATGGCGAAGGCTTGGCGGAGGCTCTCTGCGCGAAAGAAAATGTAGCCGATGCATACGGCGGAAAACGTGAGCCACCACGAGATGACTGTGGCCAGCGCGCTTGACCATTCGAATCCCATACGCTTGCGGAATTCCTGCCATTGGCGGTGCGCGACCATCAGGAGGCCGTGATAGGTGCCCCAGAACAGCAGAAGGACGTTGCCCTTGTTTGCCACGCTAATGTGCCACACTCCGAAAATAAACATGGCAATCACCAGCGAGAGGTTGCGCCACCACAGCGAGCGGCGCATGGTCGCCAGCGGCAGAAAAAGAAAATCGCGAATCCAGAACGACAGCGACATGTGCCAGCGCGTCCAGAATTCGGAGATCGTGGTCGAGAGATACGGACGGTTGAAGTTTTCGTGCAACTGGAGGCCGAACAGGCGGGCCATCCCAAGGCTGATGTGAGTGAATCCGCAGAAGTTGAAGTAGAGCTGGAAGGCGTAGGCGATGATCAGAAACCAGACGTCGATTCCGCTCAGGCGTCCCGCGACGTTGCTCGAAAAGGCGTGGTCGAAAACTGTGTCGACGCCGGCTCCTGCATAAAGGCCGCCGCTCATTACCAGGGAGAGGCCCTCCATGAGGAGGCCGATTGCAATGCGGCGCACTCCGGTCTTGAGATCGTCGTCGCTGACCGCCCAGTCTTGCCTGAGGTCTTTCCTGAATTGGGGCAACATGCTCGACATGCGGCAGATGGGGCCTTGAATCACCGTTGGCCAAAACGACATGTACAGGCAGAACTCGAGCAGCGTGGGATTCAGTTCTTCTTCGCGATAGAGCTCGAGCAGATAACTCATCGCTTCGAACGTCCAGAAGGAAATTCCCACGGGGAACAGAATTCGTTTGAGCAGCAAGAGCGGCGAACCGGCTGGCGCGGCCCCGCCCAGTAAGGGCAGATATTTAAAGACGCTCAGCAGCGCGAGATTGAGAAGAAGTCCAGTCCACAGGCGGGCGGCGGTGATGTTTTTTTTCAGCCACTCGCCCAAGGCATAGTTCATCAGCGAACTAAAGAGGAGCACTACGATTAGCCACGATCCCCAACTGAAGTAGAAAAGATAGCTGGCCACCAGGTAGAGCGCCTGGCGGGCGGTGACGGAACGCAGGCGCACAGCGACCAACCAAACTGCTAGTACGCCAATTCCGTAGGCGAGAAAATTTGTTGTCATCTTTGGATGTCGAAACGCTGAAATCGATGCTCTCGCGACGAAGCGAATGTTGTCAAATTACGCCCAGGTCGGGCAAATCTAGAGCAGCGGACGCGGCCGTAAGGAGACTTGAAGATGGTTGTCGCCGCGCCGGATAGCGATCGCATGTAATTTCGGTTGGCAAAGCCTGCTGCGCATTTCCGTTAGAGTCATTTCTTCCGCCGAAGAATTGTCGATGGATTCAATGACGTCGCCGGGTTGGATTCCGGCTTCTGCGGCGGGCGATCCGGATACAATCCGCCGCACCACAAATCGGTGAAATCCGAGACCTTCGGCGGCAATCCTCAGCCCGCTCTCATCGTGTTCGGCCGGCTCCGCATAATTACGATTCGGCGTGAGCCAGATGCGCTTGCCGGGATTGTCGAAGACCACGGTAAAGCGCTCGAGAACCTCGGCGCCCACCAATCCGGCGTAGTCTTGGGACGCCATCAGGCTTTCGGTATCTTGCGCAAACGTAATCGGCGGGCTCTGGACCGAATATGGGCCGACTTCGATCCGGTCGGCGCGACCCTCCCGCGATTGAGTGGTTCCGCCGGTGCTGGTTCCGGGTTCGTCTAAGAGTTTCATGGTTGCAGGCGGAATCTGATGCGCATCGCTGAATGGCTTGTAGATGTCGGCGTAAGTGTTCGCGCCGCCATCGATCAGAAAGTTGCCGGTGACGGGTTTGACGCCGGACAGGGCGATGGTCGCGTCTATGAATTGAAAACCGTGCTGGTCGATGCGGACGGGGAAAACGGTTGCTTTTTCAGAGGGCTTGTATTGTTTCGGTAGATAGATGGATACGAGACGATGTTCGTAATCCACGTCCACAACAAAATCGTCGAACAGGCGCGATCCGATGATGCCGTCGACTTCGTGTCCGAGGCTTGGTTCCAGAGATTTTAGGGCAATCGCCGCGAGGTTGCGGTGGGTCAGATCGAATCCGGGCAGGTCGATATCGACGTCTCGTATCACTCCGACGTCGATGGTGTTCGCTCCGCCTCCACGCGCGGTTCCGCTGCCGGTCGTTTCCAGCTTCATCTCTCGCGCGAAATCGCGGTCGACGGCGAAGCCCTGCGTGGCGTTGTCGAGGATGAACCAGCCGGGGTGGTCGTTCACCTTGGCGCGCACAAAGACCAGTCCATTTGCGACCAGTTCGAGGGGAATGTTTAAGGCTGCGTCACCGGATGAAAATCGATAAGAGGGTGGTGGTGATGAAGTAGCTTGTCCGAACATCGTCGGTCCGAATGCGGGCGCCGCAATCAGAGCCGTGATTGCTGTCCGAAATAGAGAGGTCGCTGAAGATGGCATGGCTTACAGTCGTGCCGATTATAGTTCTGTGCGATGAGGAAGCGAGGATCCCGGCTTCCACCAAAGATTGAGAAAAAAGTTTCTCTTAGCGGTTCGATGGTACCGCGTTGTTGGTGCGCGGCCCAGCAGAAACGCGCGATACCATGTTCCTCAGCACGTCGGCGAACTGTGCGGCGACTTTTGACCAGTCAAACTGGGCGGCTAGTTGCACGGCGGCTTGCTCGAACTTCCTTCGCACCTGGGCATCGCGAAGAAGAAGAAGAATCGCTTCGGCGAATGAGGTGGGATCGTCTGCCAGCAGCAGGTCGCGGCCGTTCTGGAAGCTGAGTCCTTCGGCTCCGATGGAGGTTGAGACGAGTGCTTTGCCCATGGCCATCGCTTCATAGATCTTGAGCCGAGTTCCGCCGCCGATGCGCAACGGCACCACCACCACCGTTGCATCGCGAAGATAATCCGTAACCGACGGCACGGTTCCCGTGACCTGCACCGACGGCGAAGCCAAGCGCTGCACTCTGGGGAATGGAGTTCGCCCAACGATCTGAAAAATAGCATCCGGAAACTCGGCCAGAATGCGCGGCCAGATCTGTGTGCAGAAATATTCCATGGCATCGATGTTCGGTTCCCAATCCATCGAGCCCGTAAACACAATCCGCGGAGGCGCGGCCGACGATGGCGGCGCAACCTGGAATTGCTGTGTGTCCACTCCGGTCGGATTTACCGTGATCTGGCACGACGGATCCATTTGCAGCATCTGTTGGCGGTCGTTTTCAGAAACCGCGACGATGTGATGAAAGCGGGCCAGCGTCCGCCGTTCGTAACGAGACATGCGCGCGGCTTCGAGGGTGTAGGCCAGTTTCCGGAGCGGATGCGATTCGGTCGCCGCCATGCGCTGCCACAGTGCGCTCTCGACGTTGTGCTGAAAGAGCAGGCAGGGTATTGGGAGCTTCTGCGGAAAGTTCAACGACGGAGCGAGAAAATCGCAAACCGCTGCGTCGAAATGCCCACTCGAAAGCTGGCTCCGAACCAGCTTGCGCACTGCGGCATGCGTGAACTTCGAAACCGAGTAGGGCGCCATGCGCGGCAATCGGTACAGGTAGTCGAGCACGCCGCGGAGGCCCTCGGAATCGGGAGCGGCCGTGTAGACGACTTGCGCCCGCGGAAATTGCTGGGGAAGAGCGGCTTCGTAGCCAGGATCGCGCCGGCCGCCGTAATAAGAAAGCAGCGTGACCTCATGATCTTTAGCTTGCGCGAGCCGTCGCAGAATGTTGAACGAGCGAATTTTGCCGCCAGTATCGACCGGGAGGAGCTTGCCTCCCTTGACCCACAACACTCTCACTCGAGATTTCCTCGCCTCGTGGATTGGAACGACGTGGATTCAAACATGGATTCGGACGGAACGGATTCGAACGACATAACCGTTGCAGCTCGCGACCTGGCGCACCAACCCTATGCAGCGTATCACGCCTTTCTTGGCATGGATGGTTTTTGAAAGTGCCGACTTTAGCCGGGCCGCAACGAGCCGTATAGAGCTACTGACTGGTCTCCGTGAAGACGGCAGGGTTGGACACTCCCGTGGCGGAGGCATCGATGGTGATGGTGCCGGGGTTTGCAGGCAGCGTATACATCTCCGAGGCTGCTCCAGAACTGTTGGTGGCGACGGGATTTGGACCTGAGAACGAGCCTCCGGCACCGTTGTCGCTAAAGCCAACGTTGACGCCGGAAACGGGATTGCCGTATTGGTCGGTCACGACCACGGTCAAGGCTTGCGTCAGCGTCGTACCCCGACTCCCGGTCTGATTGTTTCCTCCGCTGACGGTGACCGAGGCCGCTGGTCCGCTTACATTTTCGGTAAACTGCGTGGTCAGGGCGTTCACCGCAGCCGTAATGGTAATCGGGCCCGGGGTCGACCCCGTCGTGTATCCCACCGTCGCCGTTCCGCTCGAGTTCGTAGTTGCCGGGGATCCGGTGAAGGTCCCGGAGGGCGCTGAGAAAACCACGGAAACACCGGGGATCAGGTTCCCCCCTGCATCGGTGATCTGCACCACCAGAGGCTGGGCCAACGCCGTATTTTCCGGCGCCACCTGATTGTTTCCAGAAACCACGCTCAACTTTGCCACAGCGCCGGTGCCGGAAGCATAGGTGGCAGTCTCCACGAATTGCGAGGTCGCTGTTCCCGGCGCACTGGCCAGAATCTTGTAGGTTCCGGCTGTGTTCGGGAGTTGGTAATTCACCTGCGAGAATCCGCTGCTGTTGGAGACGATGCCGCTGCTCGGAGTGATGGTACCGGTCCCGCTCTGGTCCACAAACGTTGTAGTAACGCCCGGCACGCCGTTGTTATAGGCGTCCTCGATTTTTACCTTTAGTGGCGTGGGCAAGATTGATCCTGCCTGCCCCGTCTGCTTGGTCCCGGTATAAATGATTAGTTTTTTCGCGGGCCCGGGGAGCGCCGTTTCGGTGAAGGTCAGGCTCGCGGTCATCGGCGCGGTCGCCGTGAAGGTGTAGACGCCCGCGGTTTTAGAAAGTGTGTAGGTGGTCGACACATTCCCGTTAGCGTCGGAGACGATGGGGCTGGGCGGATTGAATGAGCCCTCCTTGCCGCCGTCGCCGAAGCTGACGGTCACGCCCGAAACTCCGGCCCCAGTGTAGGGGTTAACGACCTGCATCTGGATCGGCGCCAGAGACGTAAGTATGGGACCGCTCTGATTACCGCCGCTGACCAACGTCAGACTCTGGAAGAGGCCGTAGACCGAGAGGGTGGTTTGCGTGGCTATATAGACCTTGCCGTTATCCACGGTCGGGGTAACGAAGTGACCGACCGCCGGCAACGTGTCGCGCGACTTGCTCTGGTTGGATGCGTATAGCTCCGCCAGATTGCTTGCGTTGAAGGCAAAGAGATTGCCCCCGCTGATGTTCCACAGAACGCCGTTGGTGTTGCCATTCGCGGAAATAGATGGGGAGTGCGCTCCGACATATTTCTGGGCACTCGTAAAATTGGGAAGGGTGTTGCCGTTGTCGGTAGTGCCGAGATATCCCGGCGACAATTGGTAGGCCAATAGCGGAGAGGCGTTGGGCGCAAAGTAAACCGTGTTGTTCCAGTAGGCTGGGGAACTGAACAATATATCCGCTTTTTGGGTGTTCACTGCGCCCGGAATCAGAGGGAACTCTTGCAGAATCTGAGTGTCGCCCGGCGCGTACATGCCCAGGTTGTCGCGATTGAGAAGATAGACAAAGCCCTGCTTGCCGCCGGTGACGAGGAGATGGGGATAGGGGCCTTCCTGATCGGGCGGGACTATGGGTCCGGTGGCACTCAAGTCTTCGTCGTGAGTGTTGAGGAAGGCTACGTAATACGGAGCGAAATAATTTTCCACCGCGAGACTGGGATAAAGTTCAATCACGCTGTTGCTGTAGGTCTGGCCGCCTTGCGGGATGTCGAAGCAGCTCGGGCAGGCTTCGCCGGTCTCCACGAAGATATTGCCGCTCTCGTCGACCGCGGGGGCGGTGCCGGTTTGCCACACGGAGGTCAATCCGTTGACGGGCGAAGTGTTGAACACGCCGGTTTGCGCGAGAGTGGCAGCGTCGTAGGAAAGCATCCAGCCGGTGTTGCTGTCATTGCAACCGTTGGAGCCAAAAGCTATATAGATCGTGCCGTCCTGCAGCACCAGGCCCGGCCGGTTCAACTGATGCAAGCTGGTGAAGGTGGTGACGTGGTTGGCTGGGGGATCGCTGGTGCTGGTGGCCTGAATCAGCATGGGTCCGCCGAATTTTTCGTCCCCGTTGGTGATGTCGAGCGCATGCAGGCGGTGCCGAACCGTGCCGTTTTCCACGGTCTTCGCCACGAGGTAAATAGTGTTGGTCGTGGGATCGATCACCGGAGTGCCGGGGACGCCCTCCTGGAGGAATCCTTCGGTTTTGCCCAACGAGCAGGGCAGGAGGGAGCCGCTGGCTGTGGTAATTCCGGGACCATAGATGGCGGGATTGGTGAAATTCACCGACCACAACGGAGACGCATTGCCACCGGTATTGCTGTCGGCGTCAAAGGCGTAGAGCGAATCGGCCATGGTCGCAACGTAGACGACGTTATGCACTGTCCCATTGATGGTCACGCCGGGCATATACAGCGGTTGCGCCAGTGCCTGATAGTCAATCGGGTAGTTGAACAAGGCGCCGAACTGGTTCGGGTTTACGTTGGCGGGCGTCAGCAAGGTTTCATTGACATTGGCGCCCGTGCGCTGGTTATCCGCGCGGTTGGTTGTATACGGAACCTGTCCGAAAGAGACCGAAACCAACGCCACACACGCCAGGAGCGCGATCCAAATGAGACCGTAGCGGGACATCGAATTCCTTCCGATTCTCCTGAACCGAAGAGAATGGGTGATTACCATAGTTACTCCATCAGGAAATAGGCCCGTCAGGCCCTCTCTGGAAACTGCAATTATTAAGCCGAAGGAACGCGGGGGAAGCAGAATTACAAGCCCTACTTTACAAAAGCCTTGCCGATATCGCAAGGCCTTCGGGCTGCATATTCATTCATATGCGAGAAATATTTTGCAGCTATTGAGCACAAAGTCTATCCCTGGAGCGGCCCCCTGAGAACCCCACCAAAGTGGGGGTGTGGCTCCCTCCGGGCCCTTGGACGAGGAGCGAGTGGCGCTGGAGAGCCTCCAAATGACGGCGATTCTGGCGTGACTTCCGCGACTCCGCTTCAAGCGCCTTGCCGAGGATTCAGGGGCTGGGTCCCTCCACTCTTACCTCGTTTTCTTTGTCAGCGGCCACACCAACGTGACCACCAGAGCCACCGCAATCCCCAGCGACACTTCCAGAAACCGGTGCCATCCGATGAACCAGGGAGGACGCGTATTCGGAATCAGCAAAACAATACTCAGCGTGATTCCGGCAAACCGGTAAGCGCCCCCGATGCGCAATAACCAAGCCAGTATCCCGCACAAGAGAATCCCCAAGCCGTAAACCAGAGCACTCGGACTGAAGAATGTGGCCAGCGCAGCGCCCAGCACCGCCCCGAGCGCGGTCCCGACAAAGCGCTGCCACCCCAGCGTCATCGGTGGGACAGTAGATTGAACAATGACGATGGCCGAGATCGGAGCCCAATAGCTATCCGGCATTTTCGACAGCCGCGCCAGTAACAAGGCAGCCACCGCTGCCAGAGTGGTGCGCAGCGAGTCCAGAAGGGAATACCGATTAACCCCGGAAAACATTCTACCCACCGCCACACCTCACCGCAGTCCCGATTGGAGCGTCATTGTAAAACGAAACGGTTCCACTGCCCACTGCTGACCGACCGCTCAATCACAGGAGGTGGGATGAGCGTTGTCGCGTGACCTTAAATAAATGCCGGGCTGTTGCGCGCACCCACACATTCGCAAAAGGCGCGAATGTATGGAGCACCCGGCAAAAATCCCCGCCCAGGCAAGCCTGAACGGGGTCACATGAAGCTCGATAGGGTTTAATTGGCCGGCCGTCAGCCATGAGACGGAGCTAATGGCCGGTGAGTCCGTGAGTCTCCATATTCAGGCTGTCTTCGTATGTGCCGGTCACGTTGTGGTTGTTCTTGATCTGGGCCAACTCGGTTCCGCTTGCCCCAGCAACATCGATCTGGCTCCAGGTTCCGCTGGCGTAGATGAAGCCGTGGCCCATGTTGCTGGCATCGATAAAGGAGCCAGATATTTCCCCATCGTCATTGATACCTGCCGCGGTCGTCGAGGTGGCAAGAGGGAAGTCCAAGGGGGTGAAAATGCCGTTGCTAAGGAGGAATCCGTGCTGGACATTGGTTGCATCCAGCCAGCCTCCGACAATGTCTCCGGCGGAGTCGATTCCAGTCGCGGTGGTGCCGGTCGTGGTTCCGGGATAATCGATGGAGGTGAAAACTCCCGCGTTGTCCAGGAATCCGTGTGAATTGCTGGCGGCGTCCTCATAATTCCCGACGATTTCGCCCGAGTCATTGACCTCATAAGCGATGGTGTCGCTTCCACCCGGGAAGTCGAAGCTGGTGATGGTGCCGGCGTTGTCGACAAATCCGTGAACGTTGTTGGATGGATCGCCGTAACCGCCAACCATTTCACCGCTGGTGTTGATGCCACCGATCAACGCTGCGACGGAACCGGGAACGCTGAGAATTTCGTAGTTTCCGCCCTTAAACGTGAAAGCATTAGCCAGGCCGGAACTGAACACGAATGCGCCGACCGCTGTGCTTGTGTTCTTGTCAAAGACGATCGAGGTGCTGGCGCCGGGGTAGTCGGCAGAGGCGAATCTATAGATTTTGGTTTTGGCTAGGCCCATGCTCACGGCGTTATGCGCAGAGTTGCTGGATTGGTTTCCACGGGATGGAAGCGCTGCGTGGCTGCCGGGCGTCTGTTTGAGCAGGTTGATTAAGCTATGGGGATTGGCGAGCAGCCTGGATTGTTGTGGATGTTGCGAAAGGGCGGGTTCGACCGCCGCGAGTGAGAATGTGAGAAAGAGAGAAACGGTTCTGACGATGCGCATAAGTGGTCTCCTTGGAGGTTGTGAGTTTGAACCTGCCACACACACGCCAGACGACTGACGGTAGGCATTTACCGCTGACTAGGGCCCAGGAATTTCTCTTAGGGAAGGATTCGCCGCTGCAACGGGAAGCGAGCAGCGAGGAGTCGCGCAATCATGCGTCGG
>Ga0070761_10000115_pt1 | contig 54920 bp, 52 predicted proteins | sample HubBroMetageREF1_FD_66724 | JGI IMG/M metagenome (GOLD analysis project Ga0070761, IMG submission 66724) | Reference soil microbial communities from the Hubbard Brook experimental Forest, New Hampshire, USA - Hubbard Brook CCASE Soil... | ecosystem: Environmental > Terrestrial > Soil >... | reverse complement strand
TATGGGTTGTTTCCCCGGGTCCGCCCAGTCGTCTGCGTAGTGATAATCCAACAGGAACTTGAATCCCAGTTTCTTTGCATTCTTGGCCAGAGCGATGGTGTAGTCCAGGTTGTTCGGCAACTGATTGGGAGTGTGAAACAGCCTTAGCCGAACCCAGTTGTAGCCGTGAGATCTTAGAATCTCCAGACCGGGCTTGGGGATTCCGCCGTCCTTAAAGACAACTCCTTGCTGTTCGGCTTGAGCCAGGAAAGACACATCCGCACCGACAGCATATTCTTGACCTTCCATCAGACGGGTGGCGGAAACCAGCACGATCAGCAGGAAAGTGACATGTCGAACTTGCGCCCTCATGCGTCCTCCATTCCGAGGTTCAAACCTGAGCTGTAGAACTCTGATGTGCCCGCCGACTCAACGCGCAGGGTCTGTACTCTTCGCGGGTCCGTTGGGCGGACGGGTTGCCGCGTCGCTATTCCAATCCAGAGATCTTTCGGCAGCGATCGCGCCCCCGGGCCGCAGTAGGGTCAACTGCAGCTTCAAAATCTTGGCATCGGGCCGCGAACCAACATTCCCAGAGACTGTGCGCGCGCTGGTGAAGTCAGCGAGTTGCTGTTCGCCACTGGCCAGCAGCTTGCCCGCCTGGTCGCTCAGTTCCCATGCCAGCCGGTAATCGCGAAGAGGGTAGGAGGGCAGATCCTGCAGGCCGTTCGGCGTCAGTCTCACCGTGAACCCCCCCGGAGGACCTTGCAGCGTATGGTCCCACTGAGCTTCCATGACGGCCGGGGCATTCAGATCCTTCCACACATAATAAGAAGGTTTGCGCTGCAGGTACTCGTCCACAAGGCCATGGTCGACATAGCCCTCTTCCCGACCCGGCGGGAGATTGCGCCTGGACTTGTAGTCTTGATAGCACCAGAGAATTGCTCCTGCGATCCAATCGTGTCGCGCCAGTTCCGGCATCTGCTCTTTAATGATCTGCACGCGCATCCGATCGGCGTCTTCTGCATCCTTCGCAAAGATTCCCGGCAGCCCAAATTCCGAGATGATCATCATCTTTTCCGGGAACATCTGCCCGATCCGATCTAACGATTCTGCCAGCTCCGACTCGGGGCCATGCCAGCTTCCAAAATACTGGTTCATCATCAGGAAATCCGCATCATTGGCGGCGGAATCCTCCCGTCGTTTCAATCCCGGAAGGTGGTCATCAGCATAGCTCACAAACCGGCTGGGATCGAGTTGCCGGATGAAGTCGCGCATGGCCCGAAAATAGGCGATGCCGCCGGGAGTTCCGGTATCACTTTCGTTGCAGACGCTCCAGGCAAAAATACTGGGGTGATTGCCCGATTCCTCGATCATCTCGCGCGCCTGTTGCTTGGCCAACGCGAGCACTCGCGGGTCCTTGAGTTGCGTCTCGCTGAATTGCCACACCGGAATCTCTGGAATGAGCAGAATGCCATGCCGGTCGGCGTAGTCAAGAATGAAGGAATTCTGCGGATAATGCACCGGCCGCGTGAGCGTTACCTGAAGCGACCGCATGTCATCATAGTCATGAAGCATGGTGCCCGCGGTTTCCGCCAACCCTTCCCATACGGATTCTTCGTGCCTCGTCACGCCGGTCAGGCGCACCCGTTCCCCATTGATCAGCAGATGGCGGTCGCGGATCTCAATCTTGCGGATGCCGAATGTGTCGCTCTGCTCGTCGAGAATCTGGCCGCGCGGGCCGATGACCTGAACCAGCATCCGGTACAGGTTGGGGTGGTCAATCGCCCACAGCTGCGGGCTCCGGACCTTCAACGACAGGTCGACTGAGTTCACCTTTGGCGCTAGAGCAACATTGCGCGTCTCTGTTCCTGCAATCTCGCCGTGTGGTCCGAGAGCCGTCATCCGCACCGAGACTTGCTGTCGCTGGGCGAGATGATTCTCGAGAAGAATCTTGTCATCGACGACCGCGCCGTCTTCGGCAATCTCGGTGCGAATCTGCTGCCGACGCACCTGAACCGGACCACCCATGGTCAGCCACACATCGCGAACGATCCCGCCGTAGTCCCACCAGTCGTACCAGGCGTGATCCTCGCTTCGCTGCGCCAGACCCGGAATCGTAGCCGCTCCAATCCGGTTATCGATTTCGACGGCAACATGGTTGGTCCACTGCAATTGGTGAGTCACGTCGAAGGAATAGGCAGTGTATCCGCCTTCGTGTGATCCCAGTTCAGCGCCGTTCAGCCAGACTCGCGCCGAATAAAAGGTCGCACCAAAGTGCAGCTCCACGTGCAAGCCCGCCGATTGCACCGGCATCTCGAAAGTGGTGAAGTACCAGGCCTTACCGAGATAGCCATCTTGACGGCCGATGTTCCAGGTATGCGGAACGTTGATGGATTCTGTGTTGGGAGGAGGATGCTTCTGCCACTGGGCGGTCTCCCCGATCTGGTCCGGGTCCGTGCGAAACGACCAGTCGCGATCCAGGTCAACCCGAGTCGTCCCCAGCAGCGGGGCCGACAGGATGAACCAGAGAATCGCGCCCAGCACAATCTTTTTCATTTTGGCTTCTAGAACCTGCGGGCTGTGGATCTCGTCCGCTGTCGATCCGCGGAGATCGGACCGTGCGATATTACCTTTCCCGCCAGCCGTGCGACTCCTCCGAAAGTAGGATTCTTCCGGCGTCTCCGGCTCAGTGAACCAGTACGGAACCAGGCAACTACAGTGGGCTCGCGAATTTCTCCCGCGGAAGCGATCTGACGTGGGGTTGAAAAGAGGCGAGTTAGCGCCACATGGGATCAATGTGCACGGCACACTTAGGGCACACCTTGCGAGAGACCACTCTAGGCTGCGAACAACTGAACGATTGGGATCGTTCAGGATTAGTAAAGCACGTGTCGATGGAGCAGACTGGCTTTTGTAGGCGGCAACCTAGCCATCATTTCTCGGGCGCTCTAATCGAAGCAATTCCTACTGTGAAGTTGATTTGGACGAGACCACTGCGTGGGCTTCCTTGCCTGGCGGGATTTCGCTTCCAGGTGGATAAATGAAAATCTGCAACTTGCCCCAGCCCGCATCCGAACTCGCGTCCGACTCTTTACCTATTCCTAAAGTCTTGAGTTGGCTATCGTCGAATCCGAAGTTCTCCACCAGATACTCGCGTACCACCATCGCACGGGCCTGGGTTAGCACCAAATCCTTCTGGGTATCGCCCTCCATCCCGGTGGATGCGACGACTACCGCAAAACCGAACTGGTTATTGGCCAGGAACTCGCCGCCAGCGTTGAGACTTTTTTGATTCTTCAGCTTGGCCGAATCCTGCTTATCGAAAAGCTGCTTCGTCGAATAGGTAAACTCCTTTATCGGCGCGCCTTGCGGCAATCGTTCAATCTCATTCTTGGCAAGTTCATCTGAGTCTTCGTAGCCGCGGTTCTTGAAATACCCTCGCAGGAGGAAATTGTGCTTCATCGCCTCCATGTTTTCCTGGAAGTCGGTAACCCCGGCCTTTGCCTGGAGCATCGTGGCATCCATAGCGGCGGTCGTCTGTTCGAGGTTGGTATAGAGTTGTTTGTCATTCACCAGCGCCCCTGCGGTTCCTTGACCTCCGTCGATCTTAGCGCTGATCGAACTCAGATTCGCCGTCGCCTGCGTGGCATTGTGGATGGCTTGTTGGCTGCTATCAAGAATGCCGCTCATCTTATTGAGCAGTTGTGCCATTTCGAGCGGCGGCATGCTGGCGATGGTATCTCCATCGCGCACGCCAGGTGTCCCAGCGGATCCAAACGAGATCGCCAGAAACTGGTTGCCTAACAATCCCTCGGTTTCAATGGAGGCCACGGAGTCCTCCTTGATAATCTCGTGCGTCGACTTGTCCATATCCATGATTACCGTGACCTTGTCGCCGGGCTTGTGGGGCAACAGGATGCTGTGCACCGTACCACTGTGAACGCCGCCTACGCGCACATCGCCTCCGGCATCCAGGCCCTCCACGTTGTCGAACTGCGCCTTCAATTGATAAGTGGAGCTGAAAAGATACTGCTTGCCGCCGATGATAAATATCCCAGCTACCAGGATTGCCAGGGTCGCAATAATGAAAACTCCTAAGCGAGCCGCTCTCGACATGATGTTCTCCTACGAATGCTTTAGAAATTCCCGAACAAACTCAATGTCACTTTTCTGAAGCTCTTCAAAGTTTCCTTCGATCACCACGTCTCCACCATCGAGCAGGGCCAGACGATCCGCAATCGTCTTCGCGCTGTGCAGATCGTGAGTCACCACGATCGACGCCATGTGATGTTCGTCTTGCAGCTTGAGAATCAAATCATCGATCTCCGCGGAACTAATAGGGTCGAGACCGGCGGTGGGCTCGTCGAGCAGCAAAATATCCGGCTCCAAAGCCAGCGCGCGCGCCAGCCCCACACGTTTTTGCATGCCGCCGGAAATGTCTGAAGGCATCTTCGCAAGATTGCCCTCCATCCCCACTTCCCCGAGCAGCGCTCGAACCCGGTCACCGCGCTCGGATTTCGACATATCTTTCTTATGGTGCAGCAGCGGAAAAGCCACGTTCTGCTCGACGGTCAGCGAATCGTAAAGAGCAGCGTGCTGAAACAAGAAACCCATCTTCTTCCTGACTTCGCCCAACTGGTCGAGAGCCAGGCCCGCGATGTCTTGACCATGAAGGCGAACCGAACCCGAGTCGGGCTTTTCGAGACCAATAATCACCCTCAGCAATACGCTCTTGCCGGTGCCGCTACGCCCCAACACCGCCAAAGTGTCACTGCGGCCCACGGCCAGGCTGATCCCGTTCAGAACGTTTTGGCTTCCGAAGGATTTGTGCAAGTCCTCGACGCCGATAACCGGCGCACTACCGTCTTTCTCGGCTTCGCCTTGCCTGGTCGCGACTTGATCGATTGTGTCCATACTTGCTTGACGAACTGTCGCAATTGCTCTTAATCAACGGTCACGGGAAAAATATGAGAATGATTTTGACCAGCACAACATCCGCCATGATCACAAACAGCGAGGACAACACCACCGAACTCGTTGCTGCGCGACCCACGCCCGCAGCGCCTCCCTCGGTCCGCATTCCCTGAAAACACGCGATCAGCCCGATGATCAGGCCAAACACCATCGTCTTAAACGTGGGAGGCAGAAAGTCGTTGAACCCGGCGCCCTTAAATCCGCTGCTGATGAACTGATGGAACGACAGTGGCTCAACCAGAGCCTGTGCAAGCCAGCCCATGACCAAGCCGGAAAAGTCGGCGGCGAGCGTCAGCAAAGGGAGCATCAGAACGCAAGCCAGGATGCGGGTCGCGGCCAGCAGCCGATAAGGATTTACCGCGGATGCCTCGATGGCATCGATCTGCTCGGTTACTTTCATCGACGCCAGCTCCGCGCCAATGCCAGCGCCCACTCGGCCACTGACTACCAGCCCGGTGATGATTGGACCAGTCTCGTGAACGATGGAGAACACGATGGCGGCGGGAAGCAGCGATTTGGCCCCAAATCGAGTAAGGCTGTAGCGAGCTTCCATGGAAAGCACAATACCGGTCGCCGCGCCGGCCAAAGCGACCAGCGGCAGGGACTTTGATCCGATCTCGTCGAGTTGGCGAAACAATTCGCGGAATTCAAAGGGAGGGGTCACCGCAGCCCGCACCACTTGCCAGAAAAATATTCCGAGATCGCCAAACCATTCCAGAAACTGGGTGATCGGCCCTTTGGTCGACACAGTAGAAGACGCAGGCACAGTCAATGGGCCCGGCAGGAGAGCAGCCGCATTCGCGGGCGCAGTGAGTGTATGGTCGATCATGGGTTTGTTTTCGCACTCAGCTCCCCGTGGGACTGACTAAGGTGCATGCGATTAAGCAAAGAGTGGGGACCGCTGTAGATGAATTCCAAGCCGACGTTGGCGCCCACATATCCCAGCATGGTGTAGTTGCCCATGCGGAGCGCATCCTTGCCGTTGTAGCGGCCGGGATACCAGGCGTAGACGGCAGTCATCGAACCGGCATACGGAGCGATGAGCGCTGGGAAAGAAAAGACAGAATGGCCATCGTCGCCGCGTCGTGCGGTCAAAGTCGAAATCACTGCGTGGCGCAGCCGGCGAAACAAGCCTTTGCACTCGCAGCGATAGTACAAAGTGTCTTCTTTGAAGGCCTGGGCGAGCCCATAGCGCGTCGTAGTGCTTACCGCCGCGATGCCGAAATCAGATCCAAAGCGCTTGCTGTAACCAGCGGCACCTTGCTGCCACTCCGGCGGAGTATCGTATGCCTGGCCGATGCCGGCCGCAAACGCGGCACCCACGATGGGATACGGACCAACCACATCGAACACATAGTTGTAGAGCTTCGTTTGCCTTGTCGGACGCGTGTAAATGAGATCGGGCAGTGACGGGGTTGCAGTCACAACTGCGCTGGCGCTGGAGGAATCTCCCGAATCGGCTGAATCGGCGAGTGACTGCGCCTTTGCGGGCGCTCGTAGGGCAGCGACCGCCGCGGCTGCCAGAAGCAAGAGCGTAATGCGGCGCATCGTCATCTCGAGCTTCTCCTGGGTTAATGTAGGAAACGGTCAATCTAAGAAACGGTCAATCTAAGAACCAGCCTCCACACTTGAGGGGGCTGTTTTTCACACGGTAAGCGGGCAACTGCCATGGTCGCACTGGCAAGCGATTTCGACGTCCTTGGAACCCGCTTCCTGACATGCTTGACCACAGTACTTGTCACCATTTTGCGTCATGCATCGGCATGGCAGGTGGGCACACTTCTTCTGTTCGTTGGTCGTCATCGTCATTCTCCTTACCTCGATCGTTCCATCAGATCTTGCCGCATTGACGCGGTGGCGCGACTTTACCTCCGTTTCATCATCCAGCCGATGAATGTCCCGGCTGTGACGCCTATCGCGAACGTCGTCGCAACGGTCAGCAGAGGATGACGCTGGAGTCGCTGATTGGTGTCATTCAAGAATTCTTCGGCAGCATCACCGCCTTCTTTTGCAGCGCGCCGCACTACTCCCACACCATCCTCGATTGCATCAGCAACCATATTGGTTGCGCGGGAAGCCTGGCGAGCTGATCTGCCGATGTGTTCAGCCGTTCTTTCCACTACGGTTTGTGACATGGTACCCTCCTGTGCCCTTTGCGGGCCGATGTTGAAATGTTCTTTATTCGCCGACAGCCTTCTCAGCGCGACCGATCCATTTTTGAACCGTGCCGGCGTTCTTCTCCGCGTTCCCTGAGACTGCCAAATCCGGGTCGTTCGTCGCCTTCCCGACCTCTTCTTTAATCTTTCCTTTCACTTCGTGGAGCTTGCCCTCGGTCCGGTCTTCTGTACTTGGTTTCATGTTCTCCCTCACGCCACTTCTTTTCTTTCAATAACAGTTGGGACCTGCACCAGTTCCTCAAATAAGGAGCGGTAGTGAATCATCGCCGTTCTCAGGTCCTCAGTAGTGGCTTGGTCCTTACCAACCCGCAATGCAATCGCGTGCGCGGACCGGTAGTTCTCCACCACTCGGGGATGATCGACAGAAATGTCGGCGGCGCGCTGATCGAAATCGGATAGGGGATAACCGCGAGCCTTCATCACAGAGGACACAAGGTCATCGGCTTCTGCGACTGCTCCCTTCGGGGAATCGACAAATCGCGACTGTACTGACTCCCACTGTTTCGAAAAGCGTTCACGTTCCCCGAGCTCGAGGTCCCGGATCTTGAGCTTCTCAACCCGTTCCTCGCGATCGGCCAATTTCGCTTCTGCTTTTCGTCCTGACCCATGCGTCAGTACAGCGCGGTCGTACTCAGTCCCAAACTTTTGCCGCAGGCCAGCGGTCGTACTCCTGCGTTTTCTCACGTAAAGCCAAGCAACCAGTGCGATGATCACAACCACCGCGGCGGCGAGCACAATCAGCTTAGGGTCCAGCAGATTTAGATTCATTGAAACCTCCGTAACGTCAAAACCACAGAACGAAATCTTGTTTGTAAGTTCTCAGCCGCATCAGAACCTTGTGAATACCAAGTATCAGACTTTGGACTTCGGAAAGCTGATCAGAATTGACCATGGTGACGAGCCATGGTGTCGGTCAAGCGGTTGAAGGGTGTGGCATCCCCGCGCCGAATGGTTGCCCCTAATCAGAAGAATCTTTCTGACGGGTAGCCTTTACCCCGGACAGAATCCCGACGCCCAAGAGCACGATCGCGCCGGTGACAATCCAATGCGTCGGCATATGCATCAGGTGAGCACCGTAAACCAGTCCAGCAATCAAGATTGCGAACCCAATCGCGTAAATTCCGAACGACATGGCGTCTCCTTTTCGAGTCAGACTGGTGAGAGAAACTAGATTGCACTCACTTGCTTCGGTGCGCTATGCGGAATCCCAGCCCAGGTTGCGGCGATTGGCGGGGTCGCCGGCGGCTCACAGCTCAGATGCGACCGAGAATCAACAGAATGACAACAATAAAAAGAACCAGCCCCAGGCCGCCGGTCGGGGCATAACCCCACTCCCTGCTATGCGACCAGCGCGGCAGCGCCCCAACCAGTGCTAAAACCAGGATCACGATCAATATAGTTCCAAGCATGTTTTGCTCCTTGACTTTCCCTGCGATTCAGACTTGGTTATAGGCGTTACTACAATTTCTTAATGGTCAAAACTGCTCAGAGAAAAAGAAATGCTCGAAAGGATGTACCGGCTCCCTTGTAGGAAATCCGTAAGATGACAACGCGTGGATCCCGTCACTGAAGAGGTGACCATCACTTTGGTGCAGGTGCAGTTAAGAAAAATGGTGCGAATCCAAAGAGCGGACTCGCACCAGCATGAGAGTTAAATCGACTTTTCTTATACCTCGATCATCTGACCCGGCACGCAGCAGTCAATTTCGCTATTGACGAGGGGTCTCCGGTTTGGGAGCCTCTTTCGCAGCAGGACGGGGCGCGGGTTGGGCGCGAGCTGTGGTTGACGGATGCGACGCAGGCTGAGCTTTTGGTGCCGCTTCCGGGCGAGCCGCAGGCTGTTGACGAGGAGCTGGCTGCGTCTTAGCTGTGGTTGACGGGTGCGACGCAGGTTGCGCTTTTGGCGCCGCTTCCGGGCGAGCCGCAGGCTGTTGACGAGGAGCAGGCTGCGCCTTAGCTGTGGTTGCGGGATGAGAAGCAGGCTTTGCGTGAGCCGCAGTCGGCTTGCTAGATTCAGCCGGAGCACGAGCTGCCTTGCTCTCGGTGGCCTTGTTCTCGTTCGTACGCTTTGCAGCGGCTTTATTCTCGGTGGCCTCTTTGTTCTCGGCGGCCTTATTCGCCGATGCCTTGTTTTCATTCGTACGAGTTGCAGCTGCTTTATTCTCAGCTGCTTTATTCTCAGCTGCTTTATTCTCAGCTGCTTTATTCTCAGCTGCTTTATTCTCAGCTGCTTTATTTTCGGTGGCCTTGCTCTCGGCGGCCTTATTTTCAGTCGCTTTGTTCTCAGCTGCCTTGTTCTCCGTGGCTTTGTTCGCAGCAGCCTTGTTCTCGGCGACAGGAGCTTTGTAAGGTGCTCCCGCTTCCCTAGCGGCTACCACGCCCTTGCCGCTAAACTCGCCTGGTTTGGCAGTTGCGGCGATCGCCGGCCGCCCTTGATTCACAGACGCCAGAAGCGCGTGATTGGTGCTGGCAGCTTGCACGTGCTGGGTCTGCATCGCGGTTGCCGGGGTGTGATGCGCGCGTGTCGCGGTTTCTTCCGCCGCGGTCGGACGCGCAGTAATTCCGCCGCTTCCACCGTTGTAGCTGACATGGTTCACCGTGGTTTCGTTGATCACGGTCTTGTTGTAGACATTGGTAATGTGTACGCCGCCCACGTTATTCACCGAGGTGTTGTAGAAGAAGGCGCCGTTGTTCCAATATCCGCCTCCGTAGCCCACCCCACCGTAGCCGAAGCCGTAGTTGACGCCACCGTAGAAGCCGATCTCCGTGCCCCAGTACCCGCCATTCCAGGCGAAGGCATCGCCGCCCCAGCCCCAATAGCCAGGAGTCCAGAGCAAGCCAGCTTCAGGAGGCTCGGCCCAGGTGCCCGGCACCCAGAAGTAGCCCTCATCGCCATTTGCCCAGTAGCCGGGCGTCCACATGTAGCCGACTGCGGGAATCATGGGTTGTTCGTACACAGGCAGCGCGGGCGGAGCGATCATGACCGACACACCGAACTGCGCGAATAAACTGGCCGGTATGGCCATCATCAGAACTGCTAACAACAGAAAACGGGAGGTACGCATTTTGAATCACCTTGCCAGATCATCCTTCGATTGCCCGGTTAAACCTTGCTGCTGCGGGCTGCGTGGAGTGAGGGCGATGGGGTCAGATGGAAGAATGTCACGGACACGACTTCCGAGTCTGAGCAATACGACTCACTTTCGAAAATGCTTCCCGAAAGAAAGTGGCGCGAGCCCAGAGACAAATGGACTCGCGCCTGCGAAGGTTAAGCTTGCTTGCTCCTGATGCTATAGCGTGACATTGATTACAAGGTTCACGCCCGGATACATCGGGTTGCACAGGTAATACATCCCGTCGATCTCGACCACATAAACATCTTGCGTGTAGAGCCAGTTGCTGGGCCACGCGCCGCCGAATCCAAACCAATAACCGCCGTACTGGAAGCGGCCACTTCTGAAATCGTTCTGGCTGACGCGAAACGTGTGTTGGCGTCCGAAGTTGGCCTTGTAACGGTCGGCGGGAATGCGGCCAGCGCTCGCGTGCTCGGCAGGTTTAGCCTCTGGTGTGCGTTGTTGCGCGCTTTTCTCCTCCGGCTTGGTGTTCTTTTCTTCCTGAGCGGTTTTCGCCTCTGGCTTCGCGGGTTTCTCCGGTTGCGCCTTCTTCTCAGCAGGTTTGTCTTTCTGTTCCTCCTGTTGTTCGTGCGGGTCCTGCGCGTATGCCAAACTCGACGCGCCTAGGGTCAAGGACAAAATTGCTGTGCCGATTACTGCTGCTAGTTTCATTGTTCTCTCCATTTATCGATCTCGATCGTTTTGCCTGCGCTTGCCTACTGCAAGCTCCCTGTGGTCGCGTTGACCGGGTTGCCGATGGCATCGCCGGACACGAGAAGTTCCACTCGCCGGTTTTGCTGCCGTCCAGCGGAGCTGTCATTAGAGGCTACCGGCAATGTGTTGCCGAAGCCTTTGGCACTGACTGAGCTTGTCGCCACACCTTCCTGCACCAGGTAGTCGCGCACCGAGTCGGCGCGGTTCTCGGACAGAGTCTGGTTCATGGCATCGCCGCCGACATTGTCGGTATATCCGCCGACTTCGATGTTGAGTCCAGGATAGGCGAGCAGAATACCGGCGACTTTCGCCAGTTTCTCTCGTGCGCCCGGCTTCAACGAGAATTTCCCGGTATCGAACAAAACATCGGACATGCTGACGATGAGCCCACGCGCGCTGTCACGAGTCTGAAGAATCGAATTCAACTGCTCGGACAACTTCGCACGCATAGCGGCTTTGTCGGTATCGGCCTGTTGCGCGTTCAACTGCGCCTGCTGCGCTGCCAGGCGGGATTGGTCGGCATCCGCCTGGGCCGCGGAAAGGGCAGTGGCAGAAGCAGCCTGGTTATCTGCCATGTCGGATTGAGCCTTTGCCGTCGCAGCTTGTGCATCTGCTGCGTTCGTCCGGGCCGTCGCTGCATCGGCCTCTGCCCGGGCCTTAGCTGCTTGGTCGTTCGCCGAATCCGCCTGAGCTCGTGCCGTGGCGTCCTGGGCTTGCCGCTTCTGCCGCATTGCGTCATCCGCCTGTGCCTGCGTTTGGGCCTGTGCGTCCGCCGAATTCTGGCGTTCGTTGGCCAGGCGCATTTCGTCTTCCTTCTTCACTGCGATGGCGCGCGCATCTTCGGCCGTCTGTACTGCCTCGCGGGAGACTGCAATCAGCGGCTTTTTGTCGATGTGTTTGTCTGTGGCGTAGCCATCTGCGTTATTCATTAACTGCACGGCGTGCTGATAACTGTCAGATGCGTACTGCTCGGCTCCCTCAGATTGAGCAATGCGCAGCGCATTCCGCGCCTCGAAGAACTCCAGGGGCAAGTTGGCATTCAGAACCACCGGATCGAACTTGTAGCCAGTGGGAATGTAGCCACCGCGCTCCATCAGTTCATACTTCGCATTCACCGCTTCAGTGGTTCCCTTGGTGTCTTCGCGAACCACGTTTTCGAGCACAACCGCATTGCTCGGCTGCCGAACTGCGTAGTAAGGCTCCGCGGTAACAATCAGCGCGAACGCCTGAAGGTCGGTGGTCACGTGCAGTTTGCTGCGATCATTGCCTCCTACCAGTACTTCGCCCAGGTTCACGGCCCGGCCTTCGGGCGAAATTGCCCACAAGACGTAGGTCAGATACTCGTTGCCGAACGTCGTGGGCCTCTGCAGGTTGCCGAATTCCGCATCGATCGAGATCGATCCCCGCTTGCTGTTCACATGCGCTTCCCCGTTTGCCGCGGGCATCAGGCTGGTGCCGGCAAAATCCAGCTTCGAGCTTCCGCTGCGGTGCTCGTAATTAACGGCTTGCACGCTGCGGCTGATAACCGTTACGCGGAAGGTGGGCGTCGAACTCATGTGCTCGACTTCAACCGTGGGTTGAGAATTAGTCTGAGCTATTGCTGGCAAACTTAGCGCGACTGCTGCGGCTAACAACAACGTTGTCTTCACAAATATCTCCTTGGGGCAGCTATCTGCCTCCGTCTAGCTTCTTCTAGAGTTTGGGGTTCGTAACGTATTTTTGTGAAAGGTTAGGCACATCTCATCCTTTTCCGAGACGGATCCCGGAAAGGGAATGAAACAGCCCAAAAACATTCAGCAGCCACAAAACGACGGCAATGATCACCACTCCGTTCAAAATTGACTTGATGGACGACTGCATGGGGATGAAGCGATTCACCAGCCACAGAAGCACACCCACCACGATAAGAACTTCCAGGAGTTGAATTAAAGGCATGATCTCTAACCTTTCTTCTCGCGGGCTAAGACCTCTCATCCGCTCGAGGTGTTGCCCTTAGTTTCGATGTTCAAGAACTTTTAGGGTCGAATCGTATCCGCCGCAGGTTCGGGGCGGATACGCGGATAAAGAATGCCGATTGGCTGGATGTGGTCGCTGCAGCAACCTAGGAATTGAGAGCTACGAATCAGCATCCGCAGCTCCGTCTACACACTCAGGAGAGTAGAGAATGACAGTTGTGAACTTCCGTGTCTGATCAAGATAGCTCACTTGCGGAAAACCTGATGGTTTTACAAATCCTGTGCTCGCTGCCGTCTCTCGCAACTTCCATTGGCATCCAGCCAACTTAGCAGAGAGCGCACGCTTGCCCGGGCCAGTGCAATCGCGCAGTCCGCGGCCCCGTAATAGATGTTGAGCGTGTCGCCATCGGCGTCCATCGTATATCCGCAGGGGAACACAACGTCGTCGACGTCGCCGTGGCATTCGTAGTCCGCCTCCGGCCCAAAGATCCACGAATCTCCCCGCAGGGTGCACTTTGCCGGGTTCTCCAGGTCAAAGAGAGCCAGGCCCAGGCGATACAGACAGCCCGAAGGCGTGTGCCGTACGCCGTGGTAGAGCACGAGCCATCCTCTCGAAGTCTCGATGGGCGGCGGAGACAAACCAATCTTATTGGCGTCCCACCAGGCGCCGCGGCGAGCTTCCAGCATCAGCCGGTGGCTGCCCCAATGGCGCAGATCGGGAGAGTAGGAAATCCACATGTGCGCCCCGAGGTTAGTCGCGGGACGATGAATCAGCGCCCAGTATCCGCCAATTCTCCGCGGCAAAAGCGCCGAGTCCTTGTCGTCCGGCGGCATGATCACGCCATAGCGCTCGAAGGTTCGGAAGTCCTTGGTCAGAGCGAGAGACACCCCAGGACCGCCGCGCGAATACGACGTGTAGGTGACCACGTATTGCTGTAGTTCAGGCACGAATGTGATGCGAGGATCCTCGATGCCCCAGATTTCCTCGGGATAATCCTTCGGGCTGGGCATAAGGGTTGGTTCGCTGTCGATTTCCCACCCATCGACGCCGTTTCGAGAGCGTGCAGCGCAAAGATGCGACAACCCGCGGCGATCTTCGCAACGGCACAGCAGTAAAGTCGTCCCATCGGGCAACAAGGTCGCGCCCGCATTAAACACACTATTGATCAGGTACGGCCAATCCTTACTGGTCAGGATCGGGTTTTTGGGATGCCGAAGAAGCAACGACTCGAAGTGCGTATTTGGAGGACTGATTACATTTTGCGTGGGCATAGTCATGATGGGATTTCCGTTGGTTCGGACTCTTGCAAAGCACTCATGTCGAGCAGAGCCATCAAAAACGACAGCGTCGATTCCGCTCCCTGGTTCTCATTGGCGCGTTCGGGATGAAGGCCGTCACGGCAACCGCCAGTGACGCAATCATAAAGAGGAAGCTGGAGATCATTGTCGCCAAGGAACCAGTTGAAAGCCGACCAGGCCTCCTTGCGCCAGCGGGGATCACCGGTTATACGGTGGGCTTGCAGACACGCAGATACGGCGCCGGCGGCCTCGAGCGGCTGCTGGTCGAAACGCGCCTTATCACCACCCTGGCGATAAAAACCTTGCGACCCGATCGGCACAAAGTGGCGGTCGCTTTCCGAGCGCTGCGTTTCAGTGAGCCAATCCAGCGTTTCGAGCCCCGTGGAGACCATGCGATCATCCGAGCAAGCTGAACCGACGAGCAGCATGGCTTGGGACAGTCTCGCGTTTCCGTAAGCTACAACGTTCTCAAACCACTTCCAATCCGGGCGGCGGACCGACTCATACATGGCAAGCAGTCGCCCAGCGAGCACCGATCTGATTTTCTGTGCGTCGCGGTCGCCGGGATACGAGGCGAGATATTCCTGAATTCCAAGCAACGTGTAGGCGCAGGCGCGAGGACTATAAAACTCCACAACTGCCGGCAGGGACAACTCGAACAGACGGCCGGCAGCGCAGCGCAACCCCTGATCGCCGGACCGCCCCAGAACCGTGCCCAGCGCCCAGACAGCGCGTCCGTGCGAATCTTCAGAACCCGCAGCTTCGTTCCATCGGCGATCATAGCCGAGGAAGTTTCTGAACCTGCCGTTCGCCGCATTAAACGCATGCTCGAGGAAGGACAAGTAACGGGCCGAGAAATTCACAACTGGCAAATTTGGGTTCTCCCACTCATCTTTTTTCTCCGCTTGACCCTCGCCCACACGCTCCAGCATCACCGTGAAAATAAGGGCGCGGGCATTGTCGTCGGTAGTGTGGCCCTCGCCTCGATTGGGGACAGTGAAGATTGCATGCTGTAACACTCCCGTGTCATCGGTCAGCGCGTTGATATGATCCAGCTTCAATTCCGGCAGCCGGTTGAGATCTTTGGCTGTAGCGCGCGCCGAGAACTGAACTCGGGGATTCTCCATGCGATCACTGCGCACCCGAGAGAAACTTTCCATATAGCCTTGCGCCACTCTTTTCCAGATCATCTCCCGCGCGAACAAATAGGCGCGTTTCCGCATGGCGTGACGAATCGCGGGAGTCTCCAGAAGTTCGATTGCCTTTTGCGCAATGGCGTCGGGATTTTGGAAAGGGACCAGCGCCCCTCTCCGATCGTCCAGCAGTTCGATCGCATGCCAATACGGAGTCGAAATGATCGCTTTTCCCGCCCCCAGTGCATAGGCAAGCGTGCCCGAAACTACCTGCGCCTCGTGCCGGTAAGGTGTGATGTAAATGTCTGCGGCGCCAATGAACTCGGCCATCTCTTCGGGACTGGCGAAGCGGTTGTGAAACATCACCTGCGACTCCACTCCCACTTCTTTCGCCAAGGCTTGCAGGCTGGCTCGATATTTTTCACCCTCGCGGCGCAGAACGTGCGGATGGGTCGCTCCCGCGACGAGGTAAACGACATTCTTGTGCCGGGACAAAATCTGCGGAAGCGCCTGAATCACGTTCTCGATTCCCTTGTTCGGCGAAAGCAGCCCGAACGTGAGCAGAACCGCCTTCCCTTCCACCCCGAACCGGTCTTTATAGAAATTAGGATCCAGAAAGGGCAGATCTGGAACGCCATGGGGAACCATGTCGATCTTGCTGCCGGGAACCTTGAAAATTTCCTGCAGGAACTGACACGACAGCTGGCTCATGACGATAAGCCGATCCGAGAGTTCTGCGATCTCTTCCATCACCCTCAGTTGGTGAGGATCTGGCTCGCGCAAAACCGTGTGCAGCGTGGTCACTAAAGGCATTTTCAGGCGGCGCAGCAGATGCAGAATATGGCTTCCCGCGGGTCCCCCGAAGATTCCATACTCGTGCTGCAGGCATACCATGTCGATATTGTTGAAGTTCAGGAATTCGGCCGCTTCCTGATACCCAGTCAGATCATCCTGAGCAAGCGACCATCGCACCCGCGCGGGATAGTCGTAACCTTCTTCGGTGTCGTCGATTGGGAGTGCCAACAGTCGAGCGTTCCCATACTCCGCGGAGATTGCGCTGCACAGGTCAGTGGTGAAGGTAGCGATTCCACATTGCCGCGGAAGATAATTCCCAATTACCGCGATTCGACTGGGCAGGGATGGCTTGGAATGCGATCGCGCGCGGGTGGTCGAGGTCTTCTCCCGCACAAGCGGGAGAGAACTAACCACTTCCAGGCCACGATTTGGAAACACTGTGATTGGTATCGCCATTTTCCCTTCGCCTGGTGAGAACAATCGCTGCATGAGGCTCTCCCGAGGAGCCGCAGGCGAGCACGGAGGATGGATTAAAGTTTCCTACTCCCAGTATCCAACTAAAAGAGGCTTGAGGACTGGTCACTATTGACCGTTTTCTTGGTGAGCAACGCGGCATTATGGCGCAATGAAGGCAAAACAGAAGGAAGCCCTGGCGGTTCGCTGCCCAACCTGTGGCGCCAAGCCGGGCGAAAAGTGCGAGCTCAGCACTGGTCTGCCACGTACGAACCCGCATCGAGACCGGCGCTTAGTGGCTTCGGAGAGGTAGTTGCCCATCGGATGGATCTGGCCGACCTTCCACAGGCGAGCGAATCAGCGCCCGGAATTCACAACAGGCGATATTGAACCAATTGAGCCAAAGCATGTCGAACCAAGAATATTGAACCGGGGAAGACGGAGCTGACACAGTCGGAGTTCGGCTCGCCCTCCGGTTGGGGCACCACCTTCAGCCCCTAGCCAATTCCGCACTGTTATGAGCCGCCTGCCGCGCCTCGGAGCTATCCAGATAGCAGCCCTGTTGCATATGGCGCGAATGCGCCGAAACGGTGACGTAGGGCACGCCCAGAAAATGGCTGGCGACGATTCCAGTCACTTCCAGGCCATTAAAGTGTTCGCCCCTTACCTTCTCCAGAATCCGATGCAGGGCGTTTTGAATCTTCGCCGCTCCTAGAACGCCAAAGAACATCACCTTGACTTCCGCCGCCATGAAGAAGAAGTTCCATCCCGCTGCCTGAATCTTGCGGTCGAGAGAGACACCGTCCAACATCTTAACCAGGCTCCAGTCTCCCGAGCAGGGCTCACTCTCCATTTGGAGAAGTTGCGCCCGCCCCGGCCAGTCCTTCATCAGAATCGTGCCGACTTGAACAGTTGCTGACATAAGGCCTCCGGAGACCATCGGTTGCAATCGAGCTAAAGCTGCCGCAAGTAATCTCTCAGGATCAAACATGTGTCTCTGACATACTGTGCAAAACCGCTCACTCTGCGGATTATTAACTTGTCATGATTTAAGCGGTTCAGGAGCTATTCCACAGACTATAATTTGGTGACGATGAGTTCCCCATTGGCAGCCAAGAAGAACGGCAAGTTCGATTCCGATACTTTCCTCGCGACGATTGGCGATGGCAGGAAGATCCTGTCCGTTGAAAAAAAGCAAACGATATTTGCGCAAGGAGACGAAGCGGACGCTGTCTTCTATGTCCAAAAAGGTAAAGTGCGACTCACCGTTGTATCGAAGATCGGCAAGGAAGCGACGATCGGCATTGTGAGTCAAGGGAACTTCTTCGGGGAAGGTTCACTGGCAGGGCAACTCCTGCGTATGGGCTCCGCGGCGGCGATGACGGATTGCGAGATCCTGCGGGTTGATAAGAAGACGATGATGGAGGCGCTGCACCGTGAACCCGCGTTTTCTGAGATGTTTGTGGCGTACTTGCTGGCGAGGAACGTCCGCTACGAAGAAGATCTCGTGGACCAACTGTTCAACTCCAGCGAAAAGAGGCTGGCCCGCGTACTGCTATTGCTCGCTCATTTCGGCAAAGAAGGCATTCCCGAAACCGTGGTGCCCAAGATCAGCCAGGAAACCTTGGCCGAAATGGTTGGTACCACCCGCTCTCGTGTCAGCTTCTTCATGAACCGGTTCAGAAAGTTAGGCTTCATTCACTACGCTGGCGGTGCGGAAGGCGCTTTGCAGGTCCACAGCTCGCTGCTCAATGTAGTTCTGCACGATTGAGCCGTCCCACGGCTTGAAGTTAGATCGGGAAGGTGTCTCGCCTGGCTTTGCCTCTCACGTGCCTCAGCCTGCTACTCGGCTGCCTGCGCATTCTTGGACAAGTCGGCACGCCAAACGTAAAGGAATTTTTCGTCGCTCGAGGTAACCACGGGGATGTTTTTCTCGCGGGTTACGCGGTTCAAAGCAGAGCGAAGATTCTGCATCTTCTCGCCGTTAAGACTGCTCAGCGGGATTTTAATGGCCTGCTGGGCTTTCAGCTTTGTAAGGTCGGCGAGAATGTCGGCCACCGCTTTGCGGTGTTTTCCCTTGCGACCCTGCGGAACCTCAGACTGGTTCACTGCCGAATAATGTGTACCGTTTCCGTTGCGTCCCATCGGGGCACTCCCTTCATTGGGAGATCGTATCCGTATCGCCCAGATCGTACCGCAAAGAATCGTATGCCGCAACTAAGAATCTGCGCGAATCCTACGTATCACCACGATCCACACCAGATGCGTACGTTAAGTTTCTTGTTTTCAATGTGATGCATAGCCTGCGTTATGTTAAGACTGGCTAAGAGTTCACCCATACGACTTGGCCCGCGCTAGGATGATTAGCGGTAGGGTGGCTGAGTCGCTAAGGAAGCAGGCGATGCCGTAGCAATCGTCGTGAGGCTCCTGAGGGGGCACCCAACCATGACTCCAGGTTCAGTGCCTAAGAATAAAAACGAGTTCGATCCCAACACTTTTCTCGCGACCATCGGCGCGGGCAGAAAATTTGTGCTCTTCCCGAAGAAACAGTCCATCTTCGCGCAAGGCGACAACGCCGATGCTGTGTTTTATATCCAGACAGGCAAGGTAAGACTCACGGTAGTCTCGAAGACCGGCAAGGAGGCAACGATCGGAATATTAGGTGAGGAAAACTTTTTCGGCGAAGGCTCGCTCGCCGGCCAGGCACTCCGCATGGGCTCTGCAACCGCACTAACGGATTGCTCCCTTCTGCGAATCGAGAAGAAAGCCATGATGGAGGCGCTTCATCGCGGACACGAAGTCTCTGACATGTTCGTGGCCTATTTGCTGGCCCGGAATATCCGTTACGAAGAAGACTTGGTGGATCAGCTTTTCAATTCGAGCGAAAAGAGGCTGGCCCGGATCCTTTTACTGCTGGCTCACTTTGGTAAGGAAGGCAAACCTGAGACGGTCGTTCCCAAGATCAGTCAGGAGGCCCTGGCAGAAATGATCGGCACCACCCGCTCGCGGGTCAGCTTCTTCATGAACCGATTCAGGAAAATGGGATTTATTCACTACAACGGCGGACTTCAGGTCCACAGCTCTCTGCTCAATGTAGTTCTGCACGACTAAGGGCTTCTAAGTATGCGTTCTTCGAGGGCCCGCTCCCAGCGCGCCGGTTAGCTTCCATTCGCCTGCAGACAAGACTTGCTCCCTAAGAACGCGGCAACCTCGACCTCGTGACGTGGCCAGCCTCACCGCATCCGCACCCTCCGACAAAGTTGTCACTCGCGGCCCGAAATGCCGCGCGCAATGGTTCACTCCGCCGCTTGCGCTTGTTTCCAAATGAACTTATGGGACGCGATTTTTGTGAACTTGAGCAATTCTGATCAGACTCTTTTCGGTCCAGTGAATTAGCTTTTTCTTAAGTTGAAGGCTTGGTATTTGCAAGGCGTTTTTGTGATTCCGCAGGGAGCCAACAGTAACGCCCAGAGAAAGAAGGATGACGGTTATGAATCGATACAACAATTGTAGAATCTGGGTCCCAGCATTCCTGCTGCTTGTTTTGAGCGCGGGATGCAGCAACTCGAATACGACGACCCCTCCCGCAAACGTGCTTACCGCGAGTTCGGCAGCGCCTGCCAGTGGCGCGGCCGACGTGTGTCCCAGCTCGGTTGTCACCGCCTCCTTCAGCGAGACCATGAATGCATCATCAATCGATGACGCAACCTTTACCTTGACCGGACCGGGCAGCGACGCCGTCACCGGGCAAGTGACCTACAATGCGTCCAGCGACACGGCGAACCTTACTCCATCCAACGCGCTCGCAGTGAGCACCCTGTATACAGCCACCATTACCACCGGCGCACAGGATACCTTGGGGGGTAGTCTGGCCACCAATTTTGTGTGGACTTTCACCACGGCTGCCGCAGCGTCGAACTGTCAAGCCGCGCCCGTACCGTTGGCATCGGCCGCGACTTTCGAAGTTCTGGCAGGCTCTACGGTCACCAGTACCGGCCCGACCATTATTACTGGAGGAAATTTGGGGCTTAGCCCGGGAAGCGCGGTTACAGGGTTTCCGCCCGCAACCCTCACTTCGCCTGCGGTCATGCAGGTGACCGATCCGGCCGCAGCGCAGGCCCAACTTGATCTGACCACGGCGTATAACTACGCCGCTGGATTACCTGGCGGGGCTTCTTTGCCCGGTGATCTGAGCGGCCTGACTTTCGCCCCCGGCCTGTACACGAACTCGAGCACGGTCATGTTATCGGCGGGGAATGTAACTCTTGATGCCCAGGGCAACGCCAATGCCGTGTTCATCTTCCAGATAGGGTCTACGCTCACCACCCAGTCAGGTACGCAGGTTATTCTTTCCGGAGGCGCCCAGGCTAAGAACGTCTTTTGGCAGGTCAGCAGTGCAGCCACCTTGGGAACGAACTCGATCTTCCAGGGAACGATCATGTCGCTGCAGTCAATCTCGCTGGATACTGGTGCAACTCTTACGGGCAGAGCGCTGGCCTGCATTGGCGCCGTCACTTTGGACGCCAACACTGTTACCGCACCGTGAGTCTCTGAGGCATTCGAGGCGGAGCGGCTTGACGATGCTACCCCCGGTTTTGAGTACCGGGGGGCAACGGTTCGGCCGCTCTGGTCGCGGGACTTAAGGACGGTCCGATTTAAAGACGGTCCGCAGGGGGTTCCACAGCTTCCCACTCAATGTAGTTCGGAACGATCAAGCGCTTCTTTGTATGCGGTGGTCAGATGACTCGGCCCGCTGGTGCTCACTGGATCCCATTCAATCGGCAACAAGTGACGAGCACGCGCCGGTTCGGTTGGCCCGGTTTGGCGATAGCCGCACGACAGGCATATTGCTCCCACCGGCATGATCCCAGTCTCTTTCGATATTTCATTCTCCCGGACCGCAAGCGAGCCCGCAATGACCGGACCGTTACACTCGTCACAAGCATAGGCGGAGAGATGAAGGTACTGTTTTCTCATCGGAGTCCTCTCACAAGATACAGAGCTACGTAACAAATCATATGGCTCTGCGCTTGGACATGTCTGTTCACATTTGCTCTGGTCAGCCCTATCTCGGGCAGCCTCAGGATTCCTGCAACAGCCGCGAAAAAAGATTCAGCGCGGTCAATATTGACCAGTAATCCGACGTCTGGAGCTTGATACTGGGGCTCGGTCAACTCTCGACGGCTGAAAGACTGCCGGACTTCCGGACGGAGACCTCTTGTGAGCCGATACTCAGGAGGTCTCAGACCTACCACCACCACCGTGCGAGCCTCGGAGAAATTCAGGAGAGATTATGAAACTGTTCAAGATGCTATCAGGCGTACTATTCCTCGCTGTGCTCTGTGTTCTGGTCGTGCCGGCTGCAACGGCGGACGACTTTAACAAGAAGACGGTTATCACCTTTAGTGGCCCGGTCGAAGTTCCCGGCGTGGGTGCCCAGATCTTGCCCGCGGGTACTTATGTCTTTAAAGTTGTGGAGTCACCGTCAGACCGGCACATTGTCCAGATTCTAAGTCCAGACGAAAAACATGTATTTACCACCATCCTCGCCATCCCGAATTACCGTTTGAAGACGACAGATAAGACGGTCATAACGTTTCGGGAACGGCCGGCGGGACAGCCGGAGGCGCTGCGCGCATGGTTCTACCCAGGGCGCGCTTGGGGCGAACAATTTGTCTACGCGAAGTCAAGAGCCCTCGAGTTGGCCAAGGAAACCAATGAGCCCGTGCTCGCGACTCCGGTCGAACTGGCAACCGCGCCCGTTGAAGTCTTGAAGACGGCGCCGGTAGAAGCCGTTGCTCCCACGGGAGAACCAGTTGAGTTAGCCCAGGTGGTGGAAGCGCCTCCTGCAGTTGCCGCCGATCCAGAACCTGTGGCCCAGGCTGCGGCAACTGAGTCCCTGCCGAAAACAGCCAGCCCGGTGCCCCTGATTGCATTGATTGGACTGCTGGCGATTGGCGCCGGCTTTGCGATCTCGGCATTCTCAAAGCGAGCCGTTTGAAGCCAAGTAAGTTAGGTGGGTCAGTTTCGAAGACTCGCCCGATGAGTTGACTGGATGCTGGACAGGCGCGAAACCATCGTGCCTGTCCGGTTGCTCCGCGCACAACGTGGACGGCATAAGATGAAAGAAACAGACGGATGAGTGCGCCTCCTTTATCTGCGTCGCCACAACAAGGTCAAATAAAACTGCAGGCCGCCTCTCTAAGTGTTCTTGTAGTGCTCACCGCACTATCGAGCTTTACGTGGGCACAAGAATCCCCTTCTTCGCACGGCAACCCAAGTGACGATTACACGATTCGGGTACATGCGGATCTGGTGGTCTTGCGCGCCACTGCTCAGGATCGCAAGAACACTCCGGTTTCCGGACTCGACAAAAACGACTTCCAGGTCTATGAAGACGGAATGCTGCAATCGATCAAGTATTTCAGCCGCGAGGATGTCCCGGTCACGGTCGGTCTAGTGATAGACAACAGCGGAAGCATGCGGCCGAAGCGCGCTGATGTCATTGCGGCATCTTTGGCATTTGCCCGCTCCAGCAACCCGCAGGACCAGATGTTCGTGGTCAACTTCAACGAAAAAGTTTCGTTTGGCCTTCCGGCGAACATGGCGTTCACAGACCAGGTAGCTCAGTTGGAAGTCGCCCTATCCAAAATTGCGCCCGACGGTGAGACGGCGCTCTACGACGCACTGGATGCCGCTCTCGAGCACCTCAAGCAGGGTAGCCGCGACAAGAAGGTCCTGATCGTAATCAGCGACGGAGGCGACAACGCCAGCAAGCAGAAGCTGACGAAAATCATGGCCCTGGCGGGGCAGCCTGATGTGATCATCTACACCATCGGAATCTTCGACGACCAGGATGAAGATCGCAACCCCGGCGTGCTCAAGCGGCTGGCCAAGGATACGGGCGGCGAAGCCTTCTTTCCGGAATCCTTAAAGGACGTTGCGCCTATCTGCGAGCGGATCGCCCACGACATCCGCAACCAGTACACCGTCGCCTACGCCCCGACCAACAAGAATCGGGACGGTAGCTATCGAGTCGTCCAGGTGAAAGCCAGCGCGCCAGGTCATGGACATTTGCTGGTCCGCACTCGAACCGGTTACTTCGCGCCGTCGGCACTTCCAGCAACGGCGGCAAAGGCACTCCGGCCATGAAGTTGAGAACCCGCGGGAAGAGTCTCCCAACCCGCAATCAAGCGTTCCTACGCTGGACCCAGCGCATCTTTTTCATCACTGGCGTCCTCGCGCTCGGTTACGTCGGCTTGACTTTGCTCGATGCCAGGCTCTACCAGGTGTCCGCCAAGCGCTCTCTGGAACACCAGATCGAAGTGGCGAAAGACCAGACAGCGACTCAGCCTCGGCCAGCAATCAAAAAAGGTGATGTCTTGGGCCGCATGGATATCCCCAGGCTGGGAGTGTCGGTGGCCGTTCTGCAAGGAACGAACTCGCGAATCTTGCGGCTGGGGGCAGGACACATCGAAGGCACTCCATTTCCCGGAGAAGCCGGAAACAGCGGAATCGCGGGGCACCGCGACACCTTCTTCCGTGAGTTGAAAGACATCCGCAAGAATGACGAGATTCAGTTGCAGACGGCCACCGGGCTATTCCACTATGAGGTGGATTGGGCGAAGGTCGTCGCTCCCGAAGATGTCAGCGTGTTGTCCCCCTCCACCGAATCCGCACTAACCCTCGTGACCTGCTACCCGTTTTATCTGGTTGGTCCGGCGCCGAAGCGGTTCGTCGTGCGCGCGCACCAGTACTAGCCAGGGATCGATTCGCGGGTTAAAGAGCATCCATCAAGATGAACCTAACAACAATTGTTGCAATAAGTGTGCAAATTTGAACAGCCTTATCTGCGCATATCGTGGAACATCGTGACGTGGGAACCTGAGTGATGTCCAGCTATCCAAGCTGCAAAACGATCCTGTGTATCGACGATAATGATGGCGTACTGAGTTACCACAGAGCGTTGCTCGAAAGGCGTGGATTCGAGGTGCTCACTGCCGCCTCGGCTCGCCAGGGCTTACAAATTGCGAAAGTCTGCGAAGTCGCTGCCGTGATTCTCGATTACCACATGCCCGAGATGAATGGGCATGAGGTTGCCTCCGAAATAAAGCGCATGAGACCACAGATTCCAATCATCATGGTTTCCAGTGACAACCAGATCCCGGCACACGCATTGGAGGTAGTCGATGCCTTCGTCTCCAAGGACGAAGCGCCCCGCCGCTTGTTGCCGCTCATCACTCAAATCTGCGGTGAGGGCCTCTCCGCGCCCGCGGAGAGCAAGAGAATCATCGCCTGAGAATTAGCATCACTCCGATGGCTTGTTGAAAAGCGCTGATTGTCACGCGCCCCGCGCCCTTGAGCAATTTTGAACAGAATCCCGGGAAGCCCTCCAGTATAACTGACAAGCATGTCAACCAACCCAACTCTCCTGTGCATCCATCGGGACCCGGCACAACTGCGTTCCTTGCAGGAGAATGGATACCAACTGTTAACCGCGACCAACGGCCACGATGGTCTACGGTTGTTTGCATCCCAGCCTGTGGATGCAATTGTGCTCGATTACCACCTCGGACTTTTGGATGGCACATTGGTTGCGAATGAGATCAAGCGCGTCCGGCCGACGATTCCCATCGTCATGCTGGCTGACAATCTGGAATTGCCTTACGACGCTCTGAACTCGGTGGACGCGCTGGTCACCAAGTCCGATGGCGCCCACTTCCTGTGGGCAACCGTTCACTTTGTATTGAATGTGAAGCCGGCCCAGAGTCGCGAAGGAAAACGCCAGTCGCAGACCAAACCGGCACCTAACCTCAAGGACGCGCCTCTTTCCGCAAAAGAGTGGAGAAATATTCGGACGGGAACACTCCGGTTCTGAGGATGCTCCACGAACGGCGAAGTTGAATGTCCGAGGCTAGCCTCGATCTCGATTGCCCCGAGATCGCAGGCGCGATCGATTCCCGATTCAGTCCCCCTTGGGCGCGGAGAATACTCAACAGAGCACAATTGACCATCTATCAAGCGGGCGCTGTCGAATAATGGTGAATGTGAAGACCGAACAACTCACACTGCGACATGTGCTATCGGTCCGTTGCCCGATGTGCCGGGCTAAACCGAAAGAACAGTGCACCCTCAGCACCGGACATCCGAGCGTCAAGACACATCACGCCAGAACGCTGGCCGCTGCCAAGGTCCCAGCCCCTGCGGGCCTGGTTCAGTGGGCTTTGCGAATCCTGCAGCAAGCCACAAGCCGTAGCCTTCGCGTCCTTTTCCAGCATAAGTAAAGACTTATGCGGGCAACACTCAGCTCTGGTCACTCTTCCAGGAATGCATCTTCAGATTGCGGTTCGACGGCCGCCCAGAAGATTAATGACGAGAACTACCAGCGCCACCACAAGCAGCAAGTGGATCAGGCCGCCTGCCACATGGAGACTGAAACCGAGAAGCCATAGAACCAGAAGCACCACGAAAATTGTCCAAAGCATAACTGTTCTCCTTCGCTCGTCTTTAAATCTTGAAGTCTTACCCTGGCGGTCGACTAAGCGCTGCCGAACGCCTTTCCGCACTCCAAACAAGATCGCCGAGATCGCGGCGTGATCAGGTTGCAGAAGGGACACATCCTTTGTGATCCGAAACCTTGAGTTTTTGGCTTAATGGTTCCGACCTGCCGCCAGGCATTGGCGATGCCCGCTAGCCTTTTGCGAAAACGATCGCGGAGCCGACCAAGCGTCATAGGTTCACCCACGCTCTCATTTCGCTCCTTCTGCAAGTCAACCATGACAGGCCACGGGCGGCGATGCTGTGCAGGATTGCTCACAATCCAACGGAACTTCGAAATACGTTTTTGACGGCTATGGCGGAAGTGAGCAATTCAGACCAGCTATTGTTTGGGGCCTGAGCGATCATGGTGGGAGAGACGAGCACTTCTTCTCACTCTTTCAGGTCCTCTGAACTAAGTCAGCCCATCTGAAGTTCTCTCCCCTTAGTTCCACAGCTCCGAAAGGAATAATTCATGAAAAAGACAATTTCGCTGTTGCTGATGAGCTTGCTCGGCATGGTTGGAACTTATGCATTTGCCGGCTCGGACCGGGAAGACACGGTTGATCGCATGCAAAAATCCGTGGAAGTTTTGCAGTCCATCATGTCGACCCCCGACAAAGGCATCCCCGAGGAAGTTCTTAACGGCTCCAAGTGCATCGTTGTAGTGCCAAACTTGCTCAAAGGTGGCTTCATCTTTGGCGGGAAGCACGGACGTGGCGTGGCTTCCTGCCGCACACCTGATGGTTGGAGCGCTCCCGCATTCGTCTCGGTTGGCGGTGGGAGCTGGGGCTTACAGATCGGCGTCGAAGGCGTTGACCTGGTTATGCTGGTTATGAACGACCGTGGTTTGCAGCATCTGCTCTCGACCAAGTTCGAGCTTACCGGTGAAGGATCAGTCGCGGCGGGCCCAGTAGGCCGTCATACTTCTGCCGGAACTGACATATTGCTGAACACAGAAGTACTGACCTACTCGCGTTCGAAAGGCGTGTTCGCCGGGCTGACGTTGGAAGGTGCAGTGATCGAGCAGGATAACGATTCGACTCGCGCCATTTACGACCAGCACATGAGGTTCCGCGACATTCTTTCGGGCCGTGCATCAACTCCCGCAAGCGGAGAGGCCTTCGTGAGGGCTGTTTCCGAAGCCGGCCACCAGGCCCACGTCGCCGAAGCAAGATAAGACAACAAGGCAGTAGTCGCATCAGAACGCCATCAGCAAGCCGGATTTGTGGCTGACCGGGACCCGAAGAGTTCCGGTCAGCATCGCAAAACAAATCTAATCTGGCGCGCGATGCAGGCTACCGAACTAGCTAGTGATTGAAAAGGTGGTGAGCGCGGGAGGAATCGAACCTCCAACCTACTGATTAAGAGTCAGTTGCTCTGCCAATTGAGCTACGCGCCCACGGTGGGGAAGCTTACGGCGGGACAATCTGTGATTGTAACATTTCCCGCATGCGCGCACGATGCGTCGCTACACAGATCGACAGCAGCTTCGGACTATTTCTGACTCGAGTTGAGAGCGTCTGGCGCCGACTTGATGGCAAAGCAAAACAGGTTCTACGAGCGCTGCCGCACTTCCGCAGCCAGTGGACTGGAACCTTCACTCACCACCGGGCGACGAGGCGGCAAGGAATCCTGGCCCATCCTCGGGCGCCGCTCGATCGTGCCGATTACGGGAGCGTCTTCCATTCCGTCAGCGTAGGCCATGGAGACGAATCTCTGCTCGGAACACAGCCGGTCGATCATGCGCTGTTGCCAGGTGCTGAGCACGGCGTGAGGAAGCGTTGGGAAGTGACGAAACATCCAAATAAAATAAATGCGCTGAGTAAAAGTCGGCATCACATAACGCGGCCCGATCGGTGTCTGCACTTGCACCACACCATCGGCCAGTTTGTCGATCCACATGACTAGGCCCACCTGAGTCCTTGAGTTTGGCCAGAGCAATTCCAGGGCCGCCATTATTGCACCAAGGTCGGTGCCAGGGGAAGCATTTTCTCATTGATTTTCGGCGATCACCGGCCAGCCCATGCAGTTCTTGCCTGATGGTGGGAACATTTGGGAGTGTCGGAGTTCTTGCGAGAGCGACTGCCCAGCGTCGGGCGGATTCAACTGCACTGAAAATGGGGCATTGGAGACTAGGCCGGAATCTCCGGCAGTATATCCATCCGCCGGATCTCGGCCGCGACCCCGAAATCCTTACCGGGGCCCTGTTCCACCCGCAATATCCGGGCGTGGCAACAAACCCAGCATTTCTCGCCGGAGGTCAGTTCGGGGGGCAGGATCAGGACCAATTCCACATCCGAGCCCTCGGCCATGCGGGAATTGGTATAGAGGAAGACGCCATTCGTGCTCACATCGCGAGTCTGGGCGCTCAACTCCGCATTTGCGGCAGAGTTCCGCACACGCACGGGGAGCGTCGCAACGACTCTTTCGCGGGAACGGCGATCGCTATTAGAGGTCATGCGTCCTAGCCTGCAATCCGCACCAACACTGCCGGAAAGCCTTTTCGCCTTCCCGCTGGCGTTCGACAGTATAGACCAACTTTAGACAAATGAGTTAAAAGCGGCTTACATTTCCGGGCGGCGCAGGCGCGCGGCAGGTACCACGAGGGCTTGCTCCATGGTGGGAACATTGGTGCCCCTCAGCCTGCTCTCAGCCTCGGCCAGTTTGTCAGACTGATTGGTCTGGTAGTAGGCCTGGACCAGAAGTTCCATGGTGAAGGGATTGTCCCTGTCTTCTTCCAGACAGGCGATGGCTTCGTCGAACTTCTTCTGATTCATGAGCAGGGTTCCGGCTGCGCCGTTGTAGGAATTTTGGATCACGCGGTTGCGACTGCCGGCCGCCATGGTTTCCAGTTCCTTCAGAGAGCTGTCTGCCAATGGCTGGTTGCCCGCGTGCGTGGCTCGGACGGTGCGATCGCGCAGGATGCGTGATAGTTCCTCATCTTTGTCGCCCCTCGATATACCGCGATGTCCCAGCGAATCCTCGGCTGCCTGCAGATATTTCAAACCGGTGTTATCGTCGGTCTGGTACTCGGCCAGGTGCTGGTAAGCCTGCGCTTCCTGGAGATCCTGGTCTTTGGCGTGGGCGGTCTCCGCGACCTCTTGAAATGCCTTGTCGGCCTCGGCGAACTTGCCGTCGCGCACCCAGGTCATGGCTCTCTGCATGCCGTAATCGAGCCGGTCCGCTTCCGTGTGAGCATAACGGATCGCCTTGTCATACTCGACCCTCGCCTGCTCCTGATTCCCCATCAGGGCATAGGTGTCGGCCAGGCCAATCTGAGAACTAACAAAATCAGGATCGATCTTTAGCGCGGCGCGGTAGTGCTGCAGCGACCCTTCAAAGTTTCCCGCCATGCGCAGCAGTTCGCCGTAGGAGTCCTCCGGATTCGGTTCCGTGGGCAGCAGTGCGACGTAGCGATCCATGTCGGCAAGGGCCTTGTCGAACTGCCGGTTGCGGGCGTACACGTAGGCCAGGTCGTTCAGTGCGGCGGGAAAGTTCTTGTCGATGGCCAGCGCTTTCTCAAAGAGGCGCTGCGCCTGCTCGCCGCTCTTCTCCCCCACCAGCCAGTTGCCGGCGAGATAGAACAGGTGCTTGTCCTTGGGATACATCTCCAGCAGGTCGTTCATGGCGGCAATGCCGCCGATGAAGTCGCCTTCCTGCACCTTGGAAATCCAGGCGATCATCAACTGCTCTGCGGGAGTCGTCTTGGGCGCGAGAGCCTTGGCTCTTTCGCGGGCCGCGCTCATTTCCATGGGATTGCTGCTGTTAAAGGCGATCCAGGCCCAGGCCACAGCCAGGTTGGGATCGGCCTTCACGGCCGCGCGCCAGTCGTCGTTGCAACGCTCCAGGTAAAGATTCTCATAGTCCTGCATGCCCTTCTCGTAGAGCGAGCGCGCCTCGGCCGAGGAGGTCGTCACCGGCATCGAAGCTGTGCCACCTGGCTTGAGGTGGTGGGCATAAAGTGGCGTGGCAAAGCAGACGCCAATGATAATGATAAGGACTGGGACGACGCTAATGGAGCGACGCATCGGGGTCTCCGCAACAGACACTTTTTGGGCAAAGAATTACGAGTGCAGCGTAACACCGCCAGAATGAGGGCACCTAGTGACGGAAGTCATATGACGGGTGGAAGGTTTAAGGGAAACAAAAAACCCCTGCCGTTTGCGGCAGGGGCGATTGTTTCAGGAACATATGACTAGAACTTGAAGATGGCTGCAAACTGCACGCCTCTTGGTCCGCCGCCGCCGAGGAACGGGTTGCCGATGCCTACGTCGCCAGTCGCGGTGATGGGATAGTACGAACCAGGCGCATAGCCATTGCCCGCGTTCGGCGCTCCGATGTCGGCAATGAAATTGGGCAGGAACGGATTGACGAAGTTGGGGTGGTTGAGGAGGTTAAAGAACTCCGCCCGCAGCGACATGGTGACATGCTCGGCAAGTGACGTGTCCTTGAAGACGGAAAAGTTGAACTCCTTGAAGCTGGGACCGTGTAGAGAGTTGCGTCCTTCGCTGCCGAAGTGGCGCGTGCCCGGGACGCAGTTGCTTTCGTCCGAACTGCCGTCGTTGCCCTGAGGATTTCCCCAGGTGCAGGGTGCGGCGAACGCCGACAGGTTTATGTATTCAGCCGGGTTGCTGGAGTTGTACTGCGGGGTGGCAATCTGGTCGGGACGGTCAAAGCCCTCGCCCGAACCGGAGTAGTCTCCTTCAAACTCGTAGTTCAGGTGCCAGGGCTGACCATCCTGCAGGTTAAGGATGCCGTCCAGTCCCCAGCCGTTCTTCAACTTCTGCATCGACCCGCCCATCTTGGGGAATTGGTAGGTAAAGTTCCAGGTGAAGCGCCGGCGAATATCAAAGCTGGAATTACCTTTGTCTCCCGCCGGGTTCGTGCTGTTCGTGGGCTGCGCCTCGTTGGGTTCGAAATCCTCAGAGTCGCTGGCATCGTCAATAGCATGCGACCAAACGAAATTGGCTTGTGAAGTCAAACCATGCCAGCCGCTGGTGCGAAGGCTGGCTTGCAGCGAATGATAACTTGAGTTGGCCGACGATCTTTCTTCATTGAGATAGAAGAAATTCGGCGCCACCGTGCGCGGCACTCCGTAGCCGGCCGGGCAGTACTCGCCATCCGCTTGATCCGGAACGCAAGCCAGGTCAGCCGCGGTGATCTGCGCCTGGTTCGGCTGGTTGATATCCAGGAACTGGAACAGCTTGATCCCGACCGACCCGACATAGCCAACCTGCAATACGGTTTTGCTGCCCAACTGCTGTTGCAAGTTCAGGTTGAAGTTCTGGACATACGGCGTGCGCAGGTTGGGATCGGCGAAAAAGAAATTTCCCTCGGGCACGAAATTCCCATAAACCGGCTGCCCCGGCGCGATCGCCGTCAGTGCCACGCCTGTGACCTGGTTTAGCGGCACGCTACCTTCACCCAACGCATTTGCCCCCAGACCGGGATAAGCCGGTCCGGGACAGAAGATGCAATTCCAGGGCAGGTGGCCCAGGAACATATCCTGGGCAAACGCATCGTAGAACAAACCCCATCCGGCACGGACTACCGTCCTTCCCTTGCCCGTCACGTCATAAGCTGCGGCGATGCGGGGAGCGAAGTTATTCAGATCCTTGCCGTACAGCTGGCTGGTGGGAACATTGTTCCCGCCGTTCGCGAAATCAACCGTGTAGAACTCTCCACTCTTTCCTCCCACCACCCCGAAGTAGTCCCATCGCATCCCATAGTTCAACGTCAACCGGTTAGTGGCACGGAAACTGTCCTGAACAAATAATCCGTGGCTGTTCTGGTAGGTGTGCCTCTCGGAGTCGCCCTGTATTTGGCTACCGCCGTCGGAATAACCTTCCAGAAACGCCTCTAGTGCCGTTAGGGTTACCCCGGGTTGCAAGGGATTGGGATCCGGAATCGAGTCAAAGCTCAACGTGCCACGGTAATCGTGATCGAATAACTGCATGATGGTGGTGCGCCGGAATTCGTAACCGAACTTCACATCGTGCCTTCCCGACTTCCACGAATAGTTGTCTACGATGTGCCAGTTGGCGTCCACGCGATTTTTGGCCAGGGAGTCAGTGGCGCCGAACTGCGAGAAGCCACCAACATTGGTGGAAGGCAGACCGCCGTTATAGGTGCTGGTAATGCCCGTATCCAAACCAATGGAATTCGGAATGAAACTCTGGTCCTGGGCGAAAAATCCCTCCGCGAAACGGTTCCATCCCACGCGCGTTTCGTTCACTGAACTGGAGTTCACCACCTTCACATAAGAGATCGACACCAGTTGTACGCGGGTCGGCGTTACTGTATCGAACCCGGGCAGAAGACCGCCGGCTAACTGTGCAAACGGAAAGGCCTGGTGGCTATTGCCGAAGTAGTAGCGGCCAGTGAGAAGGTTGTTCGTATTGAAGTTGTGGTCAACCTTGGCGATCAAGCTGTCAACGCGGTTGAAGAAGCTGGTGGAAGTGGAGACATTGTTGGTGAGAGCCTCAGTGGCGGGGTTAGTGCAACCGTTTCCATCGCTGTATGCGCCGGCGATATTAGGCGTCGGATAAGGGTTGCGAGCCAGTATCGCGGTCATCACTGGATTCACAGTCTCGCCCAAAGCAGCAATGTCCGTCTCGCTAGCAGCGATAACGGTTGGATCGGGCACGCAGGTGGTTCCGGCTTGCGCGCCGTTTTCACTCTGGCCTTCATAATCCAGAAAGAAGAAGGTGTTGTCCTTCACGATGGGTCCGCCTAGAGATGCACCGAATTGATTGTTATTGAAAGGGCCCTTGGGATTGGGAGAGAAGTTGAAGTAGTTGCGCGCGCCCAGCTTGCCGGTGCGGAAGTATTCCAGCAGCGAGCCGTGCAGCTGGTTGGTGCCGCTCTTGGTGACGATGTTGATCACGGCGCCACTGTTCCGGCCGTATTCCGCCTCATAGTTCGAAATTACCTTCAATTCGGCAACGGCATCGAGCGGCAGAATGGTCGCGGGATCGCCGAACACTCCGGCTTCATTGATGGCCGGGTCGTTGCGGTAGCCGTCGTTCATATCGGTGCCGTCGAGCAGGAAGTTGTTCGAGCGGCCACGCGAGCCGTTCATCGAGAAAACTCCATAAGAACCGGGAGAATCCGTGATCTGGTCAGGGGATCCGGCAATCCCGGGATTCAGGTAGATCAGCTTCTGGTAATCGCGTCCGTTGACGGGGAGGGCCTCAATTGTTTCCGCAGTCAGCGTGCCGCCGAGTTCGGCGGAGGTCGTCTCCACCTGGGGCAAGAGGTCGCCGGAGACTTCCACCGTGCTCGATACCTGGCCGGGCTTCAGCGCCGCATCGACGCGGCGCTCGCCGGCTACGTCCACGATCACCCCGGTGGTCACGGAGGTCTGAAAGCCGGTCAGCGTGATCGTCACCGTGTAGGTGCCGATGGGCAGTTCCGGCAGGGCGTAGCTGCCGTCGGCGCTGGTATCGGTGTTGCGCTCTAATCCCGTGCCCACGTTCTTTACGGTCACCTTGGCTCTGGCGACTACTGCGCCCTGGGCGTCGGTGACGGTGCCGAGAATGGTGCCGCGGAAGGTCTGGGCCGAAAGGCTCACGGCGGCCAGAAGCACAAACACCAGGATGATGCGCGCTTTCATAAAGTCTCCTTGAAACATCGAGTCAGTAAAATTGATTCGGTTTTGGGGGAGTGATGCCTTGGAGGCCAGCCTGTCAGACGCCTCCCGAGAGGCTTGCAATTCCTTGCACACTAACAAGTTGCAGCGCCCCGCATGGCAAGCCATCAAACATTATCGAAACCCCATCCCCAGAGTCAACCATGGAGTTGCGATAGCAGCGATAGATTTTATGAGTAAGGTTCCCTGTTTTGCCGTCCACGGAGTTGGAGGAGCGGGGGGAACCCGAGGAAAACTCTCTGAATTGGGTCTCTGAACTAGAAACTGATCGAGACGCCGCCGCGAATGGAGCGTGCAGCCTGGACAAGATAAACGGTCTGGCCGTCCTGTCCTATGACCGGCACATAGCCCTGTGCCAGCAGGTTGCGCAAGTCGATGAGCGCTTCCATGTGAGTGGGCAGGAAGCCCAGGGTTGGAATAGGCTGGCGGATGAAGAGATTCAGGAACGGATCGCTCTGTCCCAGCGAAGCATTGAACATATCCACCGGCGTCAGGGCGGTACCGTTTACCCAGCGGTAGGAGGCGATCCAGCGGGTGTGAGTTCGAGGCAGCAATCCGCTGAGCTTGGCGGCCAAGGCTTGACGGCGCTCAGTTGTGATCCACTGCTGGGCGTCCTGGAGTTCGACGTCCGGCTTGGCCAGATCAAGCACGCCGCCATAAGCGTAATCCAGGGTAGCTGTGAGATCGGAACAGAATTTCCGCTCAAGCACGACCCGCAGGCCCCGCGAATTCAGGGTATCTCCGGAGTAAGTGAACGTACCTGAGTAGACATCGGGCAGCAGGAACCCACCGGCGGCGGTAACATCACCCGTTCCGATCAAGGCCGTGTTGTCCACGCGATCGCTAAACACCGCGACTTGCACGGTGTTGTGGCCGATGCGCCGGGAGACATTTAATTCCTGGTGGTGAGCCCTCTCTAGTCGAGGCGTAAAGTTTGTCATGCTGACGCGCGGATCGGCTTCGCTCAGATCCGCGGGCGCTGAATCGAAACCCTTCTCGTCCCGCGTGTTGGGCAGGGAGGTCGCATAGCCATACTCCACCACGGTGTTGGGCGAGGCATGGAAGTCCATGGAGCCGTAGGGCCGGAAAGCGGTCAAGTGTCCAAGAAATTGGATGGTCTGCAGTTCGCTGCCGAACTTCAACTCCAGCACGTCGCCCACAGCGAAATCGTCCGCGGCATTGAGCGCCATCGCCTGCAGAGCGGCATAGTGCAGGTTAGGATCGGAAGGCGCGAAGCGCCGGACGGTAAGCGCCATCGAGGGCCCGGAGCCATCGGGTAGAGAGTGGGAGTACGTGGCGCGCAGAACCGCGGCGGGAAGGCTGTCGCCGTAGCCGACATTTCCGCTGAGGCCGACACGGCTAGCGGAGAAAATCGAGCGCTCCAGCGAGAAGCCCGTGCTCATGTCTGAGCCGGTGCCATAACCTCCGGCCTCGGAACCGGCCAGGAACGAGAGGCTTCCTTTCAGGTCGTGATCCGGTTTCTCTGCGATCGCGACGGGATCGTCGAACACACGCAGAACGGGACGATTTGCCACCGATCGCAGGGTCCACTTCCAGTCGTCATCATCGGTCGTTCCCCGCAGGGGACCTACTCGCATGGCGTTCAGCAGCGTGTTCAGGGTGATGTTCACGTGCACGCTGGTGCCAGGCTGCAAACCAATCTTTTCTTGCAAGTAGGGAAGGAATGAAGGAACCGAAACCTTGATGGAATATAGCCCTGGGATCAGGTCTTTGGCCGAATAGAACCCCGCTCCGTCGGTAAACACGGTCAGGGTATGTGCCACGGCGGAACCGGCGATCTCCACCACCGCGCCCATCTGCGGTGTACCCGAGGCATCGCGCACGTACCCCGAGATCGCGCCCGGCCGTTCTGCGGCCAACGCCGGAAGCGCCAACGCAACCATCACCGCCCAAGATCCGAGCTGGCGAAAATTCAATCCAACCCCCGGGGAACCAAGCAAGCCCGTTACTCTACAGCAAACGTCGCTGAGGGATCAACCGTCTGCTTGGAGATGTTGTCGTTCACTTTAATTTCGACCCGATACACGCCCGGCTGCAGGTTTGCCGAGGAAATTGATTTCTGCAATGTTATCTGTTCGCCCACGTTGCCCATCGTGTCAGTGGATTCCGTTTTCTGCACCACCGATTTGTTGGTTGCAATGTTGACAATGTCATATTCGAAAGTAGCTGAAGCTTTGTGCGTTTTCTCGTCCACGCCCAAATTGTAGACTTGCATCCAGAAGTTGATTTTCTGGTCCTTGTTCCGCTTGAACAGTGCTGGCTTGCCATCCGCCGGAGCCACGCGGGGGCGGACTTTATTCAAGCCGATTACGAACTGGCCGGTGCTCACATCTTTGGTGGGCACTGGCTCCATCACATCGGCAACAATGAGCGAGGAGTTCGACAGCTTGTCGTCGGAATACTCAGGCACTACGATGCCGCGGCTCCACACGCCCTTGCGATCGCCGTTCACGTCTTTCACCGCGATATCGACTTTGTAACGTCCGGGACGCAGCGGCAGCGCCTTCCAGTACACGGCCGAATTCTCCGCTGTCTTAGGTAACAGTTCCGCCGGAACATCCACCTGAACCGGTTCCTCCTGGGTCTGGACGATCTTTCCGGTCAACGTGGTCACGCGCATGAAGATGTTGACTGTGCCGCGCTCCACGCCATCTTTGTTGGCGAATGTAATGTCGCGGTATTTTAACTGGACGGTGATCGGCACCAGCACTGTATCCCCGGTCACCTTCACGAAATCCGTACGAACATCGAACGGCATCAGGTTGGTAACGATCTTGGTATTGACGATTTCTTCCAGATCCTTGTATTTGACCGGCGGCGGAGCATTCAACTTCGCAAACGTCTCCAAGCGGTCGAACTCCTTACTCTGTTGCGTCGAGGAATCCGGGCCCTGTCCCAGTTGCTCCAGCCCTCCTCCCTGGAAGCGCTGCGCCTTGTTGGACATGCCCATCTGCTCGTAGAGCGTCAGGCCGGCGTTCGGCGTGTACTTCAGTGCGTCTTTCTCCGACCGGTCCAGGGTCATGTGGTAGTCGCCGCACATACAAGTATCGACGAATTCGACGATGATTTCCTGCCCGATTCCCTCAATGTAGCGATAGCGCCAATCTTCGAAGGGGAAGGTAGAGGTCTCGCCGCCACCTTCTTCCATGGGACGTTCATAGCTTCCACCGGAGGGATGCGAATCAATCTCGTCGGCAGGACCGTACATGATGTAGATGCGGCCACGGTCGCTCTTCCATCCCGGAATGCCCGCGGCAAAATGCTCGTTGGCATAAGCGATACGCCGGTAGTGCTCTTCCTTATATTCGTTCTCTTCCGTATCGGGCGTGGGGTCGCGGCGCTGCCAAAAGGCTTCAATAAAGCTGTCGCGTTCTTCGTCGTTGGAGAGCTGTTTGAAGGCAGCGCGTTCCTCGTCGGTAATAATCCAGACGACATCCTCATTCAGCCACTTCTTGTAGACCTTGCTGAGCTCGATCTTCAGAGAAGCCTTCTGCTGTTTCTTCTGCTTTTCCGTGGGCGCACGCTTGAGCGGATCAACCTCATCGGTGGGCTGTGCTGGAGAACCGGCGGCCGTCGCATTCGACTTTTGATCGCCAACCGGATCGTTTGCCGCCGCAGGCTTGTCGCTCTGGGCGCTGGCCGCGCCGCCGAGACCGATGGCGACCGCCAAGAAAACGAGAAATAAGAGGTAACGCACACCAACCCGGAACATGAGAGGGACTCCTGCCGCGACAGACTGCTTCGCCATATTCTAGGCCCTCAGTTGGGCGAAAGCAAGGCTAAGTCGCGTCAAGAGAGTGGATTGACGGGGTCTGAGCATGCCGTGTGTTAGGACGCGGCCAAGCTCCTGCCGAGTTGCCTATGCCAAGGATCGAATATTTTAGGGCTGGGACACCGGTCAAGCTATAATTTGTTGTTGCTATAATCTGGCTTTCCCGGGCGGTACTATCCCTCCGGATTCCTAAGGGTTAAGCGCTCCATTTCAGGTTGAACTTTCCTGCCCGCAGGATCGTATCCCAGAATGTGTGCCCGTCACCCCAGGGAACGGTCGGTGAGCATTTGCCAGGGAACCTTGAGAGTAAACACCTGCGAGCCGCGCCATTGGTCCGGATCCGGTGATCGCCCCTGACAGTGACGGGAATCATGAAACCTTGGAAAAAAATCGCGATTGGCGCCGCCGTGGTGGTCGTGCTGGCCGCCATCATCGGCTTCACGGTTCACCAGAGCGGCAAGAATGTGGCCACGGTGCAGACCGCGAAGGTGCAGCGCCAGGATCTGTCGGCGGTAGTGAGCGCTTCGGGCGAAATCAGGCCTAAGACGTACGTCAACCTGGGCGCCAATGCTTTCGGCAAGATCACACATCTGTTGGTCAAAGAAGGCGATCACGTCAGGAAGGGTCAATTGCTGGCTCAATTGGAGAACGTGCAGTCGTCGGCGGACGTGAACGCCAATCAGGCGTCCGTGCAGGCTGCCGAGACCGATGCCATCGCCGCCGAGGCCGCGCTGAAGACGTCGCAAGCCGATCTGGTGCGCGCGCAGGCCGATTACGAGCGCAACAAGCTCGATTGGGATCGCGCTCAGAGCCTGTTCAAAGATGGCCTGATCTCCAAGTCCGATTTCGACAGCCGCAGGAATGCCTGGGCGACCGCCGACTCCGGGCTGGTACAGGCGCAAGCGCGGGTGGCGCAGGCTAAAGCGCAGAAGGATTCCGCCGATAAACATGTAAGCCAGAACCAGGCCACGCTCACTCGCTTCGCCGATGTGCTGCAGAAGGCCACCTACACTGCTCCCTACGATGGCGTCATTACCAACCTGCCGGTGCGCGAAGGCGAGACGATGGTGATGGGCATTCAGAATTCACCAGGCAGTACGCTGATGACGCTCGCCGATATGTCGGTGATCACCGCCGAAGTAAAAGTGGATGAGACCGACATCGTGAACGTGCGGCTCGGCCAGCCCGCAGATGTGACCATCGACGCGATTCCCAACAAAACCTTTCACGGCACGGTTTCCGAAATCGGAGACAACGCCATCGTACGCTCTACTGGCGTGGCCACCTCCCAGAACACCACCACCAGCGAAGAGGCCAAAGACTTCAAAGTGGTGGTGACGCTGAGCGATCCTCCTAAGGATCTGCGCCCCGGACTCTCCACTACCGCCAAGATCACGACGGCCGCGCGCAGCGGCGTACTGGCCATTCCGATCCAGGCGCTATCGGTTCGCAGCAAGGCCCAATTGGAGAAAGACAAGGCTACGCCTGGCTCAGTGCACGCCGCGGGACCGGCGCAGCAAGAAACCCCGTCCAAGGATAAGGATTCTAAGGATAAAGATCAGAAGCAGGACGTGCAGGGTGTCTTCGTCATTCGCGCCAACAAGAAGGCGGAGTTCGTGCCCGTGACCACCGGTATCGCCGGAACCAGCGACATCGAGGTGATCAATGGTCTGAAGGACGGAGACGAAGTAATCACCGGCAGTTACAAGATTTTGCGCACGCTGCGTTCTGGCAGCAGCGTCAAGGTCGATAACTCCGTCCCTAAGAAAGAAGACGAAACATAACCTTCCCCGGCTTCGTCCGTCCAACGGAGAGCCGGTCCGGATCTCGAACAGCAGTCTAGAACACTAGTTCTCGAATACCAGGTCTCGAACACAAAGTCGGAGCTCTCGGAGTCGAATTCAATCTCGGAGAACCCAGTGGCACCGGAGCAGGAGAAAAATATGGCAACCGCGGAAGTAATCAGCATGCCCACCAACGCCGTCTCAGCACCGCCCGAGTCCTGCATGATCGCCGCTGTCGATCTCTGGAAGACCTACGACATGGGCTCGGAGCAGCAGGTGCACGCGCTGCGCGGGGTCAACTTGCGCATTGAGCGCGGCGAGTACGTTGCCATCATGGGACCCTCCGGCTCGGGCAAGTCCACGCTGATGAACCTGATCGGCTGCCTCGACACGCCCACCAAAGGCGAATACTGGCTGAACAGCCAGTTGGTAAGCGAACTGGACGATGATGAACTGGCGCGCATCCGCAACAAGGAAATCGGCTTCGTATTCCAGACCTTCAACTTGCTGGCTCGCGCCACCGCCCTGCATAACGTGGAGCTGCCGCTGATCTATGCCGGGGTTCCAACCGCGGAGCGCATTGAACGCGCCAAGGCTTCACTCACCGCCGTCGGCATGGAATCGCGCATGACGCACAAGCCCAATGAGCTTTCCGGCGGCCAGCGCCAGCGCGTCGCCGTGGCCCGCGCTCTGGTGAATAGGCCTTCCATCATTCTGGCGGACGAACCTACCGGCAACCTCGATTCCGCAACCGGAAACGAAATCATGGCCTTGTTCGACCGCCTGCACCAGGAGGGCAACACAATCGTGTTGGTCACCCACGAGCACGACATCGCCGAATATGCTCACCGCGTGGTCTTCATCAAGGACGGCATCGTCGAGCGCGACGAGCGCAAGAAATAGCTCTCCGCCTGAAATGACCGAAGGTAGGTCATCCCTATGCCATGGGGTGGGAACACTACACCATCCTGATTTGTCACGGCCTCAAGAAACCTCTGGCCGAGGCCTGGCCGCACTTCAAAGTTTGGGATTGAACGGGGATTCGAACACTCTTACGATCTCATTCTTACGAACTAACCCAGCTTGCGCCCGATTCTCCTGTGCCGAGCGTCGCCACATCCTCAACCTCTTTCAACGATGCCACGACGACCTGGTCGCGCCCACCGCGCTTGGCCTGGTAAAGTGCTGCGTCGGCCGCGGCCATCAATTCTTTGGGCGACGTACCATGCTCGGGAAACGCGGCCACGCCCACGGAAATTGTGATCATCCCCATGGACTTGCCCTGGTGCAGGATGGTCAGCTCCTTGGTTTTTGATCGCAAGCGCTCGGCTCGCACCCGCGAAGCCGCCAGGTCCGCCGTGGGCAGGATGACGACAAATTCTTCGCCTCCAAAGCGGCAAACAAAGTCCTCCGCGCGGATGCCGCGGGTTAGCGACATTGCGATTTCGCGCAGCACCGCATCCCCGGCATCGTGACCATAGCTATCGTTGAAGCTCTTGAAATGATCCAGATCGATCATCAGGATTCCAAGAGACTGCGCCGCTCGCGATGCCCGCCGAACCTCGCGATCCAAAACTTCTTCCAGATACCGCCGGTTGTAAAGACCGGTTAAGGCATCCCGCACCGACTGGGTTCGCAGCGCTGCCCTCAGCTTTATGTTGGCGATGGATAATCCGACTTGCGCCGCAAAAGTCGTCTTCAACGAAAGCTCCGATGCCTCCAGTTGCGGCGCCTCATCCGTAGCCTGAAGGTGCAGAATGCCCAGGGTTTCACCTTGCGCCAGGATCGGGATGCACAAGTATGTATTCTTCACGCCCGCCGCGTGCCCGCAGGGCGCGGTCGAATCGCCGGCTATTACCAGGTGAGGCTGCCCGGTGCGCAGCGCCCAGCACGAATTTGGTTCAAACTCCATCGCGGGAAGCTGGCAGCCGGTCCATGAGCCGATCACCTCGGTCAGGTTGCGGGAAGCATTCAGCAGCGCCACCGCCCCACGTTCGGCGGGAAAGATCTTGGGGGCAAAACCCAGGGAGGCCGCGAACACTTCGTCCAGACTCACGCAGCTCTGCAGCAGTTCGCCCATCTTGGCTAGCATGGTCGCCCGCTCCGAGCGTTTTTCAAGGTCGTCCATCATGCGTTCATTCTGCTGATCGAGTGCTCGGCGGGCGAAATCCTTCTCTGACATTTCCTTTTCGAGCCGAGCCTTGGCGTCGGCCAGCTGCATCGTCCGTTCCAAAATCTGTTCTTCCAGAGTCTGCTGGTTTTGCTTTTGATACTCGATGTCAGTACAGGTGCCGAACCACTTGACAATCTCTCCGGCGGAGTTCCGGATGGGATTGGCGCGCACCAGGAACCATTTGAAAGTTCCATCTTTGCCGAGCAGTCGATACTCGAGTTCGAAAGGACCTCCGGTGCGCAGTGCGGTTCCCCATTCCGACTGGCAGCCGTCCAGGTCATCGGGATGGATGATCACTTTCCATCCCCTGCCCAGCATTTGCGCAAACGTCAGTCCGGTGTAATCCAGACACTTCTGGTTAAAAAAATCCGACATGCCATCGGGGTCGGAGGTCCAGATGATCTCGGGAATCCCTTCTGCCATTGTTTGGAAATACAACTCACGTTCGTGGGCTATATCGAGATCGCCTTTCTGCAGGATTATGGACCGGTCGAAAAACGACGAAGCAATTGCTGCTCCCTGCACGAAAAGACTGGTCGCGCTAATGGCCATGACGCCGATCGTGGAAATGCCGATTGCATGCACGAGGTCGGGTGCAGCCCCGGAAGGCTGAAAGCTCGCGGCCCACATCCCCGTGTAGTGCATCAGTGGAATGGCGCTGCCCATGACCAGCGCACTGATGATCTTGCGCCTGATCCTCTTCTCATCCCGCATCCGAAAGGCAAGCTGCAGCGCCACCAGAGAGGCCGCCATGGCCAGAATGATGGAGAGGGCAACAATTCTGCGGTCGTAAACCACCACGGCCGAAGAGCGCATCGCAGCCATCCCAATATAGTGCATGGCCGCGATCCCACTGCCCATGACCACGCTGCCTGCGACTTCCTGCCTGATACTCATCTTCGCCCGGCCGACCACGAACAGGGCAGCCCCGGAGGCGCCGATCGCCGCCAACAGCGATAGCAGCACGGTGGGAAGATGGTAAGCCACTGGCATCGGCATGGTTAAGGCGAGCATGCCGACATAGTGCATGGCCCAGATCCCCAGGCCCATCGCCGCGGCCCCGGCGCTCAACCAGATCGCTCGGGCCCAGCCCTGCGCCGAGGTGATGCGCCCGGCGAGATCGAGGGCAGCATACGATGCACAGATAGCCAGCACGACAGAAAGTGCCACCAGCCGATAGTCGTAGCTCCCGTGTAGTGTGATCATCGAATCCATCTCTGGCTCACGCTTCTCCGGCTGTCAACTTTCCCCAACGAGCGAGCCGGCGCGACCCGAAGCCACCGGCTCACACTCCGGCTCACGCTCTAGGCTTATCTATCGGCGGCATTCGCCATCGCCAAGTTAGAAAATGCTAAGCGCGCTGAACCCACCTGACCGAGAGAACGCCTTCAACCGTGCATGGCGCCGACTGGTCAGTATCGAGAACGTTGTCTGCAAAACAGAAAGCCTCTCTGACGAGAGGCTTTGGTCTGAATTGAGATCGGCTCGCGGTTTTGGGCTATGGCGTCGTGCTTGCGGGTTGGGCCAAGGTGGTATCCGCTGGCCGCGAGGTTCCCGCGATGAAGAAGTTGTGATCGTAAAGGTTGCGGTACATGACTCCGGCAATCTCAGCCGCCTTGGGGCCGAATGTAGGACGCCCACCCTGCAGGAAAACCACCACGACGATGCGCCCGCGGCTCGTGTTCGCATAGGAGGCAAACCAGCCAAAGCGCGTGCCATCGTGGGAACAGGTTCCGGTTTTGCCCAGGATCTCTTCCTCGTTAAAGTTGAGTCCGAGCCGGCGCGCCGTACCGTATTGCACTGCCCCAGCCATGCCGTCGGAGATTTCCGGGATCAGCGGAGCAATATCCAGTTGGCGCTTGATGCGCGGCTGAAAGTTCGCGACTTCTTCAAGCGATGCGGGATGTTGCAGGTAATAAAGCGTGCCTCCGTTGGCGATCGCCGAAACCATTGCGCCCAGCTGCAACGGCGTCATCGAAATGCCCTCGCCAAACGAGCACATCTTGCCCACTCCGCCGAGCTTCTGCGGAATCGCTTCGTCGGGATAAGTTCCCGACTGCTCGCCCGGGATGTCGTAGCCAGCCATTTCGCCCAGGCCATATTGATGAGCGTAGTAGGCGACCTTTTCGAATCCCAGCTTGCGTCCCAGCGCCTCGAAGTAGGCATTGTTGGAGTGCGCCAGTGCTTCAGTGAGATTCATGCGGCTGCGGCCGCCCAGCGGAACTTCGGTATCCTTCGAGACCAAACCTTCGTTCAGCGCGGCCAGAGCCACGGAAAGCTTGATAGTCGAGCAAGGCTGCGCGCCGCTCGACAGCGCGAGCTTTTGATTCACCATGGCCAGCACGCGTCCGCTGGTCGGCTCAATCGCGACCACCGTGCCGTTCATATTCCCCAGGGCATCGATCGCGGCCTGGCGCACAACCGGGTCTTCGCCATCGGTGACGTCGCCTCCGGTGATTCCGTCGGCGAACGAACTTACAAAAAAACGCTCATGATATCTGTGACGGGAAGTGCTGACTGAGGCGCGCGTCAAACTCGCGCCGCGGCTGGTCGCACTATGAACTGGCGTAGTGCGGGAGGCTGCGCTGTGGGCGACTGTACTGCGGCCGCTCGCCAGATGGCGCATGCGGCGCCGGGTTCTCTGGCTCTCGCTTACTTTTGTGGACTTCGGCTTGCTCGCATTCAGCGCGTGCGGGTCGACGTGCGCCGCCCACATCGCCGGCGCCAAGCACAGCCCTGCGACCATCACTACCAGACGAAAAAAGCGCGTTCCCAGCTTGCACATCTTCAGTTCGTTCCCCTGATCTTTAGATCTTCAAAATCTTTTCCGGATTTCTAATTTCCGGACTTCTATGTATCAGTATCTATCTTGTCTATCGGCACCTATTTCGATGCACGACACCTGCCAGCGGCCAGCCCAGGCAGGTAACTTCGCCCAACTCCGCGATACTACGGGAGTTAGAGCGTTTCAGGCAATAACAAAGTTTGAATCGAAGAAAACATTAATTTCGATGTAACCCATTATGGAACAAGCGCTTAAGCGGGAATTACTTTCGTTCCAGAGCCTCCAGTAACAGTTACCTCGTTACTGAAAAGATACTGCCCTTGTGCAAAGGTTTTCCTCTTGAGCAGCCATCAGTGGTCAGTGGTCAGTGATCAGTGGTCAGTGATCACTGAGTGATTAGCTAAAACAAAATGTAAGGACGCAGGCAGGCTTCACTGGCCACTGATCACTGATCACTAGCCACCGCCTTCACATCACTTCGCCGCGCTTGCGGAGAAATGCCGGAACATCCAGATCGTCCTGTTCGAAGTTCGCAACCATTGCGCTGCGCATCGAGTCGAGAGAGATCACTTCGCCCCCCGCGTGCGCCGTCGCAATCGGAGACGCTTCCGCCATTCTCTCCTCTTCCATCCTCAGATCAGACGCCGCCTCACGAAACTGCTCGTTGAACGCCGGCGTGGGTGAGGGCCCAACAGGATCGGGAAAATCGGCGCCGCGGAGATCCATGGCATCGTCATGCGTTGTGGCGAACGAGGGATGCGTTTCCGCCGTTCGCTGGCGCACCCGGCTCACTTCGCGGAAGCCGGTGGCGATCACCGTGATTTTCACCGTGTCTTTCATCTTTTCGTCCATCACCGCGCCAAAAATAATGTTGGCATCTTCATGCGCCGCGCTCTGGATGATGGTGCAGGCCTGCTGCACCTCGGCCAGCTTCAGCGAAGCCGAGCCCGTGATGTTGATCAGGATGCCGCGGGCTCCGTCGATCGCGCCGGCCTCCAGCAGCGGTGACGCAATCGCCCGCTGCGCCGCCTCCATGGTGCGATTCGCGCCGCTCGCCGTCGCCGTGCCCATGACCGCATAGCCCATGCCCGCCATGATCGTCCTCACGTCGGCAAAGTCGCGGTTGATGATGCCGGGAATCGTGATGATGTCGGAAATCCCCTGCACGCCCTGCCGCAGAATGTCATCAGCGATGCGGAACGATTCGAAGAATCCCGCATTCTCCGCTACTGCCAGCAGCTTTTCGTTAGGGATCACGATGGTCGTGTCCACCGACTCCATGAGTTCAGCGATGCCTTTTTCCGCCTGCGTCATACGCCGCTTGCCCTCAAACGAAAACGGCTTGGTGACCACGGCGACGGTGAGCGCTCCCATCTCGCTGGCCAGCGACGCAATGATCGGAGCCGCGCCCGTGCCCGTGCCGCCGCCCAGGCCGGTGGTCACGAATACCATGTCGGCGCCCTCGAGCGCTTCGATGATTTTGTCGGAGTCTTCGAGCGCCGCCTTGCGCCCCACTTCCGGATTCGCGCCCGCACCCAGACCATTGGTGAGCTTCACTCCCAGCTGCAGCTTCACCGGCGCGCGCGACATGCGCAGCGCCTGCAGGTCGGTGTTGGCGACGACGAACTCGATGCCCTCGACTCCGGCATCGATCATTCGGTTGACAGCGTTGCCGCCTCCGCCCCCCACGCCGATCACCTTGATCTTGGCATCGTTGAGAGGCTCTTCGTTGAAGCTGATGCGAATGCTCGAATCTTTTTTCATTTTGTCCACCATGGTGTAAATTTCGTGTCCGCTGTGTACCGACTGTAAGAAAGTGGTCAGTGGCTAGTGGCTAGTGGTCAGTAAAATCAAGACCGTTAACCGCCGCGCTGGCTTTACTGACCACTGATCACTGACCACTGACTACTTTCTTATCCCACTAACATCGCCTTCAATCTCGATCCCCACCGATCCCCTTGAAACCCGCGCGCCACGCGCGCCCGCTGTCCGTAATGCACCATGCCGAGCACCGTGGCAAACTCTGGCTCGGCCAGCGTGGCCGGCATTTTTGCCAAAGGCGTCGGCCAGGACAGCCGCACCGGACGCCGCAACACCGATTCCGCCACATCAAAAGTTCCCGGCAACCGTGACCCTCCGCCGCTCAGCACGATGCCCGCCAGACATGCTTCGAACATGCCGCTCTGCCGCAGCGTTTCGCGCATCATTTCAAACAGTTCACGGGCTCGCGGCTCAAGAATTTCCGCCACCAGCCGCTGCGGTAACAGCCGCGAAGGCCGGTCGCCCACCGACGGTACCTCCACTTCGTTTCCCTCCGGGATTAGCGTGACAATTGCATTCCCATATACCTTCTTGATTTTTTCCGCCTCCGCCAGAGGCGTGCACATTCCAACCGACAAATCGCTGGTAAAGTGGTCGCCGCCGACTGGAATCACTCCCGTATAAGCCACCGCCCCTTGCAAGAAAACAATCAATTCCGTCGATCCGGCTCCAATGTCAGCCAGGCAGACTCCCAACTCCCGCTCATCGGCCCGCAACACGGAATCGGCTGCTGCCAACGGCTCAAACACGGTGTCATCCACATGCACGCCCGCGCGATTCACCACCGTAATCACGTTCTGGGCCGCGCTCGCCGCCGCTGTCACCAGGTGGATTCGCACTTCCAGCCGAGCCGCCATCATTCCCAAAGGATCATGCACACCAGCCTGATCGTCCAGAATGAATTCCTGCGGGAGCAGGTGCAGAACTTCGCGATCCCCGGGCAGCGGAATCGCCCGTGCCCGCTCTACCGCTTGCTTGATCTCGTCGCGGCCAATCTCCCGCGGACGCGTGCCCAGACTGATGCCGCCATGACTGTTCACGCCGCGCACGTGCGCTCCGCCGATGCCGACGATGGCGTGCTCGACCGCCGCACCCGCCGCATCCTCGGCCGCTTCCACGGCCTTCTGAATTGCGGCGACCGCCTTATCCAGTTCTACGATCACTCCCTTGCGCGACCCGCGTGACTCGGCCACGCCGTGCCCGCGATAGCGCAGGCCGCCGTCGCTGACTTCCACCATCAGCGCGCATGTCTTGGCGCTGCCCACATCAATTGCCGTCAGAAAATTTGCCTGCTGATTCGCCATTCTTTAATTAGTCCTTAAGTAAATTCTGCAACGAACTCTCTCGAGCGCCCTCAAGTCGAATTCTCATTGCCCCGGCCCCGGATCCGTCTGACTCTTAACCACCGCTGGACTCGGCTTCTGGCCTCCGGAAGGCTTTATTGATGGTTTGGAAGCTGGCGACGAAGACGGTTTCATGCCAGAGGCCGGCCGCGCCGCTGTGTCATGAGCCCCACGCAAACTCGGCTTCGTCGGCACTGTGTTCTTCGCCGTCGTCGAGGTCCCGGACTTTCCCGCTGGCGGCACCGGCCTCACTCCCGCAGTTGGTTTCGCCTTCTCCGCGACCTTCCTGGCCTTAGGCTTCGCAGCCGCCTTCTTGCTTGCACCCGCCGCACCCTTGGGATCAAGTTTCTTCTCCGTTAGTTCGAATGCGGGTTTGGGCACAGCGCGATCATGTGGCACCAGACGAGTCACCAGCGCCGCCGGCTTTACTCCGGCCGCTGCCGCCGTTTTCGCCGCTGCTGCACTCAGCGCTACCGGCTTCGCGGTGCGCTGCATGTCGGGATTCACAATGATCTGGTTGTCATAGCGCAGGTCGACTGACTCCAGCTTCTGGAACTGCTGCCGCCAACTCTGCGCGTGGGTGACATAAATCTTGTAGCGTTGCAGATAATCGGACGATCCCAGATGCACCAGCACATCGCCCGCCGGATCATTCACTCGCACCTTCACATCTTCCAGATCAGTAAGATCTACTTCACTCAGATCCTGCGAATAGCGTGCACCGCCGGAGTCCAGGTCCCGCACCATCTCGCCGTAAGTCTTCATCCGCGGCGCCCGCGTCGAAAGCGGCTCACCCGGATTCATTCCCAGAATCACGGGGAAGGAATAACGGTGCTTCGCAGTCAACTCCATCAGCGTTCCGCCCGCGTCAATCAACGACACCCGCGGGCCCACTCGAGCAAAAGCCACCGGCGTGCGTTCGTGAATCTCGACCTTCAGGCGGTTCGGCACAAATCGCATCACGCTGGCCGATTCCACCCACGGAATCTGCTCCAGTTGCGCCTTCTGCTGCGCCAGCGGAATGAAGAAGATGTTGCGCCCAATGTCGGCGCCCATTACTTCCATGATCTGCGCCTTGCTCACGTTCTGCATGCCGGTGACTTCAATGTTGTCACTCGATTCCACGCGAAAGCGCCACGAGCGCTCGCCGTATTGATAAAGCCACGCAGCGGCTAATCCACCAAAGCACACCATGCCAGCCGCCACAACGGCCCACAGCAGACGACTTGCAGTTTTTTGGGGAAGAGAACTTCGGCGGGCGGAGACCCGCTTTTGCCCGCGCAGAAACGGAGATTCCTCATCTACGTCGAGGTCGACGAGGCGCGCGTCGTCCATCTCCATGTCGTGGAGACCCGGGCGCGCAGCTTCAGCGCTGGGTGGGTACAACTCTTCCTGCAAGATGGTGCCGCCCGATTTCCGCGCCATCAGTTCAGGTCAGTTGTCGCTGTGAATCGCTGAGCCTACAAACTATAACTTCATCTTGCGATTTCTGATAGACAAAATGTTGGTTCTTTTGCACAGGCAGGAACCGCATCGGGCATCAGTGAGGAAGCTTTCAGAAGGAAATTTAGGACCCTGTGGGGGGACGTGGCTTAGGGCGGATGCGGCGCACACCAGCTTGTCCGCGGGACAGGGCCTGAAAAAGCTGATTTTCACATGTAAATCATACTTGACATATTGTCAAGCGTGCTTTACCTTCTGGAGGAGGTTCCAGAGTCATGACTACTGATCGAACATTCTCTTCCCGCTTCACCCGCCCTGTTTTTCTTTGGGCGGTCGCAGCCGCGCTAACCGAGCTTGTGGTGACGTGGCTTGTGGACCACAAGCAAGTTCCGCATTGGCTGGGGCTGCTGCCGGTTCTGCCCTACATGATCTTCTTCCTGGCGATGGTACGCAGCGTCCTGAAGATGGACGAGATGCAAAAGCGCATCTGTCTCGAATCAGCATCCATCGCGTTCCTGTTGACTCTCATCATCACCGCCTTTTTCGGTGGCATCGAACAAGCCGGAATCGCACGCCCGCCATGGGAGGAAGTAGGCGGCTTCATGCTGCTGCTATGGGCCGGTTCCTACGCAGTTTCAGCCTGGAGATACCGATGAACCGGCAGCGCGTCGCTAATTGCCCACGAGGTTGTGCGCGATGAAGAACCGTCTTCGAGTTCTCCGGGCAGAACGCGAGTGGTCCCAGGCCGACCTGGCTGGCCGGCTCAAGGTGTCGCGGCAGACCGTGAATGCCATTGAAACCGGGAAGTACGACCCGAGCCTACCGCTGGCTTTTGCCATCGCGCGACTCTTCAAGCAACCCATTGAAACCATCTTTGAATCCGGCGATGGCAAATCCGCCGGCGGACCGCGCTAGCCGGTTTCGGCTGGCGGGAACTACTCACAATCAACCAAAAGGAGGATTACCTAATGAACATGCACAAGGCATTACGCTTCGGATTCCTGGCAGTGCTGGCGACCATGATCGTATCCACATTGGCCCTTGGCGCCGTGACAACAGCCTCAGTCTCTGGCGCGATCGGCGATTGGGAAGGAAAGATTGACACCGGCGATGGCAGCTTGCGAGTGATCATTCACATTTCACAGGCGGCCGATGGCGGTTTGAGCGGAAGCCTGGACAGCCCGGATCAGGGCTCCACAGGGACAGCGATCGACTCAGTCACTTACAAGGAGCCCGACCTGCACTTTGCAATCGAGCGCTTCGGAAGCACCTTTGACGGCAAGATGAACCCCGACCGCTCGGAGATTACGGGAGAGTGGAAGCAGAGCGGCCGCACTCTGCCGCTCGTGTTCAAACGGGCCAGTAAGTGAGCGGACTGCAGAAAAAAAGCGGGCGCGGCAGTTTCTCCGCATCCGCCTTTCAGAAAACCAAGCGATGAACCCTAGATCGGCGAACCATCCACCTCGACGTGCACCACCGGAGCCGGAACCCTGACCATCGGCACCCGCGGAACACTCACCCGTACCCGCGGACAAACCACCGGAACCTTCATTACCTGGACCATCACAGGTTGAAACACCTCGGTGGCAACCTGCACGCGAACCGTCTGCGCCTCAATCCGCGCCCGCTCCGCTTCCACTCGCGCCATCGCCACTTCTTGCCGGGCTGACATTGCTTCCACGTGAGCCCATCCCGCCTGCGACCGGGCAATCCTGTTCTGGACCCGCGCCACGGCCGTAGCCAACTGGCAGGACGCAGTCTCGTTCCGCGCCACTACAACGTTGGTCCGTTCCACAAGACGGTCAGCCCGGTCCGAAGCCATATCCGCCAACACTCCCGAGCGCTCAGCAACCCGACTAGCGACCCGCTCCACAACCCGGTGCGCTATCTGCAATCCGCCATCGTGATAAAAGCCGTTCAGCCCGAGCGCCAGTACCCCCGCCGCCAACCATCCCCAACCCTGTGTCGTTTTCATCGCCATCGCTCCGTCTAGCAGATTGGACGAACCTCGCCCCAATCCGTTAGCAATGGAAGATACGGGGAGGCACGCCCGAAAGTTCCCGCAGGTGTAAAATCCGCCAATCGGGGGTGGAAAAGCATGCCTTTTCCGATTGTTCTACTCCTTGCCTTCCTAGCTCAAGGCGCACCAAGCGCACCCCAGTCGGACGCTCTCGCCCTCTTGAATGAAGTCAGCCAGCGCTACGCCGACGCTAAGTCCTACCACATCGAGGCCATCAAGGAACGCACCTCCAGCAACGAACTACAGCACAGCTGGCAGAAGACCCTGTTTACGGCGATTGTCATGCCAGGTGGGCGTTACCGCTACGAGGGACGTTCGGCCTATTCGGCAGCAATCGTCGTATCGGATGGCACTACGCAGTGGCGTTATCACCTGAATGAGCACCGTTATACCCAACAACCCGCGTCACGCAAATATCCGGAGGAGAGCATCATTTCGCAGGAAGAGAATGCAACCATGGAAGCCGCAGATCTCGTCAGTGAAATAGCCCATCGCGCCCACCGACTGAAGTCCGCCGTCTTCCTGCCCGACGAAACAATCTCAGTCAAGGGCAACAGCGTTGAGTGTTACGTGGTTCGTTATTCGGACAATGACCTCAAGACCTTGCGGAGTGACCTTAGGCGAGACGAGACTCTTTGGATCGACAAATCGCGCAAGGTGTTGCTTAAGACCCTGAGCCGGATGGAAACCCATGTGTCAGTTACCCCAGGTGTGCGCATTCCTATGCATGTAGAAGAGACGGTCACCTATCAGACCGTGGAATTCGATCAGCAGGAACCTGCCAGTTCATTCGCCTTCGTCGCACCTCCCGATGCAATTCTGGGCACGGAGTCTCCAAATGCCGTTTCCAAGGACGTGCAACCCGAAGCAGACAACCTGCTGGGTAAGTCCGCGCCGGAGGTTCGCTTCAAGTCACCTGAGGGGAAAATCATCGCGCTCAGCAGTTTTCGCGGCAAGCCCGTCTTCGTCGAATTCTGGGCCACCTGGTGCGTGCCGTGCGTCGACCTCATGCCAGATCTAAGTAAGCTCTACCTGGAAACCCAGAACAGAGGACTGGCCTGGATCAGCGTCGACAGTGATGAGGATTCCGACGACGCAGCGAAGTTCATATCGCGGGAGCACATTCCTTGGCTCAACTACCACGACGAAGACGGCACTTTAGGCAAGGCGTTCGAGCGCGAAGCCATTCCGCTGGGCGTTCTGATCGACGCGGATGGCAAAATAACCTTTCACCGAGCGGGATACGACATCTCTGACCTCCGCGCCGCCATCGCAAAGCTGGGTCCGCAGTTCGGCTCGATTGCATCGTCGAGTGCAGACTCCAAATGAGTGCCGAGCGCGCTGCGCTAACGCATCACTATGCTTACCGCTCGTTCAGTCCCTCCAGAATCATCGGCCCCCACTACGAAACGCTGCCTGCCCCGTTCTCATTCCAACCGCCTTCGCGAGAGCAGGGCAGCGGTCTCCCACTGCGCCTCGAGTCGGGTGATCCGGCGGTCGTGGTCGCGCAACTCCACGGCCACATCCTTAAGTTCCTGCGATGTTCGGCGCAATTCGTCTGAGAGTTTCAAGGCCGACTGCACGGCAGCAACCGCCTCACTGAACACGCTCATGCTCGGTCTTCCGCTGAATCTGCTTTGCGGCGTGCTCGCAAGTCACTAAGAATCGCCCGTGTTTCGTCCAGGTTGCGCCGTACCACGGCTCGCGTCGCAGTCACTTCTTTGCGGAGAAGCGCGGTCAGTTGCGCCAACGCTGCCCCCTCGTCGCCCACCCGCTGCTCACAGCGGGTGCGGACGAGTTCCCCTACGCTGATTCCGGCCTTGCTGGCCTCTTTGCGCAGCCAATCCCGGAAGGCGGGCGTTGTCAGAACCTGCAATCTGGCTGTTTTCATTGCCATCACCTTGTATGACATGAGCATACACATGCTCATACACAATTCTATCACTTTGCTGGGCCGGGGCCGTCCGTCTTCTTCAAGGTCTCCAAAATCATCGGTCCCAACTGCGAAACGCTGCCCGCGCCGAGGGTAAGAATCATGTCCCCATCCTTCGCCACGGCCGCCGCCGAACTCACTGCGTCTGGGAACGAACTCACATACTCCGCGTTCCGACCACCCTTTTCGCGGATCGTCCGCGCCAACGCTTCGCCGCTGATGCCCTCAATCGGCTTCTCGCTAGCTGCATAAATGTCGAGCACAAACAGCGAATCCGCATCGCCAAACGCCGTGGCGAAATCCTCAATCAGATCGCGCGTGCGCGAATAACGGTGCGGCTGAAACACCACATGAACCTTGCGGAACCCGCATGACTGCGCTGCCGCCAGCGTTGCCTTGATCTCGGTCGGATGATGCCCGTAATCATCAATCACGCTTACGCCCGCCGCCCGCCCGCGCAGCTGAAATCGCCGGTCGACGCCGCGGAACTGATCGAGCGCAGTGCGGATCGCGTCCACGGCAACATCCAGCCCCACGCCAACCGCAATCGCCGCCGTCGCATTCAGAATGTTATGCACGCCCGGCACATGCAGTGTGAACTCCCCCAAATCTTTCTTGCGATAGCTCACACGAAAACGGCTCAAAGGCGCGCCGTCACCGACCTTCACCGGCCCGGAGCCAGTTCCCGGCTTGATCCAAAAATCCGACCCGCGCTTGGTCCCATAAGTCAGGGTGCGCCGCTGCGCCTGCGGCAGCAATCGCCGCAGCATGGGATCGTCATTGCACACCACCACCATCCCATAAAACGGCACCCGGTCCATAAACTCCAGAAATGTCTTCTTCACGTCCCGCATATTGCGGTAGCAATCCATGTGCTCGCGGTCAATGTTGGTCACCACCGAAAGAATTGGGGACAATTTCAAGAAAGACCGGTCACTCTCATCCGCCTCCGCCACCAGATACTGTGACTTCCCCAGCCGCGCATTCGATCCCATCGCATCCACGCGCCCGCCCACCACCACGGTCGGATCGAGCCCGCCCCCGGCCAGCACCGCCGCCACCATTGAAGTCGTAGTCGTCTTGCCGTGCATGCCGGCGATCGCAATGCCATACTTCAACCGCATCAACTCCGCCAGCATCTCCGCCCGCTGAATCACTGGCACGTGCAGCTTGTGCGCCTCAAGGACTTCAGGATTCTCCGCCGCAATCGCCGAACTCGTCACCACAACTTCGGCTCCGGCAATATTCTCCGCGCGATGTCCCTCAAACACCGCTGCGCCCAAGCCAGCCAGCCGCTGCGTGACCCCGGAACTCTTCAAATCCGACCCCGAAACCCGATACCCGAGATTCAGCAACACTTCGGCAATCCCACTCATGCCGATCCCGCCAATGCCCACGAAATGAATCTGCTGAATCTTGGCAAACATAAGTCAATTCTCAGCCACGGATCTTCACGGATTCGCACGGATGAACCAAATTAAAGCGAAAAAAGACTAAAGAGAACTATCCATGAGAATCCGTACAAATCCGAGGCCGAGTTCTTCTTTTCATTCCCACTGCGAGCTATGCCGCTGCAGCCACCAGCAAGCGGACATCCCCTTCTGCGGAAAGATCGACCGGGTGCACGTCTGCTGAAAAGTTCCCACCAGGTCGTACTCAGTTTTATTGTCCTTCAGCGATGTAGCCAGAAATTGATGAATCTCCACCGACCCATAAGCCGTGCCATGCGCAATGCGAACCCGCATCACAATGCAATCACCCGCATAAAGCACCGCCAGCAGGACGATCATCACTATGAAAGCCGCGCTCAGCCGCCTTCCCCAAGATCCGTTCATAAGTATCCGTGAAAATCCGTGTGAATCCGTGGCTAAGTTATTCCCGCGACCCGCGCCGCCATCCTCGCAATATCCCGAGCCGCATCGGGATGCGCCAACCCGCACGCCGCCTCACTCATCGCCTGCAACCGCCGCGGATCACCGAGGAGAGCCGCGATCGTCTCTGCCAGCCAGACTCCCTCCAGCTTCGACTCTCCGACAACCACG